>Ga0265780_10003588_pt1 | contig 20342 bp, 16 predicted proteins | sample P1T30metagenome_FD_192432 | JGI IMG/M metagenome (GOLD analysis project Ga0265780, IMG submission 192432) | Plant litter microbial communities from East Loma Ridge, Irvine, California - P1 T30 | ecosystem: Environmental > Terrestrial > Plant litter > Unclassified | place: USA: California...
GCTTCGATCCACAAGCAAGTTGGACCGTTGAGGAGGAACGCCGCGTTGTATGGAAGACGGATCTGCGGTTGCTGACATGGCTCTGTCTCATGATGTTTGGACTGCAGGAAAGTGTTTCCTTTTTTTGGTGTACCACGCTGCGAACTGAACACGGGTACTGACTGTGTAGTAGCTCGATCGCGGAAACCTATCGAATGCGCTCGCGGATAATCTTCTCAACGACCTCAATCTGACCAGCGATGATTACAACAACGGCACAACGATTCAGCTGCTGTGCTTCCTTGCTGCCGAGTTTCCCGTGCAATTGTGAGTAACAGAGAATACGGGGGTTCACTGTCTCTAGCTCTAACGTGTTTTTGCCCCTGTCTAGTCTTACCAAACGATTTGGCTTCAAGTACATTCTCCCAACAATGATGCTCGCCTGGGGAACTGCATCTTGGGGCCAAGCCTGGATGACCAACCGCACTTCCTTCTATCTCGGCCGTGCAGCCATTGGGCTCTGCGAAGGAGGCTTCATCCCTGGTGTCATCTTGTTTGCGACCTACTTCTACAAGTCCAAGGAGCTTTCTATGCGCCTTGCAGCCTTCTGGTCTACACTCAACGTAGCCCGCGTCATTTCCGCCTTGCTTGCAGCCGGCATATTGGAGATGCGCGGAGTTGGTGGTAAACCGGGCTGGTTCTGGTTGTTTCTTCTCGAGGGGCTTTTGACCGTTGTCATCGCCATTCTGTCGTTTCTGTACCTACCCGCAGCACCGACAAACACGACAAATGTACTGTGGCGCAATGGCTGGTATACCGAGCGAGAAGAGGTCATCATGGTGAACCGCATCCTCCGCGACGATCCAGCAAAGGGCCTCACAGCTCTCAAGGAGCCTGCCACGTTCAAGGACATCCGGGCAGCCTGGTCAGATTCCTCCATGTGGGGTCTATACTTCATCGGCCTCATTGCCTACATCCCTGCCTCGCCCGTGCAAGGCTACCTTACCCTTACGCTCAAGCGTCTCGGTTTCAGTACTTTCAACAGCAACATGTTGACCATTCCATCAGCCGTGCTTCAGATCATCACCATGCTCGCCCTAGCATACTCCAGCGACTACTTCAACGAACGCACTTTCCACTGCATATTCGGCGAGTTCTGGATCATGCCGCTCCTTGTCGCACTCCTAACGCTTCCCGACGGCGGCCGTGAATGGGGCCGCTTTTCCCTAATCACGCTCATCTCCGGGTACCCGTATTTCCATCCTTTGGTCTCGTCCTGGATCTCTGAAAATACGTTCGACGTCAAGAAGCGGGCAATTACCGCTGCAACGTACAATGTCATTGTCCAAGTCGGGTCTCTGATTAGTTCGCAAATCTACCGCAAGTACGACGGTCCGTACTACAAGCAGGGAAATTCGGTGCTCGTGGCCATTTGCGCGCTGAGTCTGGTGACGTTTCTTGTACAACGCCAGGTTCTGGTACGACTGAATAGGAAGAAGCAGGAGAAGTGGGAACAGATGACTTCTGAAGACAAGGCCGTGTATCAGGCCGACTCTGTGGCGCGTGAACAGGATGGCAACAAACGATTGGACTTTAGATTTACGATATAGTCCATGCCAAAAAGAGGGTGGGATAGTTAGTACCTAGGTGCTTTGGTTGAAAATAGAGTGTTTTTCGGTCGTTACAACATGACAGAAATTTCTGTATTTTGCTCTTAGCCACGCGTCTAACTAAGAAAATCAATCTCGCCCCTCCCTAGTCTCGCCGAGAAACATTTGCGAACCGGTAGTCTCGAACAGCTATCAGCACTATGCTTGTCTGACAAGACGTTGTTCCTCCATCGGCTGCAAAGAGCCGCCCTTGTTAACCAAACCCGGCTCTAGTCCGAACCACTTTTTATTCCTACAGCGGCCCACCCTGACCAGAGACTACTGTATGTCGTGATTGCGGGGGTGGATGACGATTCCCCACGGTCTCGAGTCAGGATGAGTGGTGAAAAGGCGCAGGCCATGACAAGCGTCGAGTAAGCCGCAACTACCCAAACAAAGTATCTCACCCGACAGGCGGGAGAGGGCTGCATGAATGACCTTCTCCTTGCATGGCGAATCCTCGGGCTTGGGACGTCAATCGGCCGGCAGAACTTTTGAGCGGGGTTTTTTGGTGGGATGGATGGAACTAGGGGAGGGGAAAAAAGTAGTCGCTTTTACCTAGGAGGTTGTTGCGATTGACAATTCAAACCCCAAACTGGTTTTAAAATCTCAACACCCACGATAATCATCTCTATACAACAATATACACAAAAATGGCGTGGGAAGAGCCTCGTAAGACAGGTATGCAGTACCGCCGCCTAGGCAACTCAGGCCTGCACGTGTCTGTCCTTGGTTTGGGAGGTTGGCTCACGTATGTCTTTATTTGTTCCATCTTTTGAATTATTTTGGCATGTACAACAACAGCAACAACAACAAAAACAACATGTAATTAACCAGCACCCCATAGATTCGGAGGCCACGTCGAAAATGGTAAGGAAACCCCAACATTCTTCCACCTACCCCCCTAAATCTCCTCCCTGAAATCTAACCGCCAAAAAACCCTCCTTCACGACAGACCTCACATTCTCGATTATGAAAACCGCATACGACAACGGGATAAACTTCTTCGACACAGCCGAGTCCTACGCCGGCGGCCAATCCGAGGTAATCATGGGTCAAGCCATCAAGAAGTTTGCGTGGAAAAGAAACGACATTGTAATCTCGACCAAGCTGAACTGGGGCGGCGCAAACGGCCAAGTCCTGGTCAACAACCACGGCCTCAGCCGCAAGCACATCATCGAGGGCCTAGCCGCCTCGCTCAAGCGCCTGCAGCTCGACTACGTCGACATTGTGTACGCGCACCGACCGGACCGTCTGACGCCCATGGAAGAAACCGTGCGCGCGTTCAACCACGTGATTGAGCAAAAGGGTTGGGCCATGTACTGGGGCACGTCTGAGTGGTCGGCCGATGAAATCGCAGAGGCGTGCGGGATAGCGAAGCAGCTTGGGCTTATAGGGCCGGTGGTGGAGCAGCCGCAGTATAACCTGCTGGAGCGGAAGAAGGTGGAGCAGGAGTTTCAGCGTTTGTATGCTAGGTTCGGGATTGGACTGACCACCTTTTCTCCCCTCAAGTTTGGCTTGCTGAGTGGAAAGTATAATGATAGTCCTGATGCGCCGCCAAAGGGGTCGCGGTTTGCAGAGGGAAAGGATGGGTTTGTTAGTGGGATGCGGGATCGCTATGGGAATGATGAGTGGAGTGGTATGATTTCGAGTGCGAGGAAACTCAAGGTGAGTAGCTCTTTTCTCTCTTTCTCTCTCTCGGTAAGGCAGAGCTAACATGTATTGAATAGCCCATTGCCGACAAGTTGGGGGTTAGCCAGTCGCAGTTGTCTCTAGCATGGTGCTTGAAGAATTCAAATGTTTCGGCCGTGATTACAGGAGCGTCGAGGCCCGAGCAGGTGGTGGATAATTGCAAGGCACTCAAGGTCTTGGATTTGCTTACGCCTGATATCATGGCGGAGATTGATGGCGTTGTCGGGAGCATTCAGCTGGACCCCGCGAGACAGGATTAGCTGGCGAAATTAGTTACTAGAGGGATGGTACAGTAACTTGAGCAGCTACTGGCAAGATACATTGTTAATCTAGAAAACACCCTCCAACCCACATACCCAACTCTCCGCCACCTTCGTATCCCCCACACCATCCCACCGACTGGCATTCGGATACACACAATGCGTCCTCTGACTCTCCACGATACCCCCCTGCAACACATTGTCTTTAAACTTTGTTCCCACCAACTGCGTCGGCGCATTTCCATTTTCCACCCAGTCCACCATGGCCAACAGCACATTATGCTGCGTATTGTTGAACCCTTCGCCAGTCACGCGATCCACCGTCGGCTGCCCAATTGCCCACTGTCCGTTCCCGCCCGCGCAATGCCCCATACCGGGTATGTAAAACAACCGGTAGAAGTCGTGCATTTGGTCGATTGAAAAGTCTAGTGCTTCGGCTGTGCGCTGGAAGGTGCGGGATGCAAGACCAGACATGACCGTGGGGTCGGAGCGGCCGTGGTACGCAATGAGTTTGCCGCCGCGGGCGTGGAATGCAGACACGTTGTGACTGACGCCGCCGGCAATGTTGATGCCGCCTGGGTTAAGATTGACGGCGAAATCCATGTCTGCGGTTGTGAAGTTGAGCGAGGAAAAGCTTGTGTCGTTGTATACTGCGCCGCGCCAGTAGTCGTCTACGAGACCATAGGCGAGCTGGGGAATGGTCGTGCCGTTTACGACCTTTGTGTTTGCAGAAAAGACGTCGGTTGGGGCACCGAGTTCAAAAGACGGGTACACAATATGGCCGGAGCTATTGGCCAGGGGCTGGTAGATTTCTCGTACCGTGTTTACCTGAGCGGGTGTTAGGCAGACGGATGCATTCAAGACGCCAGTACCGCAGGCCAAGAGCGTAGGATCGAAGTTGTGAAGCGTGGGGTTGTCGATGATGCCGTCTTTGACACCGTCCAGGGGGTCCAGAAGTGCTATTTGCGCTGCGACTATGGCTGCCCACTGCGTTGCACTAATATAGCTGGGAGAGCTGAGATTAGGCCATCCGAGACGGTGTGCGAGAATGGCTTTCGAAGCAACAATATGGAGCCAATCTGCGGCCATTGATCCCGCGAGGATGCCGTCAAAGTCATCAGGATACAGGATTGCCTCTTCAAAACCTTGACGGCCTCCGGTACTGCAACCGGTGTAGTAGTTGTAGCTCGCGTTTCGACCATAGTATTGCTCTACAACCTGCTTTCCCGTCTCGGCTTCAACGTGGATGGCCCGGTATCCAAAGTCGTTGATATTCTCCGGCTTGTTGAGGAAGAAATCGTATCCAGCCTGTCCGTCATGGCCCCCGTTTGTACCGAATGTAGCAAACCCAAAACTAGCTCCAGTCTGGAGATTTCCGTAATCGATACAACCTCCTGTTCCGCCGTTTCCCGTCGCCAGAAAGCGTCCGTTCCAGCTATCCGGTAGCCATGCTTCGAGTCGAGCGGTACTGGACGAGCTGGTACTGACGTTAAACACTGCGCGACATAGATCCGTCGTCGCGCTTGCTTTGTTGTAGCCGACAGAATTTGCGCAAGAGGGAACGAGGCCAGGTAGTGAGATATTGGTGCCGGCGATGAGATACGTTGTGTTGAGGACGGTTACGCCAAGTAGGCTACCAAGTGTCGTCGCCAGCTGCTGGCACGCAGTAATCCCGTACGCCATGAGTGATGCAAAGGTGAAGATATCGTTCCTTGGACAGACCCAGGAGCATTGCAAGCCGTCCATGACTGATATTTATTTCTCTTACATCCCATCTGCCAAGGCTACTAGGCCGTGTAACTCGCCTTTCCTGCCACTAGTGGTTTTTTCTCTCCGACGTCTGCTACATATGCCATCATCGTGCGTTGCATACAACTTAAATGAATGCGGAGAATCTATGTCACAAGGGGCGCTAATGCACAACAAGTCGATAAAATGATTACCCATCCGTTCGTTGGCATGCTGTCGTTGCCGGGAAAACTTCGGTTCCCCAATTAGGCAAGACGTTTTCTAGCGCTCGCTTCCAGACTTCCGATGATCATGGGGTCGACAACAACTTCCGAGGCTAAGGTTCTTGTAGTATGGTAAATGAAGCGGGGATGGTATTGACTCGGAGCCCTCACTATTCCCATCTCTGAATATCATAGCATAGCTGTCACAGTAGATACTTATCCAGAAAAAAGCCCTGCTAGTGGCATATCATGTAATTCATCAAGCATCATATCGACCAGTAACCAGGCTAGTGTACTCCCTAGCGCGAGTTTTCACCCAGAACTACCCCTTAAACAAGGAAACCACAGCCTTTGGCAGCGGCCAATCTGAAAAACAAACAAGCGTATTAGCAGATGCAACGACTCATGCCAAAGACATGACTTACCAAACTGTGGTCGGTCCTTGACCCTTTTCGTCAATAATATCTCATCTCCAGCCCTAATTTCCTTGCCCCAATCTTTCTTCGCTGTATACGAATACTTGCCAAATACAGGACTATACTTGAACCCTTTGTCCAATCGCCGATCAGCAGCCAACTTCTTCCATACCAATCCTTCATCGCCTTCTGCCTTCTTGCCGGTGTCGTAATCTACTGTGATAGCCTGGCATCGCCAGCATGTACCGCCAAATTCCATCTTGATTCCCCCCGGAAATACGACCTGCGACCAGTAATCTTCATCGTACGGTGCAGGACTCCCGGATACGACGATATTGGGGCGAAACTTGCGGATATCCATTTGCTTGCCGTCGGCCAGACGCGAGCTCACTTGATCGTTGGATTCCTTTGTCACCACCAAGTACTGGCCAATATCCTGGAAAGTAATCGTCTCGGGTGGAGGAATTATTGAAGACGGGAGGAGCTTGCGCAGAGGTGCCAGATATGGAGATTTCCTCGCCTGCGCCATTGCGCCGTTTGGCGGACCGGAACCTAGGACCACACGCGAATTATTGCCAATGTACATCATCTTTGTCTCGAAGCCCATGTACTTTGTGAGGAACTTGGAAACTTGATCGCCCATGTCATATGCATCTGTCGCACTGCCGTGGAGATCGAGATGGATCTTCTCGAGACCCTTGACGTCTGGGCGGAGTGGAATGCGGATCTGGTGCTCTGAGCCGGTCCACTCGAGACGTTCTGGGTGCGGGTTTTCTGGGCCAACGCGAGTTATGATGATGCTTTTTCCGTCTTTGCCTTCTTCGATTGTTTGTGCAAATAACACCATTTGCAGATGGAAGCCGCTGTACATGGTCTCCCAGAGGGTGATTTCCTTGGTCGCAGGGTCACGATGGATCTTCTGCAGACAAAAGGTTCGGTCATCTTCGAAGCCTTGGGACCCAATCTTTCCCGACTCGATACGGATGCCCCGGAGTCCTTTGATGGGGTAATGCCATAGCTATTTCGTTAGCACCTACGTCTGAAGAATGAGAGATGTCTGCTGACCTCTTCAATCTTCAACTTCACATTTACATCCTCGGTAACAAATCGGGCGGGGACTTTCTTGTTTTTGATATCGTAGATCAAGAGGGCGACTCCAAGGGTCGCAACTGCAAAGATAGCTGCCCATTGCAGTTGAATTGAATCCATCTTCAAACAAAACTCTTTCTTCTGTGGGTGCATCAAAACAGATTCCGAAGGCATCCGCATTCTTGTAAAAGCTGCCGCGTCTTTATCATCCCACTCCCTCGGCATGAGATAAGGACAAAGGGAAGAGCTTAGCTTCAATATTACACAACCCCGCTGCTCGGTGTTATGAAGCCATCCAATCATCACAAAATCGGACTTAGCACCGGCCGATCAGGATGATCACGAGGGTTTAAGCTTTAGTAGTGTCATTGGAGGAATTGGCTGATTCAAGATAGACCCTATGTCGATAATGACCAGCTGATACTGTTTGCGTAGGTAGATGCAGTCGGGCCGAAAGGTACCTACACAGCAAAATCGGGTAGTGATGTCACTTGATAACAGCCTTATTGCTAAACCAACCAACCAGCTACTTCTCATATCGTGACCAATACGCATGTTTCCACAAAAAGAACATACATTCCATCCTGTACACGCCAAAACGAAAAGAGTTTACACAAACACAATCAGGATAAAGTAATCTACAGTATACCAAGATTAAAGCTATGTAACTCAAGTGGGCATTGCCATGATCCATCCACCACCGCTCCTACTAGCACCGCCTGGAGGCTTCCTGGCCGCTGAAGCTCCTGTCGATGCTCGGCTACCAGTTGCTTTCGGTGCGCGCTTCTTGACACCTCCAAAGCTCTTACCAAAGCTGCCAGATGCTCGCTTGCGAAAATTCCCTTTCTTCTTGTATCCCGACCCTGATGCTTTGGAACCACCTCTCCCTGCTGGTGCCTTTGCTGCTTTGGTGGACGGAGCCGCACCGCCACCGAGCTGAGTATATCGGCTGTTGAAGTCTGCGACATCGGGGTTCTGAAATTGAGTAAAGTGATGGCTTGTACGTATCACACCATCGTCGTCGTCATCATCTTCATCAAAATCGCCATAATTAGATTCTTCCTCTTCCTCTTCGGCAGGTGCCACCACCTCGTCTTCCTCTTCACTGCATAGATCCACCACGAGCCGATGGTTTTGATCATCTACCTCTTCGTCGTCGTCATCATCATCAATTTCGTGAATGACCCGGCGTTGTGCTTGGCGATTTCGAAGCAGCGGATTCCTTGGAACTGGCGCCTCGTCCCCGTAGAAGTTCCTAGTGTTGTTGATCAGAGCCAAGAACTGCTTGCCGTAGAGATCCACCATCTCGGGCCTTATGCCTGGAATGGTCTTCATCTCATCCAGATTCTGGGGCAAGTCGAGACCCATCTCTCGAAGCACAGTGTCCGTAAAGATGGCCTCGCGATGACCCTTCTTCTCTTGTATAGACTTCCTCAATTGTCTTGCACCATCCGTAAAGTCTCGTAATACATCGTGTTGGAACTCTGTGAGCTCTGCAGTGCGTTGATCTGAAGTAATGGGAGCCCCAAGTCCCTTCGCTTTGGTTGCTCTCGATGGCTTGGCGACGCGTATTGGTGCAAAGTCGTCGTCTTCGTCAACGACAAAATCGTCGGCTTCGTAACCCCGGGCAGTCTTGTTGCGTATCTGATGCCGAGGAGCATCAAACGCGTCGTCTTCATCATCGTCATTGTAAGCAAATGATCGGATCTTCTGCTTCGGAGCCCGGGCAGGAGAGGGGACGTTGGTCGATGGAAATTGTGTTTGTTGCTTCTTTGTCTTCTTGGCAACGGGTGCTTTTGCGGGAGCTTTCCGAGGTGAAGAACGGACTTGTAACATTAATTTTTTTCGCTTAGTTTCATACTCATTCCGCGTTGAAGCAGGCTGCGATAGTCAGTATCAGAAAACGAATCAACAAGGCCATACGTACGTGTAGGTAATTGGTCGCGAAGCCAACCTTGTTCAACTTGCTCTTCTCCTTCAAAGCTCCGGCATCAAGTAGATGCTGGAAGATGCGCTCATTGTCACCTCGGTCTAGGTCCTTGCCATAACCCCATCCGTACTCTTGGAGCCCGGAGCTCTTGATCTTGGCGGCGCTCGCACCACGGAAAGCATCCACACACTGGTGCATGGTAACGTTGCCTTCATGCACCTGACTCACAAGCTTGATGGCCATGGCAGCGTATTCTGTAAGGTCTTTCGTGACGAATGTGGCATCAGAGCGGCAATTGTCGCAGGTGTTGTTGCACTTGGAGGTATCGAATGCTTCACTAAAGTATCCGAGCACTTGAGCGCGTCGACAGTCGGCCTTGTTCTCGCAGTATTGTACGACGGTTCGTAGCATATCGTTCAGTCGTTGCTTCTGCTCTCTGCTACCTTCGCCTTCGTCTATCATCTTGCGTAAGATTCTCGAGTCGGCATACTGGTAGTACAAGTAGCACTCTGAGCGCTTGCCGTCACGACCAGCTCGACCAGTCTCTTGATAATAGCCTTCCAGACTCTTTGGGAGCGAGTGGTGGATGACATATCGCACGTCGGCCTTGTCGATGCCCATGCCAAAGGCGATCGTAGCTACGATAACGTGGTACTCATTCTTTTGCCACTTGCGTTGGACGTCAGATCGCTCCGGAGACTCCATCCCCGCATGGTAATGATAGGCACGAATGCCCGTCTCTGACAACTTCTGGGCCACTTGCTCGCAACTCTTCCGCGATAAGCAATAGATGATGCCGGATTTCCCAGTATATCTCTCTTTAATGAGGTCTGCGATGCTGTTGATGATCCCTTTGGATTTCGGTAGCACCTCGTAGGACAGGTTAGGGCGGTTGAAGCTTTGAGAGAATTGGCGGCAACCCTGAATGCCGAGATTGGCTACCACGTCGGTACGGACAAGCTGGGTCGCAGTCGCAGTTAGTGCAATGACAGGTACTCCAGGAAACTGGCGGACAACATCTCCAAGTGCCTTGTAGTCTGGTCGGAAATCGTGGCCCCACTGGCTAACACAATGTGCTTCGTCAATGACAATTCTGGCAAGGTTTCCTCCCGAGTGCAACTGCTGAAAGGCACTGATCATCCTCTGGTTCTTACTGAGCATTTCAGGGGTCACGTAGAGAATCTGTATGAACTGTTGGGGATCCCGCTGGCGAAGACCATCCATAATCATACTCTTTTGGGCTGCCGTCGATTCTCCATTGATCAGAAACGCTTGCATCCCAAAACGGTGTTTACAAGCATCCACCTGATCCTCCATCAAACTCAAGAGGGGAGACACTACGACGGTCACGCCTCGTGTCTTGCCAGAAGCAATCACGGAAGGAAGTTGGTAGCAGAGTGATTTACCACCCCCAGTAGGCATGAGCACGAAGCAGTGTTCACCAGATAGCGTGGTGTTGATAGCTTCTAGCTGTCCTGGTCGAAACCCTCGAAGACTAAATCGATGAAGAAGGGCGTTTCTCAGGTCTTGGGACCAGGGGAAATTCATTCCAGGGTGGTTCTTGGCAGGCATGTTCAGCTGCGCCTTCTTCGGTGATGGGGGCTGGTTCTGTTTTGGCTGAAGCTTGTTTATTGACGTCTCGCGGAATACCTGACGGGTGGAGGTCGAAACACCAGTGTCAGCCCGCTCACCCATCCAATCGAAGCCACCTGATGCATGGTTTTCCATATTGCTGATCTCATGGAGGAAGTCCTCGTCGTCATCAGCCCCAAAGTCCTCCCCGAATTCATCGTCATCGTTTATCTCAATCGGCTGATGCAGCTCCCCCATGTTTTCAGTGAATAGGCTCTCGTCTTCCTTCAAGTCTAGCTCTCCAAAGTCCTCCGGTTCATATTGAGGGGCCACTGGCTTTGGCTTCTTCGGAGACTGTCGCCGCTCTGGTGTCTCTGGTATTCGATGGGACCGCTCCCTTGACTTCAAACTCTGTTTTCCTGCTGCGCCCTCATCAGTACGGGCACGACCACCCAGGTTTGGTGGCGGCAATGGAGAAGCAGCTACCTGCTCCTCAGCAAAACGGATGCGGCGAGTTGGCGTCCAAACTTCATCAACAGGGACCTCATTATGTTTGGTATATTGTGTCTGAGGTACGCGATTAGGTCCTACTTCTCTTGAAGTCTTGGGACGTGGCCGAACGGGGCTTGTCTGCGTTGATTGTATGACTACAAGTCGGCTGTTGTTGAACTCTGATTTCACAATAGGCTTCGGCATTTGTTTGATGGCCGCCAAATCCAGTAAGTGATGCATCTGGATCAGAATGTCTTCAATCATCTTGAAGAGCCTGCTGAGGGTTTCACCGTCTGCTGCATCAAACTGACCAATATTAAGATCATCTTCCAGCTTCTGCTTGACTCTTTGGCGCTGGGCAACAAGATCGTCATGTTTGGACTTTAATACGATCAATTGCTCAACGGCATCTTTCCGTGAACGCGCACGTTCCATTCTCTCCTGCTCCTGAGGATCGGGCTTGCCAAATTCAGACAAATGTGCGACGAATGCAGCTCGAGCATTGTCCCACGCCGAACTCGCAGCATTGAGGTGTTTCTGCAATCTTTGACCTTCTGTGGTCAGAAAAGCATCCATGGCGTTCCGAATAGCGTTCCTTCTTTCCTTGGAAAGCTCGGAGGAGTCCGACGTAGATGCGTTGTGCGCGGGTGTTGCTGTGGCTACCGATTTTGTGCTCTTCTTCGGAGACTGCGACTTTGCTGGTGTGGGCATGGACTCATAGACAGGTTGATACGGGTTTGGACTTCGCGCGGGTTTGGAGGGCGATCGTATAGGAAGCTGTGTCTGACTCGCAGGTTCAAAAGAGTTGGGTACTGGTGTCTTTTCGCGCAGGTTGTTCTTGGTGGGAATCGGTGTCTCGATATCAATATCCTCCAATCCTCCAAACTCTTCATCTTCAGAGTCCATCACTGCATGGCCGACCCTCTTAGTGACGGGTTTCTGTGAACTGATAGTGCTCGTTGTCACCTGTCCCGTAGTGGCAATATTGTTCTTTCGCGGTGAAGGGCTTCGTGTCTGCTTCCCCATCTTGCGAGCTGGCGCGCTTTCTGAGGGTACGCGACTCAAAGACTTGCGCTTACGGCGTTGTGTAACTGTCGCCTGCTCGACCTCTGCCAGTTGGCGCTCTTCCTCTTCCAATTGTAACATAGCCTCTATATCGTCGTCCTCGGAAGTCGCCATCGGTTCGGGGTTTTGACGTACGCCCCTTACGATAGTCGAGTAGGGCGGGGGCGGGCTGTCGGGAGCCATAACCATATCATCGATGTCGGGAAAATCGTCATCGGCCAGCTCTGGGCTGAGCTTAGGAGATTTCCGGGTGGGTTTTGGGCATTTTGCATTTTGCAAGTCTGCTTCAAACTCGTCGCTTTTCCGCTTCCGTCCCTTGGGAGTGCGCATTGGAACCGGGGAAGAGCAACTTTCGTCGTCTCCAGTGAGGTCGATGGAGTCCACGTCGAGTGGTTCGAGATTTCTGAACCGTGTGGTCGCATGTTGGGAAGCGGACACACTCCTAGGCACCATATCTTGCCTGGTACTGGCAGGTCGATCTTCCGCATTCTCCCTACTACATGTCCTGGCTCCCGTCAAAGAAGACGAATATTCTGGCAATCCCGCTAATACAAGTCTAGGCTTTCCACTTGCTGGCGTACCCCTTAGTCTTGCCATATCCGAAGTCGCGACTTCTGTGCTTGGTGGGTTGTGTATATCGGTGGTCTTGGTTCGCGAGAGAGCGCGGGGTGGAATAAGCTGGGCGGCGGGGGATGCTTGTGGGGGCGATGGTGCGGAGGCAGGTGCCGGCTCATTGTGTTCTACTTGGTCGTCTAAGAAAGAAGAGTTCTGCGGGAAAATTGCCGCTGAACTCGACGGAACCACGTCAGGATCGTAGGCAACAAGCGATACTGCAGGCGGAATGAAGGGCTTCTCGGCGATCAACCACTTGAGGTGCTTGCTAAGATTGTTCTGAGGCATGAGAGCGTCGCATTGTAGGTGGGAGGGTCCGCATCGATAATCTACGCGTGGGTTTCTATGGCCGCCGTAGTTTTTATTGGCGTAGTGGTGGCAATGTCATTGGTGGTGTTGCTCGCAGTGTTGTGCCAAGTCCGAACGCGCCGCGCTAGCGCCTAGTCACGTGCGTGTCGGGTGCATTTGCTGTTCGAGAGTCAGACAAGTCGCTTCTTGCACAGTCACACGAATAGGCCATGCAAAGCCACGAGCCGGTCCTGGTAGGCCTTGAAGGCCTAAAGGTCTGGGCTCTGGTTGAATGTCAGCCGTCCCGGTACCATTGAACCCGTCGCTTCAATGTATGTTCTCTCGTCATACCTAGGTATATGGCCAACATTACAACACCTCTCACCAACTCTTTTCCCTAGCTAGGACTGCCACGGTCCTTGTGTATATTAGATTCGTATTATGGAGGTCCCGAACCATTCAAGCTTCGACAAGCTTGCTACTGCAATTGCAAGCGTACACTTTCAGCCCCCACCTGGAGACGTCCTTCCTTCCGCAGCTGTCTTGAGCAGTGCCCGTTCGAAGCTGCAACTTCATCTCCCAGCTCAGGGAGTTGGTCTTGAGGAAAGCATACGGCACCTGCAAGAAGATCTCGTTCCGGCCTTCAACGCCTCTTCTCGCTCCCCAAACTACTACGGCTTTGTGACTGGTGGTACCACCCCAGCAGCAGCTCTCGCCGATAATCTAGTGACCGCTTACGACCAGAATGTACAAGTTCACCTACCGAACGAGACCATTGCCACGGAAATGGAGGATCGGACACTCTCACTACTCTGTGAGCTTTTGGACTTTGACGTGGCACAATGGCCGCATCGTATCTTCACTACAGGCGCAACGACCGCCAATGTGCTAGGTCTTGCTTGCGGCAGAGAGTTTATAATTGCCGAAGCGTCAGCGCATCGCACGGATGCGGAGAACAGTGTTGGCGAAATCGGAATCGTGGAGGCAATGCGCAAAGCTAGTATCGACGAGATCCAGATCTTGACCACGGTGCCACATTCATCGCTGGCTAAAGCGGCGGGCATCTTGGGCCTTGGAAGAACTAGTGTGAAATGTCTGGGCCGATCAGACGCGCCGCACAAGTTTGACATCCAGCTGCTCAAGAAGTCTCTCGAGCGGCCCGGCGCTGCATCAATTGTTGCCGTTTCTGCATCAGAAGTCAATACAGGTGCATTTGCGACATCAGGTTTGGAAGAGATGCAGGAGCTCCGAAAGCTGTGTGATATGTATGGTGCGTGGATACATGTCGACGGCGCCTTTGGTCTCTTTGGTCGGATCCTATCTTCTCCCATCCACTCTTCTATCATCCAAGCTTGCGCTGGATTGGAGCTAGCAGATTCGATAACTGGCGACGGCCACAAACTTCTTAATGTGCCTTACGATTGTGGCTTCTTTCTCTCCAGACACCGCAACATTGCTCAGCGCGTATTCCAGAACCCCAACGCTGCCTACCTCGCCTCGGGCAATAGTGCGGACTCCATCATGTCGCCATTAAATATTGGTCTGGAAAACTCAAGACGATTCAGAGCGCTGCCCGTTTATGCCAGTTTAGTTGCGTACGGCAAAGATGGGTATCGGGACATGCTGGAGCGCCAGATTGAACTGTCGCGCGGAATCGCGGAGCACATCTTGGGAAGCGACGAGTATGAGCTCTTGCCTCACAGCGACGCTTCTAGGCAAGATGTATTGAATGGCATCTACATCATCGTACTCTTCCGTGCAAGAGACGAAGAGCTGAACAGGCAACTTGTTGACAAAATCAAGGCAACGCGCAAGATTTACGTCTCAGGAACTTCATGGGAAGGGAAGCCAGCATGCAGATTCGCTGTATCAAATTGGATGACAGACATGGCCCGAGACTTGCCGGTAGTCAAGCAAGTCTTGCGGGATGTTGCATTGGAAAAGAATGGCGAATAGCTCCACCTCAGTCAACCCCACATGTATCCGCAAACGACAAGAACCACATCACATATCCTCGATCTTGTATACCTCGTATGCAACCTCTTCGTAGGGGTGGGCTCTGGTTTTTGTTTTCTTTCAGCATTTGCTGTTTATTGCAGGACATTCAGCACAGAGATGGACAAACTCACTTCTTCAGCGCTTCAACAGCCTTGACAGCAACATCGCGCCCCATGCACATGGCTTCAACGCGATACTCGTCTACTTGTTCAAGTTGACCGACCTTGCCGATCTATATGCCTGCCATCAGCCTTTTTCCAGCATGTGTGATGATGGATATCAGCGTACGTGCGGGTTGGCAGTATCACCAGGCCTGAATTGGCCTGTTCCCCTGCTAGTGAAGCAGCACTCGGTGTAGCCTCCCGGACCAGGATAGCGACCTGCACCAGCGCCAAAGATGGCAGTCTTGCAGGCGTTGAGGTCTGAGGGAGGAACGAAGAAGACAAGCTTGAATTTTTGCAGCGTTGATGCCATGACGGGTGACTGCAGTGTGACGATGGAGGAATGAAAGTCATGGAAAGATGCTCGAGGCGGGGGCTGTATCAGTGGTGCAGGTGCCTCATTTGGGTTTGAGCATGAGAAGTTTGGGAAGGTCGGAAGTGAGTGCCGCTGCGTGCACATGTACGTAATTGCGGTTGAATGCAAGTCTCATATTGGACCAGATGTGAGCAGCAAGCGGAGAGAGGTGAGGTGAAAGGGCATTGTCGGCGAAATAGCATGTAGACGCTGGGGGGTTGGAGTAGGAGCAGTGGATGGCGCTTATACGGCGGATCGTATTGTGCTCAGTCACGAGCTCTGTACCATGTGTCTCATTTCCTAATGACCGGAATAATGTGTGAAAGACGCATGATCAAGTTAGGGAGGCGTGCGCCGGGCTTTAAACGCCTGTGCCGACGCCAACCCCGCGACACGTCAAATAGCAAGCGTGCCTCTGTCTCTCTCTCTCTTCTCCACGCCGCTCCGTCAGGTTACTCTGGCGCTGGTCCACGGCGAAGTCGCAATCGCAAGCGCAATCGCACATTGTACACATACACCGCTACAACCACGCCCCAACCACCGCTGTTCCATTCTAGGCAGCCACCTCGCGGGGTAGTACAAGCATAGCTCCCTCAAATAGCGACAGAGTCACAACCACCGAATCCAACGGCAATCTACTAGAAAACATGGCCGCCTTTTTCGAAGAGCTATGGGAGTCCATCTTCACGGCAGGGCCGACGCCCACACTCCTGGTCGCGACAAACGCCTCCTTCGCCGCACTCCAGGTCCTCCTCCTCGTCATGCTTGTCGCGACGTCCAGCATACACTTTGTCATCCTCTCTCTTCTGTGCGGAGGACTCTGGTGGTCGATCAACTGGTTCGCGGCCGAAATCAAGGCGGCACAAGCCAAAGAGGAGGAAGCGAAGCGTATCAGGGAAGCTAGAAGAAGCGGCAAAGACAGGGGTGAGGGTGGGGATGGGGAGGCTATGGATACAGGCGACGATACCGAGGTAGAGCCAGAGGCGGAGCAGAAGCAGGCACTTAAGCCCAGGGCGCAACCGTCTCGCTCGCCGCGGCCAGAGACGCAGAGCACCGTGTTTGTGGAGAGAGCGAGTGGAGGCGGCACAGAGAAGGCTTCACAAGCTCAGGCCCAGGCTTCTGTCGCTGCTAGCGGGGTAGGTCCTACTGCTGCGAGTACGACAGGAGCGACTACGAGCCTCGCAGGGCCAGTGGACGAGGCATTGAAGAGAAGGAAGGGCATGGCAGAGTCGACGGGCGACCTATCTACAGACAGTGAATGGGACAAGCTCTCCGAAGACTCAGAGGACAGATGAAGACATTGGCATTGTTTTGGGCGGAATCGGCATGATCATGTACGGTTTGGATACTAGACGCGATTAGAGTTTGTGCATGTCTGTACCTGGATATCATTACACGTGAACACGCGAGACCGTACATGGTGGCCTGCATATGGAGCTTTCATCTCGCGAGCATACTCTTGGCTGTGCTCTTTTTGCTTTTTGCTTTGCTGTGCTCTGCTGCACCAAACGGCCCTTTGAATCCCCATTGCACGCGAGGCCGGTCTCTGATGCCCAAGCGTTTTGGCTCAAGTGGCGGTGCTTTCCATGGGCGGCATCGTCAAGGGTGCCGGCTGCCCCGCCATGGTGTCCAGCATCATCCATCGCCGTGCTAGGCACCATCACCACACATCACTTAACCGTCAGGCAGCGCTGGATGCAATTTCCACATGTCGCTGATGCCGACGCGTCACCTCGACCCGCACCGCTAGCGGCCCTGTTTGTGCACGAGTTGGAGTAGTTGCCTTGAGACGTTGGCTCCAAGTTCAGACACCTTGGTGCTCACCCCACTGCACCCACAACCCACTCCCTCTTAGCAATGGCGACGCTCAACACGCCCGTAAGCGTGGCAGACGTTGCCGAACAGGCTGGAAACTACACGTACAATGTCCACATCCCACTGGCAAACTGGCTGCGCACAGCCAACACGATGCAGAAGGAGGTCTGTCGCTAGGAATGTTGTACATGCGCATGCTCACTGGCACAGGCGCAAGTCTACGAGGCAGAGGGCAACGATGCGCAAACGTACCTCCTTTTGTACCGCCACGCCGACCTCGTCCTTCAGAAGCTACAGGCGCACCCAGACCGGAACAAGCCCGAGAACCGCAAGGCGCTCAATGCTGCCACGGCCGCCGTCAGTCGCGACTTGAAGAAGCTCGAGGAAATCGCACCGCGCATTAAGAAGAGGCACGACGAGTACGAAGAGCGGAGAAGGAGACAGCGCCACGCTCTCAAGTCGCTGGAAGGAGAGGGTGCCAGGGTCCTTCCGCACGAGTTGGACGGGCTGTCGCTACAGGATCGAGGCACCAAGCGCCCATCATACGATTCGAGGCCGACGATTGATGCACGCGCTCTGGAGAACCAGTCGCTGGCTGCGCGGCTGGCGCAACGGGAAGTGAGGCGTAGAGATACAAATAGGATGAAGGTACGGCAGTATGGTGTGTCGGAAGAGGAGGAGCAGGCACGGCGTAGCGGAGGTGCATGGGATAGATGGCAGGATGAGTTGGCCCAACAAGCCGATGACGGAGACCATATCTCGAATCAAATCCAAGAGGTTGCCAGACTCCAGCAGAACGGCAACAAGACATCATACTCATCGGTAGGTAAAGACCATGTTTCCTTCCTGTACATACTGACAAGCATAGCGTCCGTCGTCCCAGTCCACATCCTCATATCACTACCCGACCGTTCCATACAAGACGTCCCAGGAGAGGTGGGACTCTTCGCGCGATCCCGCACCAGCGCGACCTCCCAAGGAGCAGATATACTCATCCTCGGCGTCACCAGCATCACCGCCACCGCTGCCTCCCAAGTATGCCCCATCCACACACGGCGTACAATATGAGCAGCGGCCTCCGCCTGTACCTGGAAAATTCTCGGAAACCGCGCCGCCACTTCCAGGCAAAGTCCCCGACCACCGATCACTCACCCCTTCGAACGAATTGGACGAATTTACCTTCAAGCCATCTGCTTTCCTTGAAAACGGTGACCCTCTACGACCTGTCTTCCTTCCCTCTCAACTCCGCAATCAGTTTCTCGCAGCTGCTTCTTCCAACACACGCCTAAACCTCGAAACGTGTGGTATGCTGTGTGGAATACTCAAGTCCAATGCTCTTTTCATAACTCGCTTGATCATTCCCGAGCAGACAAGCACGAGCGATACTTGCGAGACGCTGAATGAAGAGGAGCTCTTCGACTACTGTGACAAGGAAGAGTTGATGGTGCTTGGGTGGATACATACACACCCTACTCAGACATGCTTCATGAGCAGTAGAGACCTACACACTCATGTCGGCTACCAGGTCATGATGCCGGAAAGCATTGCTATTGTGTGTGCTCCAACGAAACAACCTAGGTAAGCAGATCGACAAAAGCCTTCTGTTTCCAGCTCAGATGTGCTAACCAGAATATGTAGCTGGGGATGTTTCCGCCTCACCGATCCCCCAGGTAAACAAGCCATCCTCAATTGCAGTCGGCCTGGCATCTTCCATCCCCACGACGTCGACAACATCTACACCGAAGCCCTTAAACCTGGTCATGTAGTCGAGTTGACAAACGCGCCGCTGGAGATTGTTGACATGCGGCCTAAGAAGCGGTTTTAAGTACAATCTGGTAATGATCGACCAGTCAGAGGCGAGTGTTTTGAAGTAAATGCATTAATGCAGAGCATGACATTGCATAGCGAGGTGTTTTAGGGGGGGCAACATTCATGGTGTCTATGCGTAGATGAGGCTTGGTATATGTTTTGTACAAATCAGATGGGCAAGGGTAGGCGGGTTTTTTGTTTTGAGATGGGCATTGTGAGTCAATAGGCCATTTCAGCGCCGACGAAACTTTGCGCATATATGTGGCCAAAAAGAAGAGTACCAAACATGTGGATAATCCGAAAGAAATCCGGCTTTTCCAGTCTACTTTGTTTTTTACTTTTTTTTTGGAGGGCGGGAAACCTGTTCCTGCCAAGCTTGGATTTTGTTTTGATGTTCTTGACACACCAACACTAAGCAACTGCATACCACCACAGCTATTGACGTCATCTTTTTTCCCCCTCTTTCCCTCTTTCATTCTTTACACCAATTTTACTGGTAATATATACATACACGTGGAGTATAGTGGAATGGCAGCCCTTCTTTCATCCCCCTCCCCTTCCAAAAGAAAAGAAAAAACAGGTTTCATCTCGGTCCACTGCCAGAAATTTATAACGCCGAAAGTCCGAAAGTGGGCACAGCGGAGGGTGGGGGGTGGAGATGATTCAAGAATTCAAGAAAGAAGAAATCAATAATCTTTGCGTCTTGTTATGCTGACTATAGTACTTTTGTGTTGTTGTTGTTTTTTTGTGGGGGAGGGGGGAGGGGGGGTATTAAGCTTGGATAAATTGGGGGGGATGTTATATGGCTAGGGCTGCATTATTCTATGTGATGTGACATGGCGGTGCTGTTTGTGGCTGGTGCATGTGAATGAATGACATGTGGCGCGAGGCTGGTCAGGGTGAGAACTTGTCATGGCTGGTGAGGATGGCATGGAATAAGACAATGTTGCAAATGTGGAAGAATGTTGGCTCACGTTGAGTTGATCTGTTTAACATGCGTCCAACCCAACATACCAACACGCCTCATCGTCTACAACCCTCCCCCCACCTCAATTTACACATCTCGAAATAGTTAACCCCCACCCCCCTTAAAGAATTCTCTGATCCAAACCCTCGGCGTTGAGATCGGCAAGCCACAGTCCGCGTTTGCAGAAACTTCTAGGTAGCAAACTAGCCGCGTAGTTTCTTTTTTTTCTGTCTTATTTGCA
>Ga0265780_10003589_pt1 | contig 20334 bp, 13 predicted proteins | sample P1T30metagenome_FD_192432 | JGI IMG/M metagenome (GOLD analysis project Ga0265780, IMG submission 192432) | Plant litter microbial communities from East Loma Ridge, Irvine, California - P1 T30 | ecosystem: Environmental > Terrestrial > Plant litter > Unclassified | place: USA: California...
GTTCAGCAAGCTCATCATGGAAACAACAACAACAACAACAACAAGCCCACTGAAGGGAAGCGCGAAGTGGAAGAAAATATCGTCTTACGCTGGAAAGCCCTCCAACAAGCTATCGTAGAGGAGAAGAAACGCCACAAAAATGGCATCATTGGGTCCCTCACCGGTCGCGGGGACGTCAAAGAAGGCCAACGCGTCGGTCGCAAGAGTACCGAGACAACAAAACGTGATGCAAAACGGTCGTTTGAAAAGGGAAAAGCGAGCACCTGGACGCCGAATGAGAAACCGGGACAACAAGTAATCGCAGACGCAACAACACAAGTTCTTGACCCAGGCAAGGCGAGAAGGAGTGTGGACGGTCATGCTAGAGGCGCAACAATGAACCGAGTGAGTACGGCGCCTACTACATTGCTTGAACGTGGAGAAAATGGAAATCGGAATCAGTTGGAGCTTCCGACAAGGCCTTCAGTAGACGGGTCGGATATTACCAAGGTGGGCGGTGAGCCCATGGACTTGGAGGGTATGGGACAAAAGGCTGGGGGTGGGCTAGGTGTGGATGGGCAACCGAGTGAGGCGGGTGTTGTTGTGTAGATGACCTGTGGGTGCCAGCTGTTTTGTTGCCATTATTTCCATTTTTGATTTTGATTTTCTTGTAAAATGTCGTGTTTCAGGAAATTTTTCTAATGAGTAAGATACCCCACTATTTCACATACGTGTACATGGTTGTTCTTATTGCGTAAATAAGCCGTGAATAGAAATGGTTACTTCTTATCTTAACAACATTTTATTTTTCAGGTTCCTATGGGGGGTCTTATGAATACAGCAAAACCTGTGACTCTGGAATAGGTAGAGGCAGCCAGCCTACCAATCCATGCACAGAAGTAAAGGCAGAAAATACAACCATCACAAAAGGGAAGCGAACGGTAGCTGCATCTAGGATCCTCGGGGGTTCCGGCATCGTCGGCCCCCACCAAGGGCCGACTTATCATAACAAATTGTTGCGTCGCATCATGTAGCTAGCAATTGTATTTTCAACCAAAGAGTCAATGATTCCATTTCTTAGACCGCAATATAATCTATCTCCTCCTCAAGTACCTTCTCTAACTCCCTCTGCAACGAATCTACTCTTGCCCGCAACCTTGACTCCCAACAACCAAATACTTACATCGCTCATAATCTCGCTCGTCGCCACATCCGCCCCAACGGCTTTGCTAAACCAGTTCCGCATCTCGACTGCAACTAGCGAGTCCACACCGTACCGATAAATTGCCTTTTGAGGATCAATGTCTTCCTTGGCGACGACGAGGAGACTAGAGAGTTGTGTTTGGATGGCGGAGACGACAATGTCGGTGGCTTGCGCGAGAGAGCTGGCAGAGGAGAGGAGGTGGGATGTACTATTTTGTGCAGCAGGCGAGGGCGCGATGCGCGCGGGAAGTGTGTCAAGATAGTGGTAGATGGGGCGTGTGCTGCCAAGTGGTGCGACTATGTTTAGGGCGCGCAGGTCTGCGGGAAGAGTGAGGGGCGTTATGATGTTCGGGCCGATGGTACTGGCGTCTACGCGTTCGGCATCGCAGCAGAAGCGCAAGAGCGCATAGATATCGCTCAGACTTACTTCTTCCAACATGCCGCGGACGCGCAGTAAAGACTGCACTTGTTCGTTCTGCGCGACATAGCCGACGCCTGTTACCATGCTTAAAGCGAGCGTATGGGCACGTTGGCCATTGCGCATGCGGTGTGAGGCTAGGTTGTCTTGGTATGTGTTTCCTGCTGTATAGTTTGCTTGACCAAAGGAGCCCATGATTCCAGTCGAAGAAGAGAGCATGACGAAGAAATCGAGGTTTGTGGGCAGGAGAGTGTGCAGGTTCCAGGATCCGGAGACTTTTGGCGCAAGAGATTCGCGCCATTGTGCGATTGTCATTTTGGCAAAAGACGAGTCATGCATAGACATTGCAGCTTGAATGCAGCCTGCAATTTGGGGCATGGACGAGAGAGAGGCGAGCATTGACTCGAGTTGAGATGCATCCGCAATGTCGCACAAGGGAGCGTGGACGATTGCACCTCGCGCACGGAGCTCGTTTACAAAGTGCGAGCGTGAGGAGTCTGTTCCTTCGACGGGCGATCGCGATGGTAGAATCAAGTGCTTAGCACCGTTTTCAACCATCCACCGAACAATGCTCTGGCCTATGCCGCCGAATGCTCCAGCAATGAGGTAGCTAGCGCCTACACGGAATAGTGTCTTAGAGACGTTCGTTGCAACTTCCATCTCCACAAGCTCTTCGCTCTTCATCTCAACTATAACCTTGCCAACTAGTTTCTCGCTTTGGAGGGCCCGGAACGCTTGCTCAATCTCGCTCTGCTTGAACACGGCGAGTGGTTGGGGTGTAGTCACTTTGCCATGCTCGATCAGCAAGAAAACTTGCTCGAATATGGTTGTGAGTATGGGGCTTTGGGCGAGCTCTTGGAAGTTCAGGCTGATGAAGCTTATGTTCTGCGTCGTTGGTGGTATCGCAATCTCTTTGGAACCGTTTGCTGTAGAGACAAAGATATCCTTCTCTCCGACATCGATGAAGCGACCAAATGGGGCGATGCATGGCCACGATTGTTGTACAACCTCGGGATTGCCTAGCACGATATCCACACCCCGCCCATCAGTCAATCGGCGAATGTCCTGTTCCAAATTGCCATTGTCAAAAAATACAATGTGGGGTTTTGGAATGCTACAGTTTTCTTGTAGGAAAGTTGCTTCTTCCACCGAGTTCGCGGTAACGAAAACATGCACGCTCCCGTTGAGCTGGGCAATCCGAATCGCTGCTTGGCCCATCGCACTCGCACCGTGATGGATAAGGATTGAATTGCTGTTCTTGATCCTAGCACACTCCACCAGTGCATAGTAAGCGGTGCAGAAAACGGCTGGATAAGCTGCAGCTTCGCAAAAGCTCATGTTTTCTGGCATCTTTTGTAGCTGGAATTGTTTGCAGCGCACCGATTGCGCAACACCATGCGTGGCCACCCCAAAAACTCGATCACCAACCTGGAACCGGGAATGATTTGATGATCCAACGCGCACAACGACACCAGCAATTTCGCTGCCAAATGCTTCGTCGTGCACTTGACCGAGCGATACCAAGAGGTCTCGAGCGTTGAGCCCTGTTGCCTTGATCTCGATGACAACATCATCAGCCGCTAACGCATTCTCGCAACCGGAGCACTGCTCGTAATGCAACGTATTGAGAATACCAGCAGCACCAATAGTGAGCTTTGGGTTTTCCAGTTCGCTCCAAGGCTTTTCGACATATGATACCGACTGCTCAGAAGGCAAAGCTTGATTGGCAAGTTCAGCGTCATCGACGACCCGGGGTGTGCACAGCGAGCCGTTCATATAGCAGTATTCGTCCTCGGGATCAGTCTCCTGTTGGAATAATGCTTTGACGACATGCTCGATGTTGACAGAAGCATCATCCACCCCTTTCTCTTTGTCCAAGTTGACACTTACGAGCCGGTAGTCTTCAGATTCGGTGGCCAGAGTGCGGACCAGTCCTGACACTAGGCCCTCCATGGGGTTCTGGTCCACCGCATGGTGCTGGAATGTGACCCATATCAGGGATTTGGTGGTTGCAATCAGGGTCTTGGTTTTCTCTAGGTTCTCCTCTTCCAAGGAATGAAGGAAGGTGCCGTCTAATCCTGGAAGAAACACACAGGTGGTGTTTAACAAGTCACTCTCTATGACACGACTCCAGGGCACCAGAACGTGAATTCCGTGGTGGCTTAAGATCCGCTCATACACAGCTTGCGAGAGGTTCGTTTGTAACTCGTCTGCATCATCAAAGACCACGCGGATAGAGGATGTTGACGACACTGGTAACTCCGAGTCCAATGCAATGCTGCCAAAGTCTGCCGGTTGCCAATCGATCCTGTAAAGACTGCGATCCGACTCTTGGGAGCTTGTAGGAGCGACGCTTCGACCGATTGTTGAAGTCTCGAGTTCGCCGTAAAAGCAAGGGGTTAGAGAATGGGCGAAAGCGGCCGTGACAGCAAAAAGCTTGTTGCGGAAGCCACGACCGGACACCTTGGCGTGCACTTGCACCTCCTGGAGATTGCAGGGCGTGTTGGCCAACTCAGACGAGAACCAGGCATTGCTGAAGCCAGTGGGCACCGTTGTCGCGGAGGAATCCTTGGCGTAGATGGAATAAGCCGGGAACGTCATCTGCAGTATCGTGTCTAGTGCCGCCGGGTGGATGAGGTGTGCATCGCTGTAGCTGAACTTTGCCTGCGCCTCCCAGTCGCGGAGACCAATCGTCCCGGTAGCCTGACTGTTCTTATCCCATTTGACATTGCGCACTCCCCGGAATGTTGGGCCGTATGCAAGACCGGCCTGATTGAATGCGCCATAAATCTCGCCACTGTCTATCTCGCTGTGACACTCTTCCAAAGCCGCCTGCATGTTCGGCTTCTTTTCCGCCAAGACGTCTGAGCCGCCCGACGATCCTGATCCGTTGTTATAGGCAATCGAGATTGACCCAGCACAGCATAGATGCCATCCTTCGTCTTCGTAAGTGAAGAGGGAGAAGTGGTCCCACAGACTTCCAGGCAGCTCATTTCTCGGGTCAAGATTCGCAGGTCGGAGTGTGAACTGGATTTCGGTTCCACGAGCATCCCCAGAAAGCGTCATGGCCTTTGTGAATGTGACATCGCGAAGCTTGTATCCGGAAGCCCTCACAGCACGGTCGCCATAAAATTGTCGCACAGCCTCAATAGCCATTACAAGCATGCCGGCAGCGGGCATGAGGCACATACCGTTGATCATGTGGTCCTTGAGATAGGGCGACTGTTCCAAGAGGATACGGTTGGTCCAGCGTGCTTCGTGCTCGTTCCAGTCTGGAGTGCGCGATCCGAGAAGCTCATGGTGGACAAACTGGGTCTGACGGTATTGGATGCTAGTTCTCCCTTCGAGCCAGTACTTCTTTTTGTCCTCGAATTGGTAGCCTGGAAGGGATGTGAGAAACTTTGGGCTCGGCCCGCTGCTCTTGTTGACAGCAGCAACGTCTATTGATGCACCCAGAGTGTGGAGCTTTCCGATACACTCTAGAGCTGTGATAGACGCTGGCCGATCGCGGCGCAGTATAGATGCATAGTCGTACGTGACATCTTTCTCATGAGCATTCAGTATGTCACCCAGCGGGGAACGCAAGACCGAGTGCGGACCAATCTCGAGGAAAAAGTATGAAGAAGCATCCCGATGTTTGCATATCGTACCAAGGGCTGCTGAAAACTTGACGCATCCTGTGAGGTTCCTGTTCCAATACTGTGCCGTTCTCAACTCATCAGCCTGCTCTAAGCTGTCGCCAGTCACAGTCGATATGAACAATGGCTGATCCCCGACTTGCTCTCCAGAACTGATACTACGAAGAAGTTTGCCATATACACCTGCGACAGGTTTCATGTGATGTGAATGGTATGCGACATCGATCTTGAGCAGATGGACTTCAATGTTCGCTTCTTTTAGTGTAGTGACAAGCTGATGAATCGCGCCACAAGATCCGGAGACGGTGAAGCTCTTTGAACTGTTGTAACAGGCGATGGCCACTTGTTTACCTGCGTCTACCGCGTTCTGCTTAGTCATTAGATGTTCCCAGGCATCGAGAGGCGCTTGGATAGCGACCATGGCACCTTGCGAGGAAACGATATCTTGGGTGATTGCAACAGCTAATCCGCGGAAGTAGCTGATCATCCAGGCAGACTCTCGCGATATCGCATTACTGGCATATGCAGCCGCAATTTCACCGGAAGAATGACCGACGGATACCCGGGCACCGAGTTTCCAGGATGTCAGCAAGTCTACAATCGCGACTTGCAAAGCTGTACAAATGGGCTGACTGATCTCAGGCTGATGTATAGCCGATGATTCCTTCGATTTGTTGTACAGTTCGTCTATAACCGTTAGCGTGGGAATCATTTCGCAGAGAGTCAACTGTGACTTACCCATCAAAGACCATTCGCTGCCAAGGGACTTGAAATATTGATCAGCTTGGAGCATGGAATCCCGGAAGGTTTTGTATGCCAATAGTTCACGGCCCATGCCGTGCCACTGCGCGCCTTGTCCAGTAAAAACAAAGCAAACATCTACCCTCTGCCTTGCTCGCATGGGAGTAGACCACGAAAGGTCCGTATCTAACTCGGACGGCGCGACGCAGACCGTTTTCCAAGGGAAAGAGGTACGTTTCTCGACCAGCGTATATGCGAGGTCCTGCAGACTCCGTACGCGGTTATCACCGACTATGTGATCTTGCATCCAACACTCCAGAGCTGTGATCGATCTCCGTACAGCGCGCTCATCGAATCCAGACAAGACCAGCAATTTAGGTCCCAGCGTTCTCGTTCCCCCGACGATACTGGGTCCGTCCTCAGTATCGGAGGTGACATCGGAAGGTGTGTCGTTGGCTGTTATAGATTCTGATTTTTGTTCGGAGCCGCCAATGCTCGTGATGCTGTCACGGCGCTGTCGCTTGGCCTTAGGATCTTCACCACTGTTCGACTCATGGATGTCTTCTGTTATCGCGGATGAATTTTCCGGGATACTCTGGAGTGATTGAGTGCAATGCCGACCCTGCAGCCCATGTTCGGTCAGAAAACTCAGCGCATCATCGATAACAACATGCGCATTTGTTCCGCCATATCCAAAAGAATTAACACTTGCACGCCTCACACCATTTATTGGCCATGCCACTGGCTCCAGCGGGAATTTCAGATTTGGACCGGCTAACGTAACAGCGGGGTTGATGCGCTCAGGGTATACGTTCGGTGGGATGATGCCATTCTCAAGTACGAGAAGCGTTTTGATGACTCCAGCTATTCCGCTCGCGCCTTCGGGGTGACCCATGTTTGATTTGAGTGCCCCGACGTACATGGGGTCTTCGGGTGTTCGGGAGCTAAAGACGCTATTGATGGCGGCTGCCTCGCATGGGTCGCCAACAGGGGTACCAGTACCATGTGCTTCAAAATATCGAGTCTCATCAAGGCTGAGGCCTGCCCGAGCATATGTCTCGCGAATAAGACGCTCTTGCGCAGTCTGACTTGGTGATGTGATGCTGGGCGTGTTACCATCCTGGCCGCAACCGGTAGATCGAACAACACCACGGATGGTATCGCCATCGGCAATGGCTTGCGAAAGGCGTTTCAATACGATCACCCCAAAACCTTCGCCACGTGCATATCCCGACGCTCTCTCATCGAAAGAGTAGCATACACTGTCTTTGGACATCATGTTCAGACTGCTGAGTAAGGCTGTAGAATCTGGTAGCAGGCACAAGTTGTTGCCACAAACAAGGGACTTCAACACGTTAATCGCTGTTGTTCATTAATTGTCGGAGAGGGACAAAGATCGCTTACCATATTGACACTTCCAGCGAGTAGTTCTTGACAAGCTAGATGGAGCGCAACGAGGCCGCCCGAGCACGCTGTATCAACAGTCATACTTGGTCCGCTGAAATCATAGAACCAACTCAGTCGATTAGCAAGCATGGCCAATCCGCTAGATCCAACAATACGGTAGTCGCCAGGCATTTGCGCATCTCTTTGAGAGATCTGACTGTACTCTTGTAGTAAACAGCCGACATGCACAGAGGTCCTAGTACCAATGGCTGATTGCATAGGAATGCCGGCTACGTCTCATTAGTTAGAGTCCGCAAAGGGGTGGAAAGAATTGGGGAGTTTACCATTTTCAAGGGCGTGATAGCTTGTCTCAAGTAATAACCGTTGCTGTGGATCCATACATTCCGCCTCTGCAGGCTGGATGGAGAAGAAAGGTGCGTCGAACCGCGCCGGGTCATCTGCGAGGAAATGTCCACCTCGATTCTTGACTGTGCCAGGCCGGTGGCCATGTTCCTTGTAGAACCCATCAATGTTCCATCGGTTCTTTGGAATTTCGGTCATGGTAGACCGGCGCTCCATTAGTAGCTTCCATAGGCTGTCGGCGTTTGTTATGTCTTGTGGGAACTTGAAACCGAATCCTATGATAGCAATAGGCTCCACAGTATCGCCATTGCTGGAGGTCGCCTTGAACGGCACGTGCTCAGCGGCTGGTGTTCTCATGGCGAACTATCATTCAACCAACCGAGTTGCCTTGGAGATTGCTGTGGCAGGGAGCGACGTGACTGGGCTAGAAATCCACACCCTTTTATCACATGAATCTGTCGTTAAACTAACACTGGTAGATACAATGTGAAGAAAATTGTTGGATATTGCACAGAGTATGAGGCAGCGCACGTAAGGCTATTATTTATGTCGTGTGAGGCTGACATTTGATGGTCGGCCTGAAGGTGGGCCTGAGCGGTTGGCGCAAACGGCGACTGGAAGCGAACTAGCCCTATGCCAGGCTTCCGCAGTGGGACGGGCCATGAATTTAGGATCGTATTTAATCCGATTAATCCAAACGCCTGATATCTTTACCGTACACATCACTCAAGTCGAAGTGGTCATAACCAAGCGCCTTCCAAAAGGGCCTATCTGAACTTTCTTTCTCGTTTGCCATTGCCGTGGGAGAACATCCTTTGTGGGATCAATCTTAACAAGTAATGCTTCAAAGATGGTACATTGTAAATTCCGAAATGAATATGCGCACATCGGTGGTTCGCTGCAAACGGTTAAACTACTGTTGGAGGCGTCTGACACACAGATACGCTAATCTCTCCGTTGGACGAAAGACCGAGCCGAGCCGCCCAGCTGTCTAATTCGGGGGCCGTAAGATAATTTTTGCATGGCCAAGGCCATGGCACAACTGCAACAACCAAGCTGGGTTAGACGTCTTCTCCAAAACAGAGAGAATCCCACGAGACATGGTCGTCTAGCCATGAGGCCGAAAAGGCTTGGACAAGGTAACAGGAATTCTTAAAAAAACCAAGGTACTGACAACGTCAGCCGGGGGGGTTGGAAATGTGATTCGAAACTGCTTGTCGAGGGTAACGTCTTCTCAAGATCGAGACCGGTCCATATGAAGAGATGTACTTCGTCTGAACAGGCAACCAAGAGACGCAGGTCCTACATGTTCAAGATATGATACCGCGGAGCACTTTAACGCACACAGATAACGCATGATAGGATGTGCACTTCCTGCATGCAGTCTGCAGTTTCTGAAGGCCTGTCAGCATACTCCAGCGCTTTATGGAACTGCGGGGTAATCATATCTTCCGGTGCCTCAACGGTTGTCAGACGTATAAGTGCTCGCTTCTGCACGAACACTTCGTGGGTGTAAAGGGTGTTTGTTTCCAAGATTTGCGAACGCTAGTTGTCAGTTTACGCCTCGGCTTCAGTTGCGCATGACATGTTATCTTGCAAAGCGTAGTGAAGGTAATTGGTACTCTTTCCAACACATTGCCCAAGTCAGCAGGCTTTCAATTTTCTCACAATACCGCTAGGCTGTCCAATCGAGGGCGCTTTTCATGGCTGAGATTCGAGTAGAAGGTGTCGATACAATTGTGTCAGCCTGGGGATGAGCCAAGAATTCCCTGTTTATTTTCGGCAACACCAAGGGCGGTAGGGTCTTCTCACCTGAACAAGACAACAAAGAAGGTATTCTGCAGCATGACTTAACAACTACCGATGAAAAGGATCCTGAGGTGTGTAGTCGGTGTAATGTTCAGAGGCTCGAGGAATCGAAGCGCATGACTATTGGACATAGAGCAGTGATTCGTCAATGACACGCCCGTCTTAACGTATTAGAAAGTGCGTGTGTTCCATGTCTCGATATGATTCTAGACACCGGGCTAGGATCAATTTTGTGTCTACTGCACGTAGAGCCGAAGTGATCTCAGCTCCATATCGCGCACGATGTTGTGAAGGGGTTTCTGCGTTGGGACAAAGAGTTAGGGTTGGCTAAGCCACCACGTGTCGCTTCCGCCATCCGCGCGTCACGGCTTGCAAACGCAAGGAGAACGCAGGGTTGACAAAGCTGTAAGTGCAAGGTTAGTTGTGATGTGAAAGACGTGTTGCGTGAGTTGTCGGAAGCCTCCTCTGGCATATTGAACTCATGCAGGGGCTTCGTAGGTGAGGTGTAACTGCGGCGCAGCTCACAATTAATCTTTCCTGATGTTTGGTGAGAGGCAATTGCGGGGTAGCAACTGTCTACCTCTGCCCAGCGGCGACCTCCGACGCTTACTGACGGCATGCACCACGACACGATGTCGATTCTTGTGCAGTCCCCCATTCTGTTCTTCAGCCTCGCCCCCACCACATTTTGATATCGGCTCAAGCTCACGATGACTGTGAAAATCTCACAAGGGCTCACACCAGAGCAGCTCGCCTTCTTTAATGATAATGGTTATCTGTTAATACCAGATGCGCTGTCAAAGGATACTGTGAAGCAGCTCTTGGAAGACACCAATAAGATGCTGAGCGAGTTCTCGCTGGACGAACATCCCATGACTAAGTTTTCGACTGGTGGTGAGGACGGTGCAGATCATGTGGGGGACAGCTATTTCCTGGAATCTGGGGACAAAGTGCGATTCTTCTTCGAAGAAGGTAGGCTGTTGATTGAGAGCTCTGTTGAATGCTAACATGCTAAAACAACAACAGATGCCTTTGACGAGTCCGGCTCTCTGACAAAGCCCAAGCATAGAGCGATAAATAAGATTGGCCATTATCTTCACGAGTTGTCTCCCTCCTTTCGCAGCATCTCGCTCTCCGCCCAGAATGCTGCCATCGCCTCCTCGCTCGGCTTCCGTGACCCGCGTGTCCTACAGTCCATGGTCATCTGCAAACAACCCGAGATTGGCGGTGCGGTGCCACCACATCAAGACAGTACATTTTTGTATACAGACCCGCCTAGTGCGGTAGGCTGGTGGTATGCGCTCGAGGATGCAACTAAGGAGAATGGGTGTCTGAGTTTCGCCGCTGGCAGCCACAAACGCGCTGCTATCGAGAAAAGGTTCGTTAGGACTGGTGGTGGGACGGGGTTTATCGACAATGAGGGTGCAAAGTTTCCCAAGAGCATGACCCCAGTGACAAATGGCGAGAAGGAGTACGACATGGTGGAGAAGGAGGAGGAGTACGACATGGGCGAAGTCAAGGCTGGAACATTGGTCTTGATCCATGGCAACATTCTGCACAAGAGCGAGAAGAACACCAGCGAGAAGAGCAGGAACATCTATACATTCCACGTCATCGAGGGAGAGGAGAAGTATGACGAGAGAAACTGGTTGCAGCCACCCGAGAAGGGGTTTTCGCGATTGTTTCAAGGAGAGGGGGCAGCAGTTGGCGCAAATGGTAGGGACGCGACTAATAGACTTGGAAAAGACTGGTAGGTGTGGTAATTCAATTCGTGGCATCTATGAGGTCTTGCTTTGAACACATAGCCCAATACCCCCGAGCACGAATGCCATACCGATCCATGTATCTGTCCCTCGTCAGCTTCATGCACCACGTCGCATCCACTATACAGCTTACCTCGGCTTATGACCTTCTTCTCCGCCCACCACTCTCCCAGCACTGTGAACATGAACGCTAAGGAGTTCGTGATAGGCACCGTGAGACTCAGCTCAGCCTTTCCAATCAATATGAAGAACCACACGCTGCCCGTTACATTGAGCAGTAGTGGGATAGCGTAGGCCGGTCTCCTCAAGACACCAATAACAGCATACAGTACGCCGAGTATCTTTTTCTTGAGCCAAGAGTTGTTCGGATCGGTGAGGGCGGGCCGTTGGGGGGGCGTGTAGTTCCTGAGGCTTGTGTTAGAATCCTCCGGCTTGAAGCGTGACATATGATGTAGCGCTTGGATACGCAGATGGGTGTGCGATTAAGAAAACGAAACATACATGGCAGCCTTGCGCATGAACGGCGTCGTGAGTCCCCAGCATGCGCCCACCATAAGGAAGCCGAGGATCCAGCGGAAGATGGACGGTTGGGCGTCCTTGGCTACGGGCGTGTCGGGGTCCATTGCGCTACGAGAGAAGATTCCTAAAGGCTTCGGCCACGGTATGTGTATATAAAGAATACTAGCGAGAAGCTATGCAAACCACAATGGCAGGCGTTGGTGTTGTTGGCGTGGTGCTCGAGTTGGCTGAACTCGCGCAACTGACTGCCTGTGCTCGGATGACGCGCGCCGGCCGTGCACAAGCCTCAAACCCGAACTGTGATCATGAGCTCCTGTGCCCACCACCGACATTGTCACAATTCCTGATGAAACATATTCGAAGAGATTACGCAACTCCGATTCGTAAAGGTGCGATTACACTCCAGCCGCAATTTGCATAGTGAAGGTCATATCAACTGTCAAAGAGCATCGTCCTGTCCGGGTGCCCACCATTGATCCGACATCCTATGATAGCAAATGTTCAGCTGCAGCTACTGGACTGGGCGTATACTTCGCTCTATCGAACCTGAACTGTGAAGTAAGATCAGGGTTGGGTTTTTTCTGTTATGTGGTGCCTGCATAGAACATGCACCGCAATACGACGCACCACAGGCTTCCAATCCTGCCTGGAGATCAAACAGCCTCCAAGGCCTAACACCTTTCATCCACCGTTCTGGATCTTGAACCAGTCAATCTCCACTATCAACTTCCATTTCTCCCAGCTAACCTATTACTTTGCCTCGCTCGGTTTCTGAGAGATGCATTATTGCTGGCTGGGAACTGTTGGCGGCATGTATGCTCGTCGCATTCCATTCTATTGGTATTTGAAATGGCGGGACAATTCCTCATCGCTATGAAGACAACATGACAGTTTACTAGACCTTGTCAACGACCTCACCGGTCAAGCTATTACATGTCTCTACTTTCCCCCTCAACGTAACTGCTCGAAAGCACTCCCAGGGAGCCCTCTGCGCTTCCCACACAGGCCGAACCTTGACGCATACAAAGAGATGGTCAAGAACAAAGAGGCTAAGCTACAAGTCGATTGTTGTGTAACAGGCTCCCACAGGCTAGGCGATGGAGCTCAGGAATGTAACCTCAAGTACGGTATGTGGCTGCATGCAGCGTACATATCCGCGTCACGAATTGCCCAACCACTCGGTCACCCCCAGATTTGTGGTGTTTGACACCTTTGGGCGGTGCAAACGCCTCAAAACTACCTGAAACCGAAGGGCTGGGGCGCAGGTCATCACCCATTCCAACCCTGGGTCAACCCAAACGGACCTAGTACGCTAAGTATAGACGGAATGAGCACCAAGTCGGAGATGGCTGGTAAGGAACTCCCCATTTTGGCCTGTAGGATTATATATCTCTACCTGTAATGTTTGTTTTTTGGCATCATTGGCGCGCTACAGAAGTTGTTCCTGCAGGCTCGCAACCATCACAGCATAATCGCCAGCAAGGTACAAGTACCGTGTTACATTCACCACATTCGCTCCTCGCTTCTTGATCCGAATACTTGCAACATACCCCTCCCGCCTACCAAGGATCCGGTCACAGCAAGTATCCGACACGTGACCGCTTCATGACATCGCTACAATCCCCACCCAACACTATACCAATGCGGCCGATCAGCAACAAAGAAGTGGATAGCATGGATCTAGAGCGTCTTTTTGCAGAATTGGTCGACTCAAACATGCTCCATCACTTCAGTGACCCGACACCCGACCAAGACTTCTTTGATCCCCCTTCGTCGAATGAGAGAGAGCCATTCGGAACTGTGCCCATACCCGATTGGAACACGCACACTACCTGGCACAAGGCTCTCGAGGACTGCCAACAAAACTCAACCTTAGCCCGATGCGATGATTCTACCTCGACTTTCCACTTGAGTCCGACTATCAGGAAAAAGGTCCACAGCGATACGGGGTTGTATAACTTTGACGATACAATCGAGACGACCAAAAACCAATTGAGGTCCATTTCTCAGCCTTGTACACCACAACCGCATACGTCTGCACGATCTGTGAAGAAGGCTATTTCCTTTCACGCCCAAACAACACACCGTGGTGTCAAAAAGCCATCCAAGAAATCGTCTATTACATCTTTCACAAAGATGATGCAGCCGTCCTACCACCGCTCTCCCATCCCTGATGTATGGACCCGGAAGGCGGAAAGCGCAACAGGATCCTTCCCACGCTGCTCATCGCAAAGGATCATATCGCCACCTCTCTCTTCCAAAGTTGACCAGCAAGAGGACAGCAATGGAATTTTCGCTTCTTATTCACATCATCCGCAAGTTTACACCCACACTCGTTCACCCATGCTACAGGACGAACCAGAATTCTCAAAATACCAATTGACGCCATCGGCATCACCAGCCATCGGCATTTCCAACGACAACGACAACGGTCAGAGCTTCAACAGTAGTGTGGGCCTGGCAGTGAGCTCTTCCTCTGCATCAAGTGCGGCTCTTTCAGCCTTACAGACCCCGCCCTCATCTCTTCCTTTGCCCATGACAACGTGGGGTCCAGGAGATTCACCAGGCTTAGATTTTAGCTTCTCAGCCTCGCCGGATTTTTCCAATGACACCAAGACAGTTGGATGGTGGGATGATCAGGTCGCCATCTCACAGCCTTGCTACTCGACGAGTTTTCAAGAAGGCAACTCCCGTTGCACAAGTCAGAACATGGGACTAGGCATCACATGCGACTCTTCGTCCTTTGATTTCAACCCGGTCAACGAAGGTGCTCTTCCCGCTCCCAGCGCCCAAGTGCCATTCGGAATGCCCACATACGGCACATACCCCACGCTTTCCCACGCGCACCAACAGCACGCAGACCATCAGATCATCCCGATTGGCCGCCCTCTTTCTCGCTCCCCATCGCCAAACACACAGCCACGCTTCCACCGTCGGTGCCCATCAACAAACTTGCATCCCAGTCACCGAACCAGCTCATGCTCGCAACGCCGCAAATCTAGTAATGGGGCTGCCCACTCTTCACGCCAGATGAGCATTCCAAGCGGTAGTGTTGGTTTTGTCAACTTCACGCCAGACGATAGCAGGAAGATTCTTACCGGTGTAGCGCCGAGCGGGTCCAGTAAAACAAAGGCAAGGAGGGAGAAGGAGGCTGCGGATAAGAGGCGCAAAATCAGTCAGGTAGCCATGAAGGCAGTAATTGAGGCTGGTGGGGATATTGACAGTCTTCGGAGGTTGGAGAGAGAGGCTTTCCTAGCCATGGAGGGCTAAATGGGTGGATTATGGGGCGGTTTTCTTTCACTTTTCATATTCCATAGGGCACTATTGCATTGAAGGAGCTGGGTTTAGTTTGGTACATAAACTTAGGAGGGGATGGTAATGCGTCCATATCATGGTGAAGTATACACTACTAAATTCTTCGTCTAATCATGTCTTTGGTCCGGCTGGTTTGATCAATGTGTCGATTGATGCCTTTGGGGACATGTGTGCATGCGAGGGGTAGATAGGTATCACATTGGCGCCATCTGATCCCCCGTGGTTTGTCGGGGCCGTGGCCTCTCTGATACGTGTTCCTCCATATCTACCACAATTGCGATACGGTTGGGTTTCGTTTCCTATCAATCATGGCTCGGTTCATGCTGGGTGCATCTGCGCCTCCGCTTCAAGCCTGCTCAGTACAGTCTCCACAATGCCCTTTGCACCGATACCCCGCTCGACACCACCCAGACTGTTCTCCTCAGCTTCCAGCTCGACCGCACCCTCATACACCTTTACAATCATATCCTCATCGACCTTGGTACCACATGCGACTAGGCCTCGGATCAGCGTACTGACTCTCGTAATCTCGCGCATAACCGCCGGCTCGATATCGTCGTTTTGGCTCGAATACAGCGTCTCGGTGACGCTCTCGTCTAGTCGGTTGATGCCCATTTCCTTGGGATCCGCGTTTGTTGTAATGTGTTTGCTGATGAAGATGTACCCGTTCACGCCGAGCACAATATCGATCTCGCCCGCAGCTGTATTCAGCGTGAAGACCTGTCTTCGCGACCTGACAACTCCACCCTTTCTCGATAGTATACCACCACCAGCACCACTCAGACTCGTGAATAAGCCGTTTCGCAGCTTTCCGTATTTCAGCGATCGCGTATGTAAGCTCGCCGTCCCATCTTGATGCAAACTTTGCACCTCGGCGACGAGCAAATCACCTTCCTGGAAGAACGTCCGGATGTTCAGCTCGTCGACTGTTGTCCTGCGTCTTAATACACCGCCTGGTAGATTGATGCTGCTCAACGGGAGGTTTGCAAGCATTGGTGCTGCAATGTCCACATTCCACTTCTTGGTTCCCACCGTCGTTATGCGTCCTACGACCAGATCACCTATCTCGGGCTGGTAGCGCGCTCGGAGCGGTTGAACCGATAGCAGCTTATTTGTCTTTTGGAGTGTACCCGCCACGGTGGATATTATCGTCGTTGAAGATGGTGGGATTGAAGGGATGTAGGTGCCGTGGCCGCGCATCCATTGCGGGTCGCTGGTGATGTGCTCGCCGGGTGTTACAATGGCTTTTGATTTGGAGGTTGCAATATCGTCATCATACATTTCGATATCAGAATCTTCGTCATCATCTTTGGCATCGCGACGTGGAGGGAGCGGTGCGCTTGGTGGGAGGATCGAGACTGGCATAATGAAGCATGCGCCTCTTGTGGCGGTGAGACCGAGTGTATTCGTTCAGTTGTTTGTATCCACGTAATTTGGATTCTCGTTTTCTGCTTCAGAAGTCTGTCGCGTAGCGTTGAAATTGTGATTGGAGTGTGTTGTTGCGACGGGGAAATTTTGGCGGGGATTGAAGCTCTCCGATAATCCCTGTCAACCTGGTCCGGATGTGGACTAGTCTAAACGCGTCCAGCACCTGCCGAAGTCGCGACAGGCTAGACGTCATCCCATCAACAGCCGCGTTTCAGTCTTGCGTCTTACATTGTTGTATTACATCGAATCTGTGAAGACATGGCGCCAATCCCACGCACCCCCGCTAGGTCCCATTTTAACGAACCATTCATATCCGCTCTGGATGCTGCTGCACCAGTGAATGCCAACGATGATCCGAGCTACTACGCCCGCTATCCCCGATCGCTTCTCACCACATCAAACCTCGATACATTCGTAACTGGTACTGGATCCGCCATCTACGACTCGCTCGTGCCGCTCCTCGAGTCCACTAGCCACGAGCTCATCCTCGTTACGTGCTTCTGGGCTCGATCATCAACACTAGAAACACTGAATAAAGTGCTCAGAAGACTCTCGCACAAAGCCGTTCAAAGAGGTACCGAAAAGATCAGAGTCAGACTGTGCTTCTCTTCCTGCTCAATTTTCCAAAAGCTTTTCCACAAGCAGACTATTGCGGGACAAACCTACGAACCGTCAGCGTGGGTGAAGAAGCTGGGTCTACCTGATCCCTCCGAGCTCAACGGACTGAACCTTGAGATCAAGTCCATCTTCATCTTGCCGTTTAGCGTTATGCATCCCAAGTTCATCATTGTGGATCGAAAGACGGTTGTACTGCCGAGCTGCAATATTAGCTGGGAAGAGTGGTTTGAGGGTGCCATAACTCTCACCGGACCAGTAGTGAACCAATTTCTCAAGTTTTACCGTACTTTTTGGGAACGACGACTTGACGATCCTACTATTCTCGAAGTTACAAACCACGCTCCCGTCCAAAATGACCCTGCGCTCAAGTCGTTGGTACATCTCTCAGCTTCAGATATACACACAATCTTCCTGCCCAGTCCGCACCGCCGGAATCCACGGTTCTGTTTCTTCGGATCACAGGGGGCGGTAAAAGCGCCATCGACGCCTCTAAACTTGTTCATACTTACACTCCTGGACAAGGCCGGGAAGAGTATTCGCATTCAAACACCAAACGTCACTGCACCACCGGTTCTATCAGCAATACTCAGAGCACTTGCTCGCGGTATCGACGTTCGCATACTGACTTCAGAGCGTCTCATGATACTTGAGCAACTAGTCACAGCAGGCACGACAACATCACGCTGCATCAATAAGCTAATCAAACGCTACCGTCAGCTCTGTTCTGATACACTTCAAGCCAGCGACGAGGAGTCACCCATGGCCGCATTCAAACCCGGCAAGTTACACGTCTCGTACTTTGATGCAATCGGAGGACCTCGAAGCAGAGGAAGAGAAGGAGGAGAGCCGCAACAGTCGCATCTCAAGATGACTATCGTAGATGATGAAGTACTTGTTCTAGGATCTGGTAATCTGGATCGTGCTAGTTGGTTCACGAGCCAAGAGCTTGGTGTTGCATTCTTTGACAAAGATGTGGTAATGAAAGTAAAGGGCGCAGTTGATAGTGGTATGGAAGGGCGGAGTAGAGTTGTGTTTGATAGTGAGGGCCTACACTGATTAATTGGAGTCAATCCATCGGTGATAGCTTTGCGGACGAGGTTTAGTAAAACCTACTAGGATATTGCTCTAGGTTGACATCCTTGGCGTATCAAACTGGTGAACCATCACTCCCCTGATTTGACCTAAGTTGCCGAGGAGCTCTACCGAGCCTTTTCTTTTCTTTTGTACTCAAACTTTCAGTGAAATGCAGATGTCTCGGCCTTATCCTCATCTGCTTTAGAACGTGGCTTACTTTGAGGATCCTTTGTGCCTGAGCTTTCACTCCATGATGTATGTCTCATGGAGTCCAGGTTTTCGAACTAAGACACTTCCTGTCACTTTGGGGCTTCGTATTGTATCATTTGCTTATACACTGTTTACATACAGAGGTTTAGATTTTACCTCTGTCCGGTCTTTCCCGGCTCTTTATCTTTCAAGTTGATCTTCTCCCCAACGTCTGCTTTCATCCAACTCCTTCAACACCGACCTTGCAACCGTAGGACCTATCTCAATACTTACCTGGCACAGAACCCGATCACCGATAAAATGCCTGGCATTAAGCGAAAGCGCAACTTCATAGAGATCACTTCCGTAGCTCTACCCCGGGTCAAGACGCAATTCCGGTGGTCTGACCTTCCCACGGAAATGAAGCTAGCGGTCCTCCAACAGGCTTTAGCCTTTGACGAACCAATCACGCCATATACTCACTGGGCGCGTAGCGTGAACCTTCTCCTTCCACTTGAACTGACCAGCAAGGAGATGTGTATGCTGACTATGGAGGCCTATTACACCACGAACCACTTCGTCGCCCAATCGGTAAGCTACTCGTGGCCGTTGTACAGCTTATCGTATCCAAATCCCATGAGGGCACACTGGATTCGTAATCTTACTCTCAAGCTCAGCTTCTCCTCGAAACACAGCGACAACGCTTACTGGATGCAGGACGTTTTTGAGTTGCGTGGCCAGTGGAAGTTCCTGCTCAACCGCATGGAAACCCTGGACCAGTATGCTGTGAGCTGTGAGTGGTACAACGTACTGAGGCTGACCAATCTGAAAATTATCATTCACATGGATGACGAGAAGTGCTTCATGCAGGATCGCTGGAAGAACCTGGCGCTGGATGATTGCCGGCGCCAGGCCTGGTCGCGAATGCAAGACGCATACATTGTTGCCAAAGCCAAGAACTATGATTTTGAGGTCCAAGGCATGCGTTGCGTAGCACAGGATGGAACTTCGGTCTGTGGTGGGGCTTGTACGATGATCATCAAGGGAATGCTTCAGGGCATGGTGAAGACTGATTAGTCAGCCTTTATGTTGTGATCATCAAGGAAGTGTTTCAGAGTATAGTACAGACTGAGTAGTCGGTCTTTGTGCTACGAATCTACGTTATGTTTTCTTTTCATCTTCACGATTTTCTGCCTGAAAGTTGGTAGAGAAACGCGATTTTACAGAAATAGTCTTGTTATGGAATGTTACTCACTTATTGTTAAAAGTGATATGTCTGCTCACCAAATCCCGCATGGTTTGCATCCAAGTGAGAATAGCAACATCTTCTTCCCAATTGCCAGTCGAGTCATACCCCGACACATCGTACAGGACTTCGCCGTCAAGAGAGAACCTTATCTGCGGACCATGCAGATCGTGGTAGTAATCTTCCAATATTTCAGTATCATCCCTCTTATTGCCATGTCTAAAGCGCTTGTGTTCTGCCGCTGCTTCCTTCAGCAAATACCTCACCTGTAGGTGTACAAGACTTGTGAATCCCGCTTTTCCCCCCTCCTCCGCAATCATCCGCAGCATCTGCCAGTCCAGCACCGTAAGCCGTGTTAGAAACTTGATTCGACGAAGCTGAGAGCGCACGAGTATCGGAGGTTTGACCATTGCCGTGTTAGAGCCAGGCATAGAAGATGAAAATTGCACGATGAATTGATTCTCCTGGTAGAAAACTGCTTTTGCAAGACTGGCGATCTCGGGCGTCATCCGCAGATACGGGAGGAGATGATTACGAATGACGGCATTGACATTCGAGGGCCAGATGGCGACTGAGAAAGTCAAGTTGTATCGTAGTATGGCTAGCTTGAGTTCGACGGGTAACTTGAGCCAGCCTCGTGCAAAG
>Ga0265780_10003590_pt1 | contig 20331 bp, 20 predicted proteins | sample P1T30metagenome_FD_192432 | JGI IMG/M metagenome (GOLD analysis project Ga0265780, IMG submission 192432) | Plant litter microbial communities from East Loma Ridge, Irvine, California - P1 T30 | ecosystem: Environmental > Terrestrial > Plant litter > Unclassified | place: USA: California...
CCGGCCCCCCCCCACCCCCCCCCTTAAGAATCATCGCGTATAAGATCTGGGAGGCTTATATCTCGCGGATTGTTGCTCAGATTTTAGCAATCTATGCTGCAGGATTAAGCGGCGTCGGTTAAACTAAATAATAATTAGCTTGCGACTCTAAATTGACTTATCGAAAACGACTTGAAGACAACGAGCAAGGGTCTTGCAATAACTTGACCAATGAAAACTGTGAGCCAGCTCAACAGTCTAGGGCCGGGAGCCGGGATCGCCCGAACTTGCTGGCAGGCCGATCAATTTGGTGCGTGACACTAATTGGCAGCATAGTTTAAAAAAAATAGTGCATCGTCCAACTGCGCGGCAAGTGGGCCATCAGAAGAAGATAACTTGGCACTTTCTGGTCGATGCCCGGCACCGGACGGTGTCTCCTTCCTTTCCCTTTTCACGCTTCGCGCGGAACCAATCATGCTTGATTACATCGAACTCAACGCATTTCTAACTGACCCACATCTCCTAGACTTAATCGAGCGCGTGAAGACTTCAGACGATGTCCTTGACGTGGTGAGCTTAACGGAAACGCAGCACTCCAGCATGCTTGCTTGGTGCCTTAACCCAAATGAAGGCCATGGCCAAGGTGACGCTGTGTTGAAAGATTTTTTGGCTGCGGCATATGAGGCCGGCGCCGTGACCAATCGGTTCGCGAACAAAGACTTTTTCCAGAGTTGGACCCCAGGCCGTATCCGTACAAGTAGCTTTGGATCAGCTTTTATTGCATGCGAGTTTAACCTTAAAACTGACGACGCCGGCAAACGGAAACGGCTGGACTTGTTCATTATCGACCCGAGCAATAAGCTCGTGATCACGATTGAGAACAAGTATGGTGCCTCCCTTTCTGACGCGCAGTTGGGCAACTACTACGAGCGTGTGAATGCTCAAATCGCCAACCGCCCGATCTTCCGGGATGGCAAGTACGAATTTCTGTTTGTGGTGGTCGATCGCGACCTCGATCTCTACGACGAAAAATATCTGAAAGGGCTGGGTAACAAGTGGACGCTGCTTGACTATACTTGGCTTGAGTCTGCTGCAAGGCGGGCCCGTCTCCACCTTGAACGAAACAATCAGGCTGCCCAACTCCTGATGGCATATTGCCAGCACCAGACAGGATGGCAGAGCGACAATGACAAATGCATTTCCGAGCTGGCAGCCGAGCTAACGACGCAACACGAAGGTGTAGTTGAACGGCTCGAGCAGTCCTGGCGCATTAAGCCGACTGATTGGGTTCCAACCAGCTTCCGCGGAGCCGATGGTGAGCTACTGGTCTTTCTGCAACAGAATCGCCAACTCTGCGACTATCTGATCCAAGCGCGTGGTATCAGCGCTGTAGGTGTGGCTGTGCGTAAGGCGGTTCCAGATGTTGAGCAGCACATTCTGTTCGGCCGCACTTGGCTTAACTTCGTAACACCCGAGATGGTCTCATTGCTTCAGAATCCCGACGGTTATTGGCCACTCTACCTAAATATTTACCGCGACAAAGCGGCCAGCTCACATGGCTCTAAGTTTGCAATTCGGCTGATTTGGGCTACGCCGCATTTTGACGATCCCAACTGGGACAGCGAAGAGTTGCGAGAGCATATCGCAAGCCGCTATCCTGGCCTTAGACAGTTTGCAGGACGATCGCTTCGACGTATCACTCTCAGTAAGGGCCTCGACACAAAAGCGGTCGTTAAGCTTGCAGTTGCTACGGTTTCGGAACTTAAAAACCTAATCGTCAGCGCCCGACATAATGGTATTGTTCGATGATCGAAGCTTGGGGCGAAAATTTCACTGTTGGTCATAGACTGCATTTTGTCGCCAATGCGTACAACTCAATATCGCAGCGCTGGTTGAGATGGCCGTGCGGGCCCTTCTAGGCATTAGTGTCGAGCGATCTTAAGAGCCGAGGAAATACATGGAACCAGCATACGTATTGGAGATTGACGGCGCAGCTAAAACGGCCCTTCGTTCGTTGCGCGAAAAACTGGGCAAGCGAATCAAGGTTCGCGTGAAAAACATAGTTCCTCCGTACGATGTTGCTATTGTTGAGGCGTGGTGGTCTGAGGATCAGGGACAGCGGCTTCTCAACTACATGGATGGCCAACTAGGAACTACTGTGCAATTCGGTCCGGAGTACGCCGACATGCTGCTGGCAACACCGGAAGTTTAGGGGAAAGCACATGGCAATTTTTGCTTTTGATGGGAAGGGCGTCGTGGAGACACGTGAGCTCCCAAACGGCGATATGGCCGTGTGGCACCCGATGAGCGCTGATCTGCGCGACATTGTCGAGCCGATCTGCCGTGGCCGCGGACGCTGGAAGGCCGAATTCAAAAACTGGATTGTATTTCGCCAGTTCGCCGACGCCGTGCTGGACGACCTAACTACGCAAGGTCGCCGTGTGGCTTAACTCATCAAGGAAAACCTATGTCTTTTACTCAAGTCGCTGTTGGCGATTGCGTGAAGGAATTCGATGAATACCGACGTCGTTGAGATTTTGGTATTCGTCAACCAGCACGTGGTTAACGCTGCGGTAGAGCGAGCGATTGTGCTTCGGGATAATGGCGGCTCAACGATCGGTGAAATCTGGGATGGCCCGAATCACTTCGCCCACCGGGAGACTCCTGCCAAAATGCGCACATACCTCGAGCTGGTTGGCTTCGATCAGAACGACGTGGAGAATGTTCATGTTCATTAAACGGCCAGTTACCTCACTTCGGTTGCGCGAGGATTTCGCGGCGAAGGTGTCTAGCGAATGCGTCAGGTTACGTTGCTCGAAGGGTGTCTATATCGAGATCCTGCTTGCGAAGGCATGGGATCAAGGCTTAATTACTTCCGCTGATGTGTTCGCCTATGACCCAGCCCTACGCTGGTTAGAAGAAGCAACCAACTCTGAGAATCCCCAAGAGTAAACCCGGCAGTACCCATGTCGCGCTCGACGCGGCTGTGGCATTGTTGCGCCGAAATAGAGGCCTGAACAGAACAATAAAGTTTTGAGCAAGCCCCCCGCCAAAGAAAAAGACCTTGAACAGCAAGCCGGCTGCCCTGTAGTGCTTGCTTGCGGCACACTGCTCGAATCTTTAGCTAAGCGTTCGGCTGCGACTCAGGTCCATCACCACGACCGCAACTCGACCTTCCAGTATCGCTTGGCTGGAGGAGGTCAGCATGTGCTGAAGGTCTTGAGGACTGGTTGGTATCGCGCGCTCGCGACCGGGTGTTCGCAACCGTTTGGATGGATCGTCCTGGCGACCAAACCAGAGTACCAAGTAGATTCCACGCCCCTCAGCACTCCAGTCTTGCGAATAAAATTTGTCGAGCTGAGAGTCAGCCGCGCGCCACAAATCGCGATGCCATTGGCACTTGATTTCGATGGGCATTCTCAGCATGCCGACCGCACACCCGATATCCACTTCCTTATCCCCACCAATGTGAACCTCCGGCGTCAGTACGACATCGCGGCACGTTTGGCGTAGCAGCAGCAATAAGTGATCGCGGCACCATTCCTCATTGTGGGGAGTATGTTCTCCATCATAGAAGCCACGCCAGGATTCAACGTCGTCACTGAATACCATGCGTTGCACAACATCAAGCTCTTCCAACATAAATTGTTGCAGGTCCGGCATCGTGACAGGCGCCACATCACGTGTAATCGCGGCGATCGCTTCGAGCGTTGGCGGCAAGTATGACGTCTCGACGCGCAGCCGCGTTTGCTCCGTAGCGACCATTTTGATCGTGTCGAGGTAGCCATCCGGCGGCGCATCGAGAAGCCGCAAAATGGCTTGCGCAGCAGCGGTGCTCGGATCATTGCCAAGTCTCTTGATCAGCGACTTGACATAGTCGCTGGCGTCCCACGGATTTGTGTCTCCCCAAGTTCCGCGGTCAGGTCGATGTGCGGCGGGCCAAAGCGAGCGGAATGTCGTGATCAGCCATTCGAGCTGGTTCGTCTCAAAAGGAACGGACGGTCTTTCTCCACCTGAACGATCACGGATATGCCAGATTAATTCAGGTGGGAGTGGGCGTCGGGTCAGCTCTGCAGCCGTTTCGATAAACTCCACAATCAGGCCGATCGCGGCCCAATTGCGTCGACGTCGTTCGTCGTCCAGGTTGCGTCTCTCAGACAGGCGTGTACGGAGCTCCTCATAACGATTGGACCGTATAAGTCGGTCGACAAGTTCTTCTTCCACCTCGGCAGCGATTTGAGGAAAGCGCGTGAGCCATTCGGCCGCGAGTTGATTCGCGAAAGCGACATCCTGGCCCCGCATCAGGGAATAAAGGCCTGATATGTGCGTCAACCCGGCCTCTAGCTGGGGCTCATGGTACTTGCGCATTGCGCTCAGCCAGAGTCCTCGTGCCTTCACTTCAGCTGCCACGACCTCTTCTAGGGAATCAATAGTCGCGTTGTGCTTATAGCTGATGCGCATCAACTCGAAGAGGCCCGCGAGCAGCCGGTCGTCGTTCACATCTGCCAGCCCTGCGCTCTGTCGCACGCGCTCGGCGAGCGCGACGACAATGATGAGGACGGAATCCCTCCACCGAGACTGCGCGAAGCTGGCGGCAAGCTCGTCGGCCGTCGGCGAGCTCGGTCCATCGACCAGGTAGGCTTCGAAACCGCATGAGGCAGCGGTAGCGATGTCGGCGCCAAGCCAGTCGGCAATGCGATCATGCGATGGCAAGATCTTTTCGTTTATGTCACGGAACAAGCCGAGATACGCCTTGGCTGGGCCGATGAGCGCTTCGTAGTCCGCAGTGCGCACGCGCGCGATATGCTCTTCGTAATGAGCCCGCATCTTCGTACGTTGGGCAAGGAATTTTGCCCGGTGACGTTCTGTGCGCAGGTCCCCCTCGCGTTTCCAGCTCGGGGGCTCTGCAAGTCGCATTAGCCATTGCACAAGGTCTGGCCGATGCTCTGCGAATGGGAGCGCTACAGCTCGCACGGCTGCGCCGGTCTCGTTATCATGCCGCGCCATCTGCACGACATCTCGCCAACGCATGTCATCCTTGAATGTCTGGTCGAGTGCCTGCAGCAAGACGATCACGTCTTCCGGAGTTGGCGCCAGGCCACTCGAACGATCGGTCATGCGACAGAACCGTTCCCATGGCGTCGCTTCTCCTGGGAGATCTAGAATCACGAGCTTTTGTATCGCACGTCGCAGCTCTTGATTTTCCTGTAGGTGCTTGGCAAGCACGGCCTGGGTTTCGCGTTGATATCCGTCACTCTCGTCAAAATGCTGGATCCAAGACCACAGCCGATCGGCCTGCGCCGGCGCACCAGCAATGCGCCGTGACAGCAAGTGATAGGCAAACTCGCTCAGTTCATAGCCCTCTCGATGTTCAGACGGCTCGCCAAGTGCAGACGCTTTGGCAGCGAGTTTGTCGAGAATGCCGTCCAGCCGATCGTCAGGAAGCCGACGTTCCAACACGTAGAGCACTCCGACCGTCTGGCTTTCTTTTGTCGCATATGAAACCGCCAAGTCGACAATCAGCTTGTCACTAAAATGTTGATAGCCGATTTCCTCCATCAGCTCGATTGCCAGGCGTACTGACAGCTCATCGCCTTGGTCCAGCAGCCGGGTCATCATCTGGCGCCAGTCATCGTTGGCCAAAAGTGGCACGAGAGCTTGGCCTGCGGCCTTTCGGCACGCAAAGGCCATATTTGCATCGAACACGAGGTCACGCAGTTCGCTGACGAGTTGCGTGGCTGTAGGCGCATCCTTCATCGCTCGGAGAATGAGCATGCGCAGCCCGAAGGCGGTGCCTTCGGAGGTGATCAGCCTACGTAAATCATCGAGCATCGCAGGTTGCGCGATACCGTCCAGCAAGATATCCCCCCGATTCCAAAGCAAACCCGGGTCGGATTCCGCGACACGTTCCAGTGCTTTCAATAACCTTGTGGTGTGGGCGGGAAGCAGGGTGCTGGGGTCGCCATACTCGATCAGGCCCGTAGGGTCAGCGTCGATGACGGCTGGGGCGAAGGCTGCGTCGAGTGCGAGCCAGGCATGGATGCCACGAAGGCTCGCGGGGACTAAACCTCCGGCATGGAACATTGAAAGCATCCGCCTGCGCTTGCGGGGCGTATTCGCCGACTTTGTCAGCCAGCGAGCTCCAAGGTATTCACCGATTCGCCGGTGCCAGTAACGAAATCGATCTGTGCCATTCGCCGTGAACAGTCGAGTACCAAGCATTACGTCGACTTCTTCGGCTCCAGGTAGGAGACGCACGTCAGCAAGGGAAAGCTCATCAGGACCGATATATGCCGCCGCTTTACGGCTGATGACGTCGCTGCCGCTGAGAATCAGAGCGGCGCTTCCGGCCCCCGCTGCTGCAAGCGCAATCTCTTTAGCTAATTGTGGTTCAGCCTTACGTTCGTTATGCTCGACACGCAACACGTCGATCGAACGCTCAAGGAGCGCACTATTGGATTCAGGAAGGGGCCCACTATTGCAAACCTTCGCAAGCAGCTCCAGTGTTTGCGGGTTGCCGAGCATGCCGTGCAGGTTTCGCGAGTTGAAGTGGGCAACGACCTCTCGCGCCTTAGCTGTTCCAACGAGACTGCTCAAGAAGTCGATGGAGTCGTTCTCGTCAAAAGGAACAAGATGCATCTCGAGGGGATTGCATGCGTACTGTCCGCGAATGCCTTCTACGGCCGTGGCACTGCGCCAGTCCGCCACCCGGCAAGACAAGATAAAACGCGGGAACCCAAGCTCAGCAAGGCGGCTAAGCACTAAATCGACAGCATCCCCATGCTTATGGGCACTGACCTCGTCGATCGCATCGACCACTAGAACTCGAAACGAGCCTAGGAATTGTCGCGGGGCCGGATGAGTGATAAGACTTCGGGCTGTGCACAGCACATAGTCCGGAGAGCGGGCAATCCAGTGGAGGAGTGAAGTCTTGCCCATTCCCGCTTCACCGAGAATGATCAAAGGTTCTGAGCGTTGGAGGGTCTCAGCTTGAGTCGTGGTAACCCGGCCATTGTCCTCGTACCAGAGCTTTCGTTCAATGTGCTTGCTCTTCATCGTTGCCATTAAAACATAGCTCGACACTTCTGGAGCAATCAGCTTGCATCGCCTATATCAAGCACGCTCAAGCTTGGATATCGCTAACAGTTACTGCGGTTCAGTTCAGCGCCATCTGCGCAGTATCAATCCGGCCACTTCTCGTTAATCGCCAGCGCCTTATCCATATTCTTGATCAGCAGATCGACATACTGCGGATCCAGATGGTGCCCCGCCACCTCGCGCAGGTGCTCGGTGACCTTCGCCGGTGGCCACGCATCCTTGTAGCAGCGCTTGTGGCTCAGCGCGTCGAACACGTCGGCCACCGCCACGATGCGCGCATACGGGTGGATGTCTTCACCGCGGAGCCCCTGCGGATAGCCCGTGCCGTCGAATTTCTCGTGGTGCTGGTGGGCGATCACCGCCGCCGCCTTCAGGATCGGGCGCTGCGAGCCGTCCAGGATCTGCAGCCCGATGGTCGGGTGCTGCTTCATGATTTCCCACTCTTCTTCGGTGAGCTTGCCCGGCTTGAGCAGCACCGCGTCGGGCGTGGCGATCTTGCCCACATCGTGCATCGGCGCGGCGTGCATCAAGACCGCCGTCTCGTCTTCCGGCATGCCCGAGGCTTGCGCCAGCATGTGGCAGACCTGGGACATGCGGCGCACGTGGTTGCCGGCTTCGTGCGAGCGCGATTCGACCACGTCGCCCAGGCGCAAAATCAATTCGGCCTGGGTGTCGGTGATTTCCTGATTGAGCAGGATGTTGTCGAAGGCGATCGCCACGCCCGAGCAGAAGACCTCGAGCAGCTGGGCGTCGATGTCCGAGATCTCGTCCACGCCCTTGAGCACCAGTAGCGAGGCCTTGCCGCTATTGTTCGGGAAGTAGCCGACATAGGTGTCGCCGTGCAGGCGCGAGATGCGGTTGTGGCGCGCGTCGTCCAGTTGGCTGAGCAATTCCGGGCCGATCTCTTCCTCTCCCATCTCGCCGATCTGGGCCAGCACCTCGTACTGGCTGGTGCCGGTGATCACGCTGGCCGCCTTCAGGCGCAGCAGCATGCTCTGCTCCAGGCGCAGCAGGGCCACCACCTGCTGCAGCAGGCCGTTGGCGAAGTCCTTCAGGTTGCGTTGCTGGAAGATGTGGGCGGAGGCCGCGATCACCCGTTCCAGGCCTTCGCGGTAGGTCTGCTGCACGCGGCGCGCTTCCTCGACCTTCATGATGTCGCGGTAGGCGCGCAGGGCGGCGAAAGTGGTGGTGAACAGCTTGGTGCGGTCGAGCTCGGTCTTTTCCTTGTAGTCGTTGATGTCGTAGTCGACGATCACGCGTTCCTCGGGCGCCTGGCCCGGCTGGCCGGTGCGCAGCACGATGCGGGTAAATTGATTGTCGAGCTCCTGGCGCATCCAGCGCGCCACTTCCAGGCCACTGTCCTCGCGCTCCATCACCACATCCAGGAAGACCAGCGCGATGTCTTTTTCGCGCGCCAGCACTTCCTTCGCCTCGGCGCCGCTGTAGGCATGCACGAAGGAAAGCGCGCGGCCGTCGAGGCGAAAGCGCGCCAGGGTCAGCTTGGTAATGTCGTGGATGTCGGGTTCGTCATCGACCAGCAATACTTTCCAGGGTGCGAGCTTTGGCGCAGCGGAAGACAGGAAGGACATAGACGAATCCAATATCGTTGGGAAAAGTTATCTGGACGTGCAATTTCTGAACGTAAATGTAGCCCAGAGTCAAGTCGATTGTAGTACGACATATGACCCTTAACAACAGGCAATATTGAAATTGTGCAGCGACAATGTAACAGCTACTCTGCCGAAGGGGGGAGGTCTGTTGCGGGCAGTAGACAGCATGCTTCAGGCATAGAGTTTTTGACAACGTTCGCAATAAAAAGCGCGCCGTTGTGTATTGCCGAGATTAGCTTTTTTGAAAGGAATATCGCAGCGAGGGCAGATCTTCTTGGCATGGGCCAACCAGTTCTGCTTGAGAACGAACGCTTTTTTCCAGCCGAGGAAATCGAAGCTGTACTGGCGCGCCTCATCGACGAGGGCCCGCAGCTTGGGCGCCGGCAGCGCCCCCATGGTCGATAGCGGGTGGACGCGGATGCGAAACAGCACCTCGTTCTTGATGATGTTGCCGACGCCCGAAAAAATGTCCTGGTCGAGCAGGGCGTCGCAGGCCAGCAGCTCGGGCTGCGCGCGCAGCTTCTTGCGCGCCTGTTTCGGATCCCAGCTGTCCGACATGACGTCGGCGCTGAAATCGTAGTCCTCGAAGGTCGCGCGATCGAGCTCGCGGATTGCGCAGGCATAGAAATTCATTTCGCTGCCGTCTTGCGTCTCGATCGACAATCTCGGCTCCTTGTCGCGCCGCTCATCGATGCGGTAGGTGCCGAACAGCAAAAAATGGATGCGCAGGATGAGGTCGGGCGTCTCGATCAGGAAATGCTTGCCCCAGGTATGCAGGCCGACGATGCGCTGGCCCACCAGCCGCCCCGGGGCGACTGCACGGACGTTGCCGCCGGCGCGCACGATGTCCTGGCCGACGAAACGGGCCGATTGTTCCTTCAAGATGACGAGCGATGGACCTTCCGGCATGGCATTCTCCCTTGTGCCATTCTCATCCATCACCATCTATTGGGCGTGTGCGAGGCCTAACATTTGGATACAAACTACGACGATTCGAGACGAGCGCGGCTGTACGAAGCGGCGTATATTTCGATGCAAGAGGAATGATAAAAGCAATCCGAGGAGCTAGAGCGATGAAATCATTACTGATGAAGACGGCCTTTGCAGGCCTGTTCGCACTGACAGCCGGCGCCGCGTCGGCCGGCGTCACCGTCAATTACGTCGAATCCGACAAGTTTGCCGACCTGCCTTTCGCGCCATGGGAGCGCGAGCAGGTGCTCAAGGACTTGAGCGACTATTTCACCAAGCTGGGCGCCCAGCTGCCGGAAGGCCAGGACCTGACGATCGACGTCACCGACATCGACCTGGCAGGCCGCGAGTACCCGAACTTCCGCGGTGGCCGCGAGCTGCGCATCCTGAAAGGCACGGCGGACTGGCCGATCATCAACCTGCGTTATTCGCTGACCCAGAACGGGCAGGTGCTCAAGGGCGGCGATGCGCGCCTGGCCGACATGAACTATATGCAGCGTATCAACCGCATGTCGGACAACGACAGCCTGCGCGCCGAGAAGCGCATGATCGATGAGTGGTTCAATGAGACTATCCTGGCTAAAAAGCGGGGGAGTTGAGGGGTTGATGCCCCTTATGAGCCGATAACGCCAACCCTGTCGTTATCGCACGTCGTCCCCGTGCAGGCGGGGCCCCAATCTTGCAAGCGTTGCGACGACGTTTGCAGCACTTGGGTCCCCGCCTGCGCGGGGACGACGTTTTGGGGCTAGCGAAAAAAGTCCAGATTGCGGCTCGCCAGCCGTTAATCGTCCTTGCCGCCCGTCCTGGTGCTGCTCACCCTGAGCGGATCGCGCACCGTGTAATCCGATGGAACACTGAACAGGGCGGCAGGCGGCTCGCTGCGCTTGAGCTTGTCGAGCCGGTACACCACGTCGCCGCTGCGCGGATCGCTGCGCTTGTGGTACACCGTCACCTGCAGCTCGGGCGAATACCAGGTTTCGCTGCTGACCTCGATCGGCGCGCGGTTGCCGATCTCGCCGGCCGGGATCGTATAGCTGCGCTGGTTGCCTTCGGCGCGCACGCCCGAGAAATCGCGTCCGCCCAGTTCGCGCGTGACCGCCTTGGCCGACCACTTGCCATCGTTGACGGCGCCGATGATCATCGGCGCGATCTGGGCCGACATCGCCCGCGCCGCCGGCATGGCCGCAGCGGCCGGCTGGGCGACGCGCACGCGGACCTCGGTCGTGTCCAGGCCGCGCTGGACGTCCTTGACGATGACGTGCGTGCCCTCAGGCAGCTTGCCTTCCTTGCGCAGCTGGTCGATGCGCTCGCGCGTCTGGTCGGCCGCGCGCCGCTGCTGGTCGGCGATGGCGCGCGCGCCTTGCGCCTGGGCGCGGGCCTGGGCCGCGGCGATCCGGGCTTGCGTCGCCGCGGCGCGCGCCGCATCCGCTTCGGCCCGGGCCAGCTCGGACTTCATGTCAAGGCGCGTGGCGCTCTTGCGCTGAGGATTCAGGATCCAGCGTGCGCCTTCGACCGGGTCGCTGATGGTGACGGTGCGCACCTCGCCGTCGTCGCCGTGCACCTCGGTGCGGGTGCGGCCAGCGGCGTCGCGATACTGCATCGAGCGCGAGGTGTTGACGATCTGGTTGCCGTCCGCCAGCCGCTGCATGCTCTCCGAGACCGCTTCGGCGCTGTAGGGCGCGTTCTTGACGATGCCGGAGCTCGAGATCCTGAGCATCGATGCGGCCAGGCTGGCGCTGTCGCCGGCGCGCTGCGCGGCCTGTTGGCCGGGCGGCAGGGTCACCGTACCCTGGCGGGTCACGATGCGGCGTTCGCCGTCGCTGCCCTGGTCGATCGTATAGTCCTCGGCCAGGGCCGGAGCAAAGGCGGTTGCCAGCAGGGTGGCGATCAGGATGTTCCTGGTATTCATACAGTCCTCACAGTCAATCGTGTCAGTTGACGGCGCTCAGGCGCACCGCCAGGGGATGGCCGTCCTGCGCCACCAGCATTTCGGCGCGCACCGTCTCGCCCGCGGTCTGCGGATTGAGCGGCATGCCCAGCGGCGCCAGTGCGCTCTGCGGCAGCTCGGCCTCGACCACCCGGGTATAGGGTTCGCTCTCGATCCGTTCCAGCGATTCGAGGGCGATGAAGGCGGCGCCGTCGTCAAAGCCGATCACCGGCGCGCCGATCGTGACCGCCTGGTGCGGCGACAGCGCCAGCAGCAGCGCCACGCCGCACAACGACGCCAGGGCGCCGGCCGTGCCCCATTGGGGCAGCGACAGCTTGCGGTACCAGGGCTGCTTTTTCGGGAACTGGCGGGCGAAGGCCTGCATCAATTCCTTTTCCACGCAGCGCGGCGCGTCGTGTCCGGCCAGCTCGCTGCGCAGCGCGGCGAAGCCGGCGGCGAGTAGCGGGTCGGGATTGTCGTGTTGGTCATTCATCATTCTTCCTTCCAGCGTCATTCGCTTGTCCCCCGTCCTATGCGAGGTGCGCATCGTGCGGCGGTGCGCTCTGCAGTGCGTGCAGCCGCTTGGCCAGCGCCTGTCGTCCACGCGCCAGGCGCGAGCGCACGGTGCCGATGTCCACCTGGCAGACGGTGGCGATTTCCTGGTACGACAGGTCATGCAGCTCGTACAGGATCACCGGATCGCGGTAGTGCGGCGGCAGCAGCGACAGCGCGCGCCGCACTTCTTCCGCCGCCTCGTTGCCGAGCAGCCGCGCCAGCGGTCCGGCGGCGTCGCTGGCCAGGTCCAGCTCCAGGTCGCCGTCGTCGTCCGACGGTTCGGGCAACTGCGGATGGCGCTGGCGCGCTTCGTCCAGCTTGAGCGCCAGGTTGCGCGCCACGCCGAACAGGAAGTGCTGCAGCTGGCCGCGCAGCGGGTCGTAGCCGAGCCGTCCCGTCAGCAGCCCCATGAAGGCTTCCTGCACGATGTCGGCCGCCGCTTCGCCCGAGCCGCAGCGCAGCAGCGCATAGCGGTACAAGGGTCCCTGGTGCCGCCGGTACAGCGCCGTGAATGCATCGGCCTGTCCGGCGTGGACCTGGCGCAGCAGTTCGGTGTCGAGTTGTTCTGTCGTCAAGGTCATGGCAGTCTTCTTTTCTTGTATTCCGCCGGGGGCCTTAGAAAGTTCCAACTATTTTTAGAAAACAAAACGCCCCGTGCCGAAAAACCGGGACGGGGCGTGCTAATGGGTTTTGGCCGACTCAGTCGATCCAGTTCACGCGTTCGAATTTATTGCGGAAGTCTTCCGGCATGTAGCAAACCTGGCTGGACTTGTAGTTGTAGAAGACGAAGCCGGACTTGGCCATGGCGATGAGGGTCTTGTCGCGCGGGCGGGTGATGCGGAAGATCAGGTCGCCGCCGTATTTATTGAAATCCATGACGCCGACTTCGAACAGCAACTGATCGCGTCCATACGCTTCGGCGCGGTAGGTGGCGGCCAGGTCGGTGACGATGATGCCATTGCCGTCGCGCTCGGTCTCTGCGACGCCAAATTCGAACAGGAAGCGCGCCCTGGCCTCGGAGATCATCGCGATCATCGATTCATTGCCCAGGTGGTTGGCGGCGTTGATGTCCGTGACCCTTACCGTCAGCTGCGTCGAATAGTAAAACTGGTCTTCGGGAAGATTGAGTTGTAAGCGTGCCATCTCTTTATTCTAAACTCATTGTGTGGCGCCGCGTCCAATTTTATGGATGGCCCCGCCACTCGTGAGTAAGTACAGCTCGCCTTCGGCATCCTGGCCGAAGGACACGACGGGGCCGATGTCGTCGATCTCCCAATCGCGCTGTTCGACGATGCTGGTGCCCGTGACAAGGAAACTTTTCAGGTAGCCGCCGCAGTAATCGGAATAAAAATAACGGCCTGCCAGCTCGGGCAGGGCGCGCCCGCGGTACACAAAGCCGCCGGTGATCGAGCAGCCGTTGGCGTCGTTCGCGCCGTGGTCGTATTCGAACACGGGCAAGGTCAGCCCGGCGCGCTCGCAGGTCGCGGCGGCGTAGCACAATGTGCCCTCCAGGACGTTCCAGCCATAGTCCAGGCCGGCCTGGCCCGTGCCGAAGATATTGACTTCTTCGCGCAGGTCCTGGCCGACGTCCGTCAGGTAGAGCTGGCTGGCGTCGAAGCTGAAGCGCCACGGATTGCGTAGGCCAACAGCCCAGATCTCGGGGCGGCGCCCGGCCGCGTCGCGATAGGGATTGCCGGCCGGGATCGCATAGGGCTGGGCTGCCGAAGCGGCCGCCACGTCGATGCGCAGCAGCTTCCCGAGCAGGCTGGCCAGGTTGCGCGCATTGCCTTGCGGGTCGCCGCCACCGCCGCCGTCGCCGGTGCCCAGGTACAGGTAGCCATCCGGGCCGAAGGCGAGCTGGCCGCCGAAATGGTTCTGGTAAGTCGGATGCGGGATGCGCAGGATGACGAGTCCGGACGTTGGATTGGCGGCCGTCGCCGTGGCGCCGGCGCTGAAGCGCTCGATCACGATATTGCGCTGCAAGTCGGTGTAGTAGACGTAGAAATAACCGTTGCGCTCGAACTGCGGATCGAAGGCGAGCGACAGCAGCCCGCCTTCGCCTTCGGTGGACACGCGCGCGCCGATGTCGAGGTAGGGCTGGTCGCGCGTGATGCCGTTTTCGACGATGCGCACCCGGCCCGGCCGCTCGGTGACGAACAGGCGGGGCTCGCCTGGCGGGGCGGTCAGCCAGGTCGGGTAGTCGAGCCCGGCGACGACCCGGGTCGTGACGAGCGTCAGCGGGCCGCTGCCATAGCTCACCGTGGCGGCCGTGGTGGCGCCCGCGCTGATGGTCGCCGCTTGCGAGGCCGGCGCCGGCTGATAAGTGACGCCGCCGCTCGTGACCGGCGAGGCTGACACGTTATAGCTGCCGGGCGCCAGGTTGCCGAGGGTTTGGGACTGGGTCAGGTCTTGCAGGTAGTTATTGGGGCCGGTGACGCGCAGGGCGGCACTGACGCCGGCCGGCAGGCCGCTGGCGCTGACGGCCAGCGAACCGGTGCTGGCCGGTGGCGGGACCGCTCCGGTGACGCCGGGGCTGCCGCCACCGCCGCCGCAGGCCAGCAAGGCCATGCCGATCAGCATGGCGCCGAACAGCAACAGCATATACCGCAGATGCTCGATGCGCATGGCCGCCTCCGCGTGCTCAGTCCCGGATCTCGGGTTCGACCAGCTTCGCCAGTTGTTCGAGCATCACGACCGTGGTCTGCATCTGGCCGGGCAGTTGCGGGTCGTCGAAGTCGGCCGTATAGCGCACACGTTTGCCGGGCTCCAGCTCCAGGTATTCGCCACCGAAGGACTCGCTGCGGCTAGTGGCCATGGTTAGTCTCCTTTATGTGGCAGTAACAAAGGACGTCCCTCTGCATACTACGACGAAGCAACACTCCAGAATTCGACACCGGCGCAAAAAAATGGTTTGGATCAGCGCACACCGCACCATTCCAAACCATTATCTCTGCCCAATAGATGGGCAGCTTCAAGCATGTGCGATTACTTCTTCGCTTCGACGCCCGGGGTGGCCGAGCGTGCCAGGAAGGCCTGGGTGATCTGCGGCAGGTGATCCAGCAGCCAGGCCGCCATCGCTTTTTCCTGTTCCAGGATCTGTTCCAGCTGGGCCTGGGTCGCGGCATCGCCCACCGATTTCGCCGCCGCGATCAGCGCGGTATAGCTCGCGATCTCGACGTTCTCGAACACATAACCGGCCATGGCGCCCTTGACGACTTCGTCGCTGGCCGCCATGCCGCCCACGGCCTGGCCGAAGGCCACCAGGCGGGCGCCGATGTCCTTCAGGACCGAGTTGTCGGTGCCGCGGCGGGCCAGGATTTCGTCGAGCACGCTGTGCTGCCAGCGGGTCTCGTCGATGTGCTGGACGATGCGCGCGCGCAGCTCAGGATAATGTTCGAGGCGCTCGGCCTGGGCGGTCAGCATCTGCTCGGCCTGCTTTTCCATCGCGTGGGCATCGCGCAGCCAGTCGTCGAAATTCTCGTTTGCAGTCGTCGTCATGATTTCTCCGTGAATGTTGTGGACAGGTGGCGTTATCGCCTTGCCATCAGCTTCGCAGAGTCAGCGAATCGTGTTTGTTAGGTGCTGCACATTGTCGATGAATCCGGCGCACCGGCAGTTCACTGTATTGACGGCGCGCGTGTGCGCGTCTTGCTGACGACGCCGGAGGGATCGACCAGCACGACGAATTCGGAAAATTGTCCACCGCCAGCGGGCGACTGGTAGACCCAGGCTTCGTAGCCGCTGTCGAAGCGCACGCTTTTCGTCGGGCCGAAGGCGGCCAGCAGCTCCGCCTTCGTGGTGCGTCCCGCTACCACGGTCGCCGCCAGCCGCTCGGCCGCGACGATGGAGCCTGGCGGCGCCGGCTGCGTCGCGCAGCCCGCCAGCAGCGCCGCGCACAGGAGCAGGCGCAGCTTCATGGCGTCACCCCGCCCGGCGCGTCGACCATGTATTCGAACTCGACCAGCGTATCGTCGGGCCAGCTCGCATCCCACAGCGGCACGTAATAGGTGCGGTCGAGCAGCACCTGGCAGTCGCAGAAGGGCAGCATGTCGGGCGTCTGTTCGCCGCCGGCGTACAGCATATTGAAAGGTAATGTTTCGACCCGCTCGCCGGCGCGCAGCGTGACCGCGAAGATCGGCCGCTCGGCGAAGAACAGATAATTGCCGTCCGGACTGGTGCACACGCCCTCGGGCGTGTTCAGCGCATCCGAGATCCAGCCGAACAGCGGCGAGCTGTTCGAGACCAGGCCGGCTTCCTTGCCGACCCGGCACTCCAGCCGCAGGTCGCCCAGGCGCCGCGTGCCGGCAGGCAAGCCGGTCGGCAAGCCGGAAGTCTCGATGCGCGCGCGCCAGGTCATGCTGGCAGTCTTGCGGCTGGCGAGCACGGCGGCGTCCTCCTGCAGGGCTTGCGCATGACGCGGCAGGACGAAGAAATTGTTCTCGTCGACAGGCACAGGCACCGACACGGTGTCGCCGGCAATGCGCAATGTGATGCCGCGCATGTCCGTCGATGGCAGGCGTGGCAGCAGCTGGAAGCGCAGGGTGGCGTTGGGGGCGAAGGCGCGTTCGCGCTCGAAGCGCTCCATGCCGCGGATCATCTTGCGGTAGGACTTGTCGACCGGGTCGCGGGTGGACTTGACGGTGACGGTGTTCTGGCCGGCGGCCGAGGCCGGCAGGCAGAGGGAAGCGGCCATGAGCACGGAGCCCATGGCAAGCGAAGCAACAACGCGGACGATCTGCCGCGTCAAGGTCTTACCAATACCGGACGCGGCCGGTATCCATGTGGACGAACTGCGAGCTGGCGTAGAAGCCCACGCCGCCGCCCTTGAGCGACATCGCCGCTTTCTGCAGCGTGCGCAGGTCGGTGCCCGGCAGGCGGATGTCGATCGCCTTGCCGTCCATGTGCAGGCTGCGCTTGGCCACGCCGCCGCTCCCGTGGCTGCGCAGGAAGGCGTTCGATTCCGGCGCGCGGTAGCCCGAGATGATGTGCAGTTCCTTGCTGTTGTCGAGCTTGCCATTGAGCTGGCCGAGCAGCAGCAGCAGTTGCGGATCGATCTCGGCAATCTTGTTGCTGCGGTGGTCGCGCAGCACTTTATTGATGTCCTTCAGGGCACCCTGATCGAACTCGCCTTCGGCCCAGAACGTGCTCGTCAGCTTCTCGCCGGTGTGCGTGTTATAGAAACGCAGGCAGCACTCGCCGGACAGGATGCTGCTGTCAGGTGATGTATTCTTGGCAATGGTTGGAAGGGCGAGGGAGGATGAAGCGAGGAGGAGGGAGCTCTTGAGGAAGGAGCGTCGCTGGATCATTGAAGGGAGTCCTTACGCTGGTTCAGTGAACCATCAATGATACGCCGATTGCCTCAATCGTGCAGATAAAATGTCGCAAATTGAGGCGAATCAGCTACGATGTCAACTGTTTAACGCTTTTTAAGAGAGGAAGTCATGCCGAGTATTGTCAGGAAGTTCTTGAGCAAAAAACTGGTTCTGGCCGCCACACTGGCAACGGTCGGTGTGGCCGCCGTGGCGCAAGAGGTAACGCCGGTCGACAAGCCGCCGCTCGCCAAGGGCTGGAAGCTGGAAACGGTCGCCACCGGTGTACCGCAGCCCTGGGGCATGGCCTGGCTGCCGGATGGCCGCATGCTGGTCACCGGCAAGCAGGGCACGCTGCATGTCTTGAACGGCAAGAGCTTCGAGCAAATTCCTCTCGACGGTTTGCCGAACCTGTACGCCAGCGGCCAGGGCGGCCTGCTCGACATCGCAGTCCATCCCGCCGATAAAACCAATCCGCGCATCTACCTGACGATGTCCAGCGGCACCGACGACGAAAACCGGACCGTGCTGGTGCAGGGCGTGTTCGACGGCAAGCGCGTGACCGGCATCAAGCAACTGTTCGCGGTGAACCTCGCCAAGAACGGCGGCCAGCACTTCGGCTCGCGCCTGTTGTTCCTGCCCGATAACACCATCCTGATGAGCATTGGCGATGGCGGCAATACGCCTCAGCGCATCGGCAATATGCTGGCGCGCGACCAGGCCCAGAGCCTGGCTTCGCACACGGGCAAGATCCTGCACCTGACGGACGCCGGCCAGCCGGTCGGCAAGGGCGCATTCGCGGGCAAGGACAATGCCCGCCCCGAGATCTTCAGTTACGGCCACCGCAACGTGCAGGGCCTGGCGCGCGATCCGAAGAGCGGCCGCGTCTACGCCAACGAGCACGGCTCGCGCGGCGGCGACGAGATCAATGTGATCGAGGCCGGCAAGAACTATGGCTGGCCGCTGCAAAGCTATACGCTCGACTACGGCACGCGCGAGCCGATCGGCATGAAGGTGGTGCCGGGCACGGTGCAACCGATCGTCGTGTGGACGCCGTCGCCGGCGCCATCGGGCCTGGCTTTCTATACGGGTAAAGCCTTCCCGCAATGGCAGGGCAGCCTGTTCAGCGGCAGCCTGGCCGGCCAGGACGTGCGCCGCGTGCAACTCGACGCCCAGGGCAAGGTGACGGCCCAGGAACTGCTGCCGGTTGGCAAGCGCGTGCGCGACGTGCGCCAGGGCCCGGATGGCGAGCTGTATGTACTGACCGACGAAGCCAAGGGCAGCCTGCTCCGGATCGTCCCCAAGTAATGCGCGGCGCATGAAGTGACGCCAGACTGGCGTATGCACACATGTTTTCGTTTGTTGACAACGTGAAACCTGCCTAGAATGAATGTTTGCAAGGCGCGTCCCTGAGGCGCGCCTTGTGCGTTTCATTTCCGTCCCGACCCTTTCAGGAGGAGCAGCATGGCAGTTTCCGTTCGTCGCACCATCGGCCTGGCCGCAGCGCTCGCGCTTGCGTTTGGCATGCCTTCACTCCAGGCCGCGCCGGCAAAACCGGCCGCTGTGCCGGACATCCCGATCCCGGATATCAAGTACACCAAGTTCACGCTCAAGAACGGGCTGACGGTGCTGGTCCACGAAGACCGCAAGACGCCGGTGGTGGCGATCAATACCTGGTACCACGTCGGTTCGAAGAACGAGAAAGTGGGCAAGACCGGCTTCGCCCACCTGTTCGAACACCTGATGTTCAGCGGCAGCGACAACTTCAACCATACGTACCTGAACGCGATGGAGCGCATCGGCGCGACCGACCTCAACGGCACCACGAACCAGGACCGCACCAATTACTTCCAGAACGTGCCGACCTCGATGCTCGACTATGCGCTGTTCGCCGAGAGCGACCGCATGGGCCATCTGCTGGGCACGGTCGACAAGAAGAAGCTCGACATCCAGCGCGGCGTGGTGCAGAACGAAAAACGCCAGTACGAGAACCAGCCCTACGGCATCGCCTGGGAACTCCTGACGACCAATACCTACCCGGCCGGCCACCCGTATTCCTGGACCGTGATCGGCAAGATGGAAGACCTCGACGCGGCCTCGATGACCGACGTGCAGGACTGGTTCAAGCAGAACTACGGCCCGAACAACACGGTGCTGGTGCTGTCGGGCGATATCTCGCCGGAAGAAGCGCGCGAGAAGGTCGAGCGCTTCTACGGTGCGATCCCTCCCGGCCCGCCGCTGGCCAAGCATGACGCCTGGATCGCCAAGCGCACCGGCACCCACCGTACGGTGGCGCAGGACCGCGTGCCGCAGTCGCGCATCTACCGCACCTGGAACGTGCCGGGCGCCCACACGCAAGAGGAAGCGCTGCTCGACCTGGCCGCGCGCGTGCTGGGCGGCGGCAAGACCTCGCGCCTCTATAAACGCCTGGTGTACCAGGATCAATTGGCCACCAGCGCCACCGCGAGCGACAGCTCGTCCGAGATCGGCGGCCAGTTCAGCATGACCCTGACCGCGCGTCCGGGCGGCGACGTCAAGAAGATGGAACGCATCGCCGACGAAGAACTGCGTGCGCTGATGAAGAGCGGCCCGACGGAGGCGGAACTGCGCTTGGCCAAGACCGCCACCCTGGCCCAGTACACGCGCATGATCGAGCGCGTCGGCGGCTTCGGCGGCAAAAGCGATCTGCTGGCCTCGTGCGAGACTTATACCGGCAATCCCGACTGCTACAAGGTCTACCTGCAGCGCATCAAGGATGCCACCCCGGCCATGGTGAAGAAGGCCATGAACGACTGGCTCAGCGATGGCGACTTCGTGCTGCAGATCGACCCGTTCCCGACCGGCCTGGCCGCCACGCAAACCGGCCTGGACCGCAGCAAGGCGC
>Ga0265780_10003591_pt1 | contig 20326 bp, 23 predicted proteins | sample P1T30metagenome_FD_192432 | JGI IMG/M metagenome (GOLD analysis project Ga0265780, IMG submission 192432) | Plant litter microbial communities from East Loma Ridge, Irvine, California - P1 T30 | ecosystem: Environmental > Terrestrial > Plant litter > Unclassified | place: USA: California...
CCATGGTTTACGGCCAGATGAACGAACCACCAGGTAACCGCCTGCGCGTCGCGCTGACCGGCCTGACCATGGCGGAAGCGTTCCGTGATGAAGGCAAGGACGTGCTGTTTTTCGTCGACAACATCTACCGCTTCACGCTGGCCGGTACCGAAGTGTCCGCACTGCTGGGCCGTATGCCATCGGCGGTGGGTTACCAGCCTACGCTGGCCGAAGAGATGGGCCGCCTGCAAGAGCGCATCACCTCGACCAAAGTCGGTTCGATCACCTCGATCCAGGCCGTGTACGTGCCAGCGGATGACTTGACCGACCCGTCGCCTGCCACCACCTTTGCGCACCTGGACTCGACCGTCGTTCTGTCGCGTGACATCGCCTCGCTGGGTATCTACCCTGCAGTCGACCCGCTCGATTCGACGTCGCGCCAGCTGGACCCGCTCGTCGTCGGTCAAGAGCACTACGACACCGCGCGTTCGGTGCAGGGCATCCTGCAGCGCTACAAGGAATTGCGCGACATTATCGCGATTCTGGGTATGGACGAGCTGGCGCCGGAAGACAAGCAACTGGTGGCGCGTGCACGAAAGATGCAGCGTTTCCTGTCGCAGCCATTCCACGTCGCTGAAGTCTTTACCGGCGCGCCAGGCAAGTATGTTTCGCTGAAAGACACGATCAAGGGCTTCAAGATGATCGCATCGGGCGAACTGGATCACCTGCCAGAGCAAGCGTTCTACATGGTTGGCACGATCGACGAAGCCATCGAAAAAGCCAAGAAACTGGCCTAAGACGCTGTACAACTGAGGGACACGCATGGCACATACTATTCACGTAGACGTGGTATCGGCGGAAAACCTGATTTTTTCAGGCGAAGCCGAGTTCGTCGCGTTGCCAGGTGAAGCGGGCGAGCTGGGGATCTATCCCCGCCACACCCCGCTGATCACGCGCATCAAGGCCGGTGCGGTACGCATCAAGGTTGCCGGCCGTGCCGACGAAGAGTTCGTTTTCGTCGCCGGTGGCATCCTCGAAGTGCAGCCGAACGCCGTGACGGTCCTGGCCGACACCGCGATCCGCGGCGCCGACCTGGATGAAGCAAAAGCACAATCGGCCAAGAAAGCGGCCGAAGAACTGATGCTCAACAACGACTCGAAAATCGACTACGCCCAGGCGCAAGCCGAACTGGCGACGGCGATTGCACAGCTGGCAGCCATTGCCCGCCTGCGCAAGACACGTTAAGTTCAGCGGTATTCGACAAGAAAGGCAGCTTCGGCTGCCTTTTTTTCGTTTACTATGCTCCGCAATTTCTTCCCGAGACTCCGCAATTTCTTCCCGAGACACGCCATGCCGCTTTCGCCTTACCTCGACGCCCTCCCGCAACTGGCCGAGCGCACGTATATCCATCCTTCCGCCCAGGTGATTGGCAGCGTCACGATCGGCGCCGACAGCTCGGTCTGGTGCAATACCGTGCTGCGCGGCGACGTCAACGACATCGTCATCGGGCGCTGCTCGAATGTCCAGGACCTGGCGATGGGCCATGTGTCGCATAAATCGTCCACCAAGCCGGCCGGGTCGCCGCTGGTGATTGGCGACTATGTCACCATCGGCCACTCCGTGATCCTGCATGGCTGCCGCATCGGCAACGAATGCCTGGTCGGCATGGGCAGCATCGTCATGGACGACGTGGTGGTGTCCGACCAGGTCATGATTGGCGCCGGCAGCCTGGTGCCGCAGGGGAAGACGCTGGAGAGCGGCTACCTGTACATCGGGCGGCCGGTGCAGCAGGTGCGGCCGCTCACGGCCGAAGAGATCGCCTGGCTGCGTTATTCAGCGGAGCACTACGTGCGCGTCAAAGACAATTACCTGAAGACGCCCGGGCAATCCTGAACCTAGGCCGGCGCGACGAGCTTGCGCGCCGCGGCCAGGTTCGCGACCAGTTCCGCACGGGTCTGGTAATCGCTCTTTCTCCACGCCGGCTGGCCCGGACCGCTGCGCCACGATGCGCTGAGGGGGCTGTTGTCGACGCCGTCGAAGCCGAACTGGTCATACAGTTGCAATACCCATGCGGCCGCTTCCGGGAAATCGCTCGAGACCGACAATGCGATCCGGTCCGGCGCTCCCGCGGGCCTGGCAAATGCGGTAATGCGCGGCGCCTGGATATGGGTGAACGCTTTCACCACCTTAGCGTCCAGCAACTGTTCCTGGCGCAGTTCATGGACCGTTTTCTCGCCGGATTCCACCACCGCAAACCGGCCATCGCGCCAGGCCATGTAGTTATTGGTGTCGAGCACGATCTTGCCCCGCAAGGCATCCACGGGCATGTTGTTGACGAGCGTGAGCGGGACCGCAATGACGACGACGTCACCGGCGGCGGCCGCGCCGGCAGCGGTCGACGCCCGCGCAGCCGGCCCCAGCGCGTCGACGAGTGCCTGCAAGGTCTCCGGCCCGCGCGAGTTGGCGAGTACGACCTGGTAGCCGTTTGCAATGGCTGCGCGGGCAATCTGGCTGCCGATTTCACCGGCGCCGATGATGCCGATGGTGGAGACCGTCGCCATCAGATCTGGAAGCCGCCGCTGATATCGAGCACGCCGCCGGTGATGTAGCCCGTGTCCGGCCCGGCCAGGAAGCACACGGCCGTCGCGACTTCTTCCACGGTCGCGATGCGGGGAATGGCCATCAGGTCCATGATAGCCGGCGGCATGTTGGCGAGGGCGGCGGCGGACATATCGGTCGGCATGATGCCTGGCTGGACGACGTTGACCGTGATATTGCGCGGACCGAGGTCGCGTCCCACGCCTTTTGCGTAGCCGAGGATGGCCGCCTTGGTGCCCGAATAATCGGCCACGCCGGCAAACGGGATGCGGGTACCCAATCCGGAGCCGATAAAGATGATGCGTCCGCCGTCCGTCAGCTTCGATGCCGCGGCGCGCGTGGTGGCAACGGCGCCCAGAACATTGATTTGCCACTGGCGGTCGAGTCCTTCGGTATCGAGTTCGGCGTCGTCGACGGTTTTGCCCTGCACGGCAATCGCGGCATTGTTGACAAGGATATCGAGCTTGCCGAAGTGCGCCAGCACGGCATCGACGAGGGGTTTCGCGGCGGACAAGTCGGCTTGATCGCTTTTGATCGCCAGCGCCCGTACGCCCTTTGCACGCAGCTGCCCGACCAATATCTCCGCCTTGTCCGCGGATGCGACGTAGCTGATCGCCACGTCGGCGCCACGGTCCGCCAGCGCCTGCGCGATCGAAGCGCCCAGACCGCGCGAGCCGCCGGTCACCAGTGCTACTTTGCCTGCCAATGAATGTTCCATGTCAACCTCTCTTTTCGTGTCGGGAGCGCCTCCGGTCAAGGCGGCGCGAATTCATAACGGTCATTACGTAACGAATGGTATGAAACGATGGAGCGGCTTGTCAAGCGGTTTATAATATCGGTCGTTACGGAAACAATGAGGTGAGCCGATGGGACGCCCGCGCGAATTCGACGTGGAGAAGGCGCTGGACGCAGCGCTGTGCGTGTTCTGGCGCAAAGGGTATGAAGGCGCTTCCTACACGGACCTGACGCAGGCAACCGGTGTGGAGCGGCCCGCCCTGTATGCAGCGTTTGGCAACAAGGAAAGCCTGTTCCTGCGCGCACTCGAACGCTACAACGCGCAGTACCTGGACTTCATGCCTGCCGCGCTGACGTTGCCAACCTCGCGCGAGGTGGCCGAGCACGTGCTGCGCAGTGGAGTCGACCTGCACACCCGTGATCCGGAGCGCACCGGCTGTCTTGGCATCAATGGTTCACTGGCGGGGTCTGATGACTCCGAGCCCATCCGCCGCGCGCTGATCGCCGCACGTGCCGCTGGCGAGGCCGCCATGCGCCAGCGCTTTGAACGGGCGCAGCAGGAGGGTGACCTGCCGCCCACCGCCAACCCGGCAGCGCTGGCCGCGTTCCTGGTGGCTGTCCTGCACGGCATGGCGGTGCAAGCCAAGGCTGGTTACCCACGCGAGACCCTGGACGCCGTGGCGGACCAGGCGCTGGCGACCTGGCCGACGAACGCCATTTGATGTCTTTCGGGCGAGCCAGCGCCGTGACGGCGCGATGAACCGAAGGCGACTGAAGAATCTGATTCGACCTTTTGTCCACGTTTTTCCATATTTCATCGCAGTACCGGCGCCGGAGTGCCAGACAGGCAATATAGTCACATCTCAACCAAACTGAGGAGTGAAGCGCCATGCCGCACCTGTTGAAGCTCTGCCTTGCCATCGCCGTCGCCATCCACCCGTTCGCCGCCAGTGCCCAGCAGGCTTCCACTGCCGCCACGGTAACCGCCCTCGGCGCCGCGCAGATCGATGCGGCCATCGGCCAGTACTACAAGCCGAACGAGCCGGGTGCCGTGGTGCTGGTCGCGAAAAACGGCAAGACCATCTTCCGCAAGGCGTATGGCTTGGCCGACGCCGCCAAAGGCATCCCGATGACGCCGGACATGCAGTTGCGCCTCGGGTCCGTCACCAAGCAATTCACGTCGACCGCGGTCCTGATGCTGGTCGACGAAGGCAAGATCAGGCTCGATGACGACATCACGCGCTTCTTTCCCGACTATCCGACCAAAGGCAAGCACATCACGGTCGAGCAGCTGCTGAACCACACCTCCGGTATCGCCAGCTATACCGGGAAGCCGTCCTTTGTCGAGCACATGAGCGAAGACATGACGGTCGGCGCCATGATCGACAGTTTTAAGAACGACCCGCTCGATTTCGAACCGGGGGCGCGCTACAAATACAATAACTCGGGCTATTTCCTGCTCGGCGCGATCATCGAAAAAGTCGCCGGCCAGCCGTATGCGGATTTCCTCGAGCAGCGCATCTTCAGGCCGCTGGGCATGAACGACACGGCCTACGACGGCAGGGAGCACGGCAAGGCCATTCGCGCGGCGGGGCACACCCGTGCGGCCTCCGGCTTCGAGCCGAGCATGAAGATCAGCATGGCGCTGCCCTTTGCCGCAGGGGCGCTGGTGTCGACGGTCGACGACCTGGCGCGCTGGGACGCCGCCGTCTCGTCCGGCAAACTATTGAAGCCGGCGACCTGGCAACGCGCCTTTTCAAAAACCACGCTCACCGATGGCAAGCTGTCGGACTACGGCTATGGCTGGGTGAACGGCAGTGTGCGTGGCGTGCCGGACATCGAGCACGGCGGCGCCATCAACGGCTTCAATACCTTCGCGCTGCGGGTGCCGTCGGAGCACGTGTATGTGGTCGTGCTGCGCAATACAGACAGCGGCACGGCCAGCCCCGAGACTGTCGCCAGGAAGGCCGCGGCGCTGGCCATCGGCAAACCGTACCCGGCGTACCAGGCCGTGACGCTCGCGGCGAAAGCGCTCGACGCCTACGCCGGCACGTATAAAATCGACGACAGGAGCGAGCGCATCGTGCGCCGTGAAGGCGACAAACTGCGCATGCAGCGCACCGGGCGCCCACCCGTTCTCCTGAGCGCGTTTTCGCCCACCGGCTTTTTTGTACCAGGTGAACTCGACTGGTATGAATTTACCCGCAATACGCAAGGCGAGGTGGTGTCGATGACCGTGCAGCGTGACGGCGAGCCGCAAGTAAACCCGCGTGTCGGCGATGCACCGGCCGAACGGGCCGTCGTCGCGCTGGCGCCGGCGGCGTTCGACAAGCTCGCCGGCCGCTACCAGATGAATGCGGCACTGGTGCTGGCGCTCACGCGCGAGGGCGAGCATTATTTCGTCACCGGCACGCGCCAGCCGAAGGTCGAAATTTTCCCTGCCAGCGACACGGTTTTCTTTGCTAAAGTCGTGCCGGCCGAGCTGCACGCCGAAAAGGATGCAGCCACCGGCGAGACGGTCCTGGCGCTGCATCAGAATGGTGCCGTGCTCACTGGCCGCAAGCTGCCTTAAGCCGCCGACTTTTCAATTTATTGCCGTTCATCGGCAGGAGAATCCATGTCCCTGTTGCGCCGCCTGATCCTTACCGCTTTCGCCCTCACACCGGCGCTGTCGTACGCCGCCCCCGTCGATCCGGCGACTGCGCCCCTGCTCGAGCGCATCTCCGCCAGTTCGATGCGCGGCAACCTGTCGTTCCTGGCTTCCGACGCGCTCGAAGGGCGCGGCACGCCATCGCGCGGCCTCGATATCGCAGCCGAATACATCGCCGCGCAGTTCCGCCGCGCCGGCCTGGAGCCGCTCGGCGACGACGGTTATTTCCAGACCGCCGACTGGACGCAGATCGACCCGAAACGCGCCAAAACGCCCGCAGCAGCCGCCGCCGCGCCGGTCAAGGTCAGGAATGTGGTGGGCATCCTGCGTGGTTCCGATCCCGTGCTCAAGGACAGCTACATCCTCGTCACCGCCCACTACGACCACCTGGGCGTGAAGGAAGGCGCCGGCGACCAGATTTATAACGGCGCCAATGACGATGGCAGCGGTACCGTGTCGGTCATCGAACTGGCGAATACGTTTGCCGCGAACGGCGTCCGGCCGAAGCGTTCGATCGTCTTCATGACCGTGTTCGGCGAAGAGCACGGGCTGGTGGGCTCGCGCTACTACGGCGCGCACCCGCTGGTGCCGATCGCGAAAACCGTCGCCGGCATCAACCTGGAGCAGGTCGGCCGCACCGACGACAGCGAAGGTCCGCAAAAAATGGCCTTTGCCGTCACCGGCTTCGATTTTTCGGACATCGGCACCACGCTCCAGCGCGCAGGGGAGGCGACCGGCGTACGTGTGACCAAGCACCCGGTCAACAGCGACAAGTACTTTGCGCACAGCGACAACCAGGCGCTGGCCGACCAGGGCATTCCCGCGCACACCGTCAGCGTGGCGTATGCCTTCCCCGACTATCACAAGGCCGGCGACCACTGGGACAAGATCGATTACGACAACATGGCGGCGGTCGACCGTACCGTCGCGCTGGCGATCTGGCAGATCGCGAACAATCCGCAGACGCCCAAGTGGAACCGCGACAATCCGAAAGCGGCGGCTTACCTGAAAACGTTCACCGAACGCGGGATGAAGTAAACATCTGCTACGCTGGCGTGATTGCCACTCGAGGTCACGCCATGAACACCATCGCCCACATCCTGCAGGAAGCGCATACCATCGCGGTCGTCGGCCTGTCCGACAAGCCGGACCGCGCCAGCTACGGCGTGGCCGGGTATTTGCAGCAAAACGGTTATCGCATCCTGCCGGTCAACCCCGCCTGCGCCGGCCAGCAAATCCTCGGCGAAACCGTGTTTGGCACCTTGCAGGAAGCGGCCGCCTCGCTCGGCGCTGGCGCCAGGATCGACATCGTCGACTGCTTCCGCAAGCCGGAAGCCATCGTGCCGATCGCACGCGACGCGATCGCCGTGGGCGCCGGCTGCCTGTGGATGCAGCTGGAAATCGAAAACGAGGAAGCAGCCACGCTGGCGCGCGCGGCCGGCATGGACGTGGTCATGAACCACTGCCTGAAAATTGAACATCGCCTGCTCGGTACGTAAGCGGAAACGCTGGGCTACAATGAGAGCAGAACAACCATTCCGGATCGAGACCCTAATGAAAACGCCTGCCCTGCTGTTGTCCCTGTTTGCCGTCGCCGCCGCTTCGGCCCCGGTCCATGCCGCAGGCCAGGCAGGCGCGCCTGCACCGGCCGCGCGCGTTGCAGCCCCGGCGGCTTGCCCGGCCGTGCTGCACCAGAGTTTCAAGCGCCTGCAGGACGACGTGCCGCAGGACCTGTGCCAGTACGCCGGCAAGGTGGTGCTGGTGGTGAACACCGCCAGCTACTGCGGTTTTACGTCGCAGTACCAGGGCCTGGAAGCGCTGTACGCCAAGTACGGCAGCCGGGGTCTCGTGGTGCTGGGCTTCCCGTCGAACGACTTCGGCAAGCAGGAGCCTGGCAACTCGAAGGAAATCGCCGATTTCTGCTTCAACACTTACGGCGTGAAGTTCCCGATGTTCGCCAAGAGTTCCGTCAAGGGTCCGCAGGCGAATCCACTGCACGCCACGCTGATCAAGGCGACCGGTGAAGAACCGAAATGGAATTTCACGAAGTACCTGATCGACCGGAACGGCAAGATCCTCGACTATTTCCCGAGCAAGGTCACGCCGGACGACAAGGTGCTGGTGGCGAAGATCGAAAAAGCGCTGGCGATGTAATCTGGCGGCGTGCCGTGCAAGCTATGCCAGCACGGCGCGCAGCGGGCCGCGCAGGGCGTTGCAGACGACGATGTCCTCGACCTGGTCGAGCATCTCCAGCGTGATGATTTTTTCACGGGCGTTCCACGCCGGTGCGGCCAGCAGCACGGCGCGCATCACGCCCGGCAGCACGCCGCACGACAGCGGCGGCGTGTACCACTGGTCCTCCAGGCGCACGAACACATTGCTGCGTCCTCCTTCCGTCAGCTCCCCGCGCTCGTTGAAGAACAGGGCGTCGAACGCGCCTTGCGCTTCGGCCTCGCGCCAGGCGGCGTCGTACACGCTGCGCACGGTGGTTTTATGTCGGAGGAACAGGTCATCCGACCGCGTGGTGGCGCGCGCGAGCACCAGGCGCACCGGTTCACGCAGCGGCGTGATGGGCGCCGACTGCACCGTCCAGGCGCCGTGCGCGCCCAGTGCCAGCCGCACGCGGTGGCGCTGGCCGGCGGCGAGGCCAAGGCGGGTCTGCTCGAGCAGCGCCCGGGCCTGCCCGATATCGCAGGGGAAGCCGAAGTAGTCCGCGGAGTGCAGCAGGCGCGCCAGGTGCAACGCCAGGTGGCGGTAGCCGTCTTCGCTGTCGGCGCGCAGCGTTTCGACAATCTCGAAGGCGTTCGGCAGGCCGCTCAGGAAGCGCGCCTTCAGCTTGCATTCCTCGAATTCGGACGCCGCCTCGCTGTCGTACACGATGCCGGCGCCCACGCCCAGCTCACCGCGGCGCACGCCGTTGTCGACGGGCTGCAACGCCAGCGTACGGATGGGCACGGCCAGGCAGAAATCGCCGACCGCCTGCCCGGGCGGGGCGGGATCGAACCAGCCGATGGCGCCTGTATAAATCCCGCGCGGCGCCGATTCGAGCGTGCCGATGATTTCCATGGTGCGCCGCTTGGGTGCGCCGGTAATCGAGCCGCACGGATAGAGGGCCGCGAACAGTTCGGCGAGCGTCACGTCCGGCCGCAACTGGGCCTGCACCGTCGTCGTCATCTGCAGCACGGCGCCGAAGCGTGCCACGTCGAACAGCTTCGGTACGGTCACGCTGCCGGTTTGCGCGATGCGCCCAAGGTCGTTGCGCAGCAGGTCGACGATCATCAGGTTTTCGGCGCGGTTCTTCGGGTCGCGTGACAACGCGGCGGCGCGGCGCGCGTTTTCGTCCCCATCGTCCCCATCGTCGCTGGCTGGCGCGGTGCCCTTCATCGGCCGCGCGGTCAGCGTGCCGCCATCGAGGCGCACGAACAGCTCGGGAGAGAACGACAGGACCGCGCTGCCATCCTGCAAACCGATCAATGCGCCGTACGGCACCGGCTGGCGCGCGCGCAGGCGCGCGTACAAGGCGAACACGGAGCCGAAGGCGTCGAAGCGCAGGCGGTAGGTGTAATTGACCTGGTAGGTGTCGCCGGCGGCGATGTAGGCGCGGATGGTGTCGATGGCCGCCGTGAATTCCGCTTCGTCGACGCTGGGACGCACGGCGGCGATACCGGCGGGACGCGCATCGGTCGTGCGCGCGCCAAGCCAGGCCGCCACGCCATCGGCATCGAGGCGCTCGCACGCGCTGAACAGCAGCACCTGCGCCAGCGCTTCGTTGGGCGCCCGCGCGGGAATGTTCATCAGCTGTGCACCGAGTTCGTAGGTGAGCACCGGTACCGCGTACAAGCCGCGCTGCAGGGCGGCCTGCATCTGCGCCAGCAGTGCGGGCCAGCCGGCGGCGTCATCGCAGCGCAGCGTGCCGGCGTGGGCGGTGTAGAGCCGTGAACGGGATGGGCCGCTGCCGGATTCCTCCAGCAGGGCGAATACATCCGCCCCGTCCATCACGCCAGCAGCAGCGCCAGGTGCACGGCGCTGCCGTCGACCGGCGTCTGTTTGAAGCCGCTCTTGGCGAAACGGTGCCAGCGGCCGGTGACGTAGCTGGCCATCAGATTGGCGCGCGCCGCCACATCGGTCTCGACACCGTGGCCCTGCGTCACGGCCAGGCGCAGCGACTGTTTCAGCGCCAGCTCGATGCGGTCATAAAAGCCGTTCATGCGCGCTTGCAGGCGCTCGTCTTCGCCCACCAGCGCATCGCCGATCAGCACGCGCGTCATCCCCGGATTGGCGGCGGCAAAGGCGAGCAGCATCTGCAGGGTGGCGCGCGCCTGGCCGATGCCGTTCTCTTCGCGCTCGGCGATCTGGTTGATCAGGCCGAAGACGCTCGACTCGATGAACTCGATCAGCCCTTCGAACATCTGGGCCTTGCTGGCGAAGTGGCGGTACAAGGCCGCTTCGGAGACGTCGAGCCGCTTGGCCAGCGCCGCGGTGGTGATTTTTTCTCCGCGCGGCTGCTCCAGCATGGCAGCAAGCGCTTCGAGGATTTGCAGCTTGCGCTGGCCCGGCTTCGTACTTGCCATGGAGTCGACTGGTTGGTTGAAAGGAGGTGCTGTTCAGCGCGCCGCGCCAAGGGCACGCAGGCGCTTGCCGAGCTGGCGCACCGATTTTACTTTGACATCGACATAGCCGGGGCGTTTTAAGCATGCCTCACGCAGGTACTGGGTGACCCAGACGGTGCGCAAGCCGAGCCTTTTGGCGCCGCGCAGGTTGGCCAATGTGTCTTCGACGAGGATGCAGCGGCGTGGATCGGCGCGGTGCTTGCGCAGCAAACGGCGCAGCATCAGCGTCGACGGTTTCGGGCGCAGCTGGCGGTGCACGTGCATGTCTTCGATGGCGATATGGTGCGCGAACCGTCGTGCCAGGCGCAGGTGGTGCAGCACGTCGGTTGAATATCGCGTCGGTGCGTTGGTCAGCAGGATTTTGCGGCCGGGCAGGCCGCGCAGCAGGCGGCCGAGGCCACGTTCGGCGCGCATCATGCCCGCCAAATCGGTCAAATCGTGGGTCTCGTGCAGGAAGTGCGCCGATTGCACGGCGTGGTGGCGCATCATGCCGAGCAAGGTGGCGCCGTAGCGCTTCCAGTAGCTCAGGCGCGCCGCGTCCACCGCCGCCTGCGTGGCAGGGATGCCGTTCGCACCGAGCACGCGCGCGATATACACGTTCATGTTGGCGCTAATGGCCGGAAAAATGGCGTGGGAGGCGTCATGCAGCGTGTTGTCGAGGTCGAACAGCCAGAGGGGAGGAGGGGACTTGGACACGGCGGCACCACGCGAATAGGGCATCCGAACGGCGGATGGACGCGAGATTATAGTGCGCTTCCGTGCACGCGCCTGTGGCATCGGTATGATGGGCGCACACCAACAAGCGGAACCGTGATGCGCCTTCAAAAATTCGTCTGGATGACTTGCCTGCTGTGGCTTATCGCGGTTCCCGGCTGGACTGCCGAGCGCGGCGCGCTGTTCAAGGTCACCGAGGTGTCCGGAAAGGGCCACACCCAGTACCTGTTCGGCACCATGCACGTCGGCCTGCCGGCGTTCTATCCGCTCGAGCCGCGCATTGTCGACGCCGTCAAAAAAGCGTCCACGCTGGCGCTGGAGATCGATCCGGCCGAGCCGCCCGCGCAGATGGCGCAAGCGATGCTGCGCCAGGGGATGATCGTCCCGGGCGGCGCCGGTTATGAACGCATGGACGCGGCCCGCCACGCGCAGCTGGACGCGGCGTTGAAGCAGGCCGGCGTCGATGCGGAGGCTGCGCGCGTGCTTAATCCGGCGATGCTGGCGGCGCTGATCTCGCTGTCGCAATACCAGAAGCTGGGCTACCGCCCTGATTTGTCGGCCGATGCCTGGCTGGCGCAGCTGGCGCGACAAGGGAAAACGCGGGTGCTGGCGCTGGAAACGGTGGACAGCCAGCTGGGCCAGTTCAACAAATTGAGTCGCGCCGAGCAGTGGGATTTTCTGAACGAGAGCCTGGACAACCTGGCCTCGGGTGACGAGCTGGAAGAGGCGCGCGGCCTGGTCGATGCCTGGGCCAATGCGGACCGCGCCGCGCTCGAGGCGCTGGCCAGCCGGGCCGAGGAAGACAGCAGCGTGTCCGGCAAATTCATGCGCGAAGTGCTGCTCGACGGGCGCAACGGCGCGCTGGCCGACAAGCTGGCGGCGCTGATCAAGCGCGAAGACCGCACGGTGGCAGCCATTGGTTTGTTACACCTGCTGGGCAAGCGCGGCGTGCCGGCCTTACTGCAGGCGAAAGGCTACCGGGTCGAGCGCGTGTACTGACGCTTGATAGACAAATTGGGGGGAGGGTGCTGCGGGAGTGGTGCCCTTTACGTGGATTGAACACGTGGCCTCTCCCTTACCAAGGGAGTGCTCTACCACTGAGCTAAAAGGGCTTACTGGTGGGGGCCTCGCAAAGCTACTGCGCGCTGCACAGGCGGTTTGCGATGCTCGCTGTACATGCGTACAGCTGCGCTTCTCTACCCCCTGTGCTGCCGCTCGCTACGCTTTGCGAGGCCCCCCGATACTTTACTGCGGCTTTTACTTTTTTTTAGTGCGAGCGGATCATAGTGCCAAACGCTTGCTCGGTCAAGACTTCGAGGAGCAAGGAGTGCTCGATGCGCCCGTCGATGATGTGCACCGTGTTCACGCCCGACTTGGCTGCATCCAGGGCGGACGAAATCTTCGGCAGCATGCCGCCGGAAATCGTGCCGTCCGCGAACATCTCGTCGATTTCGCGGGCTGAGAGGTCGGTGACCAAGTTGCCGGATTTATCTTGCACGCCAGCGATATTGGTCATCATGATCAGCTTTTCAGCTTTCAGGATTTCCGCGATCTTGCCCGCCACGACGTCGGCGTTGATGTTGTAGGCCTGGCCATCCTGGCCGAAGCCGATGGGCGAAATGATCGGGATGAAGGCGTCGTCCTGCAGCGCTTTCACGACGGCGGGGTTGATGGCCTCGATCTCGCCGACGAAACCGATGTCGACGAACTCGCCCGGTTTTTCCTTGTCCGGCATCGCCATCTTGCGCGCACGAATCAGGCCGCCATCCTTGCCGGTGAGGCCGACTGCCTGGCCGCCGTAGTGGTTGATCAGCATGACGATGTCCTGCTGCACTTCGCCGCCCAGCACCCACTCCACCACTTCCATGGTTTCTTCGTCGGTGATGCGCATGCCTTGCACGAACGTGCCTTGCTTGCCGATCTTTTTGAGCGCGTTGTCGATCTGGGGACCGCCGCCGTGCACCACGACCGGGTTCATGCCCACCAGTTTCAGCAGGATGACGTCGCGCGCGAAGCCGTGCTTCAGGCGTTCGTCGGTCATGGCGTTGCCGCCGTATTTGATGACGATGGTTTTGCCGTGGAAGTTGCGAATGTACGGCAGCGCCTCGGCCAGGATTTGCGCTTTGATCTGCGGCGACACGGACGCCAGATCATCGATCTGGTCGCCTGCGCGGTTCAGTGGAGAAGTCATGAATCATCCGGAAAAGAATTTTGCGAGATTTTACGGCAACCTGGCCTAGCCCGTGTGCATTATATGGCGGGGTTGTTGAATTTTACGGTTTGTTCCGCTAAGGTTAAGCGATATGCCGATTCCTCGCCTTTCTATCCTCTATTGCTGCCCCGCACACCGATGAGCCACTGCACGCGCTGCGGCGCCGCCTTCTCCTGCGGCATGGCTAATCAAGCCAGTGAACCCTGCTGGTGCACCACGCTCCCCGCCGCCGTCCCGGTGCCCGAGGAAGCCGCCGGCTGCTGGTGCCCCGCCTGCCTCGCATCTCATATCGCCGCGCTCACACGCACCGACGACCTGCCCGCCAACCCGCAACTTGCCGAAAATCCAGTGCAAAACAATGAGGGTCAGAGTCAAATTGTTTGGTAATTTTGTTAGTTTGCGACAGCAGAATTTAACAAAATTACCGATTAATTCTACTCTGACTTCATTAATGGGTAAGAGCTTGCCGGCATCAGTTGGTGGTGTCGGGGCGGTCGCTCTGGGTGCGGAAGAAGCGCATCATCTCGCGGCTGGCGTCAGGGCCCCTGCCGTCGGTGTAGCTGCCGCGGGCGTTGCCGCCGGACCAGGCGTGGCCGGCGCCGTGGATCAGCCACTGTTCGGCATGCGCGGAGCCGTCGGCGCGCTGGTGCAAGGTGCGGGTGTAGGCGTGGCCGTCCGGGACGCGGCCGGGTTCGACGACGATGTCCCTGGCGCCATGATGCGCACCGCGTGCGATCAGTTCGTCACTGTTGGCCGGGTGGACGGTCGTGTCCTTGTCACCATGGAAGACGATGATCGGGATGGAGCGGCCGGGGGCATTGGCGCGGCCGATATTGCCTTTCATGGCAGCCAGCGCCGACGGCAAGTCGTGCGCGGAACCGTACGGCAGGCCGGAGTGAACGCCCACTGCGGCGTAAAGGTCGGGATACAGCGTGCCCATGATGGTGGCCATCGCGCCGCCGGCTGACAGGCCCGCCACGTACACCTGTGCGGGGTCGATAGCGTATTGGCCCATGACTTCGCGCGTCATGCCGGCGATGAGCGACGGCTCCCCGCGGTCGCGGGCCTGGTCGCCTGCGCTGAACCAGTTCCAGCAGCGCGAGGCATTGGCCTGTTGCGACTGGGCCGGATACAGCACCAGGCACTGCATCTCTTCGGCCAGCACATTCATTTGCGTGCCACGCGCAAAGTCGTCGGGGTCCTGCGTGCAACCGTGCAGCATCACTACCAGGGGGACGGCTTCTCCGGTATAGCTGCTCGGCACGTACAGCTTGTACTGGCGCGCGCCGGCAGCGTTGCTGAAACTGCCGTCGCTGAATTTGCCGGGCAGGTCGTCCATCTGGCCGCTGTTGGCAGCGCCGCGGGGCATCTGGAAATTCGGCATCGCGAATGCGCTGCGGCCGGATTCGTTCATCCTGTCGAGCTTGGCGAGCATTTCGGGGACAAAGGTGTCGAACACCTTGGCGTGGTCGAACGCAGGCGCTTGTGCATGCACGTCCGGTGCAGGGACGCTGTCACTTTCAACATGCGCATGCGCCGGCGGCGGGTTGATGTCGCGCATCGTGGGCGACCTTGCGGCCCGGCTGTGTGCAGCCACGGCAGCAGCGCTTTGTTGCAACACTTCTTGCAGGGCCGCGGTAGCGGCCATCGGGCCTTTGCCCATCAGCGCCCGGGTGGCGGAACGCATTTGCGCGAACATTCTCGGTTGCAGTTTCATGGCGAATCCTTTGTCTTGCTTGTTGAGTCTTGCTGAATGAAGCGGGCTAAATGATGCGGCCCGCGAGTGCGTTCTTGACGGCGGTGCTGGCGTGCAGCGCGCCGAGCACAAAGATGGAGTCGATGGTGGCCAGGGCGAGCTCGGCCGTGACGTCGGTGGCAATGCTGGCCATGCCCAATACCTGGATCTGCAGGCGCTCGCCCGCAGCCAGCGCAGCTTCGAGATCCCTGCGCGAGTAATGATGCAAGCCCAGCACCAGGCTCTTGCGGGCAACGGTCTGGCGGACGACGTCGGCGTGGGTATTCAACTGGTTGCGGATCGCCGTGCGAATCAGGTCGGTCCGGTTGGCATAAAAGCCTTCATTGACCAGCAAATCGATTTGGCCCAGGTCGATCATGCCCAGGTTGATCGTGATTTTTTCCGAATCGGCAAGCTTCGGTTTGAGTTCTGTCGTTTCCATTTTACCCATGATTGTCTCCTCGGTTTCTGCTTACACCATCCTTACACCATCCAGGTGGATGGTTTACTGTACGCTTCTGAGTTCCCGCGTCAAGCACAATTCAATTGAATGCGGTAATCTCGCGGCCATGAACCCATCCTTCCAGGCAGGCCTGCGCTTCACCTGGCGCTATACGGTGCCGGCGCGAGCGACCGTGCCAGCGCTGTATCAAGACACGTCGTTTTGCCGCGACATGCCCGATGTGCTTGCCACCGGCTACCTGGTCGGCATCATGGAACTGGCCTGCCTGAACGGCATGCGCGACTACCTCGATTGGCCGCGCGAACAAAGCCTGGGCACCATGGTGAATTTTCAGCACCTGGCGCCGACGCCCCCCGGCATGGAGGTGCGTGTCGAGGTGGCGGTGCTGGACGTGGCCGGGCGCCGCGTGCGTTTCCAGGTCGATGCCTGGGACGCGCGCGACAAGATCTGCACCGGCACCCACGAGCGCCACGTCATCGATACGACCCGCTTCAACGACAAGCTGGCGCAAAAAATCGCCGGGGCGGCTGCATGAGCGCGGCATTGCCCACGCCGGTGCCATCGCCCTGCATCAGCCTGTGCGACATGTCGCCTGAAACCGGCCTGTGCCGCGGCTGCCTGCGCACCATTGATGAGATCGTCGCGTGGGGCAGTGCCGGCGACGACTATAAACGCGCCGTCTGGCAGGAAATCCACCGGCGCGAAGCCACGCTCGGGTTCGACTGATGGGTATGACCGTGTTCGAACGCGGCTGGCTGTCGTCGAACAACATCCTGTTCGATGGGGCCAGCGGCACGGCGCTGGTCGACAGCGGCTACCTGACGCACGCGCCGCAAACGCTGGCGCTGGTGCGCCACGCGCTGGGCGACCGCCAGCTCGACCGCCTGATCAATACCCACCTGCACTCGGACCACTGTGGTGGCAACGCCATCTTGCAGGCCCATTACGGCTGCCATACCGCAATTCCCGTCGCCGAAGCGGACAAGGTGCGTTACTGGGACGAGGACGCGCTGAGCTTTCGCGCCACCGGCCAGCAATGCGACCGTTTTACGTTCGACGCCGTCCTGCGACCGGGCGACGTCATCACGCTGGGCGACGCGCCGTGGCAAGTGCTGGCCGCGCCCGGCCACGACAACCACGCGCTGCTGCTGTTCCACCCCACCGACGCCACGCTGATCGCCGGCGACGCGCTGTGGGAAAACGGCTTTGGCGTGATCTTCCCGGAGCTGGCTGGAGAGTCCGGCTTTGACGAACAGGCGGCGACACTGGACTTGATCGCGCAACTGGCGCCGAGGCGGGTGATTCCCGGGCACGGCGCGGTTTTTACGGATGTGTCCGGCGCGCTGGCCAGGGCACGCTCGCGCCTGGCGTATTTGTCGGCGGATCCCAAGCGCAACGCGGAGAATGCCGTCAAGGTGATGCTGAAATTCTTGCTGCTGGCACGCCAGCGCATCCCGGTAGCCGACATCCCCGCTTTGTTCACGGCGATTACCGTCATCCATGGCGCTTGCGTGCAGTTGCTGGGAATGCCGGTCGAGACATTGGCGGCATGGGCGACGGCAGCTCTCGAGCGTGCCGGCGCCGCGCGCCGCGCCGATGGTTGGCTCGTCAACGCGGATTAGAGTCCAAAATCTAGCACGGTCGTTCTTTTTTCAAACTATAATCGGCTCGCTGGCCCGATCAATCCGCCCGAAAGTCATCCATGACACTGCCCCTCGCATTGCAAAACCTCTCCTTACCCGTCATCGCCTCGCCAATGTTCATTGCCAGCGGCCCTGCGCTGGTCGCGGCGCAATGCAAGGCCGGCATCGTCGGCTCCTTTCCTGCACTGAACGCGCGTCCGGCCGAGCTGCTCGATACCTGGCTGGGCGATTTGAAGGCCGAGCTGGATGCCTACCGCGCCGCCAATCCGGACGCGCAGGTCGGCCCGATCGCCGTCAACCAGATCGTGCACCAGTCGAACGACCGTCTCGCGCACGACGTCGAGATGTGCGTCAGGCACCAGGTGCCGATCATCATTTCGTCGCTGCGCGCGCCGCCCAAAGAGATGATGGACGCCATCCACAGCTATGGCGGCATCGTGCTGCATGATGTCATTTCGATTCGCCACGCGCACAAGGCACTGGAGGCGGGTGTCGATGGCTTGATCCTGGTGGCGGCCGGCGCGGGAGGCCATGCCGGCGCGCTGTCGCCATTCGCGCTGGTGGGCGAAGTGCGCAAATTCTTCCATGGCCCGATCGCGCTGTCGGGCGCCATTGCCACTGGCGACGCCATCCTGGCTGCGCAGGCCATGGGGGCGGACTTTGCTTACATTGGCTCGCGCTGGCTGGCCACGCGCGAATCGAATGTCAGCGATGCGTATCGTGATGCAATCGTCGACTCGGCGGCGGCGGACGTGGTCTACACCAATCTGTTTACTGGCGTGCACGGCAACTACCTGAAAAAATCCATCGTCAACGCCGGGCTGGATCCGGACGCGCTGCCGGAGTCGGACAAGAGCAAGATGAGTTTCGGGTCCGGCAGCGCCAAGGCCTGGCGCGATATCTGGGGCGCGGGGCAGGGCGTGGGACTGATGGATGATGTGCCGACGGTGGCGGAGATGGTGGCGCGCCTGAAGGCGGAATATGCCGCGGCGCGGGGACGGCTGGCGTTGTAAATCAGAGCGCAGCGGCCTGCACCGTTCCCTGGTGCTGCGCCACCAGCTTCTCCGCGCTGTCGACTTTCAACGCCCCGTGGCCCCGGCCGGCCAATACCCACTGGCCCTTGGCCTGGCGGTATTCGCGCGTTTCGACATAATGCGCAAACCCGCCGTGCTCGACGGCCAGCACCAGCACATCCTGCCTGCGCGCGCCGAGCACGAACCGGCTCGAGGGCACGTCTTTTTGCACCACGCAACCCGCATTGAACGGTCCGCCGCGGTCCGACAGGCCCGTTTCCTCCACCAGGCTGGCGCGCAGTCCGGCCGGAAGTTCAGCGAGCGAATTGACCTGGCTCCACGCGGGGGCCGCGGGCGCCGCCTGGACCGCCAGGGCAACCACCGGCAAAGCGAGCATCAGCACATTTTTCAAGCGGGGCATGGCGTCCTCCTGTCAGATGCGCCGATTATGCGCCTGCCGCGCTCAGATCGTCCGGACTGATTGCCCACAGCCCCGGCAGGTTGCGCCAGTAGCCATACACATCCATGCCGTAGCCGACGACAAACCGGTTCGGGATCGTCAGCCCGACAATATCGGCTTGCACCGGCTTGGCGCGGCCAAGATCCTTGTCGGCAAACACGGCGAGGATCACTTCGGCCGCGCCCATGTCCAGCAGGCGCTGCTTGACGTGCGCCAGCGTCTCGCCCTCGTCGAGGATATCGTCGACAACGATGATGGTCTTGCCTTCGACACTCTGGCGCGGGATGACTTTCCAGACGACCTTGCCACCCTGGTCGTCGTCGCCATAGCGCGTGACGTGGATGTAATCGAACTCGAGCGGGAAATCGATCTGGGGCAGCAGGTTGCCGGTGAAGACGACCGCGCCGCCCATGACGCCCAGCACCAGCGGAAATTCTTCATTGCCGGGCGCATTGAAACGCGCGTTGAGAACGGCGGCAACCTGGGTGACGGCTGCGGCCACTTGTTCCTTGCTGATGATTTCTTCAGCGTGTGCGAGCAGGGCGCGGGCACGGGCGTGGTGAAAGTCTTGCATGATGATCGTAAAAGCAAACGGTGAGGCGGGAATTATGCTGCAAACCGCGTATTCGCCTTGTCCGTTTGAAAGTTATGCACAGCCCGATTGCCAACATGGCCAGTCATTGCGGCGTATCATAAGCACTGATTCCACTGACGCATTTTCCCATGTCCCCACTCGACTCGAACAACGACTTCAACACTGTGCGTGCCGGCCGCCTGGCCCGCCTGCGCGCCGCCATGGCCCAGCACCGGATCGACGCCGTGATCGTGCCCTCGGCCGACCCGCACCTGTCCGAATACCTGCCCGGCCGCTGGCAGGGCCGCGAGTGGCTGTCCGGCTTCACCGGCTCGGTCGGCACCCTGGTCGTGACCGCCGACGTGGCCGGTGTCTGGACCGATGGCCGTTACTACACCCAGGCTGACGCCGAACTGGCCGGCAGCGACTTCCAGCTGATGAAAATCCCGGCCGCCGCCAGCCTGCTGCACATCGACTGGCTCGCCGCCAACCTGCAGCCCGGCCAGACGGTCGCCGTCGATGCACGCGTGCTCGGCCTGGCCACCGCGCGCCTGCTGGCCGATGCGCTGGCCGCGCGCGGGATCAAGCTGCTGACCGATATCGACCTGCTCGACGCCGTCTGGCCGGAGCGTCCCGCGCTGCCGGATGCGCCGGTGTTCGAACACGCGGCGCCGCACGCCACCGTGGCGCGCAGCGCCCGCCTGGCAGAGGTGCGCACGGTCATGGCCAAGGCCGGCGCCGATGTCCACTTCATTTCGACGCTCGACGATATCGCCTGGCTGTTCAACCTGCGCGGCGCCGACGTCAACTTCAACCCGGTGTTCCTGGCGCACGCGCTGGTCGATGCCCAGGGCGCGACACTGTTCGTCGGCGCCGGCAAGGTAGCCGATGCCTTGCGCGCCACCTTGCTGGCCGACGGCGTGCGCCTCGCGCCGTACGA
>Ga0265780_10003592_pt1 | contig 20321 bp, 25 predicted proteins | sample P1T30metagenome_FD_192432 | JGI IMG/M metagenome (GOLD analysis project Ga0265780, IMG submission 192432) | Plant litter microbial communities from East Loma Ridge, Irvine, California - P1 T30 | ecosystem: Environmental > Terrestrial > Plant litter > Unclassified | place: USA: California...
AAGAAACACGACCAGGTCCAGACCCACCACTTTTACTCCACCATTGACTTTTGGCGGTACGAGCAAGAAACTGCACACCACATGGTTCGAGATCTCTTTCGGGTTGGTATTGACGACCAAGGTGAAGTGAAATAGACAAAGACGAGATTTTCTCATGAAACTCTTCGTCAGACATTCTTGCTGTGAGACATGGAGCCTTTCACTAGCCATCTTTCGGCCAATTGTTCCGGCGAGTGTGCGCCTGAATATGTAGTCAACGCAGCAGGTTCTTGCATTGCGAAGGCAGACAGACATCATGTATCGGTCGTCAGACAGTTTGGCATGGATAGAATTGAGGGAAATAATAGAGTAGATGAAATGGGAGACTAGAGTCTTTCATGCAGATGCCGGTTTCCTTTCTTAAGTCAGGCATGCTCTGTTGCCTCAACTCTTGTTTACACACTTGCTCAAAAGTACAAAGCGATCTTGGCACATGTAACATCGCGTTCTAATACTCGCTCATATGATTGTGGCCCTCGATTTTTTGAGGAGAACGCACAGCCGAGTATGAACTGGTCGTCCATGTGGTTTGGTAGAGAGACGGTTCACACGATGCGTTCGTGAGGACAAGTCAGCAAAGAGACAGGGATTCTAACTTATACGCAAAATCCATTGCAGCTGCCTGGACGAGGGGCTCGAAATATGTCAGGTTTTGAGTCTGCGCGCGCAAGAAATGGGACATGAGATCATGCTTTCGTCTTTCGATTTTGATGACGATTATGTCGACGTGGATCGTTCTCAACAAAATCCAGGTTGAGAAGTGCACAACGATGTTTGGCATGTTGAGTCGTAGCAGCAAAAGCTCGACGCAAGACAATGTGTAGTCCAAGCCGGAAGCAGACATGCGTTCCAGCATAGCGTCTTGGCCTCGGCGGGCTCGATGATAACAACGTTCACTCCGTCCCGCCATTCAAGATCAGACCATATCATCGTGCGTAGAAAACAAACGCCATCAGGCTGTATTTGCAGCCCTCGTCGCACAGTTGCAACTGGAAAGCTCTCCATATCTTCATGGAGCCATTCAATCTCACCGCCAAGGACTCAGAAGTTTTGCCACTCAAATACCGAACCCCAGAATCCACAATGGTCAACGTCCAACTTAGGCAGCTCAGTACCTACATGGCCCACCCAAGACCTCCGCCATACATGAGATGGCGGACGCTTGTAGCTTGCGCGGTCCTTCCTTGTCGACCTTATTGCAAATTTTCAAATGCCTGAACCCACTACACTCAACGCCTACGGATTTTTGGGGCATCTCGGGTGCTTGCTCGGGGTGATATCCTGACTCCGACGAAGTATAAGAAAGCGGTAACGCACAATGATGCCCGACCGTACCTTCCTCCAGCACCGTGTTTACCATGCGGACCTTTCACACCGCTCTACCGCTTGTGACGCTTCTGAGCTCACTGTCGGAGTCGAAACCTCTTCACCAGCCCTTGGTAACTTTCGCGAATGTCCAAAATGTCAGTGCCGGAAGCGCTCACAACATTGTTGTTGACTACGCAGGCGAACCCAATGGCGAAATCGCAATCACGTACGATTCGTGTGACGACCCTACCATTTCCATTGCCTCCGCAAGGCAAATCGTCGGTCGGACGCACATTGGCGCGCATCCCTTGGCCAAACGTCATGAGCAACACGAGAACAGAAGACCGAAGAAGTTTGTGTGGTTGACTCCTGCCGAGATGACGAACGGATGCCTCCATGCTTTCCTCGATGGAGAGTTAGCCGGAAGATCAGAGGAGCTTGCGGTCAAGAGACGCATGACTCGCCGTAACGAGAAGAAGTCGTTTGTGGATGTTGCAGGGACCGACGGCAACTGGTTCGACGGCATTGCGTACCTGCAACAGAAGCAGCCGGATGAAGCCTTTGTCGCTTCGGCAAAGACCAAATCTGTCGGAATTCTCGGTGGAGGCATATCTGGTCTCATGTCTTCCGTATGTAACACTGGCACATACCGCCCTCGACGCATCACTAATGTCTGTTCGCGTAGCTGATACTAGACTCTGTTGGCATGCGCAATTGGAAAATCCTCGAGTCTTCTCAGAGAGTTGGTGGACGCATCAGGACGGCTTACCTGAACGGATCTTCTCCTGAAGACGGCCAGTATCACGAGCTTGGTCCCATGCGATTCCCGTTTGAAATGACCGACTCGGAGACTAACGAGACTATCCCTTTCAACGATCAGCGGATGATCTTCCAATTGGCCGATGTACTGAACGGGCTAAACGCCGGCAATAAAGAGCTGCAAGTTGAGTTTTGGGAGTGGATTCAGTCTTCTCCAAACACGCCTGTCGATACTCCTTTCCGTCGCCCTGACGGAACGATTCCTAGCAAAAAGGAGGTGGCAGATGACCCGGCTTACTTGAACCCCACGATCTATGGCAATGCTACTGCTGCGGAAGCGGCGGTGGCAGCTCTTGATGAGTTCAAGGGACTTACCCCGGAGCGCATCAGGATGTACGCAACCAACATCTTCAAAGCTTACAAGCAGGCCAAAGACGATGGCATGTTCGATTACTCTGAGGTCGCTTATCTCCGGAACAAGCTCAAGTTCGATCTCAACACGACGGACGAAATCGGACAATCCCATATCTACTGGCCAATTTGGGAGTATGAGACTGTGTACTTTCTTGCAACCAAATGGCTCACGATCAAAGGAGGTCTCTCTAGAATGCCCGCAGCTTTTGTGCCACTCATTGGCGACAGGGTTCAATACGGTGCTAAGGTCAATGGTCTGCAATGGAACGAAGCAAACAGTACATTGTTTGTGAGCTGGAAACCCAAAGGCGGGGACCCATTCAATGCGACGAACAATGTTGAAAACTTCGACTACGTCCTCAATAGCGTCCCGCTGAACCTCATGAAGTTTTGGAAACTGCCCAAATACTCAAGCCTGCTCAAACGCGCGGTCGAACGAACTCTATACGCGGACGCCTGCAAGGTCGCGGTCCAATTCAAGACGCGTTTCTGGGAGCATGCGGAACGACCGATCTTTGGTGGCTGCACTCGAATTCGTCAACCTCAGCTCGGCCAGGTCTGCTACCCATCATGGCAACTCAATGCCACCGGACCCGGTACCCTGCTCGCATCCTACCTATCCGACTACGAAGCCACTGTCGCATGCTCAATGCCTGAGGCCGAGCACATGGCGTATATCAAGCAGGCGTTCATCGAGATGCACGGCGAAGATGTCATCGAGGAGAACTGGACTGGTAACCACGCGCGCCAGTGCTGGGAGCAAGACGAACATCATGCTGGTGCGTTCACAATGCAGATCTTCGGCCAGCAGGATCTTTACCTGCCTGCGTTCTACAAGACGGAGTTCAACACTGTGTTCATTGGTGAGGCGGCGACGTTCACACATACCTGGATTTTTAGCGCGCTGGAGAGTGCCACGAGGGGGACTGTGCAGTTGCTGCTTGATATGGGACTTGTTGATGAAGCCAAGCAGGTTACGAATACTTGGATGGCGCGATTTATCTCGCTGTAGATCGCGGAAAGATCTCAATACGATCACGTGGAATGCCTCTGTAGGACTCTAATGCCGTCTGCTGTTACACTGTATGTTACAGAAGTCTCTAGCTTACGATATTTCCACAGTTCAAGAACATTCGATCAAAGATTGTGTGGGATTATCCAACACTATGATCTTGTGTCTGCACAAGGTGTCTCCGCACTGCCAACTTTGAAGTACAAAAGGATGTCCTGCCCTCACAATTAGACTTGGAGCATCGGATCTTGGCCGGACCGAGATCACCTTAGCGTTCCAGTCGCCTCTTCAGTCTACGCGTACCTGGTCTCAGCTCCATATCCACCCACGATGCCACTGCCACCACCAAGCGTTCTTGCGCTTCGCGATACGCCCAGGCTTCCCATGGTGCACGTCCACATTGTATTTGACGAATGCATACGATACGCCCACGCTGAATTAGTTGCCGGCGTTCTTGATGAAGCATGGGACGTGCTTCAGTTCGCGATACACCGTATATACGCGCGTGGCTCGGAGCCAGCCGTATTTTTTGATCACTTCACCCATGGACACCCAGTCCATGTTCGTCGCTCGCATGATATATCATGACGCGGGTGTTTCCGCGGACCATCTAATCACGAAGATCCTTAACTACCCATGTTATCCTCGCGACAGAGTGATCGTTGATCACCGCCGAAACCGGGTTGTCAAGTTCGTTACTGCTCTAGCTGTCGTCGATGTCACCGCCGTTCCCAAAGACGAAAACTGTCCAATTTGCCGAGCGCCTTTTGAGGAAGCTGTACCGGAAGATTGTGATCACGCGATTCGCAAAACAGCTTGCGGCCATCTTTATGGCCACGACTGTCTCGTCGGGGGTATTGCGGCAGCTGGCAACCTGCTGTGCTCGCTCTGTCGCCAGGACATGGCTGTCCTTGGTAAGCCGTCATCTGATTCGCACCGTCCCAGAGGGCCTTTTTTGTGGTCCAGTTTGTTCTCTTGAATGTGACTCGCGGCTACTCGACCATGTCCGCTATGTCGCCGTTAAATCACCGTTCTTGCATGATCATCGTCAGATCCAACACCACTCGTGCGCTACGTGCGAGTGTACGATTCACAGCTGCGAATTCCATTTAGGAACACTTCGAAATAAATTTGTCAATATGGAAGCCTTTCGCGGATAGCTCTACACAGTATAGGATAGACGTTCGAAACCATGATGCGAATATGTGACCAGACCACGACCGTAAAATCTCTTACGCCCCGAATATAATGGCTTGAACTGATCCTTTCTGCGCACAGAGCGCTTTCTATATCGTGATAATCTAGCTTAATTACGATCCCCGAACCCACTGTGAGTACCCATGGTGTTGCTCTCTCTGTCTTGTTTGTCTCATGTTGAATGTCTTACCATACATGCAAACAACATGTGGCAGCGCTTGTTTATCCGTATATAATGTCAGGCTTTGACCCTCTTCTCACACATTGTCAGAAACTGGCTGGTACAACTCATATCGTTCCGGCTCAACACTGTCATAAGCAGCAACTACGAGTCCTACAAACGCCAGCAGTCTTCGTAAATCGACTAAACATTCTTTGAAAATACTGAAGTACGGCAGTAAGATGGCGGATCAAGTCACTGCCGACACTGCGTCCATGTCGTACTTAAAGTCCGTACGGCTCACGCCAGAGATCTTTGCTGCAACCTGCCAGGCGATAATGGAGCATCCACTTGATCCCATGCTTGGTATGTGCTTACTTCACATGATGAGGGATCTGAAAACGTCGAGCGATTTACCTCGCGAATACGTGGGCGATCTGTATAGGCCGGGGTGGGACTCTATGCAAACCCTGCGGTGCATTTTCAGCCCCTATTACGGCAAACATATCTCCCGGAGTTGCGTGTCTCCTTTGATAGACTTCGCGACCCCACCGCCGCTTCTTGAGCTACCCACGGTCTATCTTACCACCCCGGGAGATTTAGATGAGATGGGACCTGCTTTCGTTATCTCGGTGTTCGCTGCGAGCGGTAGCCTTGGTAGAGATATGTTGATCACGGGTAGGAGAGTCGTCTTGGACATTTTGGATCGTCTCATGTTCACCCGCATGAGCACAAGGGCGTACTTAGAGCACTGGCTTGAGAAAGCTAAGTACAAGGAACAAACCGTCTTCACTATACCGCAGTCTGCGATAGAAGGTCCTGGTATCTTTCAGATTATACTCTCCAGCACGGGCGTCTCTACGATGGCTCTGAGGGAAGAAATAGTCGCGTACTGTCATGCGGCAGAAGCGTATTTGCATGCGGCAGATGTGGCCCAAGAATCTTCTCGATCAACTGCAATTGCCTTTGTCACGGCACTCTTGACTGTCGATATATCGGCTATGTCACAGGAAGAGAAGCTTGGACGCTGCGGATTTTGCTGGAGCGATTGGGATGAAGCCTCGCCACCTAGTGTTAATCACGCTATCAAGAAGACCCCTTGCGGTCATCTATTTGGTCATCACTGCCTTGTGGAGTGTCTCAAAGTTGACAAATTGTGTCCGCTATGCCGTCAAGATATGGTCGCTCTTAGCAAGCGACCACCCAGCACGTAGGACGTCTAGCACGATGTAGTGTTAAGCGGCCGTATTATTTTGATATCACACGTCACCTTCCGTAAACATGATAAGATTTTACTATGTCTGATATTTTCGTTAGCCAAATTGCTTTCGATCTCATTTATAATGATACACAGTGAATGTTTTTTGCAGCTAATTACGTCTCCCACGTGATGAGTGGCCCAGTCCGCTTCTACGTGCATCATCCAATCGTTCGAGCGCAAGCATTCAGGCTTTGAACATGTGTAGACTAGGTTCGTAGGCAACTTGGGCCATTGTGTCACATATCCAGAACTTCGACCGACACACTGTTTTCAAGACGAAGCATTGTAACGTTCACAATGCAAACAAGGAACTCTTGATCACAATGTAAGCTTGAAGCTCGACCACCGGAACTACTTAAGAACTCCACTCCGCTCTCAATGGCAGTGAAACCCCCAGCAGCTACTGTGGCAAAAGACAATCTCTCGTCATGACTAGCCAACAACCAACCTCGAATGTCACGTCGTCGACGTACTACAACCCCGCCCCATTCACACCAATGGTCTTCGTGTCCGCTTGCACAGAACTGGCGGCAGCAGGGCCCATTCTCTTATTGCGTGTCACCCTCGCTCAAATGGTCCATCAACTGGACTCTCAGGGAATCAAGCCGCGCGACTTCGTAGGCCACATGTGGTCCCCAAAATGGGCAAAGTGCAGATGGCTGTGGAGTATCATCGGCCCCGACTTCGACTACTCCATTGTTTTTGGCTGCTCAACGATCAATGAGATTAGTAAGGAACTTGACACCTCAGGCCCTTTATTGGTTATTGCGGCGTGCAGTGTTCATCTGGCCCCATTCGACAAGAACAGCCCCGCAATGAAGATAGTGTCCCAGGTGCTGCAGAAATTGGGCATTTCCCGTCTAAACGCCGCGGAGTATCTTCAGGACTGGCTGACCGACAACAGATACATAGTGAATCGCCCTGACTTGTCAAACTGGAGCGTCATCCCACAGCACATTATCGATACTCCGGAAATCTTCCAGGTCATTCTTTCAAGTACGGACATCGCGACACCAGCGATTGTAACAGCGATTCGCGAAAGCTATGAAGTGTCGCGGACTTTGTCTCGAAGCACTGCAAATGGACTCGTCACATCGTTTGCTAACCTTGAGCTGTCGGAAATTCCCAAAGACGAAACACGCTGCCCGCACTGCTGGCGAGACTGGGACGAAGCCTCACCAGCGGAAGTCAATCACGCTGTCAAATTGACCCCCTGTGGTCACCTATTTGGCCACGATCGTTTGGTTGAAAGCCTCATAGGTAGTAACAGTGCCCGCTGCCCGATGTGTCGTCAAAACATGGTTGCGGTTGCTCTCGCCACCCAAGCTGGTTGAGCTCTTTATGCCCAACACGTGTTAGTGGAAGTCAATGTGGTCGCTACGACCACGGATTCGCTTGTGCACCGTCGGCTTTACTTTTGGAATTGCGTGGTATGATATATCATACATACGCTGCCTTAGTCCCAAATGATTGTCTAGAATTGTTAGTATCTCCAAGTCCATTTGGTACTTGTAATGTATTATTATATCCTTTTTTCTCATCGGTGCGAATCTGTACATACCTCATATCTCACAATAAGATGATGCCTCACAAATATTTGTCTTCCGAAAATCTTCCCCGTTGGCTACCCTTGGGTCATACTCCCATTTCTCTCCACTGGCCCCTATAGTCGCACGGCCTATGCTCCATAATACCAAAACGTTTAAACATCCCCCACGCCTGCATGATGTGCATGCTGACACGAGAACAAGCTCCAGCGAAGGACGCCTTGAACAAGATAAGCCACTCCATCAAAACCTTATCCTCGCTGATCGATTGCGATTGGTTAAGGATTACGCACGTGGTGTGAGATGTGGTATGTCGTGTAACGAGGCGTATATATGTGGTGGGCACGGCAACAAAAGCCTTGGAGGAGCATGCTGATCGGCACATGTTGCTGAGGTTGTAGCATCAGTTTGAAGAGAAACTGTAATTTAATGCTGTGCAGTGCGTGTAGAGAACACAACCATCCGGTGGCGGCAACATCTTGGAAGACTGCGCCGCATTGCCGCATCGCCTGTTCCTGTTCGAGTCGTGGATCCTCACTTGTTTCTTTCGCTCATCGTTGGGGGAAATCTGACAACCGAACATGAAAACAAGCTATGCCATACGAACCTCTGCTCACCGATCGAATGACCCGGAGATATCTCATTCCGACAAATGAGGCTGAATGCAAGCGTCCGAATGCAATGAAGCTCATTCACCGCTCCACACTCTCGAGACCCCATGACCATCATGGTCACAAATCGACTCGGGGTAAAAATATACTGCCAGTCGGGTTACTGTTCGATGCCCCACTTGACGTGCATGGACGTGGGATGTTGCAGCACACAATGACACAACAGTCTCTCGTGGCTGTCAACTCGTCAAGACGATGTGCACAAGAAACGAGAAGCACGCAAGATCGCCATTTCTCGTCGCATGTAAGCCCGAATGAGGGGTAAAATCGTGCCCCGCATTCACAGCTCCGCCGAACCCACGTCGAATGACCTGCCTCTTGGCCCCTGGATCCCGCCTCAAGAGTGAGCTGGGGCGAGTCAACAGTTTTGCTGATCGCACGTTGCGATGCTGATGGCTCACGTTGCGACAAGCAATACCCGAATTAGCATGTTCGCTTGCTCGGATCATGCGATGTCATGCATCTGATTCTCGCTTGAAGATCACCAACTTGCAGGAATGGACTGTGGCCCCAATCTTTCCAGTCCTTGCTCGCTTGCTGCTTGTGCCAGGGCTCAGCTCAAAGAAGCCGTGGTTGTGTTCGCGAGCCCACGTGAAACCCGGTCACCAATGCTCATGCGCCAGGATGAGTAATGCAGCCATCGTCATATGCGAACCAAACGTACTGTTTGCTGGGCAAGTAATTTTCGAATCGCAAGATCGCAACACTTGTTCCTCTTGCCAGTTTTGCTCGACTCAAGAATTTTGGTACCAAAACTACGACGTACAGCAATCTGCCTCTCTAGCCCTTGTAGCCCTTGGCGCCATCGGCCAAGAAACAAGCTGAGTGGAAGGACACTTGGTTCGTTGAGCTCGGCATCATGTCGGCCGTTGACAAGACGGCCAGCGTCCGGGACTCTTAGCCAATGTGGGAGAAGCGCGATAGGAGCGGCACATGTCGAGGCGTACGTAAGGTTGATAGTGAGGAGCCAACGGCACCCACGGACGATCAACGGATCGTAATCGTTAGCCACGTAAAGATCCGCAGTGAGCTTCGTGATTAGCGCAAGCTGCGAAAAGCGTGTTAGCAAAGCTGTTAAATTGGAAGCGATGAGAGTAGGCATGCAGTATCTGCGAGCGAATACTTGCTATGTCAGGAATGTAGACTTCTGGACATGGACAAGCCCGTATTATATTCAAGTGCCTCCCAGAGTGTTGTTCATTCAACGCTAATCGTAAGGTGAGTAGATGATAATGCGTGAAACGATAATTGCTAAAAATGCAGGTAGGTGAGCCATCCAAACGCCATTTCGTTCAATGCTTCAAAAGTCGACAGTGCCGCCTTTTTATTCCGCCGTAGCTCATGGTACAACGCTAGCTCATACGATGGAAATTAGGTGCTTCGTTTCGTACATGGTGTAAACATTCGTATCATCGTGGGTCTCCTGATTAGAAAGGTTTCATAGCCTTTCCGGCCTTGGTCTCGTGTCTTGGCGGGATGTGGTGATGTAGAAACTTCTTGGTGACCGCGAATTTTGCGCTCTGATTCGCTTGAGCAGCATCGAAGACAACCTGTGGTTCTTCGTAAGTCTCGGGACAACAGCAGTTGATATTCCGAATACAAGCAGACCGCATGACTTCGCGGATAGTGATGCGTTTGCTCGGGATGGGATGAAGCATCTTGAGGATTAGACGCTTGATCGAAGGCGGCTCGACCAAACTGAAGAGTTTACCGCACTTGGGATGACCATCCGGACCATCGGTGATCCGACCATCGGGATGCTCTAAGAGCCATTCATCCCAGCCTTTTTTGTACCGCGCATAGTAGTCGAATTCGGTCTTCGCACATTTCCATGGGCAGCCAGAGAAAGTCATAGTCAGATAGACGATGGCACAAGACCAAATATCGAGCGGACGCGGATCGTAAGCATCATTTTTCTCAAGCACTTCGGGAGCGATGTACGGGAGACTACCGCAGATTCCAGGAGCTGATAACCTTATTTCGCCCATGTTCTTCCCGCACTCGCCTCCCGAAGCACGCATGCCTGGGTGCTCTCCACTGAAGACTTCTGCAACGCCGAAATCGGATATCTTGAGGTAGCCTTCTTTGCTGAGGAGCAGGTTCTCGAGCTTGATGTCTCGATGGGCAATACCGTGGCAGTGTAGGTAGTCAACGCCACGGAGCAGTTGCTTGAAGAAGCATAGTCGATCGTCGCGGCTATAGTAGCCCTCTACACCACCCGCAAAGAGTTTGCGCTCGACCAAAGAGTAGATCTCGCCATACGAGCAGAACTCCATGACGTGATCCCACCGGCCTCTGTTGGTGCATAACCGTACCGTCTCGACAATGTTCGGATGATGCAGACTTTTCGCAATGCTGTACTCTGACTTGATCTTCATGACGTAGTCCTCCTCTGTCTCGTCGCTGTCACGTTCCCTATACTCTTTTACAGCCACAAGTTCTTCGTCTTTAGCATTTACAGTCCTTCGAGCCATGATTCTGACCTCCGATGTAGCACCCTTGCCAAGGAGTTTCCCTCTCTTTCCGGGCATCAGACTCGAGCTTTTGAACTCCTTGTCCAGGTCACACCAATCGATAATGAACTCGTCCGGTAAGTTGAGACTTAAGCGTCGTGCCTTCATTCCCACGCCCTCGTTGGCTGGCTTTGAGAATGTGGTCAGCATCCCCGCTGTCGGCGTCTCCTCGTCCTGGACCATGCGAGGGACCTGCTCCTGACTTGCTGAGCGTCTCCTCGTCCAGCCCGGCTTCTTCATCGGATTTGCAACATTGTTAGTCCCCCAACTTATGCCTGGCCGCGGTCTGTTCAGACTTGACAGGCCAGTGGAAGAAGCAGGCTTGTGTCCCATGTAGGGTCTTCGATCTGCGATGTCTAAAGTGCTACTAGGCGATGCTGACATTGGCGGCGAATTCGCTCTTGAGGACCTGTCGGACCGTCTAGTCAATGAGAAGGAGCTCAGTCTTCGACTCTGCTTGGGTATGTCCACCGATGGGGTCGCCACCGAAGCCGGCCCGTCTATGCCCGTCTTCACAAGATTGGTGGTCTTGGTCGCAGCATCTACTCTAGGTGAGCGATCCTGACCATGTGATGTCACACTTCCCGGCTGGCTGTCCTTGTTTCTATTTAGCTTACTGCGCATGAACAAACCAACGCGCTTTCCCAATCCGGTTTTCTCGGGCGACTGATTGGCCTGTGGGGGCGTATTCGTTCGACTTCGAGTACTGAGAGGTATCGGCGCAGATCGTTCTGCATCTTGCGGCAGAGGCTTGGTCGACATGTTGGGGTCGGCTGTATGTGACGTCGCGGGTACGTCTTCAATATGCTCGTCGGTACGGAGAGGGTGCGCAAAGGGCATGTTCTCACTCGAATGGCTCGTCGGTGTCGTAGGTTCTGCAGGCTCACTCGCAGTGCCGATACTTTCGTCCTCCTCTTCGATAGAGAAGTGATGCTCGACTATGCGAGAGTCGCGGTGTTGCAATCGATCAGAAAGCGTAAATTCGTGAAAAGGTATAGCCACGTTTGGCGCGTTTGACGCCGCCTCAGGCATTGCGACAGTCTATCCCGCGGGATCATAAATCCCTGCGGTTCGGTCGATTGAGTGGTCAATATCCAGGGTCCCATGAAAGGGTTCCAAGAATACTGTGACAAGTGCTAAGCACGCTGAAGGGAACTGGGCTGACCGTACGACGTCTCTGTTGACTTGCCAGATTGTCTACGCGGAGAGGGAAGAGAGCGCGTCGCGTGAGAGTGCCCCGATTGCGGACGAGCCATTCACACGATATAATATCCAGATAACAAGTGTGCGATTGAATTGTGGACCAAGGTCTGTGAATGCGCCGAACACAGGTTGCAGACTCGAGAGGGTTGGAAACGGAGTGGGTATAAGTGCGGATTGGCGGACAGGGAAGTGACGTCTATCAGCGGTGCTCGCTTGGGGTTCGAGTCGTGGAAACCGAAACAAAGGGCCAACACGACTTTTAGCACTTTGGATATCGGCGTCCCCGCTTGACGTGCGAAGTGCGCGAAAGTAGATTGCAAGAGGTGGGATAGTCAGGGGACGGCACGAGGATATGTAGCAAGTCACGCTATATCGCAAGTGTGATTGCAGCACCGCCGACCGGAGGATCAAAGGCGTTACTTGCGCCAGCCCTGGCCGTCCCATCACCCTGCGCTCACGCTTATGCAACCCCCACAGCCTGAGCGCACCTGCAGATCCGATGCAAGTGTGTTTGTGTCACTTCGTACGGGGCGCCGCGACCACAAGCGACGACATGGAGGGCTTCAGATTGCAGTCGTCCACCACACTGGAGATCATGCCTGGAAGTTCTTTCGGGTTACCTGATTGCGGTCATCCGTCCCAAAGCATCGCAGGAATGTGTCCGCACTCAAAAATTGCAACACCGGCCTGCAACATACGTGAAAACGTAATATGCTGCGGGAGACGCTACTGGTTCCTTTTCAACAACACGAACCATCTCTCGTCCGCCTTGTGACGGATGACGCTGCTTCATAGAGTGGGTGTTGCTGACCGTATCTCGTCAGTTAAATCCCGCAGTTGCCTTCGATCGTTTGCAGCCTGCTGCAGTCAGGAAACACGGCTTGCTTCACGCAAACCGCGCCGAGATACACGCCTAATACAATCAGCCCTTCTACAGAGTTCTCACCTTGAAATCAGCCCCCGATTGCTGACTGAAGAAGTCGAGCGTGTTGGTATACGCCGACCCCGGCTTATGGCGTTCTGATCCAAAGCTTGGCCAGACGTTTGCCGCTGCTTGCGACATGATCGTGGGGGTCCACGTCTTCCGGTGGATGAAATCGCTCTCTCCCCGCCAATGATACTTGGAATCCTTGTCAAATGAATCCCGAGTCTGTCGTCACTGGCGCACCTTCACCTCGACGTCTGGTACAGGTAACGAGGCTGTAATATCTACATGTGTCCCAACATCGCCGAGCCTGCTCTAGCCTCATATACTTACTGTACTCTGCGGGGTTCGTGTTACAGTACACCTGCAGGACGCTGCGTCTTCGAACGCACTCGGGATGTAGCGCAATTGACCCATGAGTTCATGGCATTCGACGCTGAAAATACCTCGTACAGCGGACTCCTGAAAGATCCTTTCGCAGCACCGAAAGAACCCATGGCCATATCGAGTCGCTTCGCAATCCAGCACTGCTCGCTCGCGTGCGGATACGAAAATTCCAATCTGTCAATTGGTGGCCTGAGGCACGGCGGTGAGTCTCACTTCCGAATCAGACTTGCTCAAGCGACCGCTTGCCTCTCCCGTCCTGTCCCCGCAGTCACATATCGTGCATCTGCAGTAGCCAAATGCTTCTTCTGGCCCGTTACCGCTGCACACGTCGCGCATGCTCTAGCTGGTTGGCCAGAGGCTCGTGCTGCATGTGTGGGGTTTGCCGACCTTTGGAGGGTGTCACAATCAATCCCATCCGCCAAAGCGATACCTCAGTCATCCCGTACGCTAGTCGAAGATCCGAGAGACATGAGTTTCGGTTGACCAATTCAAGTCCTGGTCAGCAGCGCATGAAATGTTGCTGGAGAGGAAGAATCTCGATCTACTCTGTTTTGATTTCACGTTGGAAGCAGATACTTACTTATTTGACAAGGTCCGGATGTAACTTTTCTCTAGATGAAGATGCACGCATCGACATTGACACAGCATTGCCAAGGCACACTTGTCATCTGCCGTTGACTGCTACGTTACCTAACATCACACAGTCTCGCAACGCATCAATTGTGCAGCCTTGGCAATGTCACTGGTACTGCGGAAGTCTAGGCATTCATCTATCACAATCCTCCGCGCTTGGCATCAAGCAGTGGGATGGCAATCAGAGGAACTGACAGGATGTACCACATGACCATGCTGGAGAGACTATGCCATATCTTAGGAAGACTGTTGCGCCGTTACGACTCTATACGTAACGCCAGGAAAGAGCTCTGGAAAAGCTGTCTCACCCTGGTTACATCCTGAATGTCTTCTCTTGACCATACCACATATATACACCCCTTTGCTCACATGCTCCACCCACCAATCGGAGTAGATGGCGAACATCGAAAGCAAACGATAACTAACCATATAACAATGGCCAGCCCAAGATCCCTTCGCCGTCTGGCTGCATTTTATTAACGAATCCACACCGTATACCACACACCATGTCCAGTCTGTATACAGCAACGGCACGACGTTCCGTTCTCCCAATCGATCGTCACGGGCGCGCGGGAGTGCCGTGCCAAGAGAGCAGATCAGCTTGGCGATGAAGCATGTGTGACATATGTCCCCATCTGTACGAGATCGGCCATCTCCGCTGGACATAAGGTTGCAAGTGAAAGCTTGGCTTTGGGATTGAGGTTGGGCAGGTATGTAGTGTGAGACAATACCTGTACTGATCAAGTAGGGGTTGTAATTGTGCTATATGAGACGTTGATGGGTGACCTTGGGAAGAGCGGTAGTGACGTTGGAAAATGCAATTTGGGATTCAACGCCCGTTTGATGATGTTCCGCCCGAGATAAGCTTGTGAAGGCTTACAATGATACTGATGTACGAAAAAGAGTATCAAGGTTGTGACTGGCAATACTCATTGTAGATGGAGCATTTCAAACACGTCTCACATCCATCAGATTCAATCTAAACTCCGCAGTCAATATTACAGCCAGTAGCTACATCTTGTCCTCCACAAACCCTCACAGCTCATTCCCTTCCCCCAACCAACCCATCTACCACATCTCCCAGACCCCACCCGGCAGCACAGTCCTCATAATCCTCCAATGACTCACCGCCCCCTCCTCATGAAACTTCTCCAACTCCCCGACATCCTTCTTACCCATCACACCCGCGCCCTCCACATACTCATACTTGACCTCCATCTTGTCCTTCGGCCACAAAAAGTTATGCCTAGCGATGCTTCCCAGGTAGTCTTTCTCCTCTGGCTCCCTGAACGTGATGGCGCGCTTTGTCTTGACGCAGAAGATCACCATGTTGATGAAGTCGGAGTCGCCCGGTTTCTGGGACTCGGGTGGTGGCTGGTCGCGGAAGAGACGGCATGAAGGAAAGATGGAGAGGATGGTGTTGAGAACGAGTTTGGTGGATCCGAGGGTCAAGTCGCCGGCGTAGTTGATCGCCACTGAACCATCAGGCTTGAGTAAGTCATACAAGCCCGTCATGAACTCAGTCGTGAAAAGGTACACCGGCTCTGCGCCGCCGGTAAACACGTCGTGCATGATATAATCAAAGTTTTCTGGCGCCGAGACAGATTTAAGAGCCACGTATGAGACAGCGTCGTCGATAACAGCCGTGTGGCGTGGGGATAGGCCAAAGTACTTCGTTGCGTAGTGGTGTACAACGGGATCGAGCTCGACGATCGTGGTGTTAATACCGTGCGCGATCATGGCGTTTGGCGCAGTACCAATTCCGAGTCCAATGTTGAGCGCTGACTTCTTACTATCTGGCACGACTTCTGTTTCTGGCGCGGGATCCACGAGGCGCACGGCTTCGAGCAGAACAAAGACGGCGAATATTGATTCGCGCTGGCGCTGACCTTTGGCGTAGGCTTGCGGTGTGACGAGCCATTCGCCGCCAAGGAGGGAGTGGTCGCAGCGTAGCAGGCGGAACGCGTTGTCCGAGGTGCTTTCCATGACGGAGACGTAGCCTGTGATGGACTCCTGGCGGGCGAGTAAGGTGTAGTTTTGATTTGCGTACAATGTAGAGTTGGCGAGTTGGAAGCCATGGTCTGATGGGTGGTGTGGGTTTGCCCAGAGAGTGTGTAGGATGGCTGGGAACGCGAGGAAGATGACGCGAGATGGGCTGACGAAAGCTGAAGCAGAGGCGAGAAGCATTTGCAGACCGATTCGCGTGAAGTAGATGGATGTTCCGATATAGTCTGGGAGAATTGCGTTGGCTATTTTCGCGAGAGATGAGACGGTGAAGTAGGCCGCTATTGGCGTGGCAATGTCGTTCGCGGCTGGCGGAGCACCGAATTGCGAGAAGTCGACGGTCTCGATCAGATCTGCCGCAGCGTACATGGAGAGGAAGAGCAAGGGGAAGTAGGTGAGCGATTCGATGATCAATGGTCCGTACTCGATGGTGAGCTTCTCGCTGTATGAGAATAGGAAGAATTGGATGACAGGCACCCAGTATGCCACAACAGCAATGTACTGGGCCAAATCCGCCGAAACATATCTCTTCAAGCCTTTCCTGCCAATCAAAGCTGCAGCCGCTGTGATTGTCATGGTCCTTTGGTGGTGCAACGAAGCTGGAATGGAGCCAAAGACAGGCGTCAAGTTGAGTTGCGAGACTGGTGATGCGAACCCTGCGATGAGCAGAATCGCTGCTGCTCGTCCGACATTGACTATTGTGTTCGACGATGAAGATTGTTGTGTCTGCTCCGTCGCCTCTTTCGCAGCATCGATCGCCGTCTTTGGCTTTCTTGGTGTCTTTTGTCGTGAAGACATGATACAGAAAAGTATCTCTTTCTTACACGTTTAGATCGATGTCTCTGAACCTCGGAAATCACAACGCTGTAGTATATGGCGAATGTCGAAAGAAATGGTAAATGCAAAGTGACAGATCTCCCCAGATGTCGAAGACTGTCTCTTGTGCCGCGGACCGCACAGCCGATTTAATCAATTCGGCCTGCGAAGTGAAAAAAAGACGCAGGAGATGTTCAAGATTTAAGAGATGGTAAAAGAGTGACGAAGGAAAGAGAGTAAAGTGAACCAAGAAAGCCAGCTGTTCCTGGTTCAATGTTTGTTGCATGGATGAAACGGCCGATCATTGTGGAGTGTCCCTGGCGGACGTGTTTGGAGATTACCTAGCGTGTGGCGCGGGCGTGTGGCGTCATTATCAATCCATGAAGCCCAGCTTCACCTACACACCTTCACGACTCGCTGTCTTCGCGCATACATACTGAGATCTGCGCAGAGTATGCCATACCTCACCGCAGACTCCAGCATGGCGCATCTCGCCTTCCGAACCGCCACTGCGCCCGACACATCGGACACGCATAATCCTGAGGCCTCCGCAAACATGTCGAATGGCAGCAAGGTTACTCCCGTACCAGACGACATCGCCATGGAAGACGACGATGCAATCATCTCAGAACTCCAGACGCGCCAACAAGCAGACGAACGCGCAAGCAGATTAGCGACAAAGAACCGACGCAAACGATACCTTGAGGTACATCCCGAGTACTTCACCGACTCCTCTCTCGAGCTCGCAGACCCGCTGCTATACGACCGTCTGATACGTCGCTTCCAAACGGCCACCGAGCGCGAAGCTGAGGGCAAAAGGAAGGGTTTTTCAGGGCAGATGGCTACCGACCTCTGGCGTGCCGAGGCGAAGAAAGACGCCCTGGCACAGCCCAACTCAATGTCACTTTTTACGTACTCCCGCGGGCCGCAGAACCAGATTGTTGAAGAAGACAAGGACGATATTCCCATGACGAAGGAGGAGGGAAAGGCCTGGTGGGTGGATGAGATGACGCAGCGGTTTCTGAGGGGCGGAGACGACGATTTCGAGTACAAAAAGGTGGACGAGAACGTCAAATACGACCATCCGGAGCAAGAACGGGAGCTGCAAGAGGCGTGGTTTGAGAGTATGGAGAGCGATTTTGACTCGGATGGCGAGGGCAAAGAGAAGGTTTTGACTGGCGAGACGGGGATACAAGACTACTGAGTCACGGTCACAATTGTGCGATCAAGACACGACGCATCCGAATTCGCTGGCATGGAAAGAAGGAGCACAAGCAGGTACGGCGACATACTGGTCATCGCTTATTCAAGAGTGGAGCATTGGAGCATCTGCAAACGCCTTTTTGTCGACCTTCAAGAGACACTGCATGTTGAACTTGATGGCTTACAAAACAGGCCATCTATTTGTTTGGGCTTCATCACAAGCCTACAGCATTCGACTACAAGAAATACCTATATGTGATCGCACGATCGCCCAGCGCACCCAGCTCCTCAGGCGTATAACCGTTATGCGCCCCGTCAGCCATTTGCCGCTCGCGCTTCGCGTTGATCCGCTTGTAGTTGAACACGAGCACGAGAAGTGCAAGGATACCGGCGCCGATGAAGCCGAGCTCGAGGGCGTGTCCTAGGATATACCGTGGCCCGTCTTCCGTGCGATAGAAGTTGGAAGCCATGGCTGGATGATGTTAGTACTGGTAGCAACATGAAGGAAATGGCCAATAGCATACCTCCAGCAAGATTGCCCACCGCAATCTGGATAGCCTGCCCAGTAGCACGCTTTGTCGAACCAGCAAGATCTGTCTCCGTTCAGCACATTTCCGACCCAAAACCGCGTACGACTTACTGTTCGACAACCATGTGATATTTCCAGGAAACGCCGGATACAGCGCACACGCCGCAATGAACACACCGGCGTAAATTACACCCGGAGTCGCACTCGCCACGCACATGATGAACCCAACCGCCATGATGCACAAACACACCAGGATGAAGGGATACCGCTTGCCCGCGCGATCACTATACCACGCCACCACGACCGCGAGCACCGAAGCCGTGATGTAGATCGGAACAGTCAATAGTTGCGCTGTCGACGACGTATATCCCAGATCTCGAATGATCGTTGGCAAGAATAGCGAGATGCCATAGAGAGGACATACGATGCCTATTTCGAATCATGTCAGCCCACTTCAAATCATCACTCCGTTTATCGAATTGCACTTACCCCAATATACCCATACGTTCGTCCATATTTGCCAATCCAAAAACGCACTCTTCACAAACTTCCACTGAAAGCTATCATCCTGCGCCACCCTCACCGCGCCAACTTCCGCTTCATCCTTGAAGTCCTGGTACTTCAGCCGATAAACGACGAACGCGCGTTCTTCTTCTGTCAAGAAGGAGGCAGTCTCAGGGAAGTCGAAGAGCGTGAAGTACGCTATTACGGCGACCACGACTGTTAGCATGCCTTCCAAAATGAAGATCCATCTTATACAGTCAGCCATCATGGTCGCTAGCTACGAAAAGATGAACTCACCTCCACCCTGCCAAGTTTCCTACGCCATCCATATGTGCGATGCCGAAGGCGAGGAGGCCGGAGAAAGCGCCTGCCACGGAGGCAGCAGAGAAGAAGAGGGCCTGGCGGAACTGCGCTTCGTGGCGGGCATACCACATCGTGATATAATACGCAACACCTATGACCTCTCGTCAATATTCTTCTTGCTCGCAAGATTCGATACCAGGAACATACCAGGAAACAGCCCGGCTTCTGTCACGCCCAAAAAGACACGCGCGATCAGCAAGCCCTCGTAGCTCTGCACTATACCCATGAGCGTCATCACAATGCCCCAGGCGACCTAGCACGCTGTCAGTTCACGTCTCACATGCATGCAGTCCATCTAGAGATCCCACCATGATCGTGGGCAGCCAAATCGACGGCCGCAACTTCTTAAGCAGCAAATTACTCGGCACTTCAAACGCCGCATACGTAAAGAAGAAGACCGTCAAGCACCAATTATACTGCGCACCACTCATATTCAGATCCTCGGTCAATCCTTCGATCTTTGCGTTTCCGATGTTGCCGCGGTCGAGGAAGGAAAGTAGATAGAGTAAAGCGAGCATAGGTATTAGGCGCAGGTCCATTTTTCGGAGGATGGCTTTCTCGTCGAGGTGGGCGAAGGAGGCCATAGAGACTCCTGGGGCGGTTGCGAGGGCATCGATGCGTGCGATTTCTTCAGCTTGTTTCTGGCTCTTTTCATTGTTGGAGGTGATTGAGGATTTGCGTTGCATTGGTGGAGGTGGGGAGGATGAGGTGGAGGGGTGCGAGGAGGGGCGCTTGGAGGCGTATTTCTCTTCCATCGTGATGTTGCTGGAATACAAATGCCCGAAGAAATCACACGATGTGCACAAGAGAAATCCGGTAGCGAAGCTAAGAAAGGCTCAAATGTACCAAACGTGCGGACGATCGACATGTCGC
>Ga0265780_10003593_pt1 | contig 20313 bp, 22 predicted proteins | sample P1T30metagenome_FD_192432 | JGI IMG/M metagenome (GOLD analysis project Ga0265780, IMG submission 192432) | Plant litter microbial communities from East Loma Ridge, Irvine, California - P1 T30 | ecosystem: Environmental > Terrestrial > Plant litter > Unclassified | place: USA: California...
TCAAGCAGAAGAAGGCCCACCTTATGGAGATCCAGATCAACGGTGGCAGCATCGCCGACAAGGTCTCCTACGGCCACGGACTCTTCGAGAAGCCAATCGAGATCAGCTCCATCTTCGAGGACAACGAGATGATCGACGTCATTGCCGTCACCAAGGGTCACGGATACAACGGTGTCACCTCGCGATGGGGCACCAAGAAGCTCCCGCGTAAGACACACAAGGGTCTCCGTAAGGTCGCCTGTATCGGAGCCTGGCATCCGGACCACGTCCAGTGGACTGTTGCCCGTGCCGGTCAGATGGGTTACCACCACCGTACCTCCGTCAACCACAAAATCTACCGTATCGGTAAGGGTGACGATGAGGGTAACGCGTCCACTGACTTCGATGTCTCTAAGAAGACCATCACCCCGTAAGTCAAATCACTAGACCATGACAAGCGATACACGCTAACAATTATCCAGCATGGGTGGCTTCGTCCGCTACGGTGAGGTCAAGAACGACTTCGTTCTCCTCAAGGGTAACTGCCCTGGCGTCAAGAAGCGTGTCATGACTCTGCGCAAGTCCATGTTCATCCACACCAGCCGAAGGGCGCTCGAGAAGGTCGAGCTCAAGTGGATCGACACCTCGTCCAAGTTCGGACACGGTGCCTACCAGACCCCAGCGGAGAAGAGGCAGTACGAGGGTGTGATGAAGAAGGATCTCCAGACCTCCTCGTAAGAGGTTGGTGGTGGCGGCAACGGAGTTCAAACTTTCTGCAAAGGTTCTTAGGCGAACGGAATAGATTTGCCTGGGCACCGGTTATGACGAGCACCTGAACAAAATTCAACGATACCAAGTTCAAAACATATGCTCCAATTTGCTTGTGACGTATAGACAGCAAGCGAAGCCGACATTGCTTCGGTTTGTCACTATTCTGCTGTTCCATGTTATTGCTTCTTGCAAGAACTCATGTGCGAATCCATCGTAAGATCATTCCTGTTGTGAATCAGCGAAGTAGGTCCTCGCTGTCCGTTTTGTTACGGATTACAAACCGAGATACATCGAGCAGATGACGACTTTCTAATCAATTGGAGATATCCAGGATGCTGTGTTTGATTCAGTGAACGACTCAACGACTCAACGACGGACATGTATATGTATTGCAGACGTTGGCTGTACCAGTACACAAGGAATCTTGCATAGGCCATGACTCTATTTGCCGTAAAAGTGTTTGGTGGAACGTCTGCACACAAACTGAGCCTTCATCAGAGGAACATGCGAACCGACAGCTGATAGTTCGGCGATAGAGAAGCGCACCCAATTTCACTGGAAGACATAGGAGGTCGATTGCTCGTTATTACTTTGTGACGGATCCTTTTCTTTTCTTGTGCCTAAAGTGAATAACGTTACAATAGGACCTTATGAAAACTCTCGATAGAAACAAGACCAACGATGAGAGCGACTTCTTCATCTAAACATGCAGTCGAATTTTCTAAAAGAAAAGTCGCTTCGGAGAAATGCGCGGCATTTTCTGACTGGTAGACATGTTGGTCTGCCATGTGATGGACAGGGTTGAAATCTATGACGATTACGAGGTCTTTGAGCATCTCTACTGCACCGGGCCCGGCGAAAATTACCACAACATGCTTTCTGAATGAGTCAACATCCAAGTCTAGCCTTTGCGAACATCACAAGACGAAAAGGACTGTAATCTTCCAAAGGTTGAGAATGTTTAAAGTGTTAGTGTCGAACAGTTGGAACCTCAATGGTGGAGACTTGCTGTGTGGGGTGCATGGTCGATAGCAAGTCATTCTCACCATAAGCGCGCACATGAAGACGCGGCATCAGCGCATTATAGCTGCGACGATAGATACATAATGAATCACGTTCGAGAAGAAGATCCCGGAGCCGAAAGTACGTTCCGACTGAATTTCGTGGCGAACCGAGGCCTAGCAGCTGTCCAATTAGCGTGACGCCATTCCCTGTATGTAACAGCCGCTCGCTGCCTCCATTTCCTGACGTGCATCAATTGCGTACCCAAGCCCACCACTTCGACTGCCTCTCCACTCTTTGGCTATCGCGACCATGAGTTGCCTCAGGATGCGTCGAACCCAGTTCGCTAGCCAGGTGAGTCCCGCACCATGTCCAAGGCGCACGCCGCCCGCACAATCTTCCACATGCCCCATGGCCGCCGCACAGAGGGAGGCGTGTGCCACGCCGTGGGACACTTCAGATTAAGAGCCACGACTTCAAGATGCGCCTAAACCGTCGTCTGGAAATATCTGGACTCTGCGGAACGCGCCACGACTGCATGCAGACCAATTGCTAACTCATGGCATAGCTCACAAAGAGCATTCGCACACCATCACGAGCTTTTTCGTCGACACGGCCAGCGGCACGCATATTCGGCACCGGCAATTTGAGGGCGAAGGAGGCATCCGGCTTCATCTCTCAGAAGTACCCTGTCATCGATCACGAGTATGACGCCATAGTTGTCGGCGCTGGAGGCGCGGGTCTGCGAGCGGCCTTTGGTCTCGCTGAAGCTGGCTTCAACACTGCGTGTATCTCGAAACTTTTCCCTACGCGGTCGCATACCGTGGCCGCACAGGGAGGCATCAATGCCGCGCTCGGAAAGTATGTAGAGTGGCAAGAAAAGAGGTTGAGTGAGGAATAGAGGCTGACCAAGTTTCCAGTATGCATGAGGATGACTGGCGGTGGCATATGTACGACACCGTCAAGGGCTCAGATTGGCTAGGTGATCAGGATGCCATCCACTACATGACCCGAGAGGCGCCCCAGTCTGTAATTGAGCTTGAGAACTACGGCTGCCCATTTTCGAGAACAGACGATGGCAAGATGTATGTTCACACCATGGTAATCTTTTACTGGCGTACTAACTTGACACAGCTACCAGCGTGCGTTCGGTGGGCAATCCCAAAAGTATGGAAAAGGTGGCCAGGCATACCGGTGCTGCGCTGCTGCTGACCGCACTGGCCACGCTCTCCTCCACACCCTCTACGGACAATCTCTACGACACAACACCAAGTACTTCATCGAATTCTTTGCTACTGATCTGATCATGGAAGACGGTGTCTGCAAGGGTGTTGTTGCATACAACCAGGAAGACGGCACAATCCACAGGTTCATCGCAAAGAACACAGTTTTGGCTACCGGAGGCTACGGACGTGCTTACTTCTCCTGTACATCTGCCCACACCTGTACTGGTGACGGTATGGCCATGGTCGCCCGCGCCGGACTTCCCAACCAGGATCTCGAATTCGTCCAGTTCCATCCTACCGGTATCTACGGCGCTGGATGCTTGATTACTGAAGGCTCCCGCGGTGAGGGTGGTTACCTTCTCAACTCCGAAGGCGAGCGATTCATGGAGCGATACGCGCCAACCGCCAAGGATCTTGCCTCCCGTGACGTTGTCTCCCGTTCCATGACCCTCGAGATCCGTGAGGGACGTGGTGTTGGACCTGAGAAGGACCACATCTACCTTCAGTTGAGCCACTTGCCACCTGAGGTTCTCCACGAGCGTCTGCCCGGTATCTCCGAGACTGCTGCAATTTTCGCTGGTGTTGATGTTACCAAGCAGCCCATTCCCGTTCTGCCCACTGTCCATTACAACATGGGCGGTATCCCAACCAAGTACACCGGTGAGGTCATCACCCAGGATGCCAAGGGCAACGACCAGGTCGTCCCGGGTCTTTTCGCCTGCGGTGAGGCCGCATCTGTCTCTGTTCACGGTGCCAACCGTCTTGGTGCCAACTCTCTGCTCGATCTCATCGTCTTCGGCCGTGCCGTTTCTCACACCATTCGTGACAACTTCAGCCCCGGCCAGAAGGCTGATGCTGTTGCTGCGGACGCTGGAGCCGACTCAATTGCCGTTCTCGACAAAATCCGCACATCTGAGGGCTCCAAGTCCACCGCTGAAGTCCGCCTCGCTATGCAAAAAGTCATGCAGACTGATGTCGCCGTCTTCCGTACGCAGGAATCGCTCGACGAGGGTGTCAAGAAGATCAACGAGGTCGACTCTCAGTTCGCCGATGTTGGTATCAAGGACCGCAGCATGATCTGGAACTCTGACCTTGTTGAGACTCTTGAGCTCCGAAACTTGCTCACTTGTGCCGTGCAGACAGCTGAATCAGCCGCCAACCGCCAGGAGTCAAGAGGAGCGCACGCTCGTGAAGACTACCCGGACCGTGACGATGAGAAGTGGATGAAGCACACTTTGTCGTGGCAAAAGCAGCCACATGGCAAGACCGAGTTGGGATACAGGAAGGTCGTGGGTACTACGCTGGATGAGAACGAGTGCAAGGCTGTACCGCCGTTCAAGCGTACATATTAGAGAAGAATTGGTGTGCGGAGGGACAAGGAGAAGAAGCAATTAGAAAGGATATTAGTCCTGCATTGTATGTATATTGCATAGTTGATTGATTGAAGTGAAGCAATACAATTTTTTGGAAACAATTTGCATCGACCAATTATTTGCTCATTGTGCACATGAAGTATGACAGCACCACAAGTTCATATATCGGATTAGCAATGATTAGTAGAGCGCAACATTCCAGAATATATGCATTAAAGCTTCGCACTCGAGCCGAGGACGAGAGCATATTCATAGTGTATTCATACAAAGGCTCTATCTAACAAATCTAAACTTGGTCCATGACCCAGGGCTTAGTTGTACTGAGCGTACACAGCAGTGCTGTTGAACTTCATGTTGGCCTTGATTACCTTGTCCACAGCGGCGAGAAAGTCCTTTTCGGTAGCCACCTTGCGGCGATTCCTGATAGCGAACATGCCTGCCTCGGTGGCTACACTCCTCAGCTCGGCACCAGTGCTGTTGGGGCATAGGCGCGAAATGAGTTCCCAACGAATATCGCGCTCTACGCTCATGCTCTTGGCGTGAATGCGGAGAATGTTGGCGCGGCCCTCCATATCGGGTAAGGAGAACTCGATCTTTCTATCGATACGACCTGGACGCATGAGAGCGGGGTCGAGTGTTGAAGGTCGGTTGGTAGCGAACATGACCTTGATGTTTCCGCGCGCGTCGAAGCCGTCAAGCTGTGTGATGAGCTCCAACATGGTACGCTGAACCTCGTTGTCTCCTCCGGCACCGTCGTCGAAACGGGCTCCACCGACAGCATCGATTTCGTCAAAGAAGATGATACAGGCCTTCTTTGTCCGCGCCATCTCGAACAGCTCGCGGACCATCCTTGCTCCCTCACCAACGTACTTTTGGACAAGCTCGGAGCCGATGACACGAATGAAGGTGGCGTCGGTTCGATTGGCAACAGCTCGGGCGCAGAGCGTCTTTCCGGTTCCCGGGGGCCCATAGAGCAGTGCGCCCTTTGGTGGGTCGATGCCCAAATTGACAAAGCGCTCCGGCGACAGGAGGGGCATCTCGACGACTTCTCGCAGCTTCTCAATCTGCTCCTTGCAGCCTCCAACATCTCCATAGGTGACGTCGGGCTTGTCTTCGACCGTCATCATGGTGACCGAGGGATCGATCTTAGGCGGCAGGGGAAGCAGAATCTGGTACTTGTTCCGGTCGACGCCGACGCGCATGCCCTCCTCGATGTCTGTGGGTGAGACGCGGTCTCCGAGGTTGACGACGAATTTGGCGATCTGCTTGACGTTGATGACATATTTGCTCTTCTCCGAGTCCTTGTCGTCCTGTATTATCTTGGTGCAGCGGGCGACTTGGAGGGGCTGTTCTTCTTGCATGCGTTGCCGGTCGGCGGCGATGTCCCAGAGATGTGGTGGTGCGAGACCCGTGTCTGATTCCTACTGCTGGTGAGCGGTTGCTCCACGGAGACGGGTGCTGGGGATGGCTACCTTTACGCCAATCTTCTCGTTGATTGTCGACTGCTTGTCTTTGATCTCCTTCTCGAGCTTCCTGAGCTCCGCGCCGTAGGGTGCCGCGCCATACGTCTTCAGCACTTGAATGTCCCTGGTCCGCATTAGCATGCACCCCGGCTGTGAGCGCCACGTGACCCTACTCATCGGTGAGAGGTGTAATCTTCTTCTCCTCAACCTCGTCGTCGGCGAAGTTCTTCTGGTACTTCTCCCAGCTCTGGCCCGTGGCGGAGGGCATCGTGAGGGCGCGGCGGCGGCGTGGACGGGGGACGGGGGACGGGCGGGGTGTATGATGTGCGGAGTATGTGGGCGCTGGAGCTACGGTGCCGCAGGGAGCGTCTGGGCAGGTGTTGATGGCGGAGGCGGGTGAAGGTGTGCGGGCGGAGGTGGATGTTTGTAATGATGCAGGTGCAGGTGCAGGTGCACTCGACCACGACGGCGAGTCGGAGCTAGGGCTGGCCTTGGCGGTACAGCGCGCGGAAATTCCAAAGTTCGCGCGTCCCAAAAGTTGGACAACCCCACCAAACACCCCACGATACCCTCTACTTGTCTTTGTTTTCCCCGTATAACCCAAGATGGCAGCTCAGGTCGCAAACGGCGGAAGCGGAAATGCTGCGTTCAAGGTGCGAAGCCGCCTCAGAGAGCTTGGGGCCAGGCAACTAACCCAGGCGGCAGGACAAGGAGAAGCCCAGAGCTGTTCGCAGCGCCAACATCATAGCCGCAAGAGGTACGGTGCTCTCAGACGGGCATGCTGGAGCTTCTCGCTGACAAAACCCCATAGCCGTGTCCGATGCGATCCGAACTGTATGTCCCGCTGAGCTGGTGCGGGGAGTGGGCAACAACTAACACACTGGCAGTCGTTGGGACCAAAAGGCATGGACAAGATGGTACGGAAGAGCCAATGACGACAAGAGTGTCAATGCTGACCCCATCCAGATCCAAACCGGCAAAGGCGAGACCATGATCACAAACGACGGCGCCACCATGTTGAACCAGATGAGTGTCATGCACCCGTCCGCAAAGATGCTCGTCGACCTCGCGCACGCCCAGGACATTGAGGCTGGAGACGGCACAACATCCGTCGTCGTCATTGCAGGCAGTCTGCTGGGCGCGGCCGAGCGGTTACTGGGCAAGGGCATCCACCCCACCGTCATCTCCGAGGCTTTCCAGCGCGCAGCACAGGAGGCGATAAAGATCCTCGAGGGCATGTCCATCCCCATCAACCTCGCAGACAGGCAGGTCCTCCTCAAGACCGCCGTTACCGCCCTTTCCTCCAAGATTGTCGCACAAGAGCCCAAGCTGCCCATCATGGCCGTAGACTCGGTACTAAAGGTCATCGACCCCAAGACTGCCGACAACGTCGACCTCAAGAACATCAGGATGATCAAGAAGGCCGGCGGAACCATCGAAGACAGCGAGATGATTGACGGCCTCGTGCTCAACCAGCCCGTGGTGAAGAGTGCAGGAGGTCCCACAATCAAAGAGAAGGCACGGATAGGCTTGATCCAGTTCCAGCTCAGCCCGCCAAAACCAGACATGGAGAACCAGATTGTCGTCAACGACTACAGGCAAATGGATAAGATTCTTAAGGAGGAGCGCACATATCTGCTGAACATGGTCAAGAAGATCCAAAAGGCCAAGTGCAACGTCCTCTTCATTCAAAAGTCCATCTTGCGCGACGCCGTAAACGACCTTAGTCTGCACTTCCTGTAGAAACTCAAGATCCTTGTTATCAAGGACATTGAGCGCGACGAGATCGAGTTCATCTGCAAGAGCACCGGCTGCAAGCCAATCGCTGACATCGACTCTTTCACCGAGGATAAGCTCGGCTCAGCGGATCTTGTCGAGGAGGTGCAGGCATCTGGTGCACGCTACGTGAAGATCTCTGGCGTCAAGTCTGCTGTCAACACCGTCTCCATTGTCTGTCGTGGTGCCAACAACCTCATTTTGGACGAGACTGAGCGCTCTCTGCATGACGCACACTGCGCCATCCGCTCGTTGGTCAAGAAGAAGGCTCTGCTTGCAGGTGGCGGTGCCCCAGAGATTGAAATCGCACATCAGCTGTCCCTTCGCGCGCGGGAACTTTCAGGAACCGAAAGCATTTGCTGGAAAGCTTTCGCAGACGCAATGGAAGTCATCCCTACCACACTTGCCGAGAACGCCGGTCTCAACAGCATCAAGGTCGTCACCGAACTAAGGCACAGGCACGCGCAGGATCAGCGAAATGCGGGTATCAGCATCAAGAGTGGGGGTGTCAAGAACGACATTGCAGAGGAGAATGTTCTGCAGCCCTTGCTAGTCAGCACCAGCGCCATTGAGCTGGCTGCTGAGACGGTCAAGATGATTCTGCGAATTGACGATATTGCCCTGTCGAGGTAAAAGGAAGTGGCGTGACAAGTATGGCGGGACATATACATGATCGCCCTTCACAAAGATAAAATACCACGAATAATGAAGAGCTATTGAAGCGCAACCATTTCTCTATGGATCCTTTTCCTGCATCACGTGTCTGCATACGGTATACCTGATGCAGCTTTGCCACTAAAGCATGTATAACTCAATATGATCATGGTCGCCTGCGCTGACATGTGCCACTAACGCAAGCAACCTTGAAGAAGCTGCGAACATCAGCTCGCGCTATAGAACCGCGTGGTAGTGTGAAGTACATCAGGCGTGTGCATGCAACGCATGAAGTCTGCTGTAGATCCTGGCTACATTAGCACATGCATATGCCGAAGCGAAGGTACTCGCCTACGGAGGATGTAATCTTCCTCAAATCAGTGAGAATTTAGTGAGACTATTGCTCGTCTTGGTGGGTTTGGGTGACAGTTGGGATTGCCGGGTGGTTCTGGGGCGAGCCATTTTGGTGAGTGTCAGGTTGATTGATGCAGTCAACAGTCCTCGGTAAATGTGGAGGCGGAACGAACTTGTGGAGAACTTTCATCTGCCGATGAAGTAGGCTGGACCTGAGCAATGTTTGATCATCATGACCATTCTCAAGGGCGCCTGGGGGCAGAGCTTCACAGAGCTTGTCAATCTTCAAATAGGAGGAGTTCCCCTTCGGCAGGTAATTCTCAGACCGGCAACATGTGCCATTCTTCTATACTGTCGACCTGCAGCCGTTTCGGTAGTCTTGCTGTTCAAGTGCGCTACCTCTTGATCTGGCCATGGAACTGCATGCTAAGATCATATAATACTTCTCATCATGGTTTCAAAGTGCATCTCGCGGCACTTGTGGTGACATGCTTGTAGCGTGGGCTCAATCATTTGTTTACCTCATCAATATCTCGACTTCTATACTAACTTGTGGCGCAATCGATAATGTCTAACCTAGCTGTTCATGTTACAAGCTACTTCCTTTCACCGGTCGGTGGGTACTTACTAGGCATGCGGGTGATGACGGCATCGCGAACCAGATCATCACCACCTCGCCTGGTGAGACAGCGAACCTCCAGAGGGCCATCGCGTTCGTTGTTCACTACTACTGTAGCGTGCGCTAGGCTCCGCCTAACACTGACGGATTGAAGAAATGGTACGCTATGTTTCAGACATCACCAAGGCTGTCTTCACCTCCGCGCAATGCAGGTGACCGAGAGATGACCTCTTCGATTGACTACCGTACCCATCTGACTGGTATCGTCCTGTCGAGCCGTGCAAACCTGCTGGACGAGTCAAGTGGGTTGTCACCAAGGTTCTGTTAGCTGCATCATCGGAAATAGCCGAGTCTAGTGCGTTACCAAGTCAATCCCATGCATCCTTTCTCTTGAATAGGTTGCATGATCAGACAGAGGATGGACATGGAGTCTACGATCTGTGCCAATTGCCCGTGGCGTGATGTTGGGCAGACAGAGCACTCAAACTGAGGTCATCCTATCGCATTGGCATGCTGTTTCTAGGTATGGTACTGCGTACAGAAGTGAAGCCGTGTCAACAAGGTCGTCGTACTTTTTACTCTTTCTCTGGAAGATTGGCATCTCGAAAGTTGACATTTCATTCGCTTCAAAACATGTGCTGCATGTGCAATACCTACACGTGGCTACGTCAACACCAAGTCGGGTGCGGTGACTGCTGTGACAGGTACTGAAGGTGATCACTATTACTCGTTGGGTTGGTAATACAGCTCAAAACCAGAGTGGGGCATAGGAAATAGGCAAAGTAGTCCCCTGCAATACTGTGAACGCTGTATCGCCGGAAGAATGGGTGGCGCATGGAAGCAACAGTATCCGTGGCGTAGTTGTGGGTACGGCTGTTTTAAGAAACACCTGTCTAGACCATATGACATGAGCTCTTATCGGGAAGGCGTTTGCAAAATAGGGAACGTGTAATTTGTAGACGGTTATGCTAGTCCTAGTCAATACCTGGGTCAGATATAACTCGAGCAAGCGAAAAATGGCAACTCCAGATTTATAGGGCAGGGAATTATATCCAACCTGCCCGAATCGCGGCTGTCTCGCTTGACGGTCATGCCCGTCCCCTTGAGTATCCTGGTGAATTCTCTTCGTTGCGACAGGGAAGCCCTGACTGGTATGCTGCCTGCCGTGCGCCTCAAGCGCCTCAGTATTAAGACGATTCATGAGTGCCGCATGTTGCCCTACCGAGCTAATCTTAGGATTGTATCCATTATGACTAGATAGGGATCATAAGGTAGACTACTTCCAATGGTCAATGGTTGGCGATATTGAATCAGGGTACATTTTGCGCTTTTGCTGACTCGAGCGCCCACAGCAGCAAGGGTAGGTGGAGCGACATGTACTATTGATATCAGGTGGCTTTCAATGCGAGTATGGATTTGATCTGGAAATGTGGAAATGATCGTCTGTCTTAACGTCTTGAGGTATGCCATTATGGGGTATCAACTTTTCGTAATGTCGCTAAGCCACCAAAAATGTGGTTGAAATGAAGGAAAACGCCTCATTCATGCATCGTGATCGTACATACATTGCCAAGCCGTGGCGGAGCCAGGTGTGCAGAAATTAGGAAATGCTCGCTCCAATGCAGCAGCGTGGTCGCCAAAGTGTAAACAGAGAGAAGTAGTAGGTAGTAAAAAGTAATGTGTCGAAGCGCTAGGTTGCTAGTCGTGGGCTGCTGGGATCAGCACGCTAGCAATCCATCGTGTCGTCCGCCATACGACAAGAGTGCCACAAGAAAAGTCGACCACTTGGCGAAATGATGCAGAGAGTGAAGGCTGCGTCGATCAACGGCCTTTCAAGCTTGCTCGCTTGAGCATGCGAGTAACAAGATTACCGCGAGGCTTTGGCTTGACGTAGAATGCCCCCTTCGTACCAGTCACATCATCGGAGAAAACAAGGTCCTCCAAAGCCAATGGATCGTCTCTGGGGACGTTTGGGCTCGTTGCTTGCCAGCCGTACAGTTGGTCCTCATCAGCTCGCAGGTCAGGCCGGGTCAGGGTCATGCGCAGAGTCATCTCGCGGTTGAAGTGGCCAGCCGATGTGTGCAAAGGCGAAAGGGCGGAAAGATCGTCATTGCAAAGCTTCGAATGCGAGATCTGGCGAGTGTGCACACGGAAGGAATGCCCAGTGCTCGACGGGGTGGTGGGTGATTCGACGTCGGGCACGGAGTCGTCGTCAGACTCGAGGCCCTGGTTGTCGCGGCCAAGGTCCTCGAAGAACGACAGCTTGCCATCGCGCAGGAAGGTGTGCATGTCTCGACTGAACTTGCGAGAGTGGCTGGTGATGGGCGGCAGCTGGAAGTGAGGGGCGACGGAGTCTTCACCGGCTGTTGAAGGGAAGCCAAACTCTATGGCCTCGTCGAACTTCTGAGGAGAAGCGAGGTAGGTGCGGAGCTTCTTTCTTGCCTCGGGGTCCGAATAGTGGGTGGCCTCGGGGTCGAAAAGAGGTGGGGTTGGTGTCTGCAAAGACGTCCGGCCTGATAGTGACGAGGAGTGTGCGCGCTGGTGGAGGGAGGGTCCAGGTGCTGAGGTGAAGCCTACGGGATGGCCGACAAGCACGGCCGACGAGGACGAATACTGCATGGACGAGGAGGTGAGAGACATGGTCCGTCTGACTGCAGACTGAGGGGTGGGCCGTTTGCAGGAGGTTGGACTCATGATGTCGAGGTAGAAGAGGCTACTTTCCGCGTCTTCCTTCTCTTGCGCCGAGGGGCTAAAAAAGGATCGACTCGGGGTTAGCGACCAGGATGCGGTGGAGTTGAATGAGAGTGCTGGCGAGGGCTGGCGGGGCGGGTCCGGCGTGTGGTACGGGTCGCGCTGGAAGCCAAAGTGGAAGTCGCTGAAGCGTTGCTGTGCACGCTCAAGGTGATGGTCGTAGTCGTGGTCGAGGGCCAGGAACGCGTGTTCGCAGCGACCAAGCAGCACGGCCTGCTCTTCCCGCGAATAGTGCACTTTGCGGAGCTTCTCAGGCAGCAAGAAGAAGAAGTCCAGGTCCTGCTGCGACACGGCGGGGCTGTGCGGTGGGTGGTCTGGCTTGGGAATCGGTTTGCGGCGGGTGCCTGGGGTCACAGAGGGGCACAGAGGTGTAGATGAATCCGCGCGCGACGAGACCGAGTGCTCTGAGCCATGCTGATCCGCACTCGCTTGCCGGATCTGGAGCTTTTCCAGGGACGAGAAGTACTTTCTCCTGCAGAAGCACGGGATATTAGCATAAAGTCCAACTGGAGCTGCTGCAAGGTACAATGCTTCTGGTGGGGTCCGCCCACGCCAACGCCAACGCACCACCCCTATCTCCCATCACAATCGCCCGCAAATCACATGGCCCGGACTGCACCTACTGGACTGAATCAGGCAGCGCGTCGAACTCGGCCTGCTGTAGTGGCGGAACACTCCTCTTTGGTTTTGCGCGTCTCCTCATGGCGATGGCTCCGTCTCCGATGGCAGTAAGCATCGTTTTTGCTGTGGTTGGCGGCGGTCCAAGGGCCTGGGTTGCGGGCCTGGGACACCGACACCTTTGCCGTGGCCACGCTAGAGCCGTACTGGACGCTCGTGGGTGAGCGTGCGATGCGCTCGTGCTGTGTCGGTGATGCGGCGAGCACAGAGGGCGGTGGAGGGAGAAGACGAAGACGAAGACGAAGAAGATGAAGAAGATGAAGAAGAAGAAGATGAAGAAGAAGAAGAAGAAGAAGAAGAAGACGAAGAAGAAGCAAAGAAAACAAGAGACTGCACTCCAAGGTATCTAGCAGCGGCGGCAAGCCTGCTGTAACAGCAGAAACACTAGGAGTACTGCGCTGACAGCAAAAGTCGACGCCGCTGGCTGCATATCGGAAGGCGACAGCTATGCAACTAACTAATGCGGCCTTCACTCGCGCCTGGGCCCCAAAAAGTGAGCGTACGGAGTACCATCGACGGGTAGAGCTGCTGGGCTATCCCGGCACTATCAGACCGCATGCGTGACTTCACCAAGCCAGATACACCGTGATTGACCATTTGATACCTACATCCTAACAGCAACAATGACAGCACCGCCGGCACACAAGCAACCCACGACGACAACTGCTTACTACTACTCCCACTCTCACTCCCACGGCCGCTCACCCATGGCCCGGCAACTGTTGGTCGCACAGACGCGTTGCTCCCCGCCTCTGCACTCTGCCGTGGTTTCAGCAATCTTGAGGAGCGTGGCCTTAGCGGCACTGGCCTGACACACCGCATCTGTGTACGAAGCCACCTGGCCCGGACTGTACAAGTGCAGTCCGAGTCGAAGCCCGTCCCGGTAGCCTCTCATCAATTTGCCTTTTTCTCCAAACACATCCGCCGCTGCCTCGTGGTGTGTCGTGGACTCCCAACACCTGGGTCACCATTTCAGCCGACATCGCACAATTAATACTTAGCACAGACTGGCCCATCTTTGTGCACCGTCGCGAGCAAGCGAGCATGCGCTGTGCAACGGCAAGCTGCTGACAAGTATGCACGTCTGTTACAGGAGGTCCGTGTCGATATAGAATTCTATCTTCTGATTGGTGCGGTAGAAGCAAGGGTATCTCCAGAATACATCTAATAATCACGCCCATGCGCCGCCCTGGCACCGACTTTTCCAAGCATTAGATGCGGTATTTCTCCGCTGTCCAAACATAGAGTTGCATTGGCCCTGTTGGGTCAGCTCTGCCCGCAATGCCGTGACACAAGAACGAGTCAGAATAGGCCATCATCGTGCTCCGCCAGCACCTGCACGCTGTGGGGAGGAAGACCAAATGTGCCTCCGCGGCGGACTCAACGTGTGCAGTTGTCTTACCCTCCAGCGATGTCGTAATAAAACTCTTCGTCCAGTCCCTCCCGACTAGGCAAGATCGGTTCCTCCAGCCCCACGTCCTCAAATCGAACATTCAACAGGCGTATCTTAAGCCCATAGCCGCCAATAAACGTCACTAGCTTGTTCGTATCTGCTGTGATTGGTTGCTGATTCAGCAGCATAAGCAGTCCATCAAGCCACTCCGATGCAAGAGCATGGCTCTGGGGGTGCAGCTGTAGGAGTACCGACTCTTTCCGCCCAGCGCCTGAACCGGAGGATGTCTGACGCGAGTGATTGGTCTGGGGCAAGTAGCCATGTATGGTGATCTTGGTCGAGGTAGATGCGCGTTCATTGCCAGGCAGGGTTGTGACGGTGCTATCAGAAGACGACGTGGACGGCGCCGATGCCGAGACATTACTCACGACTGAAGACACAATAGAGAGATCGACTGAGGTGCATGTCAGCTCCGGCGTGTACGTAGACCACTCGGTATAACTGGACGTGTTACACTTACTTTTCTCTTGCAGGGAGTCTAGCCTGGGCTCTGCAGCTGTCCTCTCGTCAAAGTCAGCGTAGTGGAGATATCTTCGGTTGTGTGACAGTCGGACAAAGCGCCACGCTGAAGGGACGGAACGACTGAGCGTCTTGCTCGTCACTGGGCCGGCATTGGAGCCATAATCGACACCGGTGGGGAACCAAGCGCCTTGGAGCAAGCATCTAATACGTTGCTCCTTGACAAATTGCAGTGCCTCGTGGTTGAGCTCGTCGCGCACTTGCCTGGAGAGGTCAGTGTCAGTGGAACGGGAGGGAGATTTGGGAGCGTACCGCAGGTGGTGGCCCCACGCATCCTCGTATGTGAGCTCGAGTAACTCCATCTGCAGCTGTCTGAGGCGCTTCAGCTCAAACTCTGCCAGCTCTTCTTCTACGGCCTTGACATCTTTGGTGCGCGGCGCTTGTCCGACGACCTGTTCTATCAATATCCGGACCAGCTCCTCTATTTTGTCATAATCTTCTACTTGGGCGCCAGACACTTTCCACAGCCGTATAAATGCGTTTAATCCGCTGGTGTGCAATCTTGACCAATGCAGCAAAAGAGGCTTGAACGCTCGGTCAAAGTTTGCGCGGGACTCAAGCGGCGTATATCTGTGCGACTCAACGTCATCCAGCTTGTCCACCTCAAAATGCTCGTAGAGAATCAACGTCGCAGACAGACTCGCGCGCGCAATTGGACATCGCTGTTCTAGTGGCTCTGCGGACTGCTCCAACAACAGCTTCTGGAACCCATCCTCGTTTTTGTAGACAAAGTCTGTGAGATCCATCAAACCGAGGAAACCAGTTGCATCAAACTCCCATGCGGGCGACTCGGTGTCGAACCCTAAGCGCCTCCACTTCTCTGGGTTCTGCTTCTTGTTTTCCTTGGAATCCGCACTTGGTGCGTCCGTCATGCTGGCGGTGTGCAGGCCTCGAATGGCCCGACGATGTTCCGTCTTCTCGAGATCGACCTTCTCCTCTCTCCAATTGCGAAGCAGGATTTTAGTCAGTGACTGGAAGTCCAACAACGGATGGGCCAGATCCTGTATTGCAGAGCTCTGCATGAGCATGTAGACGCTCTTGATGACGCCCAGCTCCTGCAGCTGCTTGATGAACTTGGGCCACTCAAAGTCGGCGTCATTGGCGATGGCGTCGCGCATGAGTGCATTGATGAGCTGGAGCGAGTTGGCGCACAATGCATGGTCGGCTGAGGTGATCTTCTTGACCAGAGAGGGGAGGAACTGGGGCTGGGTGTCGACTGCGGGCTTCAGTCGCTGGAAGCCCGTGACACCTGGCTGGGAGTTGCGGTGGGAGGGATGGCCGACAATGGCAGCCAGGACGGACATGGCGCCGCGATTCACGTTTACGAGCGGCTGCGCAACTACGAGGTCGACAATCTGCGGGCCAGAGATTAGAGGTCCGTCTGCGGCCATGGACGTAGTCGAGCTGTGCACTCACTCTCACGATGAGGTCATCCGTGACATGGTCCCAGCCCTTGTCCAGCTCCAGCAGGCGCGACAAGGACGTCAGGCAGTATGCCAGCGTGTTGCCCGTGGCATGCAGCGCGAGGAAGCGCAGCTTGGGGAGTCCGCCCTCGTAGATGAAGACGTCGGCGAAGGAGGGGTCGCCAATGGCATTCTGCAGCTTGAAGACTGCCATTTTGCGCACCGACTCCTCCTCTGCACCCAGTCGGGCGACCAGCTCGGAGACATTCACTGTGTCCATGCTGCCGCCAATATCGCAAAAAGTCAGGTGGGCCTGGGGTGAGTATGCTGGGGTTGTGCGGGCATCACAAGCACCAAGAAGAGCACGCCATGGTATACCGGTACTTTACAAGAAGCCAAGAATGTCGTCAATGGTCGGGGAGGGTTGGATCACCGAAGCCTTTCGCAGTCGCGGTGGTCGGCGTCTGGACGCGTTAGCGCGGCACGTGAAGCGAGCATTAAACATTGATTAAGCGTGTTGTGGACGCCGGGCTAGGCAGGCACGAGCAAGGATGTCCGTACTGCTGGGGAAACAACACCATCTTGCCCTTGCCGCGGTGCGCCATTGTCGTCCTTTTGTTATGCTTTTGCCTGTTTCAGTGCGCGTCAACTCCGCACCGACTTCACCTTGAGCTCACCGCCATGTACATCACCTCGGATCTCTTTGGTGGGACCTCTTCGCACAACCACGGCGACGGCGCGCCCTCGACGCTTTGGAACACCATGGCAGACCCGCCACATGGGGCAGGCTTGGGGAAGAGGAAGAGGCACGAAGTAGCCGAAGAAGGGCCCAGCACGTATGCAGACAGCTTGGTCGCCCACAGGGAGCATGGAGCTAATTCATGCTACAGATGCATGCACCACCCACGGTCGTCCCCCGCCAGTCGTCGGTCCCATGCGCATAGCTCGTCCTTCAGCGACAGTAACAGAAGCCACCCGTACTCCAGCTACTCTGCCTCATCCACATACACGGCCTCTGAACGACGGCCCGTAAAGCAGGCAAAGCGCCTCAGTCCCAAAGCAACACTCGTCAAGTCCACCTCCCACCTCATGGATTTCGAGCCAGAGCTACCAGCCATCTTGTCCAGGCCTGATGCACACCATCACGCCGTCACTGATTTGCGCCCATGCCACGCCTGCAAATCAGCCCCGAGGCGGAGGAAGGATCTCGAGAACTATCTCGACTGCCGGCGCTGCGACGGTCGAACATGTTATATCTGTGCACGGCAGTGCTTTGGCGCGTGTGGGAAAGCGGTGTGCAAGAAGTGCATAGTCGAGGTTGGAGAAGAGGGCGATCCTTGGTGTCTGGACTGCTACTCGCGCAACATCAACTCCTAAGGAGATGGCGTACATGTTTGATTCACGGAAATCCCTTTTAGCTGGGCATGGCGTTTTATATCATAGTACGACCTAATGTCGAATTGCATCCAAGCCTAATCATCGTTTGCGTGGCTTGTAACATGGTTAACGTTCTTTATGGATAAGTATTACGCCGAAACATCCATGCCCATTTGAGCCATAGCATATCGTTGTTTTCTCACCAGCATCGTGACTCTACTCTTCGTCATCTGTATCTCGCTCCTCCGCCTCTGCGACACCGCCCTCTCCCTTGCGAAAACCAGGATAGCTCCCGTCTTCCACCACGCTACTGCGCATACTGCTCTTCCTGGCGTTCTTACTAACGATACCTGGAAACATTCTCGGCTCACCATCCAGAGCAACGCTGCTTCTTGTTCGGGTGAGCCCGAGATCGCTTCCATCCCCCGGGCCTTGTTGCTGGCCATCATTGGCAGACGCACCGGACGGCTGCGGCCCAGAGATGATACTTGGGTTCATGGTTACACTAGATGACCGACGTGGACGAGTGAAGCCTTCGCCTTCTTTGGCGCTTGTCGAAAGTGGAGGACCATCTTTTGCTAGGGCAGATTGATTCTGCCGGGCTTGTTGTGTGGGTCCAAGGGGACCGGAGATGACACCTGGAGGCAGGGTGGAAAACTGATGGGAATGATCAGGTTGCGCATAAGTTGATGCACGTGGAGACCCCAGGTGTGTGTCCTGGGCAGATTTGGGTGTTTGTGCTACATCTGCAGCTGGTTCGAGGTTGGAGTGAGTAAGATCGTTTCTGTTTGATTGAGCAGCTCGGGTGTAGCGGTCGATCCTACTGAAAGTCAGTGAAAGCGTATGCTATCTAGTGTACCGCATCAACTTACATGGCAAGCTCTTGCATAAGGGTCTCGTGCCGGAAAGCCTCCCGGATGCTGGGCACGTTAGATCTTGCCATATCATTTCCAGCTACGCCCGGGAGGTGGTAGTTTGCACCGAGCCATTTCTGTTTGACGATGTGTTCGAACCCACTCTGTTCAACAGAGTGCTTCGCAAGCTCACACATATCGACCGCGCTCAGCTTGTAGATTTGTGCTGCAACCGAGTATTCTTCGATGAGTGGCTCTTTGGTGAAGGCAAATTGCAGAGGGTCATCGGTGGACAATGACACGTTCAGACCTCGTCGGAAATAACTCAAGAAGGGGTTGCGTTCGTATGCAAGGAAGAGAGCGTTGTTACTCAGAGGCGACATTGCAACACCAATCTGCTCGAGATAAAATATGTACTGAAGTAGTGGCAATTTCCGGAGCGTCAGGCCATGACTAATGCTGTGTGAGCAAAGAACCGCCGCGGCCATATGGTCAGTATCCCCAGCCTCCCCACAGTGTGGTCGCAGCAGAAAAGTGTTGAATCCACGCTGCTTTCGCCAGACATTGAGCGATGCGATATTGGCGAAAAGGTGATACATCCAGTAGCTGTAGGGCGGGTTCTGCTTAGTAGACCACTCCTTGGGGATTGGAAATTTCTTGTACACCCGTCTCTCAACCTTGCTCTCGTCATCGACACTGTCAAATCCAATGACTCTTTGCAAGAATATATGAAGCTTGGCGTGGCTGGCAGGATCTCTGGTAACTTCGAAAAGAGGTTGGAACACATTTATGATAACTTGCTGGAAATTGTCCATCAAGCCAGTTGCCTTGTACACATCGTACAGACGAGGTACTTGGATCAGCCATCGTACGTTGGGCGAAAAGAGCTTATTATCGATGACCCACGCAGCAAGCTTATCCCATTCATCGATGTCTCGGCCGTAGATGGAGATGCGCCACTCGACGAATTGGTACTTGCTTGACTCTAAATCAGAGATGACCTCTTTCGTGATCTCGGCCAGGTAACGGCCCTTGATGAAGTTGTCTGTCTTGAGAAAGATTGTGCGTAGACGTGATTCGCCAATAGGGTTATACTTAAGGTTGAACTTGTCGAAACGGTGGAATGAATCGGTATGAGCCTAGTATTGTCAGTCATGGCAGTGCGGACGAGGAGCCCATAACTTACGTGCATGTCGAGAGTGTCGATACTCAAATCATAGGCAGTCAGGTTAATCGACTCAAATACTTCTTTCAACGTCAAATGTTTGCCGTCACGGAACAGCACTACCTCATCCGGCGACTTCTTCATCTTTGACTTGATGAAACGCAGTAGATGCTTCTGATTCATACAGGCAGAGTGATGGACATGCGTATCGACTTTTCTTACGTTGTAGAAGTCTCGATGCGGAACCTTTTTACTGTCGGCTGTCTCCTGGTATTCGTTGAGAAGATAGTAGAGGTTGAACTTGCCCTCCAGATACTGAAGGCGTCGAAAAGCAAAGCTTTTGCTGGGACCGTCGGATGAAATATCGAGAATCGCATCAAGATCAATGTAAAACTCTCTCAAGGTTGGAATCGCAACTATGGGCGTATCGAGCTCGACGGATTTAGCTGTCTCATAGACTTGGAAGACGCCAGCATCGTCTAGTCGAAACGACCATTCCGACGGACCAGGGGGAGGTAGCACGTCGTCGAGATGGAAATCCTCGCCAATGTTGGTGCCCATCTTGCGAGGTGGCTTGGGCGGCTCGGCAGGTTCCAGCACGCCACTGTTTTGCATGCTGCTCGAAGCATTACGACGCTCTTTCGAGGAGTCGTTCCAAACTGGCTCCGGGTGAGGTGGGTAGATGCGCCAGCTTGGATCGTCTTTGGGGTTATCAAAGTTGCGCTGCAGAGATAGACGGATATACTTGTGACGCAGATCAAGCACCTTCTGCACATTGGTGTATATGGCGCTGAGCTCAGCAGTGACGCTCGAGTCGTCCATGGCAAAGCCTCCTGCGCCCGAGCCAACGCCTACTCCAGCGCCGGCACCGTGGATTCCTTGTTCGGCGAGCATTG
>Ga0265780_10003595_pt1 | contig 20293 bp, 15 predicted proteins | sample P1T30metagenome_FD_192432 | JGI IMG/M metagenome (GOLD analysis project Ga0265780, IMG submission 192432) | Plant litter microbial communities from East Loma Ridge, Irvine, California - P1 T30 | ecosystem: Environmental > Terrestrial > Plant litter > Unclassified | place: USA: California...
TCTCGTGCTCGCGCGTTCTCTCTTGCCTCGTCCATTCGCTTTTGTAGGGCGCGTTCGTGGTCGTCCTTGACCTGTTGTGCGGCGGGATCAAGAACATCATCGCCGGGTAGAGGAAGGTGATTACGCTCCTTGTAGGATTCGGCGTCAGGACTTGTGTCAGGAGAGTGATGGTGTGCATGGGAAGTTGCTTGGGAGTAGGGCCCGACGGTTGAAGAAGGGGAGGATACATCGACGGGGACGTTTGTAGGTGGAATGGTGAGGCGTTCGCGTTCGTCGTCTCTCCGTTCCTTCTCTGCGGCCCTCTCCAACTTGCGCTCTGTCTCCTCCAATCTGGCTTCTTGGGCCTCTTGCTGTGGCAGATGCACGACCTGTGGGGGCTTCGGCTTGTCATCTGTTGCAGACACGGGAACCGATGCGTCAGGGAACGCTGCAGCATCCAAGTCCTCGGCAGTTGGTGGCGCGACCAGTTTGGGATCCGCGGTAGGAGTGTGAATAGCAGCCTTTTCCGGACTCGGTACTTCTTGAACGGTGCGGGCTTCCCTAGGTTGGGCCTCGTTTGCGACCTTCTCTGCCAGTACCGGCGACGCAGGATACGATGAGGCTTTCACCCGAGGGACAACATTGATGGTGTCGCTTTGCAAGGATGCGTCAACGGAGGGCAAAGTTTGCGTCGCAACAGACGGCGAGGCGGACGCGGCGCGAAGTTGATCCTCAAGAGTTGGGGTGCCAACGATGGGAGACTGTGACTGTTTGGCGGATATAGAGTTGGCGGAGTTTTGAAACGGCAGCGTAGCCGGAAGCGAAGGTTGGTTGTCGGCAGCAGCCACTGGAATGGGTAGCGATGCGTCGTTGAAGCGTCGACCTCTGGAGACGCGACTGGGTTAGTGGAATGAGCGAGCACGACGACGGCGATGGCGGCGGCGGCGACAAAAACAACAAGAACAACAACAACAAAAGGTTGAGGAGCAATGCAGATGCGCCGCAGTAAAACAAGGGAACTTACTTTGTAATGTCATTTTCGTCTAGAAAACGACGTTCGGCCTCGTCTGGGTCGCCATAGACAAAGTCGTCTGGCTGGGGCTGGTGCCCGTTCAGAACGGCATTGCAGCAGCCCGTGACCTTCCAGAGCGCGCGGAGATGTCGCTCCAATGTCGAGGAAGTGAGTCTGCAAACATGATATCAGCACCACCACCACACATGAACAAAACAAACCAAGCGATTTTTCTTTGTCGCATCGGTGCATTTGATTGATCTAGTCGTTCAAATTGCAAAGGCGATGCATGGTCGTGGACTTGCACTTACGCGGCTTCATTGGTCTTCTCCTGGCGTAAGGTTTCCCGTAAACTGTCGAGGGACATATGAAGACGGCTGAACGGAGGCCGACATCCGTTATCCACGAGTGCCGCCGTTGTGATGAATTATGGGGGTTGTTGGTCGCGTTGGTTGATGGAAATGTCTTCTGCGATATGCTGGACTGATGCGCGGGCTTGCGAGAACGTGAGGGAAAGAGCGCCCACTTCGCTGCGCGCGCCGCATTGCAGGGTTGGGGTGATAAGCCCTGCCTAGCTTGGGCCATCCATGGATCGGGCCAAGCGCTGTTTGCGCCTTGCCGCTCCGGGCCTAGCCCGCCCGTCTGCATCAAAAAACTTCTGGATCTTTGGGACGGGCAAACGAGCAAGCACTCGGTAGCCCAGCCATACAGAAGAATGACAAAGCGGAAGAGAGAAGCCACTGAGCCCGCGCGCGCGGCCAAGGCGCTGAAGGGCACGAAAGAAGACGCCGCAACCAAAGAGGTCGCCATTCACGTGAGAAAGGACGCTGCGACCAACGGGAAGGCTGCCACAAGCAAAACAGCAAAAGCCAATTCCGCCCAGGACAAAGGAGACAACGCCCTGCCGGACACGGCCACCGTCCAGGTCATTACTGGCTCTTACGAGCGGGTTCTGCACGGATTCGCTGCTGCCATCCCGCCCAGCTTCTTCGACGGCCAGCACGATGGTGTCTCTGCGCCCGAGGCCGACCAGCCCAAAGTTGACTTCACCGACACTTTTCTCTTCAACGCCCATTCATCCTCTATCCGCTGTCTCGCTCTGTCTCCGGCTTCAAACGAGACGTCCAAAATCACGCTCGCAACAGGCAGCACCGACGAGCGCATAAACCTGTATTCCATCTCAACAGCACCGCCCGTAGCCTCCAAGCTCCGGCCCAAACTCCCTTCTCTCCATGGCGGATCCATCACGGAGAACCCCAAGAACAAAGAGCTTGGATCTTTGCTGCATCACTCCTCCAACATCACAGCCCTCTACTTTCCCACCAGAAGCAAACTCCTGAGCTCCGCGGAAGACAGCACAATCGCCATCACGCGGACCCGCGACTGGACCGCCCTATCCACTATCAAGGCCCCGATACCCAAACCCCAAGGCCGACCCAGCGGAGATACAGCAGGTCCTGGCGAAGTCCCCTCTGGAATCAATGACTTTGCCGTGCACCCCAGCATGAAGCTCATGCTCAGCGTGGGAAAAGGCGAAAAATGCATGCGTCTGTGGAACCTGGTGACGGGCAAGAAAGCCGGTGTACTCAACTTTGACCGCAGCATTCTCACCGCCGTGGGCGAAGGCCGCTTTGCTTCGGGTGAGGGACGCCGCGTCATCTGGGACCCAGAAGGCGAAGAGTTTGCCGTGGGCTTCGAACGTGGCATCGTCGTCTTCAGCATCGAATCCAAACCCAAACTCCAAATCACGCCCATGCCACGCACCAAAATCCACCAGATGCATTATCTACCGTCTGTCTCACGACCCTATACCCTCTGCGTTTCTACAGAAGACGGAAGAGTCCTCATCTACGACACAAACTCCACCCTCCCCAGCGAGACTCGTAAAACCGACAAGAATATAGCCAAAGACAATGTTCCTCCTCCCGCTGCTAGGCTAATCGCTCAACTCGGCGGACCCGCTGCAGGCATGACGTCCCGTGTCAAAGACTTTGAAATCATCCCCCTCTCCCCATCTGTCCTGCTCGTCATCACGGCTAGCAGCGACGGTACCGTCCGCTTCTGGACCCTCGATACCGCTGAGTTGAAGACTGGAGACGCCAGTAAAGCAACTGGATTTACAGCAACGCAGGTGGGCAAGCTGATCGGCTCGTATTCTACGGGTACCCGCATTACGTGCTTGAAAGCTTTTAGTATGACTGGGACGCCAGATGCAGATGCAGACGAGGAGGAGGAGGAGGAGGAGAGAGAAAGAGAAGGAGAGGATGGGGTCAGTAGCAGCAGTAGTAGTAGTGAGGATGAAAGCATTTAGGAGAAAAGAGATGCGGAGGTGTGCAAACGAATTATTTCAAAATCAACGTACGTATTAATGAATAATCACCCAGTGTCATCATCTAGACGTTTGTTGTTTCACACATCTTCACATCACCATTAGCAGTCTCCAAACAGATACCCAATAAGCAAATACTCTTCGTTCTTTCAACCATTCCCTCATCCGTCTCCTCCCTCGTTCGCTCGCTCCCATACCTCACAAGTTCATCGTGACAGTCATACTATTACTATGCACCAACAACACAGGCGGCAGCCCCTGACACAATACCTCTAAATCACTGATATACTTTACGCTCTCGGCCTCGCTTTCACACGTACCCTCGACGGGACTCGGTAGCGTCGTAAACACGACTGCTGTATCCTCTGAATGTCGGCGTACGAGTTCGTTTAGTATAAGATGCTGGGCACGACAGGGAAGATCATTAAAGGAAAGGGGGATGGCCTGTTGGGAAGGGAAACCAGATGCTGGGGATGCTGACGTTGTTGCCGTTGCCGTAGGAAGGTAGTCTGTAGACGTGTCTGCGCTTGTGTTTGGTGGTTCCGCGACGGAAGATTCACCAGATACTGCCTCTTCTTCTATGGGGTCTTGCTTCTCGGTGGTGGACGGGTGCGGTGTATCGACAAGCATTATCGAAGGGCCTGCTGCTTCTTCTGTGGAAATTGCTGTGCGCGGTGTGGGATTGGAGGTGAATTTCGGTAGCGATGAGGGACGCACGGGGGATGGTGGGACAAAAGATTTTGCAGAGCGCTGCGAGGAGGAGCTGGCTACACTACGGGCGTTTGATGAAGATGCTCTCGTGGTTAGGATGGCTGTGTCGGATGCGGCGGCGTTTGGGTGCGGCAGAAGGGGGTTTACGGATTGCGCACCGGGTATATCGTCTCTACTCTCTTTGCGAGGGGGCTTCCAGATTGCTTTGCGAAGATCGAGTTGGCGGGAGAAGAAGGAGCTACTGGGTGCGGTTTTCCGTCGCCTAGGCTGAAGTCGTGGGGCATCGGGGTCGCTTTCGTCGCTCGAGGCATCCAGGTCGTATTCGTCAAAGTTACTGCCGCTTATGACGGCTTCGCTGTCTGAAGCTAGGGCTTCATCGTCGGCCTCGTCGTCTCTTGCTCCGGTGGAAGATGGCTGAGTGTCACTGTCGTTGTCTCCAAGCGGTGCGGTGGGTAGCGTTTGGCCTCGCGTTGCGAGTCGGGCTCCATTGGTATTATCGACTGTTGACCGTGTTTTTGCTTTGCGCAGCATCCTGCGCAGTGCCGAGAAGCGTTTTGGGTTTGCCTCTTGCCTACCGTGTTGGAACGAAGCAATTGGCCAGTTGGTGACTGCTTCGAGAATATCGACTGTCTGTACTAGTTCGCCGCTACCACTCATATTTCCTGGCTGACGAAGTCGCTTGATGTCTTGCCACCAGCGCTCATCTTCCAGCGAGTAATCGATATCTCGGCCGGTTTGATCAAGATCTCCGTCGTCACGTCCATTAATGATGACCTCGTACATGCTCAGTTCACCGGACGATAACCAGAAGACGTGAACCTCAGCCTCGATGCGTAGATTACGTAGCAGTGTAGTAACACGCACACGCTCTTCCTCCACGTCTGTTTCATACTCGACAAAGACACAAACCCTTAGCTTGTACATGCGCTTCCATGATGGTACAGTGTGTAGGATACAACCAAGTTGGAGAATGAGCGTGTAGGTATCGAAATTCGTCGTCAGCACGTTCTTCCGAAGAGGCTCGTCACCAGCAGTAGCAATCTCGGCCGACATTTGTATCGGCCAAAGGTCGATGTATTTCTTTGACGGATCATCAATTTCAATGTTGCTCAGGCCCATTAGGTTGAACGCCCGTTGCTTGACCGTGGGCTTTGCAGGCGGTACCTCAAGCTCTTGAAACCCCTTGGCAATGGCGACATTTGCCTGTAAGCGCAAGACAAGGTCTTCTATCACAGTAACATAGCTGCGTATTGCAATTGCATTCTCGGGCTTCATGGCGTCCGTAGGAAGCATGCCATGTGTGTTGCTGGTTACGCGCCGCCTGGCTGCCGCCTGTATTGTTTTTCGAGAGACGGGATGATTTGCAGCTTTACTAGAAGGTCTTGATGGCTGAGGCGATGGTATGCCGATCGAAGGCTGTGCCTGTCTAAGCTCGGGCAGGTTGTAAAACCCCATAACAACGATGTTTGGTCTCATACCACCCAGTCCTGCACCAAGAACGAGGTTGCGAGCGCCCCATTCTACTGCGGGAGATATGGAGATGTTGACAAAAGCTTTGATTCGTGAGAAGTCGATGTACTTTGTCCAAGATTGTTGTTGCCGCCTAGCTTCGGGCACAGCTGCTCCAAAGTCGTCCGAAACGATGACGTGTCCGAGAACGAACAAACCTCCTTTTTTCAATGAATTGCAAAACTGAATCAACTTGTACTGTCTTCGTGGATCGTTGACGAGAAGCAAGATCTGAGGCCTCCAAAACTTGACGTGTTCTTGCCGCAAGCGCAGCAAATACTTGCGAACCTGGTGGTAGATGAGGCCTTGACTAACATCACCCCATGGCTTGGGAGGAGTTGTGTAGTGAATCAACAAAAAGATGATCATAAGCAAGGCCACACAACCAGATGCATAGAAGCCGTCGACGAAGAACATGGTAACGCCGCAGGCGAGCGTTCCTATTGCGGCGGTGGGCCAGTTGAAGTAGTGGAATGAAGGCCGGAAGTTGGGGGCAGATCCTATCTTGAGCAAGAAGCAAGCCAGATTGGTAACCAGGAATGTCATAAGATACTAAGACATGTTAGATGCCTATAGGAGTCATGGTGTATAATTGCTCTTGCCGCGTATTCGCGATGGGCGAGCTCTCTGGAGGACATCTTGGTCGATGGGACAAGTAAAGAGGGATTAGTGACTTACCGTCATTGTTATGAATGAGGCGATTTGATTGATGTCTGCAAACATGGTAATCTGGGCAATCAGGAATGTGATGACGATGGCATAGATTGGCTGCAAAGATCACGGTATGCAATCAGCGCGTGTTCAACTCATGCACAATGGAGGAAGCCTACCTCATCAGACTTCTTGGTACCTTGGCCAAAGACAGATAGTCCAGGAACGAGATGGTCGCGAGAGAGAGCCTGGAGAAGCTTGGCCGAGCCAATAACCCCCATGAGCACCGAAAACAATGACGTTGCCATCTCACCTGCCAGTACAACGACGCCGGAGATGTTGGTTAGTTGTATAACATTAGTGTTCTTGTAAAAGGTTTCGCGGGCAATGGAAGCTGCCATGGCGAATATGACGAGGGTGTACAGGATGAAAGTCAAGCCTAGGCCGTACAATGTCCCTTTTGGAATGGCTTTGCTTGGGTGCTTCAAGTCGCCGCTCATGCTAGCGCCGGCAAGAATGCCCCCTGTGGCTGGGAAGAGGATGCCGAAGAGATCTTGGAAGCTCTCGCGGTGATGACCTACACTTCCCGCAGCGCCTCTGGTAAAGTGAGGAAGCAAGTTTTGTGTAAAGGTGCGCATGCTGAGGCCTGTGAAGACAATGTCCTCCTTGGGATCGGAAAATGGCGGCTTAAAGGCGGCTGACAGGGGGATGCTAATGGTAGCGACAAGCAGGACAAGCAGCAGTCCGTTACTGCAGCGAGCAAAGAGCCCGCTGCCAGCCAGACAGATGAGTGTGCACACTACTAATATCACAGTTGCCCACAGGAACTGCCACCAGTAGCTCTGGGGTAGCCATTCACCCATATTACCTCCCTTGCTACCAAAGTTCTCAATCAGGCAGTCGATGAGACCAACAGCATTCAAAGAGGTATTGAAGACGGAGCCAAGGTAATAGACGATGCCAATGCTCCCGCCAAACTCGGGTCCCAGTGACCTTGAGATGAGGTAGTAGGCGCCACCACCCCTTACCGTGCCGTTTGTGGCGACGGCAGAGATGCTGAGGGTAGTCAAGAGGTTTATGGTGTAGGCGGCAACCAGCATGCCCATCATGCCCACTAGACCAGCTTGACCGAGAAGGAAGCCAAATCTCAAGAACATCAAAATAGACAAGACATTGAGGGTCACGGGTACGAAGACTCCAGCAAAAGTGCCTAGCTTGTCTGTGCCGCCGACTGGCCTGGGGAAGGCTCCAGGCCTTGGTTTGGAGGTAGCGGTCGACGAGTGTCGTTTGTGCCGATTGTTGGATGCCAGGTGCGAAGAGGGGAGTATAGCAGAGAAGCACTTGGTCACGAGTCCCTGTTTGGCCTGGGTCTCTTGGGCGCCATGGCGGAAATTGTCGTCGTATGGCTGGCGAAGTCGACTGTGTGAGAGGAGCGGCGTCTCTTCATCTTCAACGGACGGCGGTGACTGCTGGACAAAGGAGCGCCGATGCAGACGCTCACTCTCGTCTCGAGCTGTGCGGGTCGCAAAGTTGGATCTCGTCCTAGGCAGCGTGCGCCGTGTCGTGTCGACATGGGTCATGGTATAGCACGAGGTGTCGTTCCGGTCAGGTTGTAGTAAGCGCGGTATGCGCCAGCAAATCTTGGGAAGCTACAGGAAAGGTTCCTGGTGAGCAAGACATGGACAGAGGCGCTGGATGTAGCAGCTGTGAAACGGCCCCGGAGAGCGATGACGACAGGGCTACATGTTGTCGGGTGTTATGTCTGACCTTACCTTGGCGGCTTAGCCATCAGTGTGCAAGGCACGCAGCGTGTGTGGGTGTGTGGGTGTGAAAATGCAGGGCTTCCAGTAACGGCGTGACAAGGTCATCCCGCGCCCCACGCCAGACGTGTCTCTGAGCCGGGCGGGCGAATGACCTCAAGCTCTCGGCGGAGTCGGTGCACGGCGCATCTTCCCTAGGCCAGGCCGTCTCAGCTTTTGTTTCTTCTTCGCGTCGTTTGCTTAGACTCTGCACTTTCCGCGTGTCGTCCAGAACATCTTTGCCTTGCGCAATTTCCAAGCCTGCATTGCCTGCATTGCCTGCCTGCCAGCATTGTGTTTAGCGGATCGCGGATCGCGTATCGCGGCTTTAGGCGCAGATAACCGAAGCTCCTTTGATATCAGCATCAGTATCAGTATCAGTATCAGCAGCTCCACGCAACCGCAGCAGCATCACCGAGTCCAGCACCGCACCGCACCACTCGCCAAGCATGCCGCCGTCGTCGTCGCGAGACTCCCGGCGCAGCTCCCCAGCAGACTCGCAGTCTGTACGCGCTGGCTCTACTGCCCGACGGGACTCACATGCCAGACGAGGCTCACCTGCGCCTTCCCTCCCCAACGGCACGCCCGTCGTGCGCCAGATACCAACCCCCTCTCAAACCGTCAACTCGTCGTCGCAACAAACGCCCCTACCTGGGCGTGTAGATCCGCAGTCATCACTGCCCGGCCCGGCAGAGTCGACGCTGTCCTCTGCGCTGAAAGAGTCGCTCGGCAAGAGCCCTCCACGATTCGGCACGCCTCCGTTGCAGCCGCTCTCCCCGAACGAAGATGCCGCTCCGCGTGGGCCACCGAGCATCTACGGCTCCTTTGACGGCCGCGGCCGCTCTCCCGTCCCCTACCAAGACCCCGAGATTGTGCGCCGGCATTTGGTAGGGCACTACGCATCGCCCAGCAGGTCGAATCGCGGAGCCATAGCCGATGATGACGCTCAGTCGACAGCAGGCAGGAAGCCCGAAGAGGACGAAGAGCACTTCTCGAGCCTGCAGCTTCAGGGCGGCGACATCACGCGCCAGATCTACAGATGGAGCGAGCAGCAGCAACAGGAGGAGCAGGGCTTGCAGCGCAGCAAGAGCTCTCACGGGCCTCGCCGCAGGCCCGAGGAGGAGACGCTAGACATTGACTCTATCCGGCAACCAGGCGGCTTCCGACGAAACTACCTGCGCAGAGCTGCAGGCAGTCCCTCACCCGCACCAGGCCCGTCTGGATACGGTACCGTCCGCCAAGCGCGGCCCCCACCCCAGGTCTTCACCAACAACTTTCTCGAGTTCCTGACCTTGTATGGCCACTTTGCCGGTGAGTCGCTGGAGGAGGATGACGAGGTGCTGGGGCCAGACGAATACTTCTCCTCGGACGCACTAGACTCTGGTGTGCAGACCGACGACGAAGACCGTGAGTACGGCGAGTCGAGTGCGCTGCTCACGCCTGGAAAGCGGAGAAGACGCAAGCCAAAGAAGACGGGCACGGGTACGCCTACGGGAGCAGCCCTACTGCTCCTCAAGTCCTTTGTGGGAACCGGCGTGCTGTTCTTGCCGCGAGCCTTCCTCAACGGCGGTATGCTTTTCTCAAACTTTGTGCTTCTCGCAGTAGCTGGTCTCTCCTACGCCTGCTTCGTCTTGCTCGTCTCCACTCGCCTGGTGGTCGAACACTCGTTTGGCGACATGGGCTTCCATCTTTACGGCGATTGGATGCGCAACCTGATCAACACCTCGCTAGTCATTTCCCAGATAGGCTTCTCCTCGGCCTACATTGTCTTCGTTTCCGAGAACCTGCAAGCCTTTGTCCTCGCCGTGTCCAACTGCAAAACCTTCATTGACATCAAATACATGATCATGATGCAGATGGTCATATTCCTGCCCCTGTCGCTCTACCGCAACATCAACAACATCCAGAAGCTTGCGTTGGTAGCCGATCTCTTCATCCTCATGGGTCTTGTTTACCTGTACTACTTTGATCTCTTCACCATTGTAGACCAGGGCGGCATCTCTGACATTGTCAACTTCAACGCCAAAGACTGGACCCTCTTCATTGGCACCGCCATCTTCACCTTTGAGGGCATCGGCCTCATCATTCCCATCCAGACTGGTATGAAGGACCCCAAGAAGTTCCCCAAGGTGCTCGGAGGTGTCATGATCATCATCACCGTCATCTTCCTCAGTGCCGGCGCCCTCTCGTACGCGGCCTTTGGATCCAAGACGAAGACGGTCGTGCTTCTCAACATGCCGCAAGACAACAAGTTTGTCAACGGCGTCCAGTTCATCTACTCGCTCGCCATCTTGCTCTCGACGCCACTGCAAATCTACCCTGCTATCGAGATCACCAGCCAGCAGCTCTTCAGCCGGACGGGCAAGTACAACCCGTACGTCAAGTGGAAGAAGAACTTTTTCCGCTTCTTCATTGTCTTGGTGTGTGCTTGCCTGGCCTGGGCCGGTGCCGGTGACCTTGACAAGTTTGTCAGTCTTGTGGGAAGTTTTGCCTGTATCCCGCTGGTCTTCATCTACCCTGTAAGTGCTAGCTCTCGGCCATGATCAGAGTCCTACTGACTTGCTATTCAGCCCATGCTTCATTACCGCGCTGTTGCACGAACAAGTTCTGCCCGCGTACTTGATGTCTTGCTGTGCATCCTCGGTGCCGTCGGCATGGTATATACCACAACTCTCACGGTCCAGAGCTGGATCTACGGCGGTGCCCCCAAGGCGCCCGGTTACTGCGACGGCAAATAGTCGGCGTGGCATTTGTTTTGCATCGCATTGTTCATCCATTGTCTTGTATCACATGCAGTATTTTAGCGATGTACATGAGCATTTGACTTGTTTCTTCTTTGGAGACATGTACGCATAGAAGAAGAAGAAGGGTTTAGTCGTAGCGTTGTTGTAACCCAAACTGGCATGTGTACAGTGTATAGAATGAAGCGGATATGGCCACAGGTGCAACCTGTGGACGGGTTATGTATTACAAGACATTCCACAAGGAATATGAAGATGGGGTTTTGGTAGTGCATCTCGTGTGTCAACTAAAGATTGCTGTGAGCCAGTGAGCCAAGCACAAGATGCAAAATTGCAATCAAGTCTGCTGGCATTACGAAACCGAGTGAGACGTTCTGGTGGGGCTCGGAAAGCGGGTCAGAGTCGGGCCTGACCGGGGCAAATACAGGCGCACGCTAGGCGACCGACAGAACAAGCAGAAAGGTGCACGGCACCATTCTTGCCTGGGGCATGTATAGTGTAGACAATGTGAGGCTTGGCTGTAAAGTGCGGCTGATACTAGCCGCAGGTCAACAAGCTAAGCTTTCTCATCCGGACCGGGACAGCTGATGGTACTCACCGTCGCCTCTCAGCGCAAGAGACAAGCAGGCCCCACCCCGCGTGATCCCACACGTTCAGTGCTGATTAGTGCGTACGGTAGGCAAGCCACGACTTGTCATGGTGGAGTTTGTTGCCGTGAGGTTTGAAGAGAAGTTGGACATTGGGCCACTTCACCGTCTGACTGAACTTTTTTTTTCTTTCCCCCGAGGGTGGCGAGGTTTGCGGCAGAACCTCTGCCGTTGGTGGGAGCAGCTGCAGCTACACTGATAGCAGAGTTTGTTTTGCACTGTGTACTGTCCAGGTCAATATGGCAACAAATGCCACAGTTCACGGCCAGGACCCGAATTCGGCCAATGGCTGGCCAAGTGGCCCGTAGCTGAAGAATTGGCTGCCGGCGATCGTGTGCATATTTAGAACTGCTTCCCGTAAGCACATGGATGCCGTTGTCAGTCAGGCCAAAAGGCGCTGGGCTGTTCGGGCGGCCCGTTAGGAGAGGAGGTGTGGTGGTCGCGGCGACATGGCAAATTCACCACATGTAGACGTAGACAGGGTTGAGTGGCAGGGAAAACAGGGCTAGGGGTTGCTATTTTGGAGCTGCTGCGCCTCGTGGTCCCTGAAAAACCATGGTTGGCGGGCGATCGGATCAGGAACGGGCAGCAGACTACGGGCACCATTGGCTGCTCGAGCATGACGAAATAGGGGAGAGGGATACAATGCATTGACAATTGACCGTCATGGCCATGGGCGCGACAGAGTATCGATAGCTACGATTCAAGCGTGGTAGAGCGGCGTCACCACATCTGCGATACGCTGCATTGGCGAGACTAGGCTAGGTGGAGTGGGGAAGGGCGTCGCCGGGGCATGCTTCAGTAGCTTGGCCTGCAAGATATAAGTCAAACACACCACCGCTCTTTCTCGTCTCGCTCATCTGTCTTCTACCCACCCAGCCCATACTCGTTCTCATACCCCTCCAATTGAACCCCCGACTGCCCTACGATCGCTTCTGTTTCTATATTCAAACACCCTACTTTCGTTTGCTCGCCATGTGGTAAGTCCCGCTGCCCCACCACGGACCTGCGAAGCCACCAAGCTACGCCTGAGCTGTGTGAGGCAAGCACGGAGCGAGGCAAGAGCTAGAAGCTGACCATTGATTGCACCAGCGGTATCTTCGGTTACATCAACTACCTGGTGGAGAAGGACAGGAAGTACATTCTCGACACACTCATCAATGGTAAGCAGCCGTCCTGTTCTGGCCGCGCGTTGCACCACTCAACTGGCTGGCTGGCTGGCTGGCTGGCTGGCTGGGGGAGCAGCGGGGCAGGTGGATCATCGCTAACAGCTGTCTTGTGCATAGGTCTGCAGCGTCTAGAATACCGTGGCTACGACTCGGCCGGTCTCGCCATTGACGGTGACAAGAAGAACGAGGTCTACGCCGTCAAGGAGGTCGGCAAGGTCGCTTCGCTCAAGAAGCTGGTTGACGAGCAGAACTTTGACCTCAACAAGGTCTTCGACTCGCACGCCGGTATTGCTCACACCCGATGGGCCACCCACGGTCCCCCCTCGCGTGTCAACTGCCATCCCCACAGGTATGTTGGCCTCTACAACAACAACAGGTGATTGCACTCGTCCGTCGACGCTAACCTGCAACACCAGGTCTGACCCCGACTGGGAGTTCGCCGTCGTACACAATGGCATCATCACAAACTACAAGGAGCTCAAGACGCTGCTCGAGAGCAAGGGCTTCAAGTTTGAGACCGAGACCGACACCGAGGCCATTGCCAAGCTCACAAAATACATCTGGAGCGAGCACCCCGACCTGAGCTTCCCCTCGCTCGTCAAGGCTGTCATCAAGGAGCTCCAGGGTGCCTTTGGTCTGCTGCTCAAGTCGGTCCACTACCCCCATGAGGTCGTGGCTGCCCGCAAGGGTTCGCCCCTCGTCATTGGTGTGCGGACGCAGAAGAAGATGAAGGTCGACTTTGTCGATGTCGAGTACAACGACGAGGGTGCAGCCCTCCCCGCCGAGAGCGCCTCGCACAACGTTGCACTGAAAAAGTCCAACAACCTCCTCGCTCCTCCTGACAAATCGCTCCTCCACCGATCGCAATCGCGTGCCTTCCTCTCCGACGACGGCGTCCCCATGCCCACAGAGTTCTTCCTTTCGTCCGACCCCTCGTCCATTGTCGAGCACACCAAGAAGGTCCTGTACCTTGAGGACGACGACATTGCACACATCCACGAGGGATCGCTGAACATCCATCGTCTGCACAAGGATGATGGCTCTTCCAACGTCCGCACCATTCAGACGCTTGAGATCCAGCTCCAGGAGATTATGAAGGGCCGCTTCGACCACTTCATGCAAAAGGAAATCTTTGAGCAGCCCGAGTCGGTCGTCAACGCCATGCGTGGTCGTCTCGATGCTGTCAACAAGACCGTCACTCTTGGTGGTCTCCGCCAATACCTCTCCACCATCAGGCGATGCCGGAGGATCATCTTCATTGCTTGCGGCACTTCGTACCACTCGTGCATGGCTGTTCGTGGTGTCTTTGAGGAGCTTACCGAGATCCCCATTGCCGTTGAGCTGGCCTCTGATTTCTTGGACCGTCAAGCACCCGTCTTCCGTGACGACACCTGCGTCTTTGTCTCGCAATCCGGTGAGACTGCCGACTCCCTGGGCGCTCTCCGCTACTGCTTGGAGCGCGGCGCCCTGACTGTTGGTATCGTCAACACGGTCGGTTCCTCCATCTCTCTCCTCACCCACTGCGGTGTTCACATCAACGCCGGTCCCGAGATTGGTGTTGCCTCTACCAAGGCCTACACCTCGCAGTTCGTCTGCATGGTCATGTTTGCACTGTCGCTCAGCGAGGACCGTGCGTCCAAGCAGAAGAGGCGCGAGGAGATCATCGAGGGTCTTACCAGGATCTCGGATCAGTTCAAGGAGGTGCTCAAGCTTGACCAGCCCATCAAGAAGCTCTGTGAGAGGTTCAAGAACCAAAAGTCTCTCCTGCTTCTCGGTCGTGGCTCTCAGCACGCCACTGCGCTCGAGGGTGCGCTGAAGATCAAGGAAATCTCGTACCTCCATTGCGAGGCTGTCATGTCAGGAGAGCTCAAGCACGGTGTCTTGGCCCTGGTGGACGAGAACCTCCCCATTGTCATGATCCTTACCCGAGACGACATCTTTGCCAAGTCACTCAACGCATACCAGCAGGTTATTGCTCGCAGTGGACGGCCAATTATCATCTGCAACGAGGACGACCCCGAGTTCCCCACGGACAAGACTGACAAGATTGAGGTGCCCAAGAACGTCGATGTTTTGCAGGGTCTCATCAACGTCGTTCCCCTGCAACTCATGTCCTACTGGATGGCCGTTGCTGAGGGTGTCAACGTCGACATGCCCCGTAACCTTGCCAAGTCGGTTACTGTCGAGTAGGCAATGTTTTACGCAAGGCCTTCTCCAAGACGGAGAAGCCGGACATGATTTGGCTTTGACCACATGCGGGATTTATGATTGAAACTCTTGGATGTGGCTTTATGTATGGCACCTTACGATATTTAGAGGCCAGAGCAATTGCAGCTACTGGCCTTGTTTGGAATGAACAAAAATTCTCTTCACCTTTTGTCCTGTATTCGGTGACGGGTCAGTTGCTTTGATTTGATTGATTGACACGCGGCTTTTTGGCACCCCTGTCCCGATGACACCATCTGGTAATTGTAAGGCGCGGGATCCCTGCCGCTTCTCGCTTGCGGGGTAGCTCGAGATGATGTGTGTGTGTGTGTGTTCCTGCATTCTTCAGCCCGACTCGGTAACAAGAAATACGCAAGCAAACATCGAAGCCTAGACACATATAGCTCGTAGCGCTTAGAGACGTGGGTTAATACACACAGTTGGCATGGCATCTATCAAGGGCCCCGGCGCGCCCAAAGCCTACGACGGTAAGCTCACGAAGCCCCTCAACCCCGCTGCCACGGTCTTGACCGCGATATCTCACTGCGCAAACTTGGGGCTGATGATCATGTACAGGCTCCGGGCTGCGCATCGGCATTGTGCATGCGCGATGGAACACTAAGATCATTGATGCGTTGCTCGAGGGCACGAAAAAGAAGTTGAAGGAGGCGGGTGTCAAGGACGAGAACATTGTTGTGCAGACTGTGCCAGGCAGCTATGAGCTGCCGTATGCCGTCAAGCAGTATGTCCGGGATCTATCTAGTCTTGGGTAGGAGGCGAAAGCTTGCTAACTTGACGACCAAACTAGACTCTACTCGGCCTCGCAGATTCAGTCTTCGTCGACAGGCGTCGTAGGCGCAGCAGCCGACCTTCTAGGCTCCACGTCGGACCTCACGTCGCTCTCGATAACACCGTCCAAGACGTCCAACTCACCCTTTGACGCTATAATCGCCATAGGCGTGCTCATCAAGGGCGAGACGATGCACTTTGAATACATTTCAGAAGCGGTAAGCCACGGGTTGATGAGGCTGCAGCTGGATAACAATGTGCCAGTTATCTTTGGGCTGTTGACGCTGTTGAGCGACGAGCAGGGTCTTATGAGGGCGGGAATCGGGGGCAAGGACGGCAAGGGAGGGCACAACCATGGCGAGGACTGGGGCAGTGCGGCCGTAGAGCTGGGTGTCAAGAGAAAGGGGTGGGTTGAGGGAAAGTTTGTGGATTAGGTGGGTAGCTCTTCTATTGTAGGCTCTCGCTCTCGCTCCTCGTCTCTTGCGACGTACAACAACATGTGACTTTGTCTAAGCTGCCTGATTTTTTTTGATACAGTGTAGCACATATGCACATGCGCGATAGATGATCTTGTACTCTGGGCTGGTACTGTATGTGCTGGTTGCCATGGGTGTGCAAGTGTACTGCGGTGCTTTGCTAGCGTGGTGGTGGGTGGCTCTCTGTAAAGGTGGTTGCGCAGATGCACATTACGGTCAGACGGCGGCAGTTTGGTGCAGGCGGCGATACGGGAGGTTATGCGACCGGTGTTGGGCAGTCGTCAAAGTCACATAACAGGACGGATTGTTGGGATCGAAAAGACATGGTCGGCGGCGAGTGGGTGTGCAGCTCTCCTTTTTCTCCCTCAGACGCTAGCTTGGCGGCCGGGGGGCGCATGGATGCATGGGTGCGCACTTCACCTGCGAAAGGCTAACATTCCTGAACGACGGCCCTCTCTCAACACCAGGCTCATCTGTGCGAGCCAGCGCGCAACCGACTCACTCGCCCATTTCATCATTTGCACTCTGCACACCTGTTTGTCCTGTCCCGTCCCGGCCCGCGGCCTCTGACACGTCCCCACCGCGTGGCTGCGCGTTTGTCTATATACCCGTTTCTGGCCTGCAGCTGCTTCAAGGACACCGACGCCCGACACTCCCCCCCTCCCCCCTAACCCGCCCATCTTGTGCCCAACACAGACACAGCTACATGGCAATGGAGAGTGGGCACTCGTGCTGATCCCAGACACCAATCGACGCTGAGGTGCGCTTCGGCAGCGTAGCCACCAGCACGCGGACAAGTGATATCAAGTCCATGTCCGGCCGGCGACGCGGCGACAGAGAAGAGAGGTCACTGCGGCGGGCAGCTTCGCATCGCCCAAACTCACCTGCCATCTCGCACGCCGCCTCGGCTGCGGCAGCAACACGACCGGCAGCGGGTGGTGCAACGCGCACGCTCAGACACAAGAAGAAGTCACTCTCACCTCCCCCCAGCCATGCGCGGCGCCCTGGCGAGCTGCTAGACGAAGTCGACTCGGACTCGTCTGCCCCTACGCCCGCTTCCTCGTCCACCTTCTCCGCGCCCTGCACAATGTCGCGCTCTGGCCACACCTATTCCCTCCACGCCCTCACACCCTTGACCAGCTCAGACTCGTCTCCACCGGGCAAGTTGCCCAGTCCGCGCTCTTCCAAGCTCTCGTACGAGACGATGCACGCGACCGCAGCCGCCGCACACACGGCGCCAGCGACCGCGCCCAACAATGTCGCCGACACCATCACACCCATAAACACGCCGCCCGAGACACGGCGCTCCGTCTTCCCCCCCGACGGTGTCCTGGGCCAGCGCGCGACCTACGACGCCCAACTTGACCCAAAACTCGATAGGCGGGCGAGAGCGAAAGGAACGGCCAAATATACTACAATACTGGACAAGGTACGTGAAGGCTATAGATACATGCATACTCCATGTGGTCGCCCTGTGACGCTAAGGCTAACTTGACTTGTGTTACAGGGCGACCCGTCTCCCCCTCCCGACCCGCGCCTGGCGATTGCGGGCTACACCACTGGGAACTATGTCATTAAGACATCCTTCACAGGCGCACCCAAGTCGAAGCTCCGGCTGGCCCCTTATGTTGCCAAGCCCTACTCCTTCGACCACCGTATATCCTGCGGCCCGGGTCCGGCAACCCAGGTCGTAGTCACCGGATTTGATCCCCTGACCCCCGACGTGCAATTGCGTGCTTTCTTCTCCACCTACGGCGACGTGGAGACTCTCCGCAACCAAGTACACCCTGATAACGGCAGCCCACTTGGAATATGCTTGGTCAAGTTCCGCGATACTCCTCCCATGCGAGGCACCGACCCCGTCAAGGCTACCACGTCAGCGAAGCGAGCCGAGCGAGAAGGCACTGGCCAGCGCCTTGCACAGCACACTATCAAGGTCCAATCAGACCGTGAGGGACGCAGATGCGCAAAGCTCGTGAACATGGCGGTGCAGCAAAGCCGCAAGGAAGAAGAAAAATTGCGGGCCAAGTTCGCTGCGAAAGCGGCAAGCATTGCGCCTCCAACGGGACCTGCAAACTTCGATCTGCCGGCAAACGTTCCCAAAGGCCCTTCCGGAAAAGGCGCGCGTCCACCGATAGCCATGCCGCGAGAGCCGTTGACGCGAAAAGCCGCGCTTTCCTACCTCATTGAACGCGAGCCTATAAAACCGACCCTGAAACGCAAGCCGTACATATTCATCGCACACGCATACGTACCGGTCCTCGCCACGACGGTAGAGCATCTCAAGAAGCGGTTAAAGAACTTCCGGTGGAACGCCGTACGATGCGACCAGACCGGCTACTATGTGACCTTTGAAGAATCAAAGCGCGGCGAGGAGGAGACGGTTCGATGCTACAAGGAGTGCCATATGCAGGCCCTGTTCACATATGTCATGAACATGGAGTGCAATCAATATGGCGATCCCAACTATGAACGAAGTCCGAGCCCCGAGCGCGTAGTGGCAGACAAGAAGCGGAAGGCCATAGAAGAGCGGATAGCACAGGAAGAGGCAGAGGATTTGGCATTGGAGAAGCAACAACGCGCCGACTCGCTGGACCCTGTGTATGCAGCTGTTGACTTTGTCCGACAGGAATTACTCGAGAAGCTTCTTGGGGAGATCAAGACAAAACTAGCCGCTCCCACCATATTGGAACTCCTGGATCCCGAGCTGCACGTTGAAAAGCGCCGGAGGCTCAATATCCCGGCTCCACCTAAGAAGGACGAGGATGTGCGACCACCTGCGCTTCTTGCCCCAGGCTTCGACACCTTTGGCGCCGGTACGCCCAAAGGTCGGAATGGAGGTTTCGGTGGTCGCGGTGGCCGGAGAGGATTGGGTGCATGGGACCCGAGTACCAGACGTGGAAAGAAACCCCCAAAGATTGTCAACGCATTTGTGGATGAACGAAGAAAGGCATCCGCACCAAAGCCCCGCGTGGCTCGTGGCCTCCATAGGCAGATGATTGAGATGTTTGAGCCAGAGGAATCGGATGACGAGAGCCGTAGCCAGTTGACTCGCGGCACAGAAGAGCAGGAGAGCCGACCTATCAGCCGTGCTCCTTCTACTGATGTCGAAGAGGAAGAGGAGGAAGAGTCATCAAGAGCTCATCGCGCGAAGCGGCGCCGTATCGAGACTGGATGGGGCGAAGACAGCGACGAGGAAATGGACGACTCTCACGCAAGGAGTTTGCTTGCTCATTGTATCCACAAAGACCCCGAGAATATGGCAGAGAAGGAGCTGGAACAAGTGCTTGCCATTCTTCCTCGCTCCTCGCCCATCTGGAAGAAGGCGGACAAGGCGCTCAAGGGCTTCAGGAGGTTGCGGAAGATTGAACAAGAGGCAGACGCAATCTTCAATATCACAGCAAGCCCAGTTGACAAACTTGAGCCCGAAGTCGTTATTACCCAAGACGATGAAGCACTCAAGCCGATTGAGACTACCGAACTTCCCGAGACGCTGAAAACACTCAAGAAGAAGGCACCGCCGAAGAACAAGAAAAAGACCAAGAAGCAGCTTGAAGAGGAGGCCAAAGCTGCACAGGCAGAACTGGTGGGGATTGAGCCGCTTGTTGAGGAAGCGGTTGCTGAAGTCGCCGAGGTCAAGGTCATGGAAGACGACACTGCTGAAGAGAGGCGCAGGGATAATCGCGGCTCTGTTAACTGGGGAGTATCTTCTGACGAGCCTCGCAAGACTGTAGAAGATGACCTAAGTGTGGTCATGGACATTGATGGATGGCAACACATGCTCAAGGACGAGGAAGATCTACGTCATCTCAAGATCGCGCTAGAGTCGACTGCGCCTGCAAAGATTGGAGATGCACAATCTTGGGCATGGAAACAAAAGTCAATCAAGCATCTCAATCGCAACGGCCAGGAGGGTGTCTCCCGCACCGAGACGAAGATCGAAGGGTACTATGTACCCAATTCGACTGGCTCGGCGCGTACAGAGGGTGTCAAGAAAATTCGCGAATCCGAAAAGTCAAAGTATTTGCCACATCGTATTCGCGTCCAGAAGGAGCGCGAAGAGCGCCAACGCCGGGCAAAGCAGGAAGAGCGAAGTGTCGTCTCAGTCGAAGGCTTCAAGTTCCAGACCAGTTCCAACAAGACGTCGACGGCAAACTCGCGCGCCAACCGTGCCAACAACCGCCGTATGGTTAACGACATCAACATCTCCAAGAACATGTCTGGTGCCGAAGGTGACGCCTTGCGCTTTAACCAACTCAAGAAGCGTAAGAAGCTT
>Ga0265780_10003596_pt1 | contig 20292 bp, 11 predicted proteins | sample P1T30metagenome_FD_192432 | JGI IMG/M metagenome (GOLD analysis project Ga0265780, IMG submission 192432) | Plant litter microbial communities from East Loma Ridge, Irvine, California - P1 T30 | ecosystem: Environmental > Terrestrial > Plant litter > Unclassified | place: USA: California...
GGATACACCCTTAACCCCTTTTACCCTATAGTAAAAGAGGGTAAGCTGCACGGCTTGTGGAGCAATGATGCCGGTGGCTGCCTGGTATCGCTAATTGCCACATTTACACACTTTTATGAGGCCGAAAACCTGCCATATAATGTTGTAATTGTAGCATCTGCCGAGGAAGAAAGCAGCGGCCCGAATGGCCTGAACAGCGTGCTGCAACACCTGCCGACACTGGATTGTGCCATTGTAGGCGAACCCACAGAAATGCAGCTGGCTATTGCCGAAAAAGGACTTTTAGTGCTTGATGTTATTATAGAAGGAACACCCGGTCATGCCGCCCACCCCAACGATAACGTGTCAATTTACAACGCATTAGGTGTTGTGGAATGGTTCAGGGATTACCGTTTTGATAAGGTAAGCGAGGTATTGGGACCCATAAAAATGACCGTTACCGGCATCAATGCCGGCAAACAGCATAACGTTGTTCCAGCCGAATGCCATCTTGTTGTAGACGTGCGGGTTAACGATTGCTACACCAACACTCAGGTACTGGATATAATTCAAAAAGAGCTTGAAGGCAAAGCGATCGTAAAAGCGCGTTCGCTGCACCTAAACTCCTCATCTATAGATAAAAACCACCCGATAGTACAGGCAGGAATTGAACTGGGCAGGACTACTTATGGATCGCCTACCTTATCAGATCAGTCGGTATTGTACTGCCAGTCGCTTAAGCTGGGCCCGGGCAGCTCGCCAAGGTCGCATACGGCAGACGAATTTATATACATTAACGAAATTGAAGAAGGAATTAGACTGTATATCAATATATTATCTAAATTCCTAAAACAGGAAATACCATCGGAAGCACTGCTTTCCGACTTAAAAAATTTACCATGAAACTCTGGGAAAAAGGAATACCTACCGATATAAAAACCGACCTGTTTACTGTTGGCAATGACCGCGAACTTGACTTACTATTAGCTGAATATGACGTAGTTGGATCAATGGCACATGCTAAAATGCTGGCAAAGACCGGACTGCTGACTACTGAAGAAGCGCAGGACTTAGTAATGGCTCTTGAAGACATACTTACCGACATTAAAAAAGGTGACTTTTTTATTGAGCAATCATTTGAAGATGTGCATAGTAAGATAGAATACCTGCTTATAGAAAGGCTTGGCGATACCGGTAAAAAAATACATACCGCACGTTCAAGAAACGATCAGGTCTTAGTAGATGTCCACCTGTTTTTAAAGGCAGAACTTACAGCTATTAAACAGCAAACCAACAAGTTATTCGAATTGCTTATGGCAAAAGCCGAAGCTAACAAAGAGATACTTTTACCTGGTTACACCCATTTTCAGGTAGCAATGCCATCATCGTTCGGGATGTGGTTCTCGGCGTATGCCGAAAGCCTTGTAGATGACGTAGTTATGCTAAATGCAGCGCTATCTGTAGCCGACCAGAATCCGCTTGGATCTGCGGCGGGATACGGCAGTTCTTTCCCGATTGACAGGACATTTACAACACAGGAATTAGGCTTCAACACCCTGAAATATAATTCGGTAGCTGCACAAATGAGCCGTGGAAAAGCCGAAAAAACAGCCGCTTTTGCAATGGCATCTGTAGCTGGGACATTATCTAAACTCGCAATGGATATATGCTTATATCTGAGCCAGAATTTTAGCTTTATCACTCTGCCACAGCACCTTACAACAGGGAGCAGTATCATGCCACACAAAAAAAACCCGGATATTTTTGAGCTAATAAGAGGCAAGTGCAATAAAATCCAGGCATTGCCTTACGAATTAACCCTGATAACCAACAATTTACCAAGCGGTTACCACCGTGATTTCCAGTTATTGAAGGAAGGATTATTTCCGGCGCTGCAAACCCTGAAATCATGCCTTGAAATGGCTGTTTTCAGTATTAACGAGATTGAGCCAAACAAGACTATTTTAGATGACAAAAAGTACGATTATCTCTTCACTGTAGATGCACTAAACGAACTGGTAACCAGCGGAGTACCTTTTAGGGATGCCTATAAAATAGTGGGCGAACAGGTAGAAAATAATTCTTTCACATCCCCCAAGGCTACAAAACACACCCATGAGGGTAGCATTAACAACCTGTGCCTTAATGAAATAAAGAAAAAAATGGAGGCTGTTTTAGGCAATTAATATTACACAATTGGTAATTCAAAACACCTGTTTTTAACCTGTTTTAACAAAAACAGGCAAAACGTAAAACATTAAAAAAGTGCACATTACAATTAATGTTGCACTTTTTGTTTTTAGGCTGCCGGGGTAATTTTTGCACAGAATTGCCCCGGCATTTTTTAAAACCCAAAAGTATTAAACTCAAGAAAACTCAATTTTAATTGCAGGTACCTTGTTGTGAATTTTGCCTTTAGCAAATCGTATTCGGTAACGAGCAATTGATTTTTTGAAGTCGTAAAAACGATGGCTTCAATCAGTCCACTGCTAAATTTTGACTGCGTGGTTTCAAACGATTTTTGTGCGTATGCCCTTGTCTGTTCCAGTTTAGCGGCAAGCACTTCATTTTGCTGTTTTTTAGCCGTTTCCTGCTCAATGGTCTGGCGTAGTTTTATCTTTTCCTGCTCTGTTTCCACATTACGTTTCTGGAAGTTTACTTTTGCAAGCTGTACATCGCGATTGGTCTTTAAACCGTTGAAAACAGGCACTCTAATCTGCAAGCCTATGTAATGGTTCTTATTGTCGTTAAGCTGAGTCCAGAACGGATCTACCATACTGCCCGGCTGATTTAAAGGCGAGTAATAGAACGACGAGTAACTGTAAAATGCTGATATTACAGGCAAATAGCCGTTTTTTTGTATCGTGATATCTTTCTTAGCCACATCGGCACTTAACTGGGCAGACTGTATTTTAGGATAGTGCTGTAACTCATTGGCATATACCTCATCAGCTGGTTTATCGGTAAGATCTACACTTTCAATATTAGCAAAGATGATAGTATCAGGGTCCATTCCCTTAACATTCATAAGCTGCAATATCGTAAGCTTTTGATTGTACAGCAGTTGTATTGTCTGTATAATGGTATTCTCCTCCTGCGCATAACTCACCTGCATATCATACAGGTCACTCTTAGGCTTACTGCCTATGTTTACTTCCTTTTCAATCCTGTTTAGGTTAAACTTAGCGTTTTCAAACCTGCCCTGCTGTATCTTTAGTAATTCCTGGCTGTACAGCACATTAAAGTAGTTTTCCAGTAGCGTAAGCTGATACTCCGCAGCCGTAGCTTCTTTATCGGCTTTAGCCTTAAGCACTGCAATTTTATTGCGACGCGCAGTGGTAAACGTATTAAAATTTACAATGTTCATATTCGCATCCAGCGACATATTATCACTAAGTATATTTCTGCTTACCCTGCTGTTTGTTGCAGGGTCTATAGTTGACCCTATACTGTAACTGTGCGATGCCGAAATACTAACTGTTGGCAGGAACTCTAATAGCGGGCTGCGGTGCGTAGTTTCGGCACTTAATATCTCCAACTGGCGTAGTTGAAAATCGGGATTATTTTTCATTCCCGTAGCAATACACTGCTCAAATGTCCATACTTCCTGTGCCTGCACAAAGCAGGATATCAGTAAACAAAACAGAATACTATGTTGTTGTAAAACCTTCATTTTAGGCAGTTTTATAGCAGGGCTGGGTAGTAAAATACCTCAGCCCGCTTAAGAATTATAAGTAAGAATCTATTCGTATTTAAGGTAAGCAAGCACATTTACCCGCGTGGCATACCATGCTCTGCTCAGTACTACAACAAGCGTTAATACCATAAGTACTGTAAAGCCAACCAGAAATGGCACTACCGATATTGGTATGCGGTAGGTAAAGTTTTCCAGCCATTTGTCTAACAGCATCCATGCCGGTACAAAGGCGATAAGAAAACCTATTATGCAGAATAACACATATTGTTTTGAGAGTGCCGCAAGCAGTACTCCTGTTTCTGCACCAAGTGTTTTACGAATAGCTATCTCTTTCATCCTGCGTTGTATACTGTACGATGACAGGGCAAACAACCCAAACAATGCTATTAGTATTACCACAATATTAAGCAGTGTAAACAGGTTACGCTGTTCCACAAAATTCTGGTATGACCTTGCAAAATTCTTGTCTACAAAATCATAACTAAAAGGATAATCAGGGTCGATAGTATGCCACAACTGTTCCATTTCAGCAAGTGCCGATTCCATCTGCGAAGGTTTAACCGTTACATATATATCGTTAGTATTTTGCAGCATCCAGCTCATCGCCTTAAAATGCGCAAACACCATAGGCGGTATAGGAGCCTGCGGACTGTTTAAGTGAAAATCTTTCACCACACCCACAACCTTATACTGCTGCTTATCCCAATTGATATATTTTCCAAGAAGCTTTTTATCATTAAACATCTTAAGAGCAGTTTCATTGATCATAACCGAATTAATAGTGTCTGAAGCAAAATTGGGTGACAGGTCGCGACCGGAAGCTAATTTTATCTTCATCATATCCAACAGCCCAAAATCGACTACCATGTATTGCAACGATACTTCTGTTGCCCCATAGGTAAATGAACTCAGGTGAGAAGATCCGCCACCCAGTTTGAATGTTCCACCCGATACCTGCTCTACACCTTTTATAGCGAGTAGCCTTTCTTTTACCGAACTGTATTTTTGCGCAAGTTTATCTTTCCAGCCTTCTGCCCTAAAATCATAGTTATTCCTGTAATTGATATCTATAACCTGGTCGCCTTTAAAACCAAGGTCTTTAGAGGCTAAATAGTTTACCTGTTGGTTTACGATATAAGAACCTATGATGAAAAAAGAAGCAATACCAAACTGAAAAACCAGCATACCGTTGCGCAGCCAGATACCTCTTTTACTTCGTGAGAAATTGCCTTTAAGCACATTTACCGATTCGAATTTAGAAACATACACCGCCGGCATAATACCTGATAATGCTACGATTATAATAAAAACCAAAACAAGCTGCATATAAAACTGACTGCTTCTTATAACCAGCTCTTTACCTAAAAATGAGTTGTAATACGGCAATGAAATTTCTACAATTACCATAGCCAGCAAAACAGCAAACAGGGTGGTAAGCACAGTTTCAAAAACAAATTGCTTTACAATATTGCTTTTAGAGGCACCCAGTACTTTGCGAACACCTACTTCTTTAGCCCTTTTAATAGCATTTGCAGTGGCAAGGTTTACATAGTTTACTATAGATATTAGCAATATCAGTAACGACAGGCCAACCATAATTACTAAAAATTGGTAGCTACCCCTGCCCTCGGGCACATCGCCTACGCGAGAATGAAGCCTTAAATCGATAAGCGATTCTAAATATACTTTAGTCTCACCATATCGTTTTACATATTCTTTTGGCGAAATTCCACTTTCAGCAGCAAATAATTTTGTTCCGAAATCATAGTATAAGCGTCCTATTTTTTCCTCTACAGCTGTAGCCTGCCCTGCATCTTTAAGCTTAACCAGCATAGCAAAACTAAAACTTCCCCAACGCGATTCATTTTCCTTTAATTTCGGATTGATCTCGCAGATAACCAGTTCAGGCGCAAAAGACGATTTACCATTTAATTTATAAACGCCTTTTACAGTGTATATTTTATCGCCAGATCTAAGGGTTTCGCCCATTGGGTCAGTGCTTCCGAACAATCGCTGTGCTGCTTTTTCAGACAATACAATATTTCCCTCATCTAAAGCAGTTGCCCTATTGCCCTGAATAAACTCAAAAGGAAAAAAACTAAAAAAGTTCTTTTGTGCATCGGTAACTTTACCAAACATCTCCTTTTTGCCCTTATATTCAAAAATACCATCATTATACCAGGCGTTCATGTAACAATATTCGGTCACCTCCGGGATAGATGATAAATGTGGCCCAACAGGTGCGGCACTTGCGCCCCAAACCTTATTTTCACCCATATCTACGACAGAGTAAAATATCCTGTCTTTATCCGGATTCCAGTCGTTATACGCATGCTCGTCGTTCCAGTATAATATGGCGAACACGAGCCCTGCAATGCCCAGGCTAAGCCCCAGTACATTAAGTGCCGTAAAAAACTTATTGTTTTTTACCTGATATAAATATATTTTAAGCCAGTTGTTTAGCATGATTATTCGTATTTAAGATAAGTAAGTACATCTACTCTCGTAGCCTGGTAAGCTCTAGATAATACTACCAGCAGGGTTAATGCCATAAGTATTGCAAAGCCAATTATAAATGGCAGTACAGAAACATCTATGCGGTAAGCAAAGTTTTCCAGCCATTTGTCAAGAAGCAGCCATGCCGGCACAAAAGCAATTAAGAAGCCTGTAATGCAAAACACAACATACTGTTTAGACAAGGCTGCAAGCAGCACACCGGTTTCGGCACCCAGCGTTTTGCGAATGGCAATTTCCTTCATCCTGCGCTGAATACTGTAGGATGAAAGTGCAAACAAGCCAAACAGCGCAATAAGTATTACTACCACATTAAGCAGTGAGAAAAGGTCTTTTTGCTTAACATACGCCTTGTAGCTTTTAGCAAAATTGGTGTTTACAAATTCGTACTTAAAAGGATATTCAGTGTCAACCTTAGTATTCCATAATTTTTCAAGCCTTGCAAGTGTCGCCTCCATATCATCGGCTTTTACTTTTACGGTAATGTTGTGCAGGCTGCCAAACATCCAGTCTACTGTCTTCAGGTGAAAAAATATCATTGGTTCTATTTTGGAATTTATGTTCTCCAGGTGAAAATCTTTAACCACACCCACTATTGTAAATTTCTGTTCATTCCAGTCTATTTCTTTCCCAATAGGGTCTTTATCTTTAAGCAGCGCTATAGCTGTTTCATTCAGCAGAATAGAGTTAATAGTATCAGATGCCAGTGTTGGGGTTAAATTACGCCCTTTGATCACCTTAATGCCCATAAGATCCAGCATTTCAAAATCTACCGCCATATTCTTACCAAGTATGTTTATATCATTATGGTATGTAAAACTGGAAGATGAACCTGCTCCATCGCCAAAAGCAAATGTGCCTCCGGATACACTTTCTACACCCTGTATCTTAGAAACTTCCTGCTTTACGGTTTCATAGCGTTGTACCATTACAGGTGTCCAGTCTTTTTTGCTCCAGTCATATTCCTGCTGCCTGTATTGTATATGAATTATCTGATCGCCCTTAAAGCCAAGGTCTTTAGCCGTCATGTAATTAACCTGGCTGTACACTATGTACGACCCAACAATAAAAAAAGACGCAATAGCAAATTGTAGTATAAGCATACCATTGCGTAGCCATACACCGCTTTTGCTTCGCCCAAAATTACCTTTAAGCACATTTAGCGTTTGAAAGTTAGATACATATACCGCAGGAAATATACCCGCCATAAGCAGTACCACTATAAAAATCATGACAAGCTGCATAAAAAACTGCACCCCTATCAGGGCAAGCTGCTTATCTAAAAAATTGTTATAATACGGCAGCGATAATTCTACAATTACTAAGGCAAGCAGTATGGCAAATGCCGTTGTAAGTACAGCCTCAAAAACAAACTGTTTTACAATATTGCCTTTTGTTGCGCCCAGTATTTTTCGCACCCCTACCTCTTTAGCTCTTTTAATAGCATTGGCAGTCGCCAGATTTACATAGTTTACAATTGAAAGCACCAGTATTAGTACCGATAGCCCTGCCATAATCAACAGGAACTGGTAGCTGCCCTTACCTTCGGGATTACCGCCGGCTATAGAATGCAGCCTTATTTTACTTATTGGTTCAAGGTATACTTTCGTTTCCCCATTCTTTTTGATGTAGTCACTTACAGATATGCCTTCGCGTTTTGCCGACTGCTTTACTTTGTATTCAGAATAAATATCCTGAAGCCCTTTTGTTACAGCCGCCGCTTTATCGCCACCTTTCAGTTTAAAAAGCAATCCAAAATTATAGCTGCCCCACTGGTCTTTATTTTCCAGAATCCTGCGATCCATACCGTTAAACACTACATTAGGTTCAAAAGACGATTTACCTGCAATGCGGTACACTCCTTTTACAACAAATTTTCCGCCACCGCCAAACATCACGGTTTTGTTCATCGGGTTTTCGCTGCCAAATAACTGGCTGGCGGCTGCTTCAGATATAGCAATGCTTCCGGGGGTAACCGCTGTAGCCGCGCTGCCTTTTATAAACTCAAAAGGAAAAAAGGAAAAAAAGTTATTCTGCGCACTAAGCATTTTATCCATCATCTGCCTTTTACCTTTATAGGTAATTGCATTTTCATGGTACCAGTCGTCCATATAGCAATACTCGGTTACATCGGGCAGTATTCTTTTAGCGTACTCACCTGTAGGCGCCAGATTGGTAGACCATACATTACCCCCGCCCAGGTCGTTTATTACCTGAAAAGCAGTTTCTTTATTAGGGTTCCATTCGTTATACGACTGTTCGTCGTTCCAGTACAGTATGGCAAATACCAGCCCGGCAATACCAAGGCTAAGTCCCAGTATATTAAGGGCGGTAAAAAACTTGTTGTTCTTTACCTGGTATAAAAATATTTTAAGCCAGTTCTTTAGCATTATTGGTGATTTTTAGTTGATTGATGGTTGTCGGTTGTCAGGTTAAATATTGGGTAAAAAGTCATAATCAGAGTAATCTCCGACAACTAATAACTATCAACCGACAACCAAAAACTCTTATGCCTCATTCGTTACAAAAACATCGGTATTCCTGCTGTTTTTTCTTTCACTAAGCACCATACCATCTTTCATAATGATGGTTTTTTGCGAAAACGAAGCATCATACTCCGAGTGGGTTACCATTAATATGGTGGCACCCGCTGCGTGAAGATCTGTTAGCAGTTCCATCACTTCATTACCGTTTTTACTGTCCAGGTTACCTGTAGGCTCATCGGCAAGTATAATTTTAGGATCGTTAACCAATGCCCTTGCAACGGCTGCCCTTTGCTGCTGCCCACCCGAAAGCTGCTGCGGATAATGCTTTAGCCTGTGCGATATAGCAAGTCTTTCTGCAATAGCCTCAACTTTTTTCTTTCTTTCGCCAGATGGCACATTGTTATAAATAAGCGGCAATTCTATATTATCATACACCGAAAGCTCATCAATAAGGTTAAAGTTCTGGAAAACAAAGCCCACGTTCTCTTTCCTCATCTTCGCTTTTTCGCTTTCGCTGAGTCCGTTTATCTCTTTACCTAAAAGCTGGTAGCTTCCGCCGGATGCGCTGTCCAGCATACCCACAATATTTAGCAAGGTAGATTTACCACAGCCCGAAGCGCCCATGATGGTAACAAACTCACCCTGTTTTACACTTAGCGAAACATCGTTAAGCGCTTTGGTTTCTACTTCTTCTGTCCTGAATACTTTTGAAAGATTTTTAATGTGTATCATAGTATTTGTTTTGGATGCTGCCTGCCGGAGGTGATTAAGTTCCTTACAGGCAACCTGGTTAATGATTGTTTATTTTGATTTTTTGATTGATGAATGAACCCCGTGCGTTACTTCCTCACAAACCACTTACAATCATACGATCCTGTGGCTTGCTTACCTTTAAATGTAACTTTATATTCTTTGTTAGCGGCAAGGGTAATTGTTTCGGTGTCCTTTTTACTGTCGGTAAACGTATGTTCCAATAGTGTGTTGCCGTCGGCATCGGTCACTTCCATCTCTAACTTACCTTCTTTTACAGCGATGTCATACCTAAGGTCAATATCAGTGTTCTTATCAGGAGTAAGCGTAAAATAAACCTGCCCTGTAAATTCTTTGTACTTAGCATCACTGTACTTATCGTTGTGGTGGTTTATCCATTGTTTGTCAGACACCGGCTGGATAAAATGCAAGCCTGTAGCCTTAACTGTATTTTCCTGTGCGGTCATTTTTACCACTGTCATTACCATGACAATAAATAATAAAACTAGCTTTTTCATATCGTTATTCGTTGGTTATATTTAAAACTTCTATTTTTTCATAATCTTTATACGACGACGTTATTACCATCTCGCCGGGTTTAAGCCCTTCGGTCACCTCATAGTACAACGGGTTTTCACGTCCTGTTTTTATAACCCTTTTTTCTGCTTTATCGCCTTTTACAACAAATATCCATCGCCCGGCGGTACCATCAAAAAAACTTCCTTTAGGCAACACTGTTGTCTTTGTTTTTTCAGACAGCATAAGCCTCACCCCAAAGCTAAGTCCCTGCTTAATATCAGGTGGTGCGGCACCAATAAAATTAAGTTCTACAATAAAACGTCCGCCCTTAACTTCGGGTATTACCTTCATAACTTCAACATCTACGGTTTCACCTTTAAAATCTACCTTGCCTTTTTGCCCAACACTTACACGTTCCAGGTAAAACTCATCTACATCTGCCATAAGTTTGTAACCTTTCATTACGTCTATTTTACCTATGCTTTCACCTGCAATGTAGTTTTTGCCCAGTACCGGCTCAAAAGATGTTAGCCTGCCTGCCATAGGCGCAGTAACCAGAAAGTTCTTCTTATTGGTGCGCAGTATGTCAAGGCTTTTGTACATAATAGCCTGCGACTGGCTCATTTGGCCTATCTGCATCAGGTTGGCCTGTTTTTCTTTCTGAATACTCTGCTGGATTATATTCTTGCGCTCTTTCTGAAACCTGAAATTCTCTTTTGTTTTCTCCCATTCGTTTTTGGACAGTATCTCTTCTTTAAACAGCTTCTCATTCAGGTCATACAGGTTTTTGGCATCCTGGTAATCGTGGTCTATCGCAACGAGGTCTTTTGCCATATTAAGTTCCTGGTTTCTTAAATCAAGCTTTGCTTTGTTAAGGTTATTTATCTGTTCGATGATCGATGTTTCCTGCGTAACATAACCCAGTTCGGTATTTGGGTTGTATAATCTTGCCAGCGGCTGCCCCTTGGTAATCATATCGCCGTTAGATACAAATATCTCCTGGATCGACCCGCCTTCGATAACATTAAGCAGCATTGCGTTAAGCGGCTCTACTTTTGCCTGAAACACAATAAAGTCTTCAAAATAGTTGTCTTCTACTGTTTTTATGGCAATTTCACTCTTCTTTACGGTAAGCCCTCTTTTTTTGGTTATCGATGCATACACAAAGTAGCCTGCCAATAAAAAAGCGGGCAGCGCAATGAGTAAATACTTATTTTTTCTATTTTTACGGGTAACGATGGTATCCATTTCAGCTTATTTATCTTACAGTAATGCAATTTTGTGCCACAATTTTAAAACTATTAATCATTTGAAATTGAGCTAATTGTATATTCAATAAATTTTACAAGTGTCCGATAATGAACACCATTTGTCCGAAAACGTACAGTACATGAAAAAAACGCAGGCCAATATTTTAGTAATAGACGACCAGGAAGATATACTCTTTGCGGCCAAAATGGTTTTAAAGAAACATTTTGAGACCATTTATACCCTGAGCGACCCTAAAAAAATACTCGCCACCCTGGCAGAACATCCTATAGATGTAGTACTGCTGGATATGAATTACCGTATAGGTTTTGAAGATGGCCGCGAAGGCATTTATGCGCTAAAAGAAATAAAAACCTTTTCGCCCCAAACGACCGTGATCTTAATGACTGCCTTTGGCAAAGTAGAAACCGCTGTTGAAGGCCTTAAGCTTGGTGCTTTTGATTATATACTAAAACCGTGGGATAACGAAAAACTAATTACAATAGTAAAATCGGCAGTAGAAGAAAGCCGGAAAGAACGTAAAAAAGAAGCAAGGATACCAAAGAAGGATACCTTTTTTGTAGGGGATTCCCAATCTATAAAACGCGCTTATTCGCTTGCGGAAAAAGTAGCAAAAACCGATGCCAACGTACTTATACTGGGTGAGAACGGTACGGGCAAATATGTAATGGCAAATTACATCCATCTCAATTCTAACCACGCAGCCCAGCCATTTATGCACGTAGACTTAGGCTCGCTTAGCGATACCATTTTTGAGAGCGAACTGTTTGGCTATGCTAAAGGTGCTTTTACCGATGCCAAAACAGATACCCCCGGCCGTTTTGAACTTGCCAATAACGGCACTATTTTTCTGGACGAAATTGGCAATGTGCCACTTCACCTTCAGTCGAAATTATTACAGGTGATACAAAACAAGTCGGTTACCCGGTTGGGTGAAGCCAAAGCCCGCCCGCTTAATGTGCGTATTGTTACTGCAACCAATATTGACCTGAAGCAGGAAGCCGCACTTAAAAATTTCAGGGAAGATTTGTACTACCGCATCAACACTATGGAAATTACCCTGCCACCGTTGCGCGAACGCCATGAAGACCTTGTGCCGCTGGCCGAATTTTTACTGCAAAAGATGGCCGATAAATACGACCGCGACAGCATTGCTTTTGATACCGGTGCATTACAAAAAATTGCACAACACACATGGAATGGCAACATCCGTGAGATGGAAAACCGTATCGAGCGTGCTGTAATACTCTGCGAAAACAATACTATTACTGCTGGCGACCTTGACCTTGCTTTTGTTACTACTGCAACCTCCAAAGAAGAAGCACAACTATCTGACATTGAAAAAGCAACCATAGAAAAAGCACTGCAAAAACACAGCTTTAATATTAGTAAAACTGCCGAAGAGCTTGGGCTTTCGCGCGCTGCATTGTACCGAAGGATGGAGAAACACGAAATAGGCAATCACTAAATGAAACAACTACAACTTTACCAACTGCTTTTTTTGCGTATCCTGTTTATAATTATAGCGGTGGGCTGCGGCTTTCTGCTATTGCAAAAAGGGCTGGTGTATACCGCTGCCTTCAGCTTTTTAATATTTATCCTGCTTTTGTTCGAACTGTTTTCTTTTATTAGGAATACGTTCCTGTTTTACGATAAAACCATAAGCGCAATACTGAATAATGATTTTTCTGCCGATTTCTCCAAGCTTAGCTCTTTCGAAAATTACCGGAATCTTTTTAAATTATACGATAAGCTGAAGAATACCCAGAATGAGCAGGTATCTAAAGATATCGTATACCGTTCCATACTCAATAACATAGAAACCGGGGTGCTTATATTAGAGAAGAAAGGTACCGATTGGGGTATTTTCCTGATGAACGATTACTTTTCAGAACATTTTACAGTACCTAAAGTATCTAAATGGAGTTACCTCCGCGGCCAGATACCGGCACTCTGCAGCATTATAGAAGAGCGCGATTTTTCCGATATACGCACATCTGTGCAGGTACGCGTTGGCAATACCGACAGCCAGACTTTTATGCTGCAAACATCGAAAACAAAAACCTATAATACCGATTATTACATAATACTGCTGGATTCTATACAGAAAGTAATCGCCAAAAAAGAAAAGGAAGCCTGGATAAACCTGATGAAGGTAATTTCGCATGAACTTATGAACTCCATCACACCTATTCGGTCGCTGGCGCAGAATATGGAAGAGATAGTTGCGCAGGACGACCTCTCTAAAGACGACCTTAACGATATTAAAGAAAGTGTTTCTGCCATGATACACCGCAGTGACCATTTACAGAATTTTATTGACAGCTACCGCAAGCTTGCCATGCTGCCATCTCCCAACAAAGAGATGCTAAATCTGGATGCTACGATGAACAGTGTACTTAAAATTATGGCACCGTTATTTAAAAATGCCGGGGTTACAATTGTAAACACAATTGGTTTTAACCGCCGCTTTATGGCCGACCCATTACAACTGGAACAGGTATTAATCAACCTTTTCACAAACAGCATCTATGCTCTTGAAAGCTTATCTGAAAAAGAAATTACCATTACCGCCGAGTTTAAGAACGCACGCATTTTTATTACCATTACAGATACCGGAAGTGGTATAGACCCCGCTATTGAAGACAAGATTTTCCTGCCGTTTTTTACGACCCGTAAAGAAGGTGCCGGCATAGGGCTTACACTTTCTAAAAACATTATCGAAGCACATGGCGGTTACCTCAACTACCAAAGCGAAGGCAATGTTACCCGATTTACAATTTGTTTGATTGAATAGATTTTTTAATAATCTACTCATACGATTTATGCATGAGTGAAGTTGGCTCCTAAATTCCAATTGTAGGTACGAGCGTGACGCTCGCACGAGCGGGTGAGAAATAAATCAAAAAATAAAACCTTTCAATTTTTGACTTAAAGTTATTAACACGTGCGAATTCATTTAAATACATATTTGAAATACATCTAGTGTAACTTCAATGTATAAATTTACACTTTTGCTTATGAAACGTAGTGTAATCAAATGTATAAAAGTTACATCGGATTTTTATTAGAATCAACCATGTTAACAACTCATTCGGTTTCAAATGTTACAGCTAATTTAATTCACCGTACATTCGCATTAGAGTGAGAGCCAGTAAAATAAAAAAGACCAGAGGTGGCAACCTCGGTCTTTTATTTATTGATACTGGAATTGTTTAACCTTAAATTTAATGTTATGTTAGAAGCAACATTACCTTTAATTATAATTTATTTTATAATTAAAGAATTAAACAACAAATAGAAGTATCATTACTTTATCATTAGATCCATCTACTTGCGTAGGTGGATTTTTTGTTATTTCTTGTTGTACAAATGTACACCAATTTACTTTAAACATAAAAAAATATTTGCTTTTAATGCAAAAACATATTCTACTCCTTTTCTTTAGGCTTGTAACTTATCGCCATTATAATGTTCTTATAAAACTCGGATAACTATTTGTTCTTTATCTTTTGCGCTATTTATATCCTCGAATGTAGCACATCTATATAAGTACCCTCTTGAAAGGGGTTGGGGTGTCTTTCCATTAATTAATAGAATGCGGATCTGGGCAGATTTACGCGAATTTAGCTTCATTGGTTAGCCCGAGAATCCAGTTGTAGGTACGAGCGTGACGCTCGCACGAGCGGAGCGGTCAAAACAGCCCGTTTTTTATTACCGGTAAATTAACTATTTATCATAGAATTAATGTGTATTTTAGTAGTAGTCCCACTAAAAATAAACGCATGAATTTAAAAATATGTTTAGCGAAAAAGGTACTTCTTTTTTATGCTGTTCTTTCACCATTCATTATTTATGGTTCTCTTCATAATGTAATTCAGGGTATAATTTTACACACTACCCCAACCTATCGCATTGGGCCTTTTAGTATATTCGGTTTTTTAATAATGCCGTTCTTACTTGTACTTACCTATATTAGAAACCGTAGTGTAATTACAGATGATAGAATGATAATCTATAAAAGTGTTTACAAATTTGCTGATTATGACTTTTACATACAGAAAAAAGAACTTGCTTTTAAAGACAGGCCAATTACATCTTTGTTTAAAAAAAAGTATGATGAGCTGGTAATAAAAGAAAAAGGCACTAATGACGATGTTTTAGTAAAAGACCTGGAGATTTTTAATAAAGATATTGAAAACCTTAAGAAGGTACTTCCGTTAAATCCAAATACATAATTCAATACTCCGAATTCGCGCCGGCAGAGGGACATATAATAAGTCAAACAATCATGGAACGCGGATGACGCAAATTTAGCCTTACTTGTTGCCGACAATAACAGCAATTTTTGCCATTCTGACGAAGAAAGAATCTCTATTAAAATTACAATGGTTTCTGCTATTGTCGAAATGAGAAATAATTACTTTTTACGGTTGGATTGGCACATGCACGTGAGACGAGACTGAAAGGTTCGGACATAATAATCCGGGGCACGCCGTGAGGAGTGCAGCTAAATAACATAAAAAAAGAGGCCACACAATTGTGTGGCCTCTTACTTTCAAAAAACAAATTACCTAAACTAAACTACTTATTTTCTTTTCATTAGTTTGTAAGTACCCGTTTTGTCGCCCACATGTACGCGGATAACAAATACCTGGTCACCTTCAACACCTGAAAGGTTAACATCAATTTTCTGGGTTGCTCCGGCAGATTGTACTTTAGCATCGGTAACTTTCCTTCCAAGAAGGTCATATACCTCAACAGAAACATCTTCTCCGGCAGCATCGCTGTTTACCTCTATTGTAAACCTGCCATCTGTAGGGTTAGGGTAAAGGCTTACCATACCTTTAAGCGGATTTTCATCTAAACCTGTAACATCTTCTACAAGTATGTAATCTACTTTCTCGGCAGCAGCACTGGTACCTGCAATGTTACCTGTTGTAAGGCTTACATTGTATGTACCCGGCTCAGCATACGTAATTGTTGGTGTTTTATCTGCAGATGTTGCAGGGTTACCACCTTCAAAAGTCCATGCCCATGTTGTAGGTTTGTTGGTACTTAAGTCGGTAAACGTTACTGTTTCGCCTTTTGCAATTGTTGTAACGTTAGCTGTAAAGTCGGCTACCGGTGTTTGTGCTCCAAGATCTTTGTTTAAAGAGAACACTACCGTTGCAGACTTGTCGAACGTTACATCGCCAAAGGTTGCATCTTTCTGTGCAGGGTTGTTCCCGTTAGGGTGCTGTACAGAGAAGAATCCGTATTTAAAGTCTGGTGTAAAGTTTAATCCTGTTGGCTCTGCACCTGCCGGCATAGACGCGAACAACTTAATATTCGGGTGGCTTTGCGTGTGGTCAGGGCGAATTACCCAGATGTAGTTTAATCCACCATCCTGAAGTACCCAAAGGTTACCTTTATTATCAAACGTAAGGTTGTCGTTACCATCTTTCCATTCTTCAGTAACAATACCGTTAGCCGTTTCTATATCGTAGCTTCTGCCACCTGCAAAAGTCTGGAATTCAGAGAACGTATCGCCATTATCCTTAAAGCTGTAAATACGGTTTAAGCCTTTACTTGTAAAGTAAACTTTACCGTTAAAAGGATTTATCTCGCAATCTTCAATACCGTTAAAACGTGTACCGCCTAAAGTAGCAGCTACAGTATTAAGGTTGTTACGGTCTGCCTGTGTTGTATTAGGCACCTGTATCCATTTACCTATTGCAGAACTTGGCTCGTCGTTAGACATTTCAAGGTCAAGCTTAAGTACATATACTTTACCCGCAGTAAGGTTACCGGGAGTATCGGCAACGAATTTGTATACACAATGTGTACCACCATCTTCACCATAGTATGCTGTTCTCTGGTCGGCAGCAATAACTACGTTTTCGTGGTTCATTCTACCCATAGCCCACAGTTTTTCCTGTTTGCCATTACCGTATTCTTTAACCTTAGCAGTAGCAGGGTCAATTTCTACAAGCCATCCTGTATCCTGGTAGCCGTCGCCATTAGCGTCGCCAGATGCAGCATCTTCTTCAGCAGTAATTACAGTTCCCCATTGTGTAACACCACCCGAACAGTTTCTTGATGTACTAACAAGGTTGTTGTTATATATATCTACTGCACGTGAGTTATCTACAACCCAAAGATCCTGGTCTGTATCTAAATGAAGGTTAAGCATAGAAACACCACCCGGAGTATTTTCCTGGTTTACAGAAAGGTATCCGTTAGTACTGCTTCCGTTAATACCAATATAAGCTGCAAAGTCATTGTTGCCCGGTACGTTACCGCCACCTGTCATATAAGGTGTACCTTCTTTAAATATAAGCTGGAAACGGTGTTCATCAGAAATAATTAAACGGTTTTGCTGTGCAGTAGGAGCGATAGATGTAAAACATCCAATGTGTGGCACATCGCACTCAACAGTTAAATCCTGAGTGTTCTGAACATACATATCAAATCCTATATCAGAGCTTGACTGGTCACGGTTGTGAATTTCAACCGATATCCTGTTTACACCGTCAACAAAAGCTGTTTTAGGTACAAAGTATACCTGGTATCTTTTTTCATCGGCAGCATCAATAGTGTTTACTGAATTTGTAAGGCTGGTAATAGCACCTGCAGGCATGTTATCCCTGAATGCTTCAACACCATTTACATAAACAACAGCACCATCGTCCCTGCGGATACCAAACTCTACCGTATCGGTAAGGTTAGCAGCAGCCACCTGTACATCTCTTGAGAAGTATGATGTGATGAATTTGTTAGCAGAATCCGGTCCGAAAGAAATAACCGTTTTCATAGGGTCGCCATAACCAAGTGGTGCTTCTCCTTTTTTCCATGATGTATTATCAAAAGCAGGAGTGCTCCATGTTGTTCCCTGGTCAGATCCATTATCAAGGTACGTCCACTCACTTCCTTTAGGCAGTGGGAAAGCAGAAGGCGCTAATGGAGGTAACTCAAAGTCTACCGACATATCAAACCCAAGGTCGCTACTGTTTGCAGCAGCCTGGTGAAGCTCTACCGCAATAACGTTCTCTCCTGTTTGTAGCAGGTTAGCTGTTTCAAAGTTGTAGAATGTAGTTTCGTCAGCATTATTTATAGCAGCAAGTGCCACTGTAGATGATGTGATTTCGCCCTGAGGCATATTATCCCTAAACGCTTCTACACCATTTACATAAACTACAACACCGTCGTCTCTAAGTACCTTAAATTTAAGGTTACCAATTTCGGCAGCATCTTCTACATTAAAAGTATGCCTTAAATAAGTAGTTATGTGTTTGTTGGCAGTATCTGCACCATAGCTAAGGGTAGTATTCTGGTTAGGGTCTCCGTAACCTAGTACACCATTGCCAAATAACCATGTAGCATCGTCATATGTATTTGTTTTCCAGTCAGCACCAAGGTTGGCGCCACTGTCGTTGTATTTCCATATGCTTTGTGCAGCAATAGGGAAAGTACCCACCGGATATTCCGGCTCGTTTTTCCATGCAAGGTACACAGGTGTACCATCCAGAGCCATTTCAGAGAACGTAACAATGTTACCCAGTTTAGTTCCTGTAGCAACAACGTCTAACGATTGTGCAGGGTTGCCTTTAAGTAAGAAATACTGTTGGGCAATAAGCTGTACATCGTTAAGGTTTGTAAATATCTTAGAAAGATCGGCTTTAGGCGAACCATTCTCTATATAAAGCGTAGCCATTTTCCATGGTGTGCTAAGGTATAGTGTGTCGTTTGCCGTTTCGTTAAGTGCATGAAGTACTTCTCCGCCGGTTTGTTTACCAATAACAACGTTGTTATCTGTGTTTTGTATAACATCTGCAAGGTAAAGACCGTTCCTGGTGTCATTTTTTAAACTCCAGTTACCCGCAACTTTATTACGGAAAGGAGCCTCCATGTTACGTACAGGATCTGTTGCAGGAACAATAGCTGCATTTGTATAAGGTACCTCAACCTGATACGATCCGCTGTTTATAATAAACCCGTTGTCGTCATGGTTAAAGGTATAGTTATATGGCAGGTTAGCCGTTCCTTCAGGAAGTGTAAGGTGCATATCTTCACGAATTTCTTCGATAGTTTTTACCTTAGTCCATATCCTGAACTCATCTATATTATTACGTGTTGGTGCGTTATTAGCAATGTTTTTACCAAAGGCAAGAGCGTTTGTGTTTGGTGTAAACTGCCCTACCGGTATGCTGCTCATAAGCTCGCCATTAATGTAGAATTTAAATTCGCCATTTGGCATAAATGTAACCGCAGTGTGGTTCCACTCGTTAAGTTTCCACACGTGTGAAGAGTTTAGCGAGTTCCATCCCCCACCAGAACCTTTACCGGTAATGGTTTTAAGTGTCTGGTTACCCAGAAATTCCATTTCCCAACCAAAGTTACCACCTGTAATGCTTGTAAACCCAACAAGTTTAGTATTAGCACCTGCAGGTTCTGTTAAACGAGCCCAAAGTTCTATAGTAAACGGACCTGATAATGCTGTATTAACACCTTCTTTTGGGATAAGCACCGAGTGATTTGCAGCAAGATTAAGCGCACCTCCCTGTTGTGCAATTACCGAGTTTACATCGGTTTTAAATGCCAGGTAGTAGTTACCTACAGTAAGTGGTACATTGGTAAAGTCTATTTTACCATCTACCGCTACACCTGTTGCAACTGTTTGGAAAGTACTTAACGGATCTCCTTTTATAAGCATAAACTGCTCTGCAAGGTTTTCTATTTGTGCAGGATTAGCAAATATCTTAGCAAGGTCTGCCTGTAGGGTAGCCGTTGCAAGATTAAGTGCATTAAAGCTCCATCCTCCTTTTACGTAAGATGTATCTTCAAGTGTACCAAGCGGCAATACAGTACTGTCGTTATTACGGCCTAAAACAAGGTTAGCACTAAAACTGTCTATATCAGTTTTAACATATAAACCTGTATTTGTTTCATTTTGAATACTCCAGTTACCTGCAACCACCGGGAAAGAAGCATTAAGCTCTGCCACGGGGCTGGTACCGTCTATAATTTGTGCGCTGGTATAGGCAATTGTTCCGCCTTTTGTACCGGTATTGGCAATAGTCCCGTTATTTTCCTGAT
>Ga0265780_10003597_pt1 | contig 20291 bp, 20 predicted proteins | sample P1T30metagenome_FD_192432 | JGI IMG/M metagenome (GOLD analysis project Ga0265780, IMG submission 192432) | Plant litter microbial communities from East Loma Ridge, Irvine, California - P1 T30 | ecosystem: Environmental > Terrestrial > Plant litter > Unclassified | place: USA: California...
TCGTGGTCGCCATCGACCAGGCGGATGTTCTTGACCTTGGTACCCTGCTTGACCACGCCGCCACCGCCTTTCAGCTTGAGGTCCTTGATGACGGTGACCGCGTCGCCGTCCTGCAGCTGGTTGCCGGCGGCATCGCGCCACACGCGCACGGCGTCTTCCGCGGCGGCCTCGGCCTTGACCGGCCATTCATGCGCGCATTCCGGGCAGACATAGTTGCCGGAGCCGTCTTCATAGGTCAGCGCGGAGCCGCAGGCAGGGCAGGACGGAAGAGGCGTCATGGTCGGTTTCCAGGTGAGATCAGGGGGGCAAAAACAAAAACGCCACCCGAAGGTGGCGCTCTGCTGTACTGCTGAATTCTTGGTGGCCCGGGGCGGAATCGAACCACCGACACAAGGATTTTCAATCCTCTGCTCTACCAACTGAGCTACCAGGCCAAGAGAGGCATGATTATAGCCAGCGATTTCCGGCCTCGCAAGTCCTGCCAGGCAATTTTTTCAGGAAGCCCCGGGAAAGCGGCCGTTCCGTTTCGCGAAAACGTCTCACCCCAAGGGGATATAATGCCCACATGACCACACAAACCACTTCCCCAGCCCAAGCCCGCCGCGGTGATGACCGCCATAGCGACGTCTGCATCGTCGGCAACGGCGCCATCGCCAAGACGACCGCGCTGGGCCTGTCGCAGGCCGGGCACAGCGTCACCCTGCTGATGCCGCCCGCGCGTCCCGCGGCGGAGACGTCGTCCGGCGGCGGAGAGAAGCCCTGGGATGTGCGCGTCTACGCGCTGAACCACACGGCGCACCAGCTCTTGTCGTCGCTGAAGGTATGGGGCGCGCTCGACATGGGGCGCGTGGCGCCGGTCGATGCGATGGACGTGCAGGGCGACGGCGAGAAAGGCGGCCAGCTCGGTTTCGATGCCTTTGGCGCCCATGCCGGTACGCTGGCCTGGATCGTCGAGGACAGCAACCTGAACGGTGCGCTGGATGCGGCATTGCGCTTCGCCCAGAACGTGCAGGTGGTGCATGGGCGCGCGCGCCGGCTCACCTGCGGCCAGGACGGCGCCAGCGTGCAGCTGGAAGAGGGGGGCAGCATCGACGCCCAGCTGGTCATCGGCGCCGATGGCCGCGATTCCTGGGTGCGCGGCCAGTGCGACATCGGCATCGACTACCGTTCGTATCACCAGCATGCGATCGTCGCCAATTTCTCCTGCGAGAAGCCGCACCACAATGTCGCCCACCAGTGGTTCACCTGCAAGGAAGGCATCATCGCCTTGCTGCCGCTGCCGGGCAACAAGGTCTCGCTGGTGTGGTCGGCGCCGGAAACCCTGGCCGACACCATCATGAACGAATCGCTGGGCGAGCTGGCGATCCGCCTGGGCGAGCACGCCGACGACAAGCTCGGCCTGCTCAAGCCGCTGCAGCCGGAATCGGTCAAGGCCTTGCCGCTGGCGCTGGTGCGGCCGCACGCTATCACGGCGCCGCACGCGGCGCTGGTCGGCGATGCGGCCCACGTGGTGCATCCGCTGGCCGGCCACGGCATGAACCTGGGCTTTGGCGATATCGTCGACTTGCTCAAGGTTATCAATGCGCGCGAAGCCCACCATGGCATCGGCGACGAGCGCGTGCTGGCGCGTTATGCCCGGACACGCAAGGAAGACGTATTGTTGATGCAACTCGCGACCGATGGCTTGGAGCGTTTGTTCAGCGCCAACCTGGAGCCGCTGCGTGTGGTGCGCAATTTAGGATTAAACTTGCTGGATAAGTTGCCTTTGGTCAAGCGCCGGCTGATTGCCCATGCCATGGGCAGGTAATATAGATCCAGTCTCAGTCTCATTAGGAATTCAGTCATGCTCAAAACCAAGTTCGCCCTGCTGCTGGCGACCGGCCTCATCACGTCCTGCGTCGGTGCGCAGAATTCGGTCGAGGCGACCATCCGCAAGAACATCGAACCGCGCCTGGGCGGCGCCAAGATCGAGTCGATCAAGGAAACCCCGTACGGCGGCCTGTACGAACTGCGCGTCGCCGGCGACATCCTGTACACCGACAAGAAGGGCGAATACCTGGTCATCGGCCACGTCTACGACGCCAAGACCACGCGCGACCTGACCCGCGAGCGCATCGACGACATCAACAAGATCAAGTTCTCCGACCTGCCGTTCAACGACGCGATCAAGCAGGTCAAGGGCGACGGCAAGCGCGTGATCGCCGTGTTCGAGGATCCGAACTGCGGCTACTGCAAGCGCCTGCGCCAGACCACGCTGAAGAACATGGACAACGTCACCATCTACACCTTCATGTACAACATCCTGTCGGATGATTCGTTCGTGAAGTCGAAGAACATCTGGTGCGCGCCGGACCGTTCCAAGGCCTGGGACGACTGGATGATCAACGGCAAAGCCGCGCCGACCGCGCCGGCCAATTGCCAGACCCCGAACGACAAGGTGCTGGCGCTGGGCCAGCAGATGAAGATCCAGGGCACGCCGGCGATCTTCTTCTCGGACGGCACGCGCATCCCGGGCGCGGTCGACCAGGCCACGCTCGAGAAGAAGCTGGCCTCGCTCAAGGAATGATCCCGCATGACGACGTCCCCGGTCGCGATCCTGATGGCCGCCGGCCGGGGGCGCCGCTTCGACCCGCAAGGGCGGCATAACAAGCTGCTCCAATCCCTCCCCGGCGGCGACCTGGTTGTCCTGGCCAGCGCGCGCAAGCTGCTGGGCGCGTTTGCGCGCGTGATCGCCGTGGTGCCGCCCTTTGACGCCGGCGTGGGCGCGCAACTGGCGGCGCTCGGCTGCGAGGTGACCGTCTGCCCGGATGCGGACAGCGGCATGGCGGCCTCGCTGACCCATGCGCTGCGCCATTCGCTGCCCGAGGCGCAAGCCTGGCTGGTGGCGCTGGGCGACATGCCGCACGTGGCGCCCGCCACACTGGCGGTTTTGCGCGATGCGCTGGCGGCCGGTGCCGGCATCGCCGCACCCGTCATGGATGGCCGGCGCGGCAACCCGGTGGGTTTTGGCCGCATTCACCTGGACGCGCTGCTGGCCTTGACCGGCGAGCAGGGCGCGCGCCGCCTGCTGCAAACCTGCCCCGTCCTGGAGGTCGAGGTACTCGACCGCGGCATCTTTCTCGATATCGATACACCCGCCGATCTATCAACGGTTTGAGCCACCTCTTGCTGAAGAATCCGATTACACTACGGCGCATCGGAGAGAGATTGTTCACAACCATGAAAAAAACGACTTCAAAAAAGCAGGCCGGCATCCAGTACACCATCGTGCCCAAGGACCTGGCGGGGCATTTGTTCAACGTCACCGTCAGCGTGGCGGCACCGAGTGCCGATGGCCAGGTGTTCGCGCTGCCGGCATGGATCCCGGGCAGCTACATGATCCGCGAATTCGCGCGCAACATCGTGCGCATCCGCGCCGAGTCCGGCGGCGAGCCGGTGCTGCTCACCAAGCTGGACAAGCACGCCTGGCAGGCCGCGCCCGTCGACGGCTCGCTCAGCCTGCACTATGAAGTCTATGCCTGGGACCTGTCGGTGCGCGCCGCCCACCTCGACCAGACCCACGGCTTCTTCAACGGCACCAGCGTGTTCCTGCGCGTGCTGGGCCAGGAAGACACGCCGCACCAGGTCGACATCCAGCGCCCGGGCGACCCCGCGGCGGCCGACTGGCGCGTGGCGACCTCGCTGCCCGAACTGGGCGCCAAGCGCTACGGCTTCGGCACCTACATCGCCGGCGACTACGACGAACTGATCGACCACCCGGTCGAGATGGCCGACTTCGCGCTGGGCAGCTTCAAGGCCCACGGCATCCAGCACGACATCGTCATCACCGGCCGCGTGCCGAACCTGGACATGGCGCGCCTGCAGCAAGACCTGAAAGCCATTTGCGAAACCCAGATCGCCTTCTTCGAGCCGAAAACGAAAAAGGCGCCGATGGAGCGCTACGTGTTCCTGACGATGGCGGTCGGCGACGGCTACGGCGGCCTGGAACACCGCGCCTCGACCGCCCTGATCTGCGCGCGCGCCGACCTGCCGACCACGGCGGCGCCCAAGACCGCCGAGCCGAACGAGGGCTATACCAAGTTCCTGGGCCTGTGCAGCCATGAGTACTTCCACACCTGGAACGTCAAGCGCATCAAGCCGGCCGTGTTCGCGCCCTACGACCTGCAGGTCGAGAACTACACGCCGCTGCTGTGGCTGTTCGAAGGCTTCACCAGCTACTACGACGACCTGATGCTGGTCCGCAGCGGCATCATCAGCGAAGCGACCTATCTCAAATTGCTGGGTAAAACCGTGGGCAGCGTGCTGCGCGGCAGCGGCCGCACCAAGCAGAGCGTGGCCGAATCGAGTTTCGACGCCTGGAGCAAGTACTACCGCCAGGACGAGAATGCGCCGAACGCCATCATCAGCTACTACACCAAGGGTTCGCTGGTGGGCCTGGCCTTCGACCTCACGATCCGCGCCAAGACCGGCGGCGCCAGGTCGCTGGACGACGTGATGCGCGCACTGTGGGAGCGTTACGGCCGCGACTTCTACCAGGGCGGCGCGCGCGGCGTGACGGAGAGGGAAGTCGAGGCGCTGTTCGACGAGATCTCGGGCGTGCGCCTGAAATCGATCTTCGAGCGCTACATCCGCGGCACCGAGGATATCCCGCTGGCCAAGCTGTACGCGCCCTTCGGCATCAAGCTCACCGATGAGCGCAAGAACGGCAAGCCCTCGCTGGACGCCGGCATCGGCCGCGACACCGGCGGCGCCAAGTTGACGCAAGTCCACGAGGGCGGCGCGGCGCACCAGGCCGGCCTGTCGGCGGGTGACATCCTGATCGCCGTCGACGGCCTGCGCGTAAACGGCAACCCGTGCAACCTGGACGGGCTGTTCGCGCGCTACCGCGTGGGCGACAGCGTGACCGTGCACGCCTTCCGCCGCGACGAGCTGATGACCTTCGAGGTCACGCTGCAGGGCGACCGTGTGCCGGGCATCCTGCTGTCGGCGATGCCGGGCGGGCGCAAGGCGCAGGGCCTGGTGCGGCCGAGCGCGAGCTGAATGGGCTCATAAGAATGGGCTCATGAGTTTGGCAGGAATGCGCAACTGATTGTCATTGTTGCCAAACCGGGCTTTCTTTACGCTGGCGTATCACCGTCGACGAAAGGAAGCCCATGCAAGGCCTGTTTCACCTGTTGTCCGCCATCGCTTGCCTGGCGATGGCTTGCCTGGTCTCACCCGCCTGCGCGCAAGCGGCCACGCCGTTTGCCGCGCAGGCCGAGGCGCTCGTCAATGATGTGGTCCGCGACGACGCCTTCAGCGGCGCCGTGCTGGTGGCCCGGGACGGCAAGCCGCTGCTGCGCCAGGGCTTCGGCCTGGCCAGCCGCGAATGGGACCTCCCCAACACGGCGCGCACGCGCTTTCGCATCGGCTCGATGAGCAAGGCCTTCACGGCCGCCGCGGTCCTGAAACTCGCCGACGAGCACAAGCTGCGGCTCGACGACCCGGTCGGCCAGTACGTGCGCGAGCTGCCGCCGAGCTGGCAGGTGGTCACGCTGCGCCAGCTGCTGGCCCACACCTCGGGCATCCCGCGCTACACCGCGCTCGACGACTTCGACGATGTGCTGGTGCGCCTGCATCACACGCCGCGCCAGATCGTCGACCTGGTCAAAAATCAGCCGCTCGAATTCACGCCGGGCACCCGCTTCAAGTACGACAACACCGGCTACCTGCTGCTCGGCTGCGTGATCGAGGCGGCCAGCGGCCTGTCCTACCCGGACTACCTGCAGCAACGCCTGTTCGCGCCGCTCGGCTTGCGCGACACCGCCTACGACGACGGCCAGCGCATCCTGCCGCGCATGGCGCAACCCTATGCCGACAGCGCCGGCGAGGTGCGCAAGGGGCCGCCCGTCGACATGAGCAATACCGGTGCGGCCGGCGCGGTGACATCGACCGTCGACGACCTGCTGGCCTGGCAGCGCATGCTGGTGGCGGGCAGGGTGCTCGGCCCGGACAGCACGGCGGCGATGTTCAGCGACGGCGGCCACGGTTACGGGATGGGCTGGTATGTGACGAAGCGTTTCGGGCGCACGGTCTACGAGCACGGCGGCGACCTGATGGGCTTTCATGCGATGCTGGCCTACTACCCGGACGACAAGGTGAGCGTCATCGTGCTGGGCAACCATGGCGACGGCGCGGTGGTGGGAGAAATCGCCGACGCCCTGGCGCGCCTGGCGCTCGGCGTCGCGCCGCGGCATCGCACGGTGGCGGTCGACAGCCGTCTGTTGCCGCGCCTGGTGGGACGCTACCAGCTGACCCCGGACATGGTGCTGAGCGTCGTGCAGGACAAGGGGCGCCTGTTCGCCCGCGCGACCGGGCAGCGGCAGTTCGAGATCCATCCGGAAGGGCCGAACCGCTGGTTCCCCAAGGTCATCGATGCCGAGCTGCGCTTCGACGACGCCGACCCGGACCACGCCCGCTACCTCATCCTGCGCCAGGGCGGCGAGGACATGAAGGCGCCGCGCATCGACTGAAGCCCGGGTAGTCATCAATATTGACTATTCCGAGGCCTGGGGCGCGGCCAGGCTGCGCAGCTGGTAGCGCTGGTGGTCCGCGAACAGGAAGGTTTCGGAAAAGGTCAGCTTGCCGGTGGCGCTGGCCAGCTCTTGCGGGCGCGGCAGCGGTACGCTGCGCCGCAGCGACGCCACCGCCACCGCGGAGGCGTCGGGGTCGCGCGAACGCTGCACCACCACCTCCTGCAGCTGTCCTTCCTGGTCCACCGTGATGCGCAGCACGACGATGGCCGGCAGCAGCGGCGGCAGGATGCCGTCGTAGCTGCGGTCCGGATTGTGCTCGACCACGTGCTGGGCGACCTGGGTCTTGTAGTAATCGAGGCCCGCCGGCGAAGGCAGGCCGGGCGGGGCGGGGAGCAGGGGCGGGGCCAGCGTTGCGGTGGCGCCTTCGGTGTACGGGGCGACGCGGCCGGCAAGGGTAGGGATGGTCGAGCATCCGCCCGAACCTGCGATGACAACAGCGAGAACCAGGACTGAACGGACGATCGGTTTCATGTCGGAAGCCTCGGAGAACCTGCCGTGCGCGGCAGGTTCTCGGGCTTCGCGTCAGCCGAACAACCGCCGCAGTTCCGTGCCGGGATCGGGCGCGCGCATGAAGGCCTCGCCCACCAGGAAGGCATGCACGTTGGCGTCGCGCATGCGCTTGACGTCGAGCGGGCCCAGGATGCCGGACTCGGTCACCACCAGGCGCTCGGCCGGAATGCGCGGCAGCAGGCCGATGGTGGTGTCGAGCGTGACATCGAAGGTGCGCAGGTTGCGGTTGTTGATGCCGAGCAGGCGCGTTTTCAGGCGCAATGCCGCGGTCAACTCATCGCCGTCATGCACTTCGACCAGCACATCCATGCCGAGTTCCTGGGCACAGGCTTCCAGCTCCGCCATCAAACCATGATCCAGCGCAGAGACGATCAACAGGATCGCATCGGCGCCCATCGCGCGCGCTTCATACACCTGGTACAGGTCGACGATGAAATCCTTGCGGATCACCGGCAGCGCGCAGGCGGCGCGCGCCTGCTGCAGATAGGCGGTCGAACCCTGGAAGAACTGGACGTCGGTCAGCACCGACAGGCAGGACGCGCCGCCCTGCTCGTAGCTGGCGGCGATTTGCGCCGGCTGGAAATCGGGACGCAGCACGCCCTTCGACGGCGACGCCTTTTTGACTTCGGCGATCACGCCGGCGCGGCCCGCCTCGATGCTGCGGCGCAGGCCGGCTTCGAAACCGCGCAGGTTGTGGCGCAGCTCGGCGTCGCTCTCGACGTCGCGGCGCAGGCTGTTGAAATCGCGCTGCTTCTTGGCGGCGGCCACTTCGTCGGCTTTCACCGCGAGGATCTTGTTCAGGATATCGGACATGACAGGTTCTTTATGAATTGTTCGCGCCCAGCTGGCGCGTGACGCCGACGAACTGGTCCAGCTTGGCCAGCGCCGCGCCCGAGCGGATGGCATCGCGCGCCTTCTGCAGGCCTTCCTCGATCGAGGATGCGACGCCCGCCGCGTACAGCGCGGTGCCGGCGTTCAGGGCCACGATGTCGGTGGCCGGACCCGGCTCGCCGCGCAGCGCTTCCAGCACGCGCAGCCTGGATTCGGCGGCATCCGCCACCTTCAGGTTGCGGCTGGCGATCATCGAGAGGCCGAAATCTTCCGGGTGGATCTCGTACTCGCGGATTTCGCCATTCACCAGTTCACCGACCAGGGTGCCGGCGCCCAGGGACACTTCGTCCATGTTGTCGCGGCCCCAGACCACCACCGCGTGCTGGGCGCCGAGGCGCTGCAGCACGCGCACCTGGATGCCGACCAGGTCGGGGTGGAACACGCCCATCAGGATGTTCGGCGCGCCGGCCGGATTCGTGAGCGGCCCGAGGATGTTGAAGATGCTGCGCACGCCGAGTTCCTTGCGCACCGGCGCCACGTGCTTCATGGCCGCGTGGTGGTTCGGGGCGAACATGAAGCCGATGCCGGTCTGGGCGATCGATTGCGCGATCTGCTCGGGCTTCAGGTCGATCTGCGCGCCCAGCGATTCGATCAGGTCGGCGCTGCCCGAGGACGAGGACACGCTGCGTCCGCCATGCTTGGCCACGCGCGCGCCGGCCGCCGCCGCCACGAACATGGAAGCGGTCGAGATGTTGAAGGTGTTCGCGCCGTCGCCGCCGGTGCCGACGATGTCGAGCAGGTGGGTGGTGTCGGCCATCGGCACCTTGGTCGAGAATTCGCGCATCACCTGCGCGGCGGCGGTGATCTCGCCGATGGTTTCCTTCTTCACGCGCAGGCCTACGGTCAGGGCGGCGACCATGGTCGGGGACATCTGGCCGGACATGATTTGCCGGAACAGGTGCAGCATCTCGTCGTGGAAGATTTCGCGGTGTTCGATGCAGCGCAGTAAAGCTTCTTGGGGGGTGATCATGGCGGGTCCAGTGTTAGCCCGTCGCCCCTGCGCAGGCAGGGGTCCAAGTTTGTCGATGTGCCGCGAACCTGGGTCCCTGCCTCCGCAGGGACGACGTGCATGAGTACGTAGCGAGTCTTAACGCTCGAGGAAGTTCTTCAGCATCGCATGCCCATGCTCGGACAGGATCGACTCGGGGTGGAACTGCACGCCCTCGATATCGAACTCCTTGTGGCGCACGCCCATGATCTCGCCGTCGTCGGTCCATGCCGTCACTTCCAGGCAGGCCGGCAGCGAGGCGCGTTCGATCGCCAGCGAATGGTAGCGGATCACGGTGAAGGGGCTGGGCAAGCCCTTGAACACGCCTTCGCCAGTGTGGGCGATTTTCGAGGTCTTGCCGTGCATGACCTGCTTGGCGCGGATGATCTTGCCGCCGAAGGCCTCGCCGATCGCCTGGTGGCCCAGGCACACGCCCAGGATCGGCTTCTTGCCGGCGAATTCGCGCAGCACCTCGACCGAGACGCCGGCATCCTTGGGCGACTTCGGCCCCGGCGACACGCAGATGCGGTCCGGGTTCAGGTCGGCGATCTGCTCCAGCGAGATCTCGTCGTTGCGCACGGTGTGGACAATCTCACCCAGCTCGCCGAAGTACTGGACGATGTTGTAGGTGAAGGAATCATAGTTGTCGATCATGAGAAGCATGTCAGATCTCCCCGTCCAGGCCGTCCTGGACTTGCTCGGCCGCACGCAGCACGGCGCGCGCCTTGTTTTCGGTTTCCAGCCATTCCATCTCGGGGATGGAATCGGCCACGATGCCGGCCGCGGCCTGCACGTACAGATTGCCGTCCTTGATCACGCCGGTGCGGATCGCGATCGCCACGTCCATCTCGCCGCCAAACGACAGGTAGCCGCAGGCGCCGCCGTAGATGCCGCGCTTGACCGGCTCCAGCTCGTCGATGACTTCCATCGCCCGCACCTTCGGCGCACCGGTGAGCGTGCCGGCCGGGAAGGTGGCGCGCAGCACGTCCAGGTTGGACAGGCCGCCCTTCAGGGTGCCTTCGACGTTGGAGACGATGTGCTGCACGTGCGAGTACTTCTCGATCACCATCTTGTCCGTCACCTTGACGCTGCCGGTGGTGGCGATGCGGCCGATGTCGTTGCGCGCCAGGTCGATCAGCATCACGTGCTCGGCGATTTCCTTCGGGTCGTTCAGCAGTTCGTGGGCCAGCTCGGCGTCGCGTTCCGGCGTCGAACCGCGCGTGCGGGTGCCGGCGATCGGTCGCAGCGTGACCTTGCGCTGGCCATCCGCTTCTTGTTCGTTCCTGACCAGGATCTCGGGCGAGGAACCCACGATCTGCATGTCGCCGAAGTTGTAGTAATACATGTACGGCGACGGGTTCAGCGAGCGCAGCGAGCGGTACAGCGACAGCGGCGAATCCACGTAAGGCTTGCGGATGCGCTGGCCGATCTGCACCTGCATCAGGTCGCCGGCCATCACGTATTCCTTGGCCACCGCCACCGCCTTCAGGTAGTCCTCCTTGCTGAAGTCGCGGATCGCTTCGGTACGCACCGAGGACGAGGTCACGGGCGCATCCACGCTCCGGCGCAGCATCATGCGCAGGTCCTTCAGGCGCTGCTTGGCCTTCGAATAGGCTTCCGGCTGGGACGGATCGGCGTAGACGATCAGGTACAGCTTGCCGGACAGGTTGTCGATCACCGCCAGCTCTTCGGTCAGCATCAGCTGGATTTCCGGCAGGCCGAGGTCGTCCTTGGGGGCGGAATGGGCCAGCTTCTTCTCGATGTGGCGCACGGTGTCGTAGCCGAAGTAGCCGGCCAGGCCGCCGCAGAAGCGCGGCATGCCCGGGCGCAGCGCCACCTTGAAGCGGCCTTGCACCTGCTCGATGAAGTCGAGCGGATTGCCCTCGTGCGTCTCGATGACTTCGCCGTTCTTCTCGATCGTCGTCACGTTGCCGCGCGTGCGCAGCAGCGTCTTGGCCGGCAGGCCGATGAAGGAGTAGCGCCCGAAGCGCTCGCCGCCGACCACGGACTCGAGCAGGAAGGTGTTCTTGCCGGCGTCCTGGCTCTGGGCCAGTTTGAGGTAGAGCGTGAGCGGGGTTTCGAGATCGGCGAAGGCTTCCGCGATCAGGGGGATACGGTTGTAGCCTTGCGTGGCAAGCGATTTGAATTCGAGTTCGGTCATGCTTTTCTCCGGGCCGGCCGAAAGGGGAGGTCGGGCGGCGTTTTCTACAAAAAACCTGCCGGTACAGGTATGCACCGGCAGCAATCAGCTTGGGTCAGTTAGCCCAGGATTGCCAGCGTCGCCACAGCCAGGCCTCGAGGGCGCCGGTTTGGTTGACGGTGTGTTTTTTGGTGAAAAACATGTATAGATAAGTTAGATTGAGGTGCTGTTGTGACCAGATATCAGCTTTGCCGCGTCGAGCAGCGAATCAACTATACCATCGGAATTAATAGTTTGCACAGGCTTTCCGTGGTTATAACCATATGGCACCGTGAGCACGAAACAACCGGCGGCCCGGGCCGCTTCGGCGTCGTTGCTGGAGTCGCCGATGGCCACCACCTGCGCCGGCGGCAGGTCGAAATCCCGGCACACCTGCAGCAGCGGCAGCGGATCCGGTTTCTTTTTCGGCAGCGAATCGCCGCCGTAGACGATCTCGAAATGCGGCGCCAGCCCTTTGCGCGCCAGCAGCGGCGTGGCGAAGGCGATCGGCTTGTTGGTCACGCAGGCCAGGCGCAGGCCGAGCGCCTTCAAGGCCTGCAAGCCTTCGATCACGCCAGGGTACAGCGTGCTGCGTTCGCCGTTGATGGCCAGGTAGTGGCGCTGGTAGGCGGCCATGGCATCGCTGAATACCGCGTCGATGCGCGCGGCGTCGTAGTCCAGCGCCAGCACGTCGCAGATCAGCTTTTCCGAGCCCTTGCCCACCATCGGCTCGATGACGTCCTGGGTGATGGGCGCGAGGCCGAAGTCCGCGCGCATGCCGTTCAGCGCCAGTTCGAAATCCGGCACCGTGTGCAGCATGGTGCCGTCCAGGTCGATGATCGCGGCCCGGATCGCCTGTGCGCCCGCCCGCATTTACAGCGAAGCCTGGACGTTGGTGCCGGCCAGCTCGGCACGCATGGCGTCGATCACGGCCTTGTAGTCAGGCTTGCCGAAGATGGCGGAACCGGCCACGAAGGTGTCGGCGCCTGCCGCAGCCGCGGCGGCGATGTTGTCGGCCTTGATACCGCCATCGACTTCCAGCATGATGTCGCGGCCGGATTCATCGATCATGCGGCGCGCGATCGCGATTTTCTTCAGTGCTTCCGGAATGAAGGACTGGCCGCCGAAGCCCGGGTTCACCGACATGATCAGGATGATGTCGATCTTGTCCATCACGTGCTCGAGGTAGTGCAGCGGCGTGCCCGGGTTGAACACCAGGCCGGCCTTGCAGCCGTTGTCGCGGATCAGCTGCAGGGTACGGTCGATGTGTTCCGAAGCTTCCGGGTGGAAGGTGATGATGTCGGCGCCGGCTTTCGCGAAGTCCGGGATGATGCGGTCGACCGGCTTGACCATCAGGTGCACGTCGATCGGCACCTGCACGTGCGGACGGATCGCCTGGCACACCAGCGGGCCGATGGTCAGGTTCGGTACGTAGTGGTTGTCCATCACGTCGAAGTGGATGATGTCGGCGCCGGCGGCGACGACATTGCGCACTTCCTCGCCAAGGCGGGCGAAGTCTGCGGACAGGATGCTGGGAGCGATGCGGTAGGTGGTCATGGCGGGTTGGCGGGAAGTGCAATAAGAAAGCGTTATTGTACGCCGATGGGGTGGCCCGGGCGCCGACGCCGCGCTTTTTGCCGTCGTTGTATGATGGCGGCCTTTATACCCCCAAGCGCTCGACGACAAGGACCACCATGCCCGCCTACGATTTCGCGATTCAAGTGAAGACCCAATACCTGCCCGAGCAGTCCAGCCCGGACCGCTCGCAGCACGTGTTCAGCTACACGATCACGATCAGGAACACCGGCACCGTGGCGGCCCAGCTGATCTCGCGCCACTGGATCATCACCGACGCCAACAACAAGGTGCAGGAAGTGAAGGGCCTGGGCGTGGTCGGCCACCAGCCGCTGCTGCAGCCGGGCGAGCAGTTCGAATACTCGAGCGGCACCCAGTTCGAGACCGCGCACGGCTCGATGCTGGGCGAATACTTCTTCGTGGCCGAGGACGGTCACCGCTTCGAGGTCAAGATTCCGGAATTCGTGCTGTCATTGCCGCGCACGCTGCACTGATTCACGGTTCGTTCCGGTCGTCCTTGCGCGGCTGCGCCGGCGGCGTATCCGGCTTGCGGCCCGCGAACATGGTCCACCATACGATGAACACCAGCAGGAACAGCGCCGCGCCTGCTTCCAACATCAGTATCCACATCACGGTTTCCTTATGTTTTCCACAAGCCGCAGTGTACCCGCTTTATTGACCCTGGCCGCCTTGTTGGCCGCCTGCGGCACCACGCCGCAGCAGCCGCAGCCTCAACCGAAGCCGCAACCGCAGCCGCGTCCACCGGTCAGGATGCCGCCGCCGGTCGGCCCCATCACGGTGCCGCCGAGCCAGCCACCGGCCCAGCCACCCGCGCAACAACCGGCGCCACCGGCCGCGCCGCTGTTCACGCCGGTCGGCTTCGACGCGCTGCCGGGCTGGCGCCAGGACGACGTGCGCCAGGCCTGGCCCGCCTTCCAGGCCTCCTGCCGCGCGCTGGCCAGCAAGGCGGACTGGAAGACGGTCTGCGCGGCGGCCAAATCGGTCGACGCCGCCGACAGCGCGGCGGTGCGCCGCTTTTTCGAAACGTATTTCGTGCCGAACCAGGTGCGCGCGCTTGATGGTGCCGACACCGGCCTGATCACCGGCTACTACGAACCTTTTCTCCGCGGCGCCCGCAAGCGCGGCGGTGCCAACCAGACGCCCCTGTATAAAGTGCCGGACGACCTGATCACGGTCGATTTGGGCAGCGTCTACCCGAATTTGAAGGGCATGCGCCTGCGCGGCCGCCTGGCCGGCAAGACCGTGGTGCCCTACGCCAGCCGCGCCGACATCGAACGCGCGCGCATCCCGGGCAAGGAATTGCTGTGGGTCGACGATCCGGTGGAAGCCTTTTTCCTCGAAGTGCAGGGTTCGGGCCGGGTCCAGCTGGACGATGGCGAGACCGTGCGCGTGGCCTACGCCGACCAGAACGGCTACCCGTACAAGGCCATCGGCCGCTGGCTGGTGGAGCAGGGCGAGTTGACCTCCGCCGAAGCCACGGCCCAGGGCATCAAGGCCTGGATCGCGGCCCATCCGGAGCGGCGCCAGGAACTCTTCAACGTCAACCCGAGCTATATCTTCTTCCGCGAAGAGCGCCTGCCGGATCCCTCGGTCGGCCCGAAGGGCGCGCTGGGCGTGCCGCTCACGCCGACCCGCTCGGTGGCGATCGACCCGGCCTTTTTGCCGCTGGGCGCGCCGATCTTCCTGTCGACCACCGAGCCGGCCAGCGAGGTGCCGCTGCAGCGCCTGGTGATGGGCCAGGACACCGGCGGCGCGATCCGCGGCGCGGTGCGGGCCGACTTCTTCTTCGGCTTTGGCGGCCAGGCGCCGGACAATGCCGGGCGCATGAAGCAGCGCGGGCAGTTGTGGGTGCTGCTGCCGCGCGGCGCCACGCCTCAGTAATCAAGGTTGTGCCTTGACTGCGCCGGCGATGTGCTCGCGCAGCCACATATGGGCCGGGTCGCGCTGCACGCGTTCCGGCCACAGCATCACCATCTCGAAACCCGGCACCTCGAGCGGCGGCTCCACCGCCCGCAGTTCGGGCGCGCCGTCCAGCAGCCGCGCCGGCAGCAGCGCCACCAGGTCGGTGCGTGCCAATACCGATTTCAGGAACAGGAAATTCGGCACCGACAGCACCACCCGGCGCGTCAGGTCCAGCTGCGCCAGCGCGCTGTCCGTGCTGCCGACGAAGCCGCCGCCGTCCGGCGACATGATCACGTGCTCCAGTTCGCGGAATTCTTCCAATGTGGGCGGGGTGCGCAGGCGCGGATGGTCGATGCGTCCCGCCAGCAGGTAGCGTTCCTTGAACAGGCTGCGCCGGCGCAGGTCCTCGGGCGCCTCGGCGGCGACGTGGAAGGCGAGGTCGATCCCGCCCTGCTCGGCTTCGCGGGCGAGGGCGGCCGGGCGCACCCAGAGGATGGCCAGCCGCGTGCCCGGCGCCTGCACGCGCAGGCTGGCGATTGCCGGCAGCACGATGGTCGAACCGCCGTAGTCGGACGCGGCCACGCGCCAGGTCTGGTCCGCGCTGGCCGGATCGAAGGGGCCGGGCGCGGCGATCGCCTGCTGCAAGGCTTCCAGCGCCTGGCGCAGCGGCGCGCGCAGGGTGTCGGCGCGTGCGGTCGGGCGCATGCCGCGCGGGCCGGGCAGCAGCAGCGGGTCGCCCAGTACCTCGCGCAGCCGCGCCAGCTGCACGCTGACCGCCGGTTGCGACAGATGCAGGCGCGCGGCCGCGCGGGTGACGTTGCGTTCTTCCAGCAAGGTGTCGAGGGTGAGCAGGAGGTTCAGGTCGAGCTGGCGCAGGGAATTAATCATGTTTATACCTGGCGTATTAACAATTCATTTCCAATATACCAGTGTACTTTCTACCATGCACTCATTTCAACCAAGGAGTGCCGCCATGAACATCCTTCTCGTCCACGCCCACCCCGAACCGCGCTCGCTGAACGGTTCGCTCAAGCGCTTCATCGTCGACCGCCTCGAAGGGCTGGGGCACAGCGTGCAGGTCTCGGACCTGTACGCGATGGGCTGGAAAGCCACGCTCGACGGCGCCGACCGCCTCGACCGCGATCCGGACGCGCGCTTCGATCCGGCCATGGATTCGCGCCACGCCTTCGTGCACGGCACGCAAAGCGCCGACATCGCGCGCGAACAAGACAAGCTGCGCTGGGCGGATGCCTTGATCCTGCAGTTTCCGCTGTGGTGGTTCTCGATGCCGGCGATCCTGAAGGGCTGGGTGGAGCGCGTGTACGCGAATGGCTTCGGCTATGGCGTCGGCGAACATTCCGATGCGCGCTGGGGCGACCGCTACGGCGAAGGCAACCTGGCCGGCAAGCGTGCCATGCTGGTGGTGACGGCCGGCGGCTGGGAATCGCACTACGGCCCGCGCGGCATCAACGGCCCGATCGACGACCTGCTGTTCCCGATCCAGCACGGCATCCTGCACTACCCGGGCTTCGACGTCTTGCCGCCGCACGTGGTCTACCGCACCGGCAAGATGGACGCGGCGCGCTTCGCCGCCACCTGCGACATGCTGGGCCGGCGCCTCGACACGCTGTTCTCGGCGCCGCCGCTGCCGTTCCGGCGCCAGAACGGCGGCGATTACCTGATCCCGGAACTCGGCCTGCGTCCGGATCTCGCGCCCGGCCGCAGCGGCTTCGGCGTCCACCTGGCCGAGGAGCGGCCGGCGTCAATCCTGCACGTGGCGCAGGCGGGTGAAGAACAGGGTACCCAGGGTGAGCAGGATCGCCCCCGCCACCACGAAGCCCAGGCCGCCGCGTACGCCGAAGGCCTGGCCCAGTAGGCCGGCCCCGGCCGCGCCGACCGGCGCCGTGGCCACGGTCAGGAAGCGCATGGTCGAGGTCATGCGGCCCAGGAAGGCGTCCGGCGTGACGCGCTGGCGCAGCGCCAGGTAGGGCAGGAAGAACAGCTGGGCGCCGCAGTCGAGCCAGAACACGACGATACCGTAGGCGAGCGCGCTGGCCGCCGGGCTGCCGAACAGGTCGCGCGGGATGAGCGGCATCAGCACGAAGCCCAGCATCGAGGCGACCAGGCCGATCACGATGGTGGCGCCGGCGCCGAAGCGCCGCGTCAGGGGTTTCAGCAGCACCGCGCTGGCCAGGATGCCGATCCCGCCCAGCATCTGCGCTGCGCCCATCATCCCCGGCGACAGCCCGAGCACACGGGTGGCGAACAGCACGTAGAGCGCGGTGTAGGCATAGAACAGCAGGTGCCAGCAGCCGGAGACCCAGGCCAGCAGGCGCAGGGTCGGGTGCGTCCAGACAAAGGAGAGGCCGTCCAGCATGTCGCGCAGCGCATGCGACTGCGGCGGATGCGGCGCCGGTTCGCGCTTCTCGATGCGGCGCAGGTTGACGATGGAAGCGCCAAACCCGACCACGTTGCACAGGATGGCGAACGGCGCCCCCAGCGCCTGCACCAGCAGGCCCGCGATGCCCGGCCCCAGCAGGCGCGATGCCGATTCGGTGGCGCCAAACTTGGCTTGCGCGTCGATCAGGCCCTGGCGCCCGACCAGGAAGGTCAGGAACACCTGCTCGGCGCCGCCGCCCACCACGTAGCCGGTGCCGATCACGAATTCGACCGCGTAGATCCAGTGGATCGACAGCCAGCCTTGCCACCACGCGAGCGGCACGCTGGCGAGGCTGAGCGCGACCATCGCATCGCTGCACAGCTTGACCGGCAGGCGCCGGCTGCGCTCGAGCAGCACGCCGGTCGGCAGACCGAACAGCAGGAACGGCAGCGAGCCGACCGCGGCCAGCGTACCCATCTCGGCCGGCGTCGCGTGCAGCAGCAGGGCGGCGCAGATCGGCAGCGCCAGCAGCGTGACCTGGGCGCCGAAATTGGTCAGGATGCTGCTGAGCCAGAAGCGGCGGAAGTCGGCGTCGCGCAGCTGGGCATCGTGGCGCAACTGGCGCAGGAGGGCGATGGGTGACAAAGTTTGACGCTATCGATGATCGGCTCGAGATGATAGCAAAGCGCGCTTGCCGTTTACGCTACGGCAGGCGCTACAATCGGGAAGTCATCCGCTTACCTATATATAAGGAGATGTTCCGTGGACTATGCTGACCTGCTGATCGAAAACCATGGCAAGGTGGTGGTCATCCGCCTGAACCGCCCGAAGGCGATGAACGCCCTGAACGACAACATGATGAACGAGCTGGGTGAGGCGCTGCGCAAGTTCGACGCCGACCCGGCCGTCAACGTCATCATCCTGACCGGCAGCGACAAGGTGTTCGCGGCCGGCGCCGACATCGCCGCCATGGCCAGCTACACCTATGCCGACACCTACCCGGGCAACTACATCGGCCGCAACTGGGAACACATCCTGGATATCAGGAAACCGGTGATCGGCGTCGTCGCCGGTTACGCCCTGGGCGGCGGCTGCGAGCTGGCGATGATGTGCGATTTCCTGATCGCCGGCGACAACGCGAAATTCGGCCAGCCGGAAATCAAGGTCGGCGTGACCCCGGGCGCCGGCGGCACCCAGCGCCTGCCGCGCGCGATCGGCAAGTCGAAGGCGATGGACATGCTGCTGACCACGCGCATGATCGACGCGGCGGAAGCCGAGCGCACCGGCCTGGTGTCGCGCGTGTTCCCGGCCGACAGCCTGATGGACGAGTCGATCGGGGTGGCGCAGACCATTGCGGCGATGCCGGTGTCGGTGGCCATGCAGATCAAGGATGCCGTCAACCGCGCCTTTGAAACCACGCTGACCGAAGGCGTGCGCTACGAGCGCCGCTTCTTCCATGCCGGCTTCGGCACGGCGGCCCAGAAGGAGGGCATGGCGGCCTTCCTGGAAAAGCGCAAGCCGAATTTCGAAGGCATGTAGGCATCATGCGGGCGTCCGCCCTCAAGGGTGGCCTGGCGCTCGGCAGCGGGATCGTGGCGTTGGCGCTGGTGTTCGGCTGCGCCTCGCTGCCGTCGATGCCGCCGCGCTCCGCTTCCACCGCCTCGACCGCCATCCAGGACACCGCCGGGACCCGGCTCGGCACCGCCATCGTGCCGCTGGCCGCGGCCCATCCGGGGCTGTCCGGCTTCGTGCCGCTGGCCGCGGGACGCGACGCCTTTGCCGCCCGCGCCCTGCTGGCGCAGCGCGCCGAGCGCAGCCTCGACCTCCAGTACTATATATGGCGCGACGACCTGACCGGCATGCTGCTGCTCGACGCCCTGCGCGAGGCGGCGGCGCGCGGCGTGCGGGTGCGCCTGCTGCTGGACGATAACAACACGGCGGGGCTCGACCCGGTCCTGGCGGCGCTGGACCGCGACCCCAACATCGAGATCCGGCTGTTCAATCCCTTCGCCTCACGCGATTGGCGCAGCCTGGGCTACCTGACGGATTTCCGCCGGCTGAACCGGCGCATGCACAATAAATCGTTCACGGCCGACAACCAGGTGACCATCGTCGGCGGGCGCAACATCGGCGACGAATACTTCGATGCGGCCGGCGATTTGCTGTTCGTCGACGTCGACGTGATGGCGATCGGGCCGGTGGTCCAGGCGGTGTCGCATGATTTCGACCGCTACTGGAACAGCGCGTCGGCGTATCCGGTGGCATCGCTGGTGCCGGCCGGCGAGGCCCAGGCGCCGGGTACGCTGGCGCGGCGGGTCGCTGACTTGCGCAAGGCGCCGGCGGCGCAGGGCTATATCGATGCCCTCCGCACCCTGCCTTTCGTCGAGCAGCTGGTCCAGCGCCGGCTGCCGCTCGAATGGGCGCCGGCGCGCCTGGTCAGCGACGATCCCGCCAAGGTGCTGGGCAACGGGCAGCCGGAGGCGATGGTGGCGGTCAAGCTGCGCGATCTGCTGGGCCAGCCGCAGCGCCAGGTCGACCTGGTGTCGCCTTACTTCGTGCCGGGCAAGGACACCACGCGCATGCTGGGTGATCTGGCGCGCCGGGGCGTCAAGGTCAGGATCCTGACCAACTCGCTGGAGGCGACCGACGTCGCGGCGGTGCATGCGGGTTACGCCAAGTGGCGGCGCGAATTATTGGAGGCAGGGGTGCAGCTGTTCGAATTGCGCCGCGTGGCGGCCAATGATGCGCCGCGCGAGCGGCTCGGGCCGCTGGGCAGCTCCGGATCGAGCCTGCATGCCAAGACCTTCGGCGTCGATGGCGGGCGGGTGTTCGTGGGCTCCTTCAATCTGGATCCGCGTTCGATCGAACTGAATACCGAGATGGGCTTCGTGATCGACAGTGCGGCGCTGGCCGGCGAACTCGATGCGCGGCTGTCGCAAGCCATGCCGGGCAGCGCCTATGAAGTGAAACTCGAACCGGGCGGGAAGCTGGTCTGGCTGGAGCGCACGGGGCAGGGGGTACGCCGTCATGAGACGGAACCGGGGACCAGCGCCTGGAAGCGGGCCAGCGTCCGTGTATTGTCCTGGCTACCCATCGACTGGCTGTTGTAAAAAAGGTGGTCAACCTGTCTTGCATAAGTCCCCTGGGGTTCGCTATAATTCGCCTCCTGCTTCTGCAGCGCAAGAAAAACTGAACGAAATCAAGTAGTTGAGTTGGGTGTTTTGATAACACCGCTGGCGCTGAAGAAAAAGATGGGGTTGACGAGTTAAG
>Ga0265780_10003598_pt1 | contig 20281 bp, 21 predicted proteins | sample P1T30metagenome_FD_192432 | JGI IMG/M metagenome (GOLD analysis project Ga0265780, IMG submission 192432) | Plant litter microbial communities from East Loma Ridge, Irvine, California - P1 T30 | ecosystem: Environmental > Terrestrial > Plant litter > Unclassified | place: USA: California...
TGTCTTGGCGGTGTTTTTCATACTTAAAACTCTCCAGTCGAGGCGAGTTGCGCGCCTGCGAAGTCAATAATCCAGCGGGACCCGCGTACGGGACCTGGGAAAGGGGGAACGGAAGTGGCCCTACCTTAGGGCGGACATGCCAGACTTCAAGCTCGACGCACCCGGTATTGCGCGTGCCGGCATGTTGGGCGGCTACGGACAGGTTGGCGATGGTCGATGGTCAAGATCGTGCTATGCATGTCGAAATGAAAAAAAGCCCGCTGATACGGGCTTGCATCTATGCTTCTAGAAGAATAGGGGAAGAGGCATATTATGCCCCACTGCAAGTTTTGGTGATAATTGATAGATCCGATAAGGGATATACGCAATTCACATAGTGCTACCCTGGCACCGACCCGACCCGGCTTCCCGGAGGTCTGCGCCGGCGCAAGCCGGACTCAAGGCAAGAGGCGGATCATACACGATTTCGCGCTCGGACGCTTCATGCTGGTGCGTGTTTCCCAACATATATAATGATAACTAGTACAATGCGCGACTTGGCGCCGTGCTATCCTTCGCAATCCCGTTCTTACCATGAAGTCAATGAATACCAATACCAGTGCAGAGTCCGTCGACAATAACGCCACCCCGGAACATTCGGACGCGCAGCAGCCGCAGGCAGCCACCGCCCCAGCGGCGCCGGCTCCAGCGCCGGCGCAAGGCATGTCGGCGCGTTCACTGCTCAAGCAGCTCCAGCAGGAGTTTCCCGCCTTCCGCGACTGCCTGCCGCTGTCGATCGGCATCGACAAGCAGCTGCTGGCCCGCATGCCCGGCCTGGACAAGAAAGTGATGCGCGCCGCCCTCGGCATCCACACCGGGTCGATGCGCTACCTGCGCGCGATGGAAAAAGCCAAGGTCCGCTACGACCTGGACGGCAGCGCCGGTGCCGAAGTGCCAGAGGCGCACCGCGTCCACGCCAAGGAACAGCTGCAGCAGCGCTTCAAGAAAGAAGCCGAGCGCAAGAAAGCCGAGCGCGACGCCGCCCAGGAAGAAGAAAACAACCGCAAGCGCCAGGAAAAACTGCAGGCGCTGGCGTCCAAGTTCGCCAAGAATTGAGCGCACTGCCCGGCAGGGATGGCCTGATCGAGGGCGCGCGCGACGAGCTGCCGCCCTACGTCGGCATCGACCTGGGCGACGTGCGCCTGGTGCGCAGCGAAACCCAGGCCCAGGAAGCGCTGGCGGCCCTGATGGCCGCCGACGTGATCGGCTTCGACACCGAATCCAAGCCGACCTTCGCCAAGGGCGAGGTCTCGACCGGCCCGCACCTGGTGCAACTGGCAACCGACGAGCGCGCCTTCCTGTTCCAGACCGCGACCCCGGCCGGCATTGCGCTCGCGCTCGGCGTCCTCGCGCCCGTGCTCGCAGCCGATGGCATCCTCAAGGTCGGCTTCGGCCTGGGCGACGATGTGCGCCGGCTGAAGTCGAAGTTCGGGATCGAGCTGCTCGGCGTGCTCGACCTGTCGACCGCCCTGCGTCGGCGCGGCGAGAAAAATCCGCTCGGCGCGAAGAGCGCGGTCGAGCGCTTCCTGGGGCAGCGCCTGCAGAAGTCCAAACGCATCACCACCACCAACTGGGCCCTGCCCCGCCTGTCCGACAAGCAGCTGCAATACGCGGCCGACGACGCCCATGCGGCCCTGCGCATCTACCGCCACTGGAAGGCGCATCCGCCGGCCTGAGCCGCGCACCGAATCAGGGAGCGCGGGCTCGACAATTCGCGTTATCATTCCCACCATCTCGAAGCCGGTGGGAGTTCATGCACACACGCAGCCTGCGCTGGTCGATTGCCGCCCTTGCCGCGCTGGCCGGCATGGCCCTGTGCGCGGGCGCCCGCGCCCAGGCGCCGGCGCCCGATCCGCGCGCCGTTCCCGACACCCTCGACCAGCGCCTGCTGGCTTGCGCCACCTGCCACGCACGTGTCGATGCGCGCGGCAATCCGGTCAACGACAGCTTCTATCCACGCCTTCACGGCAAGCCGGCCGGCTACCTGTACAACCAGCTGCGCAACTTTCGCGACGGCCGGCGCCACTATCCCCTGATGACCTACCTGGTCGGGCACCTGCCGGACGACTACCTGCGCGAGATCGCGCAGCACTTCGCGGCGCTGGCGCCGACGGTGCTGCCGCCGGCGCCAGCAGCTGCCAGCCCGCAGGTGCGCGAACGGGGCCGCCAACTGGTGTTCGACGGCGACCCGGCGCGCAGGATCCCGGCCTGCGTCGCCTGCCACGGCGCGCGCCTGACCGGCGTGCAGCCGTCGATCCCAGGCCTGCTCGGCCTGCCGCGTGACTATGTCAACGCGCAGTTCGGCGCCTGGCGCAACGGGGTGCGGCGCGCGCACGCACCCGACTGCATGGCCGAGATCAGCGCCCGGCTGTCGCCGGACGACGTGGCCGCGGTCTCGGGCTGGCTCGCGGCCGCGCCGCTGCCGTCCAATGCGCGCCCCGACGCGCGCATCGCGCGTCCCTTGCCGCTGGCCTGCGGCAGCGCCCCGGAGCCGCGATGAAGCGCCTGCGCGCCGCCCTCCTCGCGCTGCCTCTCGTGCTGCTGCTGGCCGCGCTGGCGGCCGTGGCGCTGGCCTGGCCGCGTCCCCGCTTCGTCCCGGCGGCGTCGCCCGCCGCCTATGCGCCGACGCCACAGAACGTCGCGCGCGGCGCCTACCTGGCGCGCGCCGGCAACTGCATCGCCTGCCATACGGCGCGCGCCGGCGCCGCGTATGCCGGCGGGCGCGCGCTCGACACGCCGTTCGGCCGCTTCTACGGCCCGAACCTGACGCCCGATGCCGAGACCGGCATCGGCAGCTGGAGCGCCGACGATTTCTGGAACGCCTTGCACAACGGCATCGCCAGGGATGGCCGCCTGCTGTATCCGGCCTTCCCCTACACCAACTACACCAGGGTCACGCGCGCCGACGCCGATGCGCTGTACGCGTATTTCAGGAGCCTGGCGCCGCAGCGTCAGCCGAACCGGCCGCACGAACTGGACTTCCCGTACAACCGGCAACTGCTGCTGGCCGGATGGCGGCTGCTGTACTTTCGCCCCGGCGATCTGTCGCCGCAGCCGGCGCGCGGCGCGCAGTGGAATCGCGGCGCCTACCTGGTCGAGGGGCTGGGGCATTGCAGCGCCTGCCATAGCGCCCGCAACCCGCTCGGCGCATCGAAGGACGGCCTGGAGGGCGGGCTCGAGGGCGGCCTGAATTCCACGCTCGGCTGGTATGCGCCGTCGCTCACGGCAAGCGGCGAAGCCGGACTCGGGGACTGGAATGAAGCGCACATCGTGGCGCTGCTCGGCACCGGCATCTCGGCGCGCGGATCGGCCACGGGACCGATGGCCGAGGTGGTGGCGCGCAGCCTGCAGTACCTGACGCCAGAGGACCTGGGCGCGATGGCGGCCTACCTGAAATCCCTGCCAGCGACGCCGGCGCCGGCGCCGCGAGCTGCGCGCACGCCGCCGGCGAGCGAACAAGTGATGCAGGAAGGACGCCGCATCTATGCAGGCCAGTGCGCGCAGTGCCATGGCGGCGACGGCAAGGGAAAGCTCCCGGCCTATCCGCCGCTGGCAGGCAACCGCGCCGTCACGCTCACGCCCGCGGTGAACGCGATCCGCATGACGGTCAACGGCGGGTTCCCGCCCGGGACCAGAGGCAATCCGCGCCCCTACGGCATGCCGCCGTTCGGGCATGAGCTGAGCGATGCGCAGGTCGCGGCGGTGCTGAGCTGGATCCGCGCCAGCTGGGGCAATGCGGCCCCGCCCGTCAGCGCGGCCGACGTCAACCGCTACCGGGCGATCACGAGCGACTGAGCGCCGCTCAGACCATGTCCGCGAACGCCACCCGGTCGGTGGTGGCGTTGCGCGCATCCTCGACCCGCACCTTGTGCGCCGCCAGCAGGCCCTCGAGCGCGGAATTCATGGTGTGGCAGCCGGGATCGGCGCCGTGGTTCAACTGCGCGCGGATGCCGCCGAGGTCGCCGTTTTCCAGCATCTTGACGATGGCCGGGCTCGGCGTCAGGCATTCGGTCGCAAGGTAATAGCGGTTGCCCTCGACCGACGGCAGCAGCGCCTGGCACAGCACGCCGCGCAGCGCGTGCGCCAGCGCCTGCGCCTGGGCGTCCGAATTGCCGAGCAGGCGCAGCATCTTCTGCAAGCCCAGTTCGGTCGAGCGCGCATGCAGCGTGGCCAGCACCAGGGGGCCCGATTCGGCCAGCGCCAGGGCTTCCTGCGCAGTCTGGGCGTCGCGGATCTCGCCGATCACGATCACGTCCGGCCGCTCGCGCAGTGCGTCGAGCGCGCCCAGGTAGTAGCTCTGGACGTCGCCGTCCTCGCCCACCTCACGCTGCGTGATGATGCATTTGCGCTGCGGGATCAGGGTCTCGACCGGGTCTTCGATGGTGATGATGTGGCCCGAGCGCTGGCGGTTGATCTCGTCCAGGATCGAGGCGATGGTGGTCGACTTGCCCTGGCAGGTGTCGCCGATGATCAGGACCAGGCCGCTCGTCAGGCGCGCGAACTCGCGCTCGTCGTCCCACAGGCCCAGCTCGCCAAGGGCGATCGGTTCCTTCGGAAAGCGCCGGATCACGCAGCCGATGCGCTTGCCGCCCTGGAAGCGGAAACAGTTGGCGCGGATGCGCGCGGTATGCAGGTCGATCGAGCGGTCGAAAGCGCGCAAGGCGATGCGCTGCGGCCAGTTCGGCTCGATCACGTCGAAGAACTCTTCCAGTTCCTCCTTCGTGATCGGCGAATCGGTGACCGCCACCAGGCCTTTCGGCTGGCGCAGCATCAGCGGGCTGTTCTGGTGGATGATGATGTCCGAGAACACCAGCTTCGAATTGAGCAGGTGCAGGATCTGCTGCACCAGCGTCTCGAACACCGGATGGTCTTCGTTTTCGATGTAGGAGAGGGTCGGGATCTGCGAGGACTGGTGATGTTCCATCTGGCCGGGTCGAATGAATGATCGGTGCGGCCATTATAGAACTGGAATGTTGCAAATTAGAAAAAAATCTTCAGCGTGACATGCTCGCAACAATCCGGTCGCCGAAGACGGTGATCGTCACGCCCGCCACCACGATCAGCGCCCCGCCGATGCGCACGCCGGACACCTTGCGGGTCGCCATATTGATCAAGCCGAAATGGTCGATCGCGATCGAACTGATCAGCTGCCCGGCGATCACCAGCACGATCAGGCTCAGCAGCCCGATGCGCGGCGCCAGGAACACGCTGCCGAAGACGAAGGCCGCACCCAGGAAGCCGCCCAGGAATTTCCAGGCAGGCAGCGACGGCAGCGCCGCCAGGGCCGCGCCCAGGCCGCCCGGGCCGCCCTTGGCCAGCGCCATCACGAACAGCACCACGGTGCCGCAGCTGAACGACACCAGCGCCGCCATCACCGAATTGGCCCCGATCGCTTGCGCCAGCTGGCTGTTCACGGCGGCCTGCACCGACATCGCGATACCGATGCAGAAGGCAAGCGCCAACAAAATCAGGTTCATTTCACACTTTCTTTTTCAAAAAACGCACGATTCTAGTGCATGCAGCCAATTTGCGGCGGCGCCAGCCTGTCGCGCGCGCATGCAGTTCAGCCCGCGCAAGCTGCAATCCGTCGCAAACGCCCCCGACGGCGCCCCGGCGCTGGCTAGGATGGCGCTATCCACACCATTCAAGGAACCCTCATGCGTACACCATTCCTCGCCACCCGCCGCCTTGGCCTCGTGCTGCTGGGCGCCGCCGCCGTCACCGCGGTCGTCCCCGCCCCCGCCATGGCCTGGCCATTCGGCGGCAGCCAGGTCGAAGGCAGCGGCAACGTCGTGCGCCAGGCGCGCCAGGCCGAACGCTTCACCGGGATCTCGCTCGGCCTGCCGGCGCAGCTCGAAGTACGCCTGGGCAGCAGCGAAGGCCTCACCATCGAGACCGACGACAATCTGCAGGCGCTGATCGAGACCGAAGTCGAGGACGGCGTGCTGCGCATCCGCACCGCCAAGCGCAACCTCAACCTGCGTACGCGTACGCTCAGGATCGTCGTCAATGCGCGCCAGATCGAGCGCCTGTCGCTGGGCGGGTCGGGCACCATCGACGCCCCCGCCCTGCACGCCAGGGACCTGCGCTTCGACGTGGGCGGTTCGGGCAAGATCAATGTGCGCAGCGTGGACAGCGAATCGGTCTCGGTCAGCGTGGGCGGCAGCGGCACGTTCGTCGCCGGCGGCGGCAAGGCGCGCGACATCGCGGTCTCGATCGGCGGTTCGGGGGATGTCGACCTGGGCCGGGTCGAGGCGCTCAACGCCAGCGCCAGCGTGGCCGGCTCGGGCGACGTGACGCTGTGGGCAAAGGACGCCCTGAAGATCTCGGTCGCCGGCTCGGGCGACGTCAACTACTACGGCGACCCCAAGGTGAGCCGCTCGGTGGCCGGTTCGGGCCAGGCGCACCGCCTGGGCGACGCGCCGCGCTGATCGTCAGCCGCGCAGCACTTCGCGCTCGACCAGCACCGTGTCGGTCCCGTCGGTCAGCCATACCTGGCCGTCCTGGATCGTGCACTGCAGCTGCATCGAGCGCTGGGCCATTTTCTCGAGCTGGGCGCTGATCTCGTGCGGGATGTTGATCACGCTGACGTTGCGCGCGCGCTCGATCTTGTTGGCCAGGCCCTTGAACCAGATATTGCTGGTGGCGCTATAGCTGTAGACCACCACTTTCGCGGAACGGCCGGCCGCCTTGAGCAGGCGCTTCTCGTCGGGCTGGCCGACTTCGATCCAGGTCTGGATGGCGCCGGTCAGATCCTTGATCCACATGGCCGGTTCCTCGACGTCGAACAAGTCCTTGGTGAACGCCAGGGCCGGGTCGGCGTGCAGGGCGAAAGCCAGCACGCGGATCATCACCCGCTCGTCGGTTTCGGACGGATGCCGGGCGATGGTCAGGCTGTGTTCCTGATAGTAGTTCCGGTCCATGTCGGCGATCGACAGGTCGGCCTTGTAGATGGTCGCTTTGATAGCCATTATTGCGTGTGCTCGTGTGTGCGGGAGGATGAAAACCCGCTATTGTCGCACGCGCGGCGCGCGCCGGCCGCGGCGCGGTATAGACTAGTCGATCCTACCAACGACGGAGACCGCACGATGACCAATGCCTTTCCTCCCAACCAGCAATTCCTGCTGGCCGCGCGCCCGGTCGGGCTGCCGCAGCGCCACGACTGGCGCTTCCACGAACAGGCGGTGGCCGAGCCGGGCGACGGCGAGGTGCTGGTCAAGGTGCTGTACCTGTCGCTCGACCCGGCCATGCGCGGCTGGATGAACGAAGGCAGGTCGTATATCCGGCCGGTCGCCATCGGCGAAGTCATGCGCGCCGGCGGCGTGGGCGTGGTGGTGGCCTCGCGCTCGCCGCGCTTCGCCGTCGGCGACCACGTGATGGGCGGCACCGGCGTGCAGCGCTACTGGTCGGGGCCGGCCGACGACAAGGGCGCCAACCTGGTCAGGATCGATCCCGCCGTCGGCCACCTGACCGCCTGGCTCAATGTGCTCGGCATGCCCGGCATGACCGCCTACTTCGGCTTGCTCGATGTCTGCCAGGCCAGGGCCGGCGAGACCGTGGTGGTGTCGGGCGCGGCGGGCGCGGTGGGCATGACCGTGGGCCAGGTTGCCAAGCGCATCGGCTGCCGCGTGGTCGGGATTGCCGGCGGCGCCGAGAAGTGCGCCTTTGTGGTCGAGCGCCTCGGCTTCGACGCCTGCATCGACTACAAGGCGGGCCAGGTCGGCGCCGGGCTCAAGGAACACTGCCCGCAAGGCGTCGACGTCTATTTCGACAATGTCGGCGGCGACATCCTCGACATTGTCCTCACCCGCATCAACCTGAGGGCGCGCATCGTGATCTGCGGCGCGATCTCGCAGTACAACGCGACCGGGGCGGTCAAGGGTCCGGCGAACTACCTGGCGCTGCTGGTGAACCGCGCGCGCATGGAGGGCATGGTGGTGTTCGACTATGCGGCGCGCTATCCGCAGGCGGTGGCCCAGCTGGCCGAATGGCTGCAGCAGGGCGCGCTCCAGAGCCATGAGCACGTGGTCGACGGCTTCGAGGGCTTCCCCGAGGCGCTGCTCATGCTGTTCGAAGGGCGTAACCTGGGCAAGCTGGTGCTGAAGGTAGCCGACGCCTGAGCCCCGCGCGTGCATCGACGCGCGCGCCGGACAGAACTTCTTTTCCCCCTCCATGGTCCTACAGGGTCAGGGCGTCCCGCCCTTCCCCTCCATGGAGCGTGCCATGTTTTCCCTTCCCGAGAACGCCTCGCCCAACCCGGCCCTGCGTGCCCAGCTCGAGGCCCAGCTTGGCTTCGTCACGACACTGTCGCAACGCGCCATCGAGCTGCTGGCGCGCATGAGCGAACTGAACCTGCAGATCACGCGCCACACGCTCGAGACCGCGCTCGATACCGGCCGCCAGCTGGCCGCCTGCACCGATCCCATGCAGCTGGTCCCGACCGCCATGCGCGGCTGGCAGCCGCTGGGCGAGCAACTGCACAATTACCAGCGCAGCCTGATGGGCGTGATCGCCGAAGCCCAGACGGGCCTCGGCCAGGCGGCGGCGCAGGCGCCGAACCTGGCCCAGCACATGGCGCAGGACGTCGCCCAGAGCATGGCCCAGGGCGCCGCACATGCCATGGCCAACGGCATGGCGCCAGACGGTGCGGCGGGCGCCGGCCAGCGCCATCACTGACCGACCGGCGCGCGCGAGAACGGCGGAACTAACGCTCACCACGTTTCTCTAATCGCACGAGCGCGTCCCTGCGCTCATGCAGCGGGTACGGCCTCTACAACTGACAGCCCCACGGGCACAAGGAGATCGACATGGCGACCAGCAAGGAGAACGGAGGCAAGAGCAGCAGCAGTCCCGGCAATGCCCAGAAAAACGGGCAGCCGGCCAAGCGCGGTTTCGCGGCGATGGACCAGAACCAGCAGCGCGAAATCGCCAGCAAGGGCGGCCAGGCCGCGCACCAGAAAGGCACGGCGCACGAATTCGATTCCGAAGAAGCGCGCCGCGCCGGGCAGAAAGGCGGCGAGGCCGTGAGCCGCAACCGCGCCCACATGGCCGATATCGGGCGCAAGGGCGGCGAGAGCCGGCAATCGGCCCAGCGCGCCGCCGCAGCCGCCGCCACTTCCCAGAAGGGCAACCGCCAGGGAGAAAAAGAGGGCTAGCCGGTGGCTGCCATGCCCTTGCCTTGCCATATCCACGTCGTTGCGGCGACGGTCTCCGGCCAATTGAACGCTATTCGCCGGTGGCTGGCCCTGGGTGATGCCGGCGCCCCGGGCAGCGGCGCCGCCTCCCGGCGGCGGCGCTGCCCCTGTGGTACATTGCCGGGCCTATGCCTACCCTTAAATACCTGACTGCCTATCCTGAGCCCCTGCGCGCCCAGGTCAGCCAGCTGATCGCGCAAGACCGCCTCGGCGACACGCTGCGCCAGCGCTATCCCGAGCCGCACGGCATCCGCACCGACCGCGCCCTGTACGACTACGTGCAGGAGCTGAAGGACGATTACCTGCGCCAGGCGGCGCCTATCGCCAAGGTGGCGTTCGACAGCAAGATCCAGGTGATCCAGCACGCGCTCGGCCTGCACACCGCGATTTCGCGGGTCCAGGGATCGCGCCTTAAAGCAAAGCACGAGATCCGCATCGCCAGCCTGTTCCGCGACGCCCCGCTGCCCTTCCTGCGCATGATCGCCGTGCACGAGCTCGCGCACCTCAAAGAAAAAGAACACGACAAGGCCTTCTATAAACTGTGCTGCTGGATGGAGCCCGACTACCATCAGATTGAATTCGACGTGCGTCTCTACCTGACCTGGCTCGACCTGTCGGGCACGCGTCTGTGGGCCGGCGCGTAGCGGTTTTGACCCGCGTTCGCAGGAGAAGGGATAATATTACGACCACATCTCGTTGCTTAACCGCAACGAATGTTTCGTTCAAGATAATCCGTAACCGTGTGTCACTCGACTTTAGGGAAAGGCTCCGCTACAGTCGGTCCGCTCGAAAGCAAGGTCATCCCGACGCATCCCCGGCCCCTGGCCACGATCCCACATTACATGGTACTGAATTCTATTTCCGGCAAGCATTTGCCTGCCGCGTTAGCCATTTGCGCGTTCGCTTGCCTGCCTTTGCATGCCAGTGCAGCGTCCGACGACGCCAGCGCGCCCACCTGGAAGCTGTCCGGCTTCGGTACGCTCGGCGCCGTCTATGCCGATACGCGCAGCGCCGACTTTACCGCTTCGGTGCTGCGCGCCGACGGCGCCGGCTACACGCGCCCCTGGAGTCCCGATGTCGACAGCCGCCTTGGCGCGCAACTCGACGCCGCCATCGGCGACTGGTCCGGCGTGCTGCAGGTGGTGAGCGAACAGCGCAACGACGGCAGCTACCGGCCGCAGCTGGAATGGGCCAATATCAAGTACCAGGTCAGCACCGACCTGGCCGTGCGTGTCGGCCGCATCGCGCTGCCCGTGTTCCTGGGCGCCGAGTCGCGCAAGGTCGGCTACACCATTCCCTGGGTGCGTACGCCGGTCGAGGTGTATGGTTCGCTGCCGATTTCAAACAGCGACGGCGTCGACGCCACCTGGCGTTGGGAAACCGGCTCGCTGCGTCATGCGACCCAGGTCTTCACCGGCCGCACCAACCAGGATTTGCAGAACGGCCTGCGCATCAAGGCCGAGCATGTCGTTGGCCTGTCGCACAGCATGGAGCGCGGCGCCGTGAGCGCGCGCCTGTCGGCCGCCAGCGCCAAGCTGAATACGGCCATCGGCGCGGAACTGTTCGCCGTCCTGCGCGATTTCGGCCCGCAGGGCGTCGCCCTGGCCGAGCGCTATGAGATCCTCGACAAGCGCGTGACGATGGTCAGCGCCGGCATGAGCTACGACCCGGGCGAGTGGTTCGTGACCGCCGAAGCGGGCCGCACCCGCACCAACTCGCTGCTGGGCGGCGGCACCTCGCTGTACGTCGGCACCGGCCTGCGCAGCGGCGCGTTCACGCCTTACGCCGGCTACGCCCAGGTGCGCGCCGACGTGCCCACCAGCGACCCCGGCCTGTCATCGGCCGGCCTGCCGCCGCCGCTTGCAGGCGCGGTCGGCCAGATCAACGCCGGCATCAACAGCTTCCTCAAGACGATCCCCTCGCAGTCGACCTGGAGCGTCGGCATGCGCTGGGACGCGGCCACCAATATCGCCCTCAAGCTGCAGCTCGAACGCGTGCGTCCGCACGAGGGCACGCGCGGCACCCTGATCAACAACCAGCCCGACTTCCGCCCCGACCGCGCGGTGCACGTCGGCAGCCTGGCACTGGACTTCGTCTTCTGATGCGCGCCATGACCTACTCCCTGCGCCGCGTCGCCACCTTTACTCTGTCCCTGGCCATCGGCCTGGCCGCCGCCAATGCTTCCGCCGAACTGGTGGTGGTGGTTTCCAGCCGCAGCCCGGTTCCCGCCATGAGCGCCGACCAGGTGGCCGCGATCTTCCTCGGCCAGACGGGCCGCTTCCCCGATGGCGCCCAAGCGGTGGCCGTCGACCAGCAGCTCGGCTCGAACCAGCGCGACGGCTTCTACCGCCAGGTCACCGGCAAGACCCCAGCCCTGCTCAAGGCGCACTGGTCGAAGCTGGTGTTCACCGGCCGCGGCCAGCCGCCACGCGAAGTGCCCGGCGACGCCGCCGTGCGCCGCCTGGTGGCCGACAATCCGGGCCTGATCGGGTATATCGATCGCACCGCCCTCGACACCTCGGTGCGCGCGGTGCTCGTGCTGCAATAAGGCCGCGATGACCACGCTCGCCCGCCCGGCCGCGCCGTCGCGCCCCTCCAGCCTGATGCGCCGCGCGCGGCGCGGGCGGCTGGCGCGCTGGCTCGGCCTGGTGCTCGAGACCCATATCTCGCTGCCGCTGTTCGCCGTGTTCCTGCTCGGGGCCATGTGGTTCAGCGTGCTGCACGTGATCGAGTCGGAGCGCCGCACCGCGGCCGACGCCGCGCGCGAGGCCGCCCATGAACTGCTCGACACCTATGAAGCGCAGATGGCGCGCAGCCTGAGCCACATCGACCAGACGCTGCGCGTGATGAAGTACGCGGTCGAGCGCGACGGTCCCAGCGCCGCCCTGCCCACGCTGGCCGCCAAGGGTCTGCTGCCGCCGGGCCTGGTGTTCCAGCTCGAGATCGCCGACAGCAGCGGCCGCGTGGTGGCCAGCAATCCGCCGTCCGACACGCGCAATGCCGGCGGCACCGCCTATTTCGACTACCACCGCCATGTGCGCGAAGACCGGCCGTATGTGAGCCGCACCGTGCTGCAGAGCGGCTCGGGCGAGCCGCGCCTGCACTTCTCGCGCCGCATCGACGACAGCACAGGCCGCTTCGCCGGGCTGGCCGTGGTGGCGGTCGATCCGGCCTATTTCACCAGTTCCTACGAACGCTCGCGCCAGGGCGAACGCGGCCTGCTCGGCCTGGTGGGCCTGGACGGCGTGGTGCGCGCCCTGCGGGTCGGCGAACAGGTGTCGTGGGGGCAGTCCTGGGCGCTGGGCGCGCCCGACACCATCTCGCTCGGCACCAACAGCATCGACCGCGAGACCCGCTACACCAGCAGCCGGCCGCTGAACGGCTTTCCGCTGGTGGCGGTGGCCGGCCTGGCCGACGCCGAACAGATGGCCGCCTACCAGCAGCAGCGGCGCGCCTGGCTGCTCGGCGCCAGCATCGGCAGCGCCCTGCTGGTCGCGGTCGTGGTCCTGGTCAGCGCCTGGTCGTGGCAGCTGGCCAAGGCGCGCCGGCGCGAGCGACAGGCCCAGGAAACCTATGCCGCCGCCTCGGAAGCCAGCCCGGACGCCTTCTTCGTCCTGCGCAGCATCATGGGGCCGGGCGGCGTGGTGCGCGATTTCTCGATCTCGACCACCAACAGCCGCGCCGAGCAGCTGACCGGGCTGCGCAAGGAACAGCTGCAGGGGCAACCCATGTCGCGGATGATGCAGGTTGCCTTCACCCGCGGGGTGTTCGAGGACCTGGCGGCGGTGGCCGCAGACGGCGCCCCGCGCGAGGGCGAATGGCTGGCGCAGTCGCTGCCGCAGGGCGAGCGCTGGCTGCACCGGCAGGCGGTGGCGGTCGAGGGCGGCGTAGTGGTGATCGTGCGCGACATCACCGAGCGCAAGCTGGCCGAGCAGCGCATCCGCCACCTGGCCCAGCACGACGACCTGACCGGCCTGCCCAACCGCAGCCTGCTGCGCGACCGCCTGGGCCAGGCCATCCACGCCGCCGCGCGCAGCGATAGAGCCGTCGGCCTCGCGTTCATCGATCTCGATGGCTTCAAGCTGGTCAACGACGCCCTGGGACACAACGCCGGCGACGAGCTGCTCAAGGTGGTGGGCGCGCGCATGCAGCGCTGCCTGCGCGAGACCGACACGCTGGCGCGCTTCGGCGGCGACGAGTTCGTGATCCTGCTGCCCGACCTGGACCACGACCCGGCCGGCATCGCGCCGCTGCTCGAGCGCGTGCGCCAGGCGGTCACCGAGCCGATCCTGGTCGAAGGCCAGGAGGTGCAGGTCAGCAGCAGCATCGGCGTGACATTCTATCCGCGCGACGGCGCCGACGCCAATACCCTCATGATGCACGCCGACGTCGCCATGTACCGCGCCAAGGAGCTTGGCAGCAACAACGTCCAGTTCTACGCGCGTGAAATGAACGCCAGCATCGACGAGAAGCTGGTGCTGCTCGAAGGACTGCGCGCCGCGCTCGACAGCTGCGCCGCGGACTACCCCGGACCCTGCCAGTTCGCGCTGCTGTACCAGCCCAAGGTCGACCTGCGCGATGGCCGCGTGTTCGGGGTCGAGGCCCTGATCCGCTGGCGCCATCCCGAGCAGGGCATGGTGCCGCCCGACCGCTTCATCGGCCTGGCCGAAGAGAGCGGCCTGATCGTTGCCATCGGCGAATGGGTGCTGCGCACCGCCTGCGCCCAGAACATGGCCTGGCGCGCGGCCGGGCTCCCGCCGATCAGCATGTCGGTCAATGTCTCGGCGCGCCAGTTCGAAGAAAAGCGCCTGGTCGAACGGGTCGCCGACGCCCTGCGCGACAGCGGCCTGCCGCCCGACAGCCTGGAACTCGAGGTCACCGAAAGCCTCATCATGCGCGACCTGGGGCGCTCGGTAGACAAGATGCGCGAGCTCGAAGCGATGGGCGTGGCGCTGTCGATCGACGACTTCGGCACCGGCTACTCCAGCCTGTCGGCGTTGAAGTCGTTCCCGATCAGCCGCCTCAAGATCGACAAGTCCTTCGTCGCCGACCTGGCCCACTGCGCCGACGACCAGGCAATCGCGCTGGCCGTGATTTCGCTGGCCCATAAACTCGACCTGCGCGTGATCGCCGAGGGCGTCGAGACCGAGCAGCAGCGGGATTTCTTGCGCGCCAACGAGTGCGACGAGATGCAGGGCTACCTGTTCAGCCGTCCGGTGCCGCCCGCCGAGATCGCCGCCCTGCTGGCGACGAGTTGCGGGATCGTCGCGTGAATCCGGTGCGCGACACCACCAACGCCGTGCTGGGCGCCGAGCCGGCGCTGCGCCGCATGCTCAACTACTGGATCGCCACCGCCATGCTGTACCTGGCCGGGATCGCGCTGCTGTCGTGCCAGGTGGCCTGGGGCTATACGGCCGAACGCCACGCCACCCTGCTGTCCGGCACCGCCGCCGCCGGCACCGTCGGGTTCTATGTGCTGATCCGCTTTTCCACCGCGCTGCGCCTGAAGCCCCAGGTCCTGGCCGGACTGCAGTCGCTGTTCGCGATCGGCTGCGTGATGACGGCCTATGCGATCTCCGGTCCGCTACGCGCGGCCCTGCTGGGCATGATGATGGTGGTGGTTGCCTTCTGCGCCTTCGCGCTGCGTCCGCGCCAGACGCTGGCGCTGGCGGCCGCCGCGCTGGCCGGCATGGGCAGCATCATGTGGTGGTTGCAGGCCCACGATCCGCTTGGCCATCCGCCGGCACTGGAAGCCATGAGCTTCGGCTACCTGGCCGCCTCGCTGCTGTCGACCGCGCTGCTCACCAGCGAGATGAGCAAGCTGCGGCGCCGCATGAAGCGCAAGAAGCAGGAACTGGTGCACGCGCTCGAGACGATCCGCACGCTGGCCACGGTCGACGAACTGACGCTGCTGGCGAACCGGCGCCACATGAATGAACTGCTGGTGTCCGAGGAACGCCGCCAGCGCCCGGGGTCGAGCAGCTGCGTGGCTTTGCTCGACCTCGATTTCTTCAAGCAGGTCAATGACCAGCACGGCCACGCGCTCGGCGACGCCGTGCTGCGCGCCTTCGCCGTGGCCGCGCGCAGCGCCCTGCGCGAGGGGGACACGCTGGCGCGCTGGGGCGGCGAGGAATTCCTGCTGCTGCTGCGGGACGCCGGGCCGGAGGAAGCGCGCCAGGTGCTCGAGCGCATGGCCGAACGCGTGCACGCGCTGCGCGTCGAGGGCCTCGATCCGGGCCGCCGCATTACCTTCTCGGCCGGCCTGGCCGCGCGCCGCGAGCGCGAGCCGTTCAGCGAAGCGATCAACCGCGCCGACCGCGCGCTGTACCGGGCCAAGGCGGCCGGACGCGACCGCGTCGAGCTGGCCTGATCAGGTTCCGGCACACCGCTGCAACGACGAGATTTGCAAGGTGTTGCGGCCGACAGCGACAGCGACGCTGGGCGCCGGCTGATCACCTGCTGGCTGGACGGCAAACCATCCACCGCAACATCATTTTCAGCTCCACCAAGCCGCCCTTCACGCTGAGAGTGGATGGCAGCGCTAGCCGCGCAGCTGCCTGGCTTCGGCGTCGGCCTGCACCGCCGCCTCGACTTCCGGCGTCGGCGCGGCCGCGCGCAGCCGCCGGATCAGGGCATCGGGGTCGCTCTCGGCGATCATCAGGCCTTCGTGCTCGGGCCGCACGAATCCTTCCTCGACCTGGTGCCGCACGAAGGCGCGCAGGCCGTCGTAGAAGCCGTTCACGTTGAGCAGGCCGATCGGCTTGGCGTGGATGCCCAGTTGGGCCCAGGTCACCATCTCGAACAATTCCTCGAGCGTGCCCATGCCGCCGGGCATGGCGATGAAGCCTTCCGACAGGTCCGACATCATCGCCTTGCGTTCGTGCATATCCTTGACCACGAACAGGCGCGTCAGGCCGGCGTGGCCGACTTCGCGCTCGACCAGGGCGCGCGGAATGACGCCGGTGGCCTCCCCTCCCAGGCGCAGCACCTCGTCGGCGATGGTTCCCATCAGGCCGACCTTGCCGCCGCCGTAGACCAGGCCGATATTGTGCTCGACCAGGGCGCGCGCAAGCGCGCGTGCGGCGTCGGCGTGGACAGGGTTGGCGCCGTGCGCGGCGCCGCAGTAGACGGCAAGCGTTTTCATGGTTGAAGCCTCAGAAGAAGTCGGCGCCGGGCCGCGCGTCGGCCGACAGTTTTTGCAGGTAGTCGTCGGACAGCTTCTCGAACAGCACCCGGGTCTCGCCGCGCAGGTAGGGGCCGATCATGGCCAGGACCTGGTAGCAGCCGCGCGCCAGCGCGTCGGCGATGGCCTGCTGCTCGCTGTACTTGCGCGGATTGCGCACGTACTCGAACGACAGCCAGTAGGTCGCCACCACCACCATATTCGTGGCCATGGCGTTGATGTGCTGGTCGGACGCCTCGAGCGAGCCTTCGCTGCGCAGGTCCTCGCACAACTGGCGCGCGACCTTGATCTTGTGCGCGTGGATGGCCTTGAAGTGCAGCTCGAGCTTGCGGTTGCGCGACAGCAGGTCGTTCAGGTCGCGGTAGAAGAAGCGGTAGCGCCAGATCAGCTTGAACATATGGTGCAGGTACAGCCACACGTCTTCCATGTTCGAACGGCGTCCGGCCGGCACCGTCAAGATGCGCTCGATCTCCGCCTCGAACTGGACGAAGATCGAATTGACGATATCGTCCTTGTTACGGAAATGGTAGTACAGATTGCCGGGCGAGATATTCATCTCCTCGGCAATGACGGTCGTCGTGATGTTGGGTTCGCCGAACTCGTTGAACAGCCTGAGCGAGAGCTCGAGGATCCGTTCACGGGTGCGGCGCGGTGCTTTTTGTTGCATGTAGGCCGGCGTTAATGGTGCATTACCGCAAGGATATCATCGAACGGTCGTTCGATCGATCTTTCGACAAGCCCGCCGGCCCGGCCTGCCCGGTTCAGGCGACGGCGCGCTGGCGCTGCAGGCGGAAGGCTTCGTCGATGCGTTCGCGCAGCACGCGTGCGCCGAGCGGCTTGATGTAGTGGTCATCGGCCACGCCGCTGGCGATCGCGTCCTCGATCGCCGACAGGTCGGGCTGGCCGGACAGCATCAGGCGCACCGTCTTGGGGTAGCGCGCCGCGGCCTGGGCCAGCACCTCGGTGCCGAGCATGCCCGGCATGGCCTGGTCGCACAGGATCACCTCGACCGCCTCGTGGGCCAGCACATCGAGCGCTTCCTCGCCCGAGCAGGCGCTCAGCACGCGGTAGGGCTGGCCGACCAGCATATCGTTGAGCACGCCGAGCATGAAGCGGTCGTCGTCGACCAGCAGCAGCGTGCGCGCGTCAGGTTCCGCGCCCGCAGCCGGCGCTGGCGCCGGCGCGGCGGCAGGCGCACTCGCCGCACTTGCCGCACTTGCCGCACTCGCGGCGCTGCCCGCCGCCGCTGGCGCGCGTGCGCCGGCTTGTGCGGCGGCGCCCGGCGCCGCGGCCAGGAAGGCCTCGAGCTCGGCCACGAAGCTCTCGGGTTCGATCGGCTTGCTGATGTAGCCGTCGAAGCCGGCGGCCAGCACTTTTTCGCGGTCGCCCGCCATGGCCAGCGCGGTCACGGCCAGGATCGGCACGCCGGCCAGCTGCGGCTCGGTCTTGAGCGCGGCCAGCACCGCGAAGCCGTCCATGCCGGGCAGGTTGACATCGCAGGCGATCAGGTCGGGCAGTTCGCTGCGCGCCGCCGCCACGCCGCGCGGGCCGTCGGCCGCGCTGAGCGGCGTATGGCCGTAGGCGCTGAGCAGGAACGACATCAGCTCGATGTTCGCAGGATTGTCTTCGATGATGAGAATACGGGCCACGGTGGCGCTCCGGGAATGCGATGTTGACATCACTGTACCACGCGCGCGCGCGGCTTTGAATCAGTGATGATGATGCGCTGCGACAGATGCGGTACACGCCATGCCGGCTGCATCGATCTCGGCCATCACGGCGGCCAGGATGCGGCGGTTGCGGCCAAGCGCTACGTGGCCCACGCCGCCGAAGGCAAGGTTGCGGGCGCCCGGCAACCGGCTCGAGGTTTGTGGCGCGATGATGTTGTCGTGATGGCTGTAGATCGAGGTGATGCGGGCGCGGGCGGCGGCGTCCTCGCCATCGGCCAGCATGCGCAACCAGGCGCATTCCGGCCCGCCCACGCCGCTACGCCGCATCTGGCGCGCATTGGCGCCGGGGCCGAGCGACGCCAGGCAGGTGCCGTGATGCGGCGTGCCGAGCGTGATCAGGCGCGCCACGCGCCCGGCGCCATGCACGCGCATCCAGGCGCGCGCGGCCAGGCCGCCCATGCTGTGGCCGACGATCACGAGCCGGGGGGCGCCGGTCAGGCGGCATAGCCGCGCGGCCGCGTCCTCGATGCCGGCGGCATAGCTGTCGATATCGCCCGTCAGCGGTTCCAGGTCGATGGCGGCATGACTGATGCGGGCCGCATCGAGCAGCGGGGCCAGGTGGGCCCAGTAGCCGCTGTTGCAGCCGTAGCCGTGCAGCAGCAGCACCGGCGGCGCCGACGTATCAGGGGCGATCCTGGGGGCGGTGCCGGGGTCGATGCCGGGGTCGATGTTGGGGTCGGTGCCGGGGCCGATGCAAGGGTAGATGCGGGTATGGGCGCGCGCGCGCGGCATATGCCACGAGGTGGTGCCCATGCTGGTGCTGAATTCTTCCCAGAACATGCGCAGGGCCGCCGCCAGGCCGAGCCGGTGTTCGGGCGGGGTCGGGCTGCCGGCGCGCGCCGCCATCCTGAAGTTGTTCGCATTGATCAGCAGCCGCACCAGCACCACGCTGCCCAGTCCCGCCGCCGCCGCCTGCCAGGGCGCCAGGCCGAACCAGCGCACGCCGGCCAGGCCGATCGCGAGCGCGCCCAGCGCCTGCGCCAGCAAGACCAGCCGCATCAGGGTGCGGGAACGCATGCCGGCGCCGCGGCCGGGCGTGGTGTACGAGGTTTCCATGCGATGAGTGTAAGCCATGCGCGTGACGGCGCGGCCCTGCCGCTAGCGCGGCGTGCGGTCCTTGAGGATCGCGCTGGCGATGCCGCGCAGGATGTTGACCTCTTCGGTCTCGAGCCCGCTGCGCGCGAACAGGCGCTTCAGGCGTGGCATCAGCTTCTTGGGCGCGTCGGCGTTGAGGAAGCCGACCGCCACCAGGGCCTGTTCGAGGTGGGCATACATGCCGTCGACCTGGGTCGTGCTGGCGGCGATGCCATGAAAGCCCACGCCGCGCGTGTCGATCGCCTCGCCGCCGGACGCCATGCGCGCTTCGTAGGCCAGCACCTGGGCCGCCTGCGACAGGTTGAGCGACGAGTAGTCGGGATTGGCGGGGATGTTGATCAGCACATTGCAGCGCTCGACGATGGCGTTCGGCAGGCCGACGCGCTCGTTGCCGAACACGATGGCGGCGCGCAGCCCGGGCTGGCTGCCAGCATGGGCGGCGAAGGCGCGCGGGGTCCAGACCGGCGGCGAGAATTCGCGCAGCCGGGCCGAAACGGCGGCGGCGAAGTTGCAGCCTTCCAGCGCCTGGCTGATGTCGGCGACGATGCGCGCGCCGGCCAGCACATCGCCGGCGCCGCTGGCGAAGGCGACGCTTTCAGGGTCGCCCAGCGGGTCCTGGCAGGCCGGGGCCACCAGCACCAGGTCGGAAAATCCCATGGTCTTCATGGCGCGCGCGACGGAACCGACATTGCCGGCGCGGCTGGTCTCGACCAGCACGAAGCGCAGGCGGTCGAACAGCGGCGGGCCGGTGAAAAGAGAAGTGTCGGTTTGGGTCGGGTTCATTTACAATAGCGACCATCGCGCAGTGCGATCGGTTTTTGCGGTAGCGGGAACAAGCCCGCGATTGTAGCCGGTTCGGCACTGCCTTGCTCTTTAATCACTCTTCAATAGCTGATCGTTCACGACGCCCTTTGGTGCGTGAGTGGGCGTTCGCGTTTTTCACGGAAAAGCCTCCATGCACCCAATGCTCAACACGGCCATCAAGGCCGCCCGCCGCGCCGCCACCGTCATCAACCGCGCGTCCTTCGATATCGATCGCA
>Ga0265780_10003599_pt1 | contig 20278 bp, 16 predicted proteins | sample P1T30metagenome_FD_192432 | JGI IMG/M metagenome (GOLD analysis project Ga0265780, IMG submission 192432) | Plant litter microbial communities from East Loma Ridge, Irvine, California - P1 T30 | ecosystem: Environmental > Terrestrial > Plant litter > Unclassified | place: USA: California...
AGTTGAACCATCGAGCTTTCGTAGCGGTCATATCATCAAGATGGAAGGGGAGGCGCCAACCCTCACCCAGGCTCTGATCTTCATTCAAACCCGTATAATCGTACCAACGTTGGGAGAACCAGTCGTGTAATCCGTCCGGGGTGGTTGTCCAAACCATGACAGGCATGAAGTTGGCAATATATTCAAACTGTTTCTCGTTCTCCTCAATTTGCGCCGCAATCTGCTTTGTAAATTCGGTGATGTCCTTGAAGATGACAATGCCACCTAAGAACTCCCCAGTCTCTTCATGAATGACAGGCTCGCTAATGACTTCAAAAACTAGGCGCGAACCGGTGATAGGTTGGCGTAGGCCTAATCGTCGTTTTTCGAGTCTTTTTCGTGTACGACAGAGTTCTACAATGGGAAACTCGTCGATTGTAAGTTCGCGTTGGAAGTCCTCTGTCCATACGGTGAATTGTGCAAGAAAAGCTCGTTGGTCGCCCGGCGTGTACGTCGCGTCTCGAGGGAGGAGTCGCATAAGTGCTTTGTTGGGAATGCCGAATCCCTCGTCCTTCCACATGGCTATCACAATGTCAGCATCTTATGAACGCGAATTATACAGTTATGTAGTACCCACCATATGCAGGCATGCTGATTGAATTCAGGATGGCGTCTTTCAATTGAGTGGCTTTCTGGAATATAGATGCAGTGGAACCGATATCGCCCTGACTCCTGCTGGGTGGTCCTCGGGGCGGAAATTCTGGTTGTTGTAGATTAGGCGTGACAACCTTTGAGCCCGACTTTGAACTGCTTCCTGAGCGTTTTCCAGAAGAAGAACTTGAACCAGAACTGCGAGATTTGCCAAGATGAGGGGTTGCATTTGACTTGTTCACGATCCTGCTAGAGGGCCGCAAAGCCTTGGATGGTTCTGCAGCCACTGTGCTTGTGAAGGTCAACGTAAAATACTGAGTGTCTTCGATACTCCATATGGAAATGATACAAGACGCTTGCACCGCATTTGCATATGAGTGATTTCTGTCAGGCGTCTGTATGGAACCATTCGGACCTTGAACAAGAGGTGAGATGACCACTTCCACAGATACATCATGAACGGTCGTGCGTGCAAGATTCGTGCTGCTCAGCTGGGGGTACGATTGCTCTTCCGGCAATCGAGCTGGAGGTTGGGCCCTTGGTTGGGCTGTGGGAGTTGTATGACCGCTTCCACCTCCATCCTGCTCACTATTGGCAAAAGCGTCTTCAACTACACAGTCGAGGAAGTTCTGCAAGCATGTCATTACGAAGTTCAACCGATATGCCAACCATGGCCGTCACATACCTCCCACGAAACTAAAAGCGGAGATCCGTTCTGTAAGATGTCAATACCAAGATCACCCATGGATTTATCTTGAAGAACATCTGATATTGACAGATCGTGGGAAGCGGTACTCTCGGAGTCGATGCCCAGTAATCGTCCCATGGCTTCGTTCGCCACTACTATGGCCTTCAAAGAAGAAAGAACCAGGATGGGAACTGGCAGATACTGCATCGCAGTTATGGATGCCATTGTTGTGGTCGGTGACGGCAATCGTATGGAGAGTGAATCAGAGCTATGGATTGAGCTTGGTGATTTGGACCTCGAACGCTCGCCCAGATCAAAGTAACCTCGTTCAGCCTCGGCTCCATTTGGTTCGGCCATGGCTACTACTTTTGCCCAGTGGGACGAAGGGAGTCGCTCAGATTGTCCGTAAGCTCAATGGATGTGAGCACAACTAGAAGGTGTAGCGATTACTCGCAAGATACGTCGACTCAGTCCTCCACTAACCCACCCAGCGCGCGATGAGGGAAGTACTTGGCTGCACCATGGAGGTCTGTAGGGGCCGATTGATTATTGTCGAGGGACAGAAGTACGGAGGGTAGGCCTAGGTCTGGGGAACGGCGCAATAGGTATTATGCGGAGGATGGCTGATGCGGCAGCTGTGGGAATGTGCAGGGAAGCTTTAGGCGGTGATCGAGTCTAGACCAAAGGATAGACCATGTACATAGGTGGACGGGCGCACAGAGCCTGATGGGGCGTCTTGGGCGCGATCAGCTCCGCACAGGTCGACTTTGGCAGAGGTCGTGGAAACAGAAGCGGTTTGGATGGCAAGAGCAACAGAAGTTTGCAAAAGTCGACTGTCGGCTAGGGACTCTGATCGGAGGTCTGGAACAAAACGCATTCGGATGCGGCATGACGTCGAAGGGTCCCCCCCGGAGACGTCTCCAGCCTTTGTCATACGCTGAGAAACAGCTGACATGCTGCGACTTGGCCTAGTTGTTCTAGATGAAGATCGGGACGATCGCTCGAGTGCCTCAACATGCCTTCCACGGTTGCGTGCCGGACCCATGGACCGCTTGTTTGGAACCTTGGGGTGGATCTCTATCACACGAGTTTACTTCACGGTCTTGCAGAGCCACAGTACACACTTGGCATTAGTATCCTCGGTGCTATAGAAATATTACCATAGTGGACTCATCGTGGAGTACTGTTGTTACTGCCCGGGTGCTCCATTTGCACTTTACCGCCATAGCGGAATGAGTTTGATCCTGACGACCAGCCCACGAAGTTGAAAAAAGTCGAAGACAGCTCCATAGGTTCCATGCGTACAGCTTCTGTGTAGGGCGGAGAAGCCATGCAGCAAAGTTAGATGTGACATCGTGACATCTTGAACCTTGGTGGGCCGACGTCACGTGCGAGCCGATTGCGCGGAAGAGCCAAGCCCAAGTCGGACAACCTGGGAACAACCATCTGTCTTTTTGAGTAGGCAGCGACATTGCCCTGCACCACTTAGGCGAACTCGAGCTCTAATTCTGCAGTCCACATACCGTTCTTTCACGAGCTCAGAATTCAACATGCTGCTATTCGGGCTGGGAGGATTGTTCTATGGTGCGACTGGACGCTTCGCATGTTGCGCAACAGTTTACTAACAATTATAGTCGCCGTGCTCCTCATTAATGCGATAGCAATTCTCTCGGAAGATCGGTTCCTCGCAAGAAGTATGCCTTCCCTACCCGCACATCGCGTCGAACGACTACATATCGCCCCACGGTTGCGCGCTCGCATACACGTACCGCGGCAGACTACGAGTTACGTCACTTACTGACATGTGGAAACAGTCGGCTGGACAGCTTCAGCGGCAGAACCGGGCTTCGGCGGCCAACGCGATGACGCGAGCGTAAAAGCACGACTCATCAACCTCGTGTCCTCAGTGCGGACACTCATGCGAAGTACGTACATCTCCACAGCACATACCCCCGCCAGACGGCGCAAGGATAGTTTCCTAGAGGCTGAAGCTGACATGTTGGCAGTCCCTCTCATGTTCATAAATACGCTCATGATAGTCTATCTTCTTGTCCTTGGATGATCGCAGCGCAAACGACACGAAACGACACGACACGGCGTCCGGGGTAGCGGTTGATACGAGAAGGCGCAAATGCAGAAGAAGCGCTTGCAAACATGGGACAGGGTAGCGTTTAGACTCGGACGGCAATGATACCATACGAGCGCTTCCGCGGACACAACACTGATCTCAAGCAGCAAGGCTCTCGCAAGAGCCCACACATGAGCCAAAGAACGCGGTATATACCTGAACAGCGCATCAAGCGGACCAACCATATAATGAAGATACACCGATCGCTCTAGTATGAGGCACAAATTGCCTGAAAGAGAAACAATCCAACATCACCATACACTTTTACTCTTGTCAAAACTAGTGAAGCCCGTCTTGCCTGTTACCAGCTGGTCACATTAGTAGCACCCAATCTAGATGGACAAGTAGTAGAGCCCTCGTTCCAGTGGGCACATGGTGTAAGTCCCAGTGAATATGCGAGTCAACCAGCCCAGCAAACATGGCATTCCCAAAGCATCACGAACGAGTCTTGACAACCCAGAAACCACACAGCCGCGATCTACAAAATAATGATAGCCGAGGAGGCTCATCGAACCAAAGCTCAACCTCTCGTAATTTGGCTAGGACGAAGAAAAAGAATCCCGTGTAGCTCTAGTATAACCAAAGAATTAAGAAAAAAATAGAACAGCCATTCCTTCTGTGCAAATATAAAACTTACAAAGCCCTAACAGTGATCGAATCCATTTCTCTTGTGAAAGAATGTCTGGGGAAATACGAAGCATTGGCAGTTTGAGCAAGTTCATTACATGGTTTACTTATCTTTTTCTTTCTCTCTCTGCGTGAAGAGTCAAGAAGAACCGCTACACACAAAGCGAACAAAAGTCGATATGTACATTTAATTGCGAGAAGACTATTACATGCAGAGAAAGTCACTGTTCAATCACTGCTGGAATGGCGCTGCTGTGTGTGTACTGATTTTATCTACTCATGCATCACTCTCTGTGGCCGCATTGGCGAACCTACTCTGAAAGGCTCTTGTATTATATCAGCGGCGTATTGGGGTGCAGGACCACATGACGCTAGTGGAGCAGTCGTGAATCTAAGCAGCGTGGTCAAACAGTTCACTGCCCTTTCGAGCCTGAGCTGGGAGATAGGTCTATGGCAATGTGTCGATGGAAGATCCTCAGGTAATAAGGCAAGATTACTTCGCCATGTGTCTTGTGTAAGATTTCTTCAGTTGAACAGGCGGGAGACATGTAAGTCTATTGGGGACACGAGAGCCCGCGTCCCATCGTTTCTTTCGATCCCAGTAGAGACGCTAATTCAATAACATTGCTCCTTTATCGTTCTGCTTTCAAACACATAACAGCACAAGCCAGTAAATCACCAACAATCGTGCAGCATGTTGCCTTCAACGATGAGTAATAATCGCATTTCCATCTCTAAAGACGCATGTACCCATGCATCCATCTCTCCCTATTTCATCTCTTCCTATGCTACGAAGGCCAAAAATGTACCACGCCTTTCTTCTATCATTTGATAGAAATGTACAGGTCGCCAGGAAAAATGTTGCTTCCAAAACACCGTCTCATGGATAATAATGTCCTTGCCTCGCACATATAGATGTGCAGGTAAATTCACATCCCAGCTCTGCGCTACAGCGCGGGACTCCAGGTGGCGTACATCCAATCGCGCCTGGGCTGGGCTGAGGGAAGCCAAATAGCGGAGTCCATGCTGGATCGAATCTCGTTCACTGTTGCGAGGCTTGGGGACCGCGCTCGTCTACGCGGTTTGTTGCGCCCAACACTATGGTTCTTCTAGAACTTGAACGTGCTCTTTTTTCGTCCGAGGCTGAACCTGTTCTTTCCTTCTTTCTCTTCGCCCTTCTCTTCCCCCTCAACATGGTGTGCATCGTCTGCGCTGTCCGTTTTGTCCTTGTCCTTGCCGCCCCAGAACTTCGGCTTGCCTCGCAGGCTCATGGAGGAATGCCTGAAGCGACTGAGTCCACTGACAGCCTTGCCGTTTACCGGCTTTGTGTCTGCCGATGGCTCAGTGTTCTCGCCGTTTACTCGACCTTTCTCTTCCATAGCTGCAGACTCCTTGCTTGCTGCGAGTGCAGCGCGGAGCTCTTCTTCCTGCCTGCGGTAATTCTCGCGGCGTTGTGTTTCCATCTCTTTTCGCTTTTGGATTGCTTGCTTCTCGAGCTCCTTCTCGGCAGCCTTGCGCTCCTTTTCCTCTTTGCCACCTTTCTTGAACAAGTTCATGCTCTTCTTCGGGGCGAGAGCGGGTACGTTCGTCGAGACGTGTTCTACCGGGTGATGCTCGTTACGTGTCGGAACATGCGCGAGAGCGGGTGCGGTAGCCGCGTGGTCAAGACTAGCAAATTGGTCTTCTTCTTCGACCGTTGGCGTTGTTGCATTGTACACCGAATGGTGGAAACCGTTCGGAGCACCGTTTGCCTTGGGTGTCGTGACAGTCTCCTGGTTCATCTCGGTAGCTTGCTTTGCTGCGGCAAGACCCTCTGCTTCTTGCTCCTTCATCATAGCCTCCTCGGTGGTCTCCTGGTAGAACAGGACGTAAGCGCAAGCTAGGACGCCTTCTCCCCCGAAGAAATTCCTGACGTATGCTTTGTCTACGGGCTCCACCATCTCATCGTCAAATAGCAACCAACCCCGGTCTTGTGTCTTGATTATTGATACGTAGTGGCCATGGTACGGGCCACCTCCAATGTGCACAACAACTGCGTACAGCTCATATAACCTGTCTGGGTCTTCGGCGTCGTCTGTAGTGTTGAAAAGGCGAAGATAAAATGGGTACACAACTCGGTGAAACAACTTTTGTAACCGCTGCAGGTCCTCAGTATACTTGAAGCGCTTCAGATGCAATGCTAGGATCTTCGGTAAGCGCTTGATCTTCATCCTCTTCTCTGCTTCTTGAAGACCTCCGCAATTGTCGCAGTGAAATTTGTTACGCTCGCACAACATTTCCTCTTCCGAGAATTTCCGCAAACAGCTCGTGACGGACGAATGTTGTTCAAGATCGACCGACAAGTCGAGAAAGGCCTCGTCTCGCTGTGACGTGTTTTCGCAAGTAAGACATCGTGTTTCTGATGTTAGGGTGCCCTCGAACAGCTCATGTACCCAGCCCGAGTTCATTTGCGAGACGGTCGAACTTCGATCTGGCACGACAGCGCCCGAGGTGACTGCAAGGCCGTTCTCAGCCGGTTGTGTTTCGGATATTTCTGTCACGCGCGACTTGGAGAATTGTTCGACGTTCTCCACCACCTCATTAAGTAGCAGATTCAGGAACTCGTGTGCATCTTGATGCATCGGTGTTCGGAACATTTCGTTGTCACGCCGTAGTATCTCGAGCAGCTTGTGCGGGCTCACGACGCCAATCCGTGATCGATGCGCGATGACTGCTTCGAATATATCCTTTAGTGATGAGAATAACGACTCGTTCATGCCATACGCCTTGGCATTCTCGTAGTCCATCTGCAGCACAGGCCCAGCCGCCAGGGCTTGCTTTTTCTTGTACTCGGGCGAATCCTTGTTATCCTCGGGTTTTGTACCCGGGGGACCATTTGTGGCACCTGGGGTCGTCACAGGCTTCGCCGGTGTTCTCGAATTGGGGCTCGACAGCGAAGTGCGCCCGGCTGGCGAGAGCGCTGAGGATTGGCCATTGGGCAGGTTCGTGTTGATTTTGGGGAGTGACGATGACGACGGTCGCTCGAGCGCTTCTGGGGGAGATCGTGCGGGGAAGTTGATGACCTGGTCCCGAAATGGCACTGAGTAGTATAGGCACTGTACGATTGAATTGCAGTAGCTGTCGGCTCTGTAAGCGCGAATATAGAGGTGGTAGGAGGGGGGTCGCATACCATGTGCTGCCAAACTGCGATCACGGGGTTAGCGGGCGGGCGTGCGAAGAGCATTCATTGCGAGCACTCACGTTCTCGAAGCCGAAGAACTTGTCGCTGCCGTCGCCCCGCAAAGGGCCAGCATTGACTAGGAGCTTCTCTAGTGGTGTCGCTTCTGGCGCGTTCTTGATGGGTGTCGAGCCGACGGCTGGACTCGACGGGGCCTGAAGCGCGTAAGTATCGCCATTGCGGGCCAGCGCGCAGAGGAACTGACATTGGACTTGAGGCGCCCGAAGAATGAAGTCATGGCTGGAGCTGGTCTGGTCCCCGATGGATGCGCGGCTAGAGGCTGTGCGAGATGTGTGAATGCGGACCTCAAGTGGTGGAAGCGGGCAACGAACGGGCAGGAACTGTCGGCGAACGGGCAGGAGCTGTCGGCGAACTGCGAGAAGGCAACATGAGGAGAAGCAGTGAGGAGGGTTTGGAGGCGATTGCGGTAGGAACAAGACCAGAATGGAAGTAGAAACGCAGCCGAGAGCGAGGCTTGGACAGATGCTTGGGAGGCAAAGCTACAGCATCGCAGTAGACACGGACCCAGCCCGCATCGAAGACGCCGAATTTACCGTCTCTCCGTCCCATACCGTATCCTTGGAGCGCCCCACCTCGAGCTAGCGCTTCTGCCGCTGGTCTGGTCCAATGACGAGTCTGCACCCTCAAACTGGTGTGGAGTCTTCAGTACCCCAGATCTGCTTCATGATTGCGTCTGACCAGAGTGATTGCAGCCACGGCGCTCACTCTGCTGGATACATTTGACCGACGCGAGTCCCCGATGGTGGTAACGTTAGGCTAAATACAACCCAGCCACAAAGTCACTTTCCTTCTAGACCAAGCCGAGCCTCCGTCACCGCCGTTGCTTACTGCAGTTCTTTGGCCTAGCGCTCCAATCCTCTGGTTTATGACATGTTTACATCAGCCACTCACACCCGCCTGCCTATGTCGACTAGCCTGTACTGTGGGTAGGGCTGCAAAAGGCACCGCTCGAGGTTGCACTGTCGCTTGATCATCGCTTTCTTCTGCATATGAATGGTTCATCTGCCATGGGAACTACTCGTACAGTGGGTATATATTGTCCCAGTAATGTGGCTGGCGGGCTTCCACGACCCTGGCGCAATGACGCTTGCCCTCTCCCGCGCGTCTAAACACCATCATCACCCGACCACGACTCTACTACTGCTGCTAGCAAGGAACTAGCTCATAGGCCGGAGAAAACACCCCCGAAACCGCCTTTGAAAAATGCAGATGCCGCGCAAAGTATGCAGATAGTAACACATAGATGGTACAACAGTGGAATCATTAAACTCCTTCCTCATAGTCTCCGTAACCGCTTGCCTGCTCCGAGCTCGATCGCCGTGCGGCTGTTGAGGATCAGATCCTCGTTTCCACTCTCTGGTGGGTTCTTCAGGATGTACTCTTTTCGTATGCGCGCAGCCTCCTTGTCCCAGGTTGCGACCTGTTCTTTGAAGTTTGCGGCATTCGCTGTGGCGTCTTCTCGTGCATTGGTCGCCTGGTCCATGTAAGGCTTCTTGACATCTTCCGTTGCCGTGCGCCACTTGAAGCCGATGGCGGTTCGTATTTCTTGCTTCGAGGCCTTCGCCTCAGCGTTGCCGCTTGCAGCTCGCCGTGTTTCGTCGCACTCTTTCTTACAAATATACCAAAAGTCTTTGGTGTAGAGCAGGAACGGGTTCACGCCTGAGCGGCCTGGCTTAATTGGACGCTCCCCGATTTGCTCCAAGATGGCGCCGATGATCGCAGCTTCATAGTCCTCATCACGACGTACTCGCCCTGACTGCTTCTCTTGTTGTGCCGGCAATACAGCGGGGCCCATCTTGCGTTTGCCCTCGAAAGAAGCCGCTGTTGGGGATTCAAGTTTGATAATCGTCTTCTTCTCCACCAGAGGCTGAGGCACCTTGATGGGTCCCATGATGGCTTCAGCAACCTCTGCCGCAGCACGCAAGCCGGACAAGTATGCGCCGTGCACAGTCGCGGGATGTGTACCACAAGTCGCCTCTCCAGCAAAGTGTAATGGGCCATGCGGTCGTGCCATGACATCATAATCACCAGCTTGTGTTTTCGGTCCGACGTACGAGTAACTCCCGCAGGCATATGGGTCCTTCTTCCAACGTGTAACAATGGCCTCCGTTGGTAGCGGCACCGTGTTGGGTGCAAACATCGATTCGAGGCGGTCAGTAACTTCCTTTACAAGCTGGTCATTCGAGCTCGTTTCTGCGTAATATGCAGACTCGCCTGCCATGAGAGCTACCAGCACGGGCTTGCCACTTGTCTTCAGACAGTTCCAGAACAGGTAGAACCGCCCTCGCTTCTTGGTATAATCTTCTGGTCGCAGGCTAGCCTCGATTTCGGCGTCGTTGAGCAAGCCGAACATGTCTCGATCCGCTTCCCAGAATGCTTTCTCGTAAACGAGTATAATCTGTAGCATGTAAGCGACGATTATGTCTAATGGCAAGTTAAAACTGACCTTGTTTAGGAGACCGAAGCCCATACGTTCGATCACACCCTGCTTCCAATCTGGCAGTGGTGGTTGGAACGTGACGGACCCGGACTTCAGCACACCTAACGGAGTTGTGATGACGACTTTGTCTGCTTCGAACACCTCGCCATTGCTGCACTCGATTCGTACCGCCTTTCCGACTTGCTGCTCTTCAGTATTATATTGTATAGACTTGATCGGAGTCTTAAATCGAACGTCGAGCTGACTGGGAGCCTGCCACAACCCACGGGGAACCTGCTGGTAGCCACCAATGACTTCAGTGTGTTGCCCCTCGAATTCGTTGCCCATGTCTTGGTCCCAACCACTGAGGCTGAGCTGATTCACACTTGCAGCATTTGCGTATTCGAGGTTGGCATGATGCCAGTTGAGGAGGCGCATGTCTCCGGGCTTCATATCGACTAGATCTTGGTATTGCTTCAAACCCTCGTCCATAGTCTTTCCCAGTGTTGGAAAGTCCGAGTTGTGCGCGATCGCGTCGAGATTTACTGACTGGGTCTTGGATACACCAGGCTTTAGTGGCCATCCCAAGTTCTGTACCGCCTCTGCTGCTGTTATGTCTGCATTGAAGCCGGTACTCAGCTGGTAAGCCCTTCCTGCAAGCTTCTCCACACCCGAAGTGGGCTTCTCTTCTGTTGTAGAAGCTGTGCTTTCGTCATTGGCCGCCAGCGGGGTATTCGATTGTTCGAGCTCGGCGATGGACGGTCCCCCATTATCGGTAGGTTCGCGGCCGAATAAAATGAGATTCCGATCTCCTTCGACAGTTCTTTGGGTCGCAGGCTTATTGCGATATACGCTTGCGCGCTCCAGGACATCGTTGTACAGCTTCTCGACTAATGCATCTTGCGTTCGTTCGACGACTGTGCCGTCATGATCGTACAGTATTGTGTTGTCTCGTAAGCCATGATACGGTATGCCTAATTGTCCTCGTATGATTGCATTCAGGGGATTGCCGTGTTCAAAGCCAGTAACGATCTGGGCACCCATCTCAGCTGTACAGCGATGACCAGGCGGTAAAGTGGATCCTGACTGATTGAGAAATGGATGCGAGTAGACACGACCGCCGATTCGTGGACGAGCTTCGAGGATGATGATCTTTGGTGGACGCTCGCCACTATTGATTTCGAGATCATTACCTAACTGTGCAAATATAGCCTCCAGTTGGCGGGCGCATCCCAGGCCAGACATGCCCGCGCCTACCACGACAATCGTACGCCGCGTGCTTTTCGATTTTGTACGCGGTGCGGAGGCGCTCGTATCAGGTACTTCGACACATCCAAAGTTGATGTATCCATTCCTCATTAACCACAGGTATGCCACATTTGCGAGACCGAAGAATCGTTTGTCGCGCGCGCAGCCTGCGGCTTCTGTGGGCGAGACACATACCAGAGGATTTCGGTGCCATAATCTGAGGATGCCGTTTCGGATATTAAGATATATCGTGACCTGCGCGTGATTCAGATGGTGGCGTAGAAGTTTGTATTCTGCTGGATGCAAGGCGAACGGATTGAGGCGGCTGTTTTCTGCAGCCAGAATACATTGGCTCCCAAATTCTGGCCATGACATGTCTGTCGGTATGCTTGAGCTCGCTTTCGGGTCCACGCCTTTGCTCTTGAGTGAGTTCGAGTTTACCCTGCGATGTTTGACAGGCTTCTGCTGAGACTGAGAGACTTCTGGAGTCGAGGAAGATTGCCATTCGCGGCTTAAGCTCTGTGGGGTTCCTGCCATGAACGTGTGATCGGTTTGCAGTTGTTTCAGACCAGAAGATTTTTGTTCTTGGGAACTGACAAGCTCGTTCGTAACTTGATGCAGACGATGGCCGTTCAAGTTCGCGCTTTTTTTGGTTCGTGCCTTCATTGCGCCACTTCCCGTGGTTGATGACGGAGTGAACGGATGCTGTAGTGGTGAAGGAGTGTAATTAGAGCCATACCCGTTGTTGAAGGCGCCTGGAGTCGACCCTTCCCCTTCTTCGCGACTACTCAAATGACCAGTACTAGGCTCAGATGTATCGTGCGAATCGCCATAGTGGACGGACGATGAAGTCGATTCTCTGCCGAATTCCAGGTTACTAAGCCCCGACATGGGAGCAATGCTGCCCTTCAAATGTATGCTATCATTGGACAACGGCAGCGACAGAAGATCGTTATTCGACTGATCAAATAAGTACGAGCCGTCATCGAGTGCGCCGGGGTCGGTTGTAGCTGCGAAGGTGGAGAACATAGTGGCCGTGTAGCGAACAGAGTCGCATCAGGTGTCTGATGCGGCAGGGACAGGGCTACAGATTGCAGAGGATTCTTTGCCTAGACATGAGTGTGATTTAAGGGAGTGAAGAAATGATTTCGGAATCTGCACTCGCGAAACCGTTGATCCAGTAAAGATAAGAGGTGGCTGAGCGAATAGATCCTCGTGCAATCGATGAAGTTCGCTCCTCCTCGAGGCATCAGCTAGCCATTCCTAGCTCGGGCGCCCAGACCAGACGCCCCAAGACCCTTGCTACTTCGACCCTCAGACTTCTTCCTCATTATTATTATCATCCCACTCCCCATCAAACACGGCGCTTGCGCGTTGCAAGATATACTAGCGATGCATACCGTATGCGGTTCCTACACTGTCCCGGATGATCGGAGTCTTGGCGGATGAAGACTGGGCATGGTGGGCCTCGATGTCCACGCCGACGCCTCACATCGATACCGAAACTGTTGCCAGTTATTGTCATTACAATCCTGCGATGCAATTTTGCATCGGCGAAATAAGGAGTAGACAGCCTCGTGAGATGTTCGCCACTCTGCATCATCGCGGGTACTGTCGAGACTCAATGGCGCAACACTAGGGTAGGCGATAATGTGAACATCATCATGAGGTGTGGTAATCCAGGAACATGAAAGAGTGAAAAAAATAAAGCTTGTGACAGAAGGGGATAAGAAAGGTCTGATGCGAAGAGATTATGATCTCATTCATCATGCGTACGGCAATCCCCCAAATCAGATATTGCACGGCTGACATGTACCACAGATGATTTCAGTTCGTTTGAGATGATACATGCTTACCGAGCGATCTCCTCCGGCACCAGATAAAATTCACCACCTTTCCGTCATTCCGTTGTTGTTCGACCACGCCGCATACTGGGTTCTCATGAGCAGCTGGATAGCAGTCAGATGGCTTCAAATGATGGATCATCGTATAGAGGAGATGGTATTCACACACGCAGCTGGTTGGTTAATAGCCGTCTGGCACGCACCCCGGCCTGTCCTGGTCGATTCACAAACAATAATACGGAAAGCGCTCCGAAGCAACTGTGTGGTAGACATCAGGTTGTGGAGAAGACCAAGGTTTCTGTTACGATCTGAGGAGCGCGGCAGACAAAGGTATATCTATGCTTACCTCTGTTTGGCAAATACAACAAGTGATGGGAATGGGAAGTCTGGAAAGTAGACTTGGCACGTTGGGAGGTTTTATGGTCATGGACGTGTAAATGCTGTACATCGACTGTTATATCAGGTCATTTATCGAGGCTTCAAGACTCTGTTCGCTACTGACGACCTACTCGGTCGACTGCTTGACCACAGATTCTCAGCTTTATGTACACTTCAGCCTTACGGTCAGCAAGTCGAGCACGCAAGTCTGTCAACCCTGCTACTAGATACGGCTCGAACAAATGCAATACCTTCAATCATATCGTTGTTTGTATCGAGTACAGCTAGATTGAGGATTTACATAACGACGCCAGCTTTTGCCGTCAAGCCCACTACTACCTAGTCCGTGTTGAGCGGTGAGCGGAAACATCCCGCGATCTCCCAAGGTTTCTGCCGCAGGCCCCTTCCCCACACTCTCAACCACAAAACCTTCGCCAAACGAACCATGCGATGGCCTTTCTCGGAAGATGAGAAGAAGAAGAAACAGGCCAGCGAAACATGGATTGAATCGTTCATTAGCCCGCGCGCAGTAATACCCGCTGTCGCATTGACAGCTACGGCAGTTGCTTCACTTCGATTATACAAAACATTCCTGCGACGGATACCGACCGTCAATCATATCAAGCCACACTACTTTCGGCGCAAAGGAATCTTTGGAAAAGTCACAACTGTTGGCGATGCGGACAACTTCCGACTATACCATACGCCGGGGGGCAGGATAGCAGGCTGGGGCTGGCTTCCATGGAAGATGGTACCTACGAAGAGAGAAGGTCTAAGCAATCAGACTGTAGGTCTACCATGTCATTTGGGACTTTGGCGCTGGGTCCCCAAATCTCCTTCTCTGGTTGCTGACAACTTGTAGCTTCACATCCGAATCGCCGGCGTAGATGCGCCGGAGCTTGCGCACTGGGGGCGAGAAGAGCAGCCGTACGCCAAGGAGGCCCAAGAATGGCTCATCAATTTGATTCACAACCGCCGAGTTCGCGCATATATTTACAGACGCGACCAGTACGACAGAATCGTGGCGCAGGTCTACGTACGGAGATGGCTGTTCAGGAAAGATGTGGGGTTGGAGATGCTGAAGGCAGGACTGGCTACCATATATGAAGCGAAAAGCGGCGCTGAATTTGGCAAATCCGAAGGCAAATACCGCGCAGCTGAAGAGAAGGCAAAAGCACAGAAAGTCGGGATGTGGGCAAAACCCACGCTGCGCCAGAAGTTGGGGGGAGCAAGTACGAAGGCACCAGAAAGTCCGCGGGAGTACAAGGCAAGGCACGCTGCGGCAGACAAGTTGAAGAAGACATGATGAACATAAGATACCCAATGGGAAAAAGTTTGCGTATGACTGTAATTAGCTCTGCGAGACGGGAAAGTGTCCAGTGCTGCTCGTGCCAAGTGATGCTGAGTTGAGTCAATAGCATTAGCGTCAGGACGGCCGTGATAGTTCCAAGGTTTGCAGACAGCGTAGATCTACGCTCTCCACACCCGCAGACGCCTGATAATGACGAAGCGGAGCTTCAAGACCAACCCAAAAATTCTTTCACTTCTGCCCGGCTTGGGCCTTCTTACCCTCCGCAATCGGCCCTGTTGGTTTGGCCTTGTCTGGCATGAATTGTAGACACAGTGGATGTCAATGAACTGGAGCTGGTTGAGACGAGAGCATATAGCCTCAAAACATGCTCTGAATATGCTGTGACGATGAAATGCACTCGTCCAAGGTTTCGGTTCAGTCCATCTGTGTGTGTTTGACCGCCTTGGTGCTTATCCGTTATCTGTTGGACGGTATCGGAGAGCTAGTCATTGGTGCGCCGGCGACTCATGTAAATTTTGGCGGAGCTCTACGTCGTCCCCGCGAATTTGTTCATAATTTCTGCAAAAGAGTCACAGGTCCATTGCGCTGGGTGAGCCTGAGCTCTGGCAGTCCTCAATTCCTCTTATACGCTTCGGACGTCTCTTCTTTCGCACCCCATCCCTTGTTAATCGTAATCCTCCCCGACATTGTCGAGCTTCAAGCTTGCCCACAGCTGCGTGACCGCCCGCAAACATGGCCCTTTGCTCGCGATTGGCACGTCGCGCACCTGCTCTTACCAGCCAATACCGCTCCGTGGCGCCTTCTGCATCGTGCCGAACCTTCACATCTCGCACTGCAAGGTCATTAACGTCCTTTCGCGCGACGCGTGATTCACCTGCAGCTTTCCGACAACAGCTGCGTGCTTTCTCAAAGGTTTCTACAACATGGAACCAGACACAACAAGCACCTAATGCGCAAGCATACCTCAACAGCGGCGCGATCGCTGGTGCGCAAAACCTGGTCGACGTGAAGAAGGTCCTGGTCATCGGCAGTGGTGGTCTCAGCATCGGTCAAGCTGGAGAGTTCGACTATTCTGGTATGATAGCTCAGATGCACAAACGCCAACAGCCACCATGCTAACCCTCTTCCAGGGTCACAAGCGCTCAAAGCTTTGAAAGAAGCCGGCGTCAAGTCGGTCCTGCTGAACCCCAACATTGCAACCATCCAGACCTCGCACGTGCTCGCCGATGAAATCTACTACCTGCCCGTGACTCCCGAATACGCCGAATATGTGATCCAGAAGGAGAAGCCAGACGGCATCTTCCTTAGCTTTGGTGGTCAGACTGCGCTCAACTTGGGCGTGCAGATGAACAAGAAGGGCCTATTCGAGAAGTACGGCGTCAAAGTGCTCGGAACCAGCGTCAAGACTCTGGAAACCAGTGAAGATCGTGACCTGTTCGCACGAGCCCTCGATGAAATCGACATCCCGATCGCGAAATCAATCGCTGTCTCATCCATCGATGAGGCACTGGACGCTGCGGAGAAGGTCGGATACCCCATCATCGTCCGCGCTGCATATGCGCTTGGTGGTCTTGGTTCCGGTTTTGCCAACAACGCAGATGAGCTGAGGGACTTGTCCGCGCGATCGCTCACCCTTTCCCCCCAGATTTTGGTTGAGAAGTCACTGAAGGGATGGAAGGAGGCCGAGTACGAGGTTGTGCGCGATGCTAGCGACAACTGCATCACGGTCTGCAACATGGAGAACTTTGACCCGCTTGGTGTACACACTGGCGACAGTATCGTCGTCTCGCCTAGTCAGACGTTCAGCGACGAGGAGTATCATATGCTTCGATCTGCCGCGATCAAGATCGTGCGCCACTTGGGAGTTGTTGGCGAGTGCAATGTTCAGTACGCTCTGCAGCCCGATGGTCTAGACTATAGGGTCATCGAAGTCAACGCTCGTCTGTCCCGTTCCTCTGCTCTGGCCTCAAAGGCGACCGGATACCCACTAGCCTACACTGCGGCGAAGATCGGTCTCGGACACACTCTCCCTGAGCTACCAAACGCCGTTACAAAGACTACAACCGCAAACTTCGAGCCGTCCCTGGATTACGTTGTCACAAAGATGCCTCGATGGGATCTCGCGAAGTTCCAGAACGTCAAGCGCGACATTGGCAGTTCCATGAAGTCAGTCGGTGAGGTCATGGCCATTGGTCGTACCTTTGAGGAGTCCTTCCAAAAGGCTTGCCGACAGGTCGACCCCAAGTTCCTTGGTTTCCAGGCCGAGAAGTATGGCGAGAGCCTCGACGAGGAGCTCAAGAACCCTACAGACCGCCGATGGCTCGCTGTGGGCCAGGCTATGTACCACGAGGGCTACACCGTCGACCAGATCCACGACCTCACCAAGATCGACAAGTGGTTCCTGCACAAGCTCCAGAACATTGTCGACTGTACACATGAGCTGGAGGAGATTGGCAGCCTCTTTGGTCTGAAGAAGGAGATCATCCTCAAGGCCAAGAAACTTGGGTTCAGTGACAAGCAAATTGCCAAGGCCGTCAACAGCAGTGAAGACGAGGTTCGCGCCCGCAGGACGAGCTTCGGCATCAGGCCCTGGGTCAAGAAGATCGACACTCTGGCCGCAGAGTTCCCCGCCGAGTAAGTACTCAAAATCACAGTACATCAAGAACTTCTACTAACATGACATACAGCACCAACTACCTATACGTATGCATGCCCTATTTTCGCTCTATAGCATCTTCTCCGATGCTTTGCAAGCAGCCACTGACTTAAGACTTCAGACCACATACAATGCATCGTCCCATGATGTCACATTTGACGACCACGGTGTCATCGTGCTCGGCAGCGGTGTCTACCGCATTGGTAGCTCTGTCGAGTTCGATTGGTGTGCTGTCAACGCTACTATGTCTCTTAACAAGCTTGGCAAGAAGACCGTTATGATCAATGTAAGTCCACTTTCCCCATTTTCTCTTTCGTCATTCGAACCGGAGATCTCTTCTGCCTGGACCGGATCAGACTGGATTTTCTCAAACTTTGAAGCGGCCTGACCGCCTGTTCCGTTTGCTATACTCCCTCTAGACTCTCGAATACGTCCAGGATCCCCTATCCATCATGTCGTCAGGCTGCGTCGCGCCCTCGAATCGCTCCAGGCACAACTGTCACACAAGAACTTCCCAGACTTTCTCTTCCTATTTCACGCTCTCACTGATTACATGCTACAATATGCTAACTCATTGCGAACAGTATGTACGTACATTACCCACCCGATTGCCCTTCCTGGAGGTCTTCAAGACTCTCACTCCTTCTCATCACTCCCCCCTCGATCCTATGTATCCTCCCACCCTCTATGAGACCTTTTGCTAACTGTAAATGAACGAAAAGAATCCAGAGACCTATTCTTACGTAATCCCCGTTCCTCGCTTCCTGGCATCTTGCTAATATCCTTACAGGACTGATTTCGACGTCGCCGACAAGCTCTACTTCGAGGAGCTGAGCTACGAGCGCGTCATGGACATCTACGAGTTAGAGACCGCCAGCGGTGTTGTAGTCTCTGTTGGTGGTCAATTGCCTCAGAACATTGCCCTCAAGCTGCAGAACAGCGGAAAGGCCAAGGTTTTGGGCACTGACCCAGAAGATATCGACAAGGCCGAGGACCGTCACAAGTTCTCGTCCATCCTCGACTCTATCGGTGTGGACCAGCCAGCATGGAAAGAGCTTACCTCGTACGAAGACGCGAAGAGATTCGCAGAGTCTGTCGGATACCCCGTCCTTGTCCGTCCGTCTTACGTTCTTTCCGGAGCCGCCATGACCGTTATCCGAAGCGAGGACGAGCTCCAGGAGAAGCTGCTCGCTGCTTCTTCAGTCTCGCCAGATCACCCAGTTGTTATCACCCAGTACATTGATGGCGCCCAGGAGATCGACTGCGACGCTGTCGCTTCCGATGGAAAGGTTCTTGTGCACGCCGTTAGTGAGCACATTGAGAACGCTGGTGTACACTCTGGTGATGCCACTCTTGTCCTTCCCCCTGTCAACCTCGACAAGCGCATCCAGGAGCGCGTCAAGGAGATCGCCGACAAGGTCGCTAAGGCATGGAACATCACCGGCCCCTTCAACATGCAGATCATCAAGGAGGAAGTTGAGGGTTCTGAGCCCAACCTCAAGGTTATTGAGTGCAACCTCCGTGCTTCCCGTTCGTTCCCCTTCGTCAGCAAGGTTCTCGGTACCAACTTCATCGATGTTGCCACCAAGGCTCTTGTTGGACGCGAAGTTCCCGAGCCCACTGACCTCATGGCTGTCGAGAGGAACTACCTCGCCACTAAGGTTCCCCAGTTCTCCTGGACCAGGCTGGCTGGTGCTGACCCTTACCTCGGTGTCGAGATGTCTTCCACGGGAGAGATGGCTTGCTTCGGTAAGAATCTCGTAGAGGCATACTGGGCATCCGCTCAATCGCAGATGAACTTCCGCCTGCCTCAACCTGGAGAGGGTCTCCTCTTCGGTGGTGACGTTACGAATGATGCATTACACTCCAAGTCTCTCATCCAGATCGCCAAATACGTCAACCCGCTCGGCTACAAGTTCCTCGCAGCCAACAAGGATGTCAAGGCGCTGCTTGAGAAGAACACCGAGGGTGTGAGTGTTGAGGTCATCGAGTTCCCCAAGGACGACAAAAGGAAGCTACGCGAGGTGTTTGAGAAGTACGACATCCGCGGCTGCTTCAACCTTGCCAAGTTCAGGGCCAATGGTCTACTTGACGAGGACTACGTCATGAGGAGGAACGCTGTCGACTTTGGTGTACCGCTATTCATGGAGCCCAAGGTAAGCGCTACCAACAGTCCTGTGTGATTTGTATGTGCTAACGTTACGTAGACTGCTGTCCTCTTCGCCCAATGTATGAGCGAGAAGCTGCCCAAGAAGGACGGCATCCCAAGCGAAGTCAGGTCATGGAGCGACTTCGTTGGTGGCCGTCCTTTGTAGAGTTCTCACAGCCTCGACGACCGAGAAGACCTACCAAAAGTAGGAGCAAACATTGCCGTGGCGCGGGGAAAAGATAAACCCACTCCGGGGAATCAGGAACAAGTTGACGATATGACAACGGAGAATATTGAAAGGGCTTCTGTATTCATGTTTATAAGGGATTTTATATTCTCATCTCACGGAACGATTGCAGCGATATGAGTTCAAGGGTGTTTTTTGCAATGAGGGATTCGAAAAAGTCTTGGTGGGATTTAAGGTTTCGTAGATGAACGATGTGTTTGGTATCCTTATTTCCAATTCTCTTGCTGAAGTGAGATGTATGCATCTAATTTCCTGCGACTTCAAACATGAGGTTTCCACCAGCATCCATCCAGTTCGATCCAGACTTGACAATCTCCCCCTTCGAACAGATCCACAGCATCAACCACGTGTGCTCCACAATCTCTGCCCAGCAATACAATCGCACGCGGCCCAAGGCGCTCGAAGCCACCGCGTCGCGATACAAAGTGACGCCCCAGCCAAGTCTCCCCTTGCAGACGTAATCATACATTGAGTCCCAAAACTCTTTCTGGATACTGGCTGGCCAGGTGGAAGTGTCCACAGACCAGTGTCCGCGATCGTCGTGTCTCGGCGTACTTCCATGCCGTTTGGTAAGCTTGAAGCGCTTCGGGTTCTGCGTCTTGAGCGCGGCGAGGTGCTTGGTGACTTGGGAGGGTAGTTTGCCGGGACGTTCAGTGGAGATGATGGGGGCGGGTGGGAAGGCATCTACGGGTAGTTTGCTGAAGTCGATAGTAT
>Ga0265780_10003600_pt1 | contig 20277 bp, 20 predicted proteins | sample P1T30metagenome_FD_192432 | JGI IMG/M metagenome (GOLD analysis project Ga0265780, IMG submission 192432) | Plant litter microbial communities from East Loma Ridge, Irvine, California - P1 T30 | ecosystem: Environmental > Terrestrial > Plant litter > Unclassified | place: USA: California...
GTCATCGGGGGCATCTTCCTGATCTCGCGCCGTCGTCCGCACGACCAGGGCGCGGCCATCGAGGTCGACCTCGCCGCGACGTCCGTCCTCTCGCGTCGTCGCGCCCGTCGTGCCGAGCGCCGAGGCCGGGTCGACACGCCGGCGGCCGGCGTCGAGGCCCCCTTCGTGCGGATGGACGATCCGCCGGCCCCCGCCCCGACCCGCGGCGGCTCCACCCCCGACGACGAGGTGCGCTCATGATCGACTGGTCCGCCTTCCTCGTCGTGGCGCTGGTGTCGCTGTGCTCCGCCGCCGCGCTCGTCTCGCTCTACTCGCTCGGCCTCCGCCTGCTGACCGTCGACGACCGCACGACGGGCCGGACGGCAGCCGGCTGGGCCTGCTTCGTCCTCTGCGCCGTCGGCGTCCTCTTCGGCATCTACCTGATCGTCCCCGCCCTCCACAGCTGAGGCGGCCTGCGGGCGTCGCCCCGCGCCTCCTCGGCGGACCGGCCCGCGCCCGCTCACGCCGGTAGGGTCGAGGGCATCGCCCGGCCGACGACGACCGGGCCCGACTGACGACCGGAGGCGCACCACCCGTGACGACCGACACAGCAGCCACCCGCACCGAGACCGATTCGCTGGGCAGCCGGGAGGTGCCGGCCGACGCCTACTGGGGCATCCACACCTCCCGGGCCCTCGAGAACTTCCCGATCTCGCAGCGGCCCATCTCGGTGTACCCCGACCTCGTGATCGGCCTCGCCCTCGTGAAGCAGGCGGCCGCTCGGGCGAACGTCGAGATCGGCGTGCTCGATCCGGTCAAGGCCGACGCGATCGAGCGCGCCTGCGTCGAGATCCGCGGCGGGGCCCTGCACGACCAGTTCGCCGTGGGGGTCATCCAGGGCGGCGCCGGCACGTCGACGAACATGAACAGCAACGAGGTCATCGCCAACCGGGCCCTCGAGCTGCTCGGCCACGACAAGGGCGACTACGCCCGGCTGCACCCGATCGACGACGTCAACCGCAGCCAGAGCACCAACGACACCTACCCGACGTCGGTCAAGATCGCCATGGTGCTCACGCTCCGTCGGCTGCTCGACGAGCTCGACCTCCTGGCGACGGCGTTCGCGACGAAGGGCGCCGAGTTCCACGACGTGCTGAAGGTCGGTCGCACGCAGCTGCAGGACGCCGTGCCGATGACCCTCGGCCAGGAGTTCGTCGGCTTCGCCCACACCCTCGGCGAAGACGTGCAGCGACTCCGCGACGTCATCCCCCTGCTCGGCGAGATCAACCTCGGCGCGACCGCCATCGGCACCGGCATCACCGCCGACCCGCAGTACGCCGAGGCCGTCCGTCGTCACCTGGGCGAGCTGTCGGGCATGGAGCTCGTCACGGCGCCCGACCTGATCGAGGCGACCAGCGACACGGGCGTCTTCATGACGCTCAGCGGGGCGCTCAAGCGGAGCGCCATCAAGCTCTCGAAGATCTGCAACGACCTGCGGCTGCTGTCGTCGGGTCCGCAGGCGGGGCTCGGCGAGATCACGCTCCCGCCGCGGCAGGCCGGCTCGTCGATCATGCCCGGCAAGGTCAACCCCGTGATCCCCGAGGTCGTCAACCAGGTCGCGTTCTCGGTGGCCGGCGCCGACCTCACCGTCACGATGGCGGCCGAGGCCGGGCAGCTGCAGCTCAACGCGTTCGAGCCCGTCATCACGCACTCGGTCATGCAGAGCCTGCAGTGGATGACCTACGCCTGCCGCACCCTCCGGGTCAACTGCGTCGACGGGATCGAGGCGAACCGGGCGCGACTCAGTCAGCAGGTCGACACCAACGTCGGCAGCGTCACCGCCCTGACGCCCTACATCGGCTACGCGGCCGCGGCCGCGATCGCCCACACGGCGCTGACGACCAACGGCTCGATCTCGGCGCTCGTCGTCGCGGCGGGGCTCATGAGCGAGGCGCAGGTGCAGAAGGTCCTCTCGCCCGCCCGTCTCTCCGGGCTCGAGGCGGTCACGAGCTCGATCCCCGTCATCGACGTCGACGACCCCGCCGCCGCCGTCGCCCGGGCGGCCAACTCGGCCGGGGCGCGGAACCCCGCCGACGAGACCGCCGGCTGACACGCGAGCCCGACCGTCGAGGAGGCGCGGCGCCGCTGCGACCGGCACCGCGCCTCCTTCGCCGTCAGCCCTCGGCGCCGGCGGCCGTCAGGGGGCCGAGGGCGCGTGGCTGGTGGGGTCGACCTGCTCGGAGCGCTCGGCCGCGCGCTCGCGTTCGTCGCCCGTCCGGTCGCTGATGGTGCGGACGTGCAGCCGCCGCAGCTCGTCCGGGTCGAGCACTCCGCCGTTCTCGCGCAGCGACCGCTCGCGGATCGCACGGCCGACCCGGACGTCCCAGGCGGTGTTCCGGGCGAGGATGTGATTGCGGGCCGTGTCGCGCATCGGCAGCGGGATGACCTCCTCGGCCTGGACCCCCCGCCGGAGCTGACGCATGCGGAGGATCTCGCTGTCGAGCTCGCCGCCGATCACGAGCACGAAGTTGCTGATGTAGGCGTACAGCAGCACGACCACGACCCCGCCGACCCAGCCGTAGAACCGGTCGTAGTTCGACACCGTCAGCACGTACGTCGCGAACCCGGCGGTGGCGAGGGCCCAGCCGCCGAGGGCGACCATGGCGCCGTACGACACCCACCGCAGGCGCGGCGGGCGCACGTTCGGGGTGAAGAAGTACAGCACCGCGACCGACAGCACGGCGAGTGCGACGAGCACCGGCCACTTCAGCACGTTGTAGAGATCGGTCCACGGCCGGCCGATGCCGACCCGGCCCGCGATGGCCTCGACGAGGGTCGGGGTGACGAGCAGGATGACGGCGATGAGAGCCAGCGACACCATCAGCACGACGGTCACGATCATCATGTGCCCGCGGAACTTCCAGATGCGCCGCCCCTCCTCGACCTCGTAGGCGGTGTTCATCGCGCGGCCGAACGCCGTCGCGTACGCCGACAGCGACCACAGCGTCAGCCACAGGCCGATGCCGAACGCGACGCCGGGGTTCGAGAGGCTGAGCATCTGCTCGAGCGGCCCCCGCAGCGACTCGACCGCGTTCGCCGTCAGGACGTACCGGGCGACCCCCAGGATGTCGGTCACCGCGTCGCCGCCGTCGCCGACGAACAGGGCGACGCCCGAGACCAGGGCGAGCGCGGTGGGCACGAGCGCCAGCAGCGAGAAGAAGGTCAGCGACGCGGCGGCGTCGATGGTGCGATGTCGCAGGAAGTCGTGCCAGACGCGCATCACCACGTAGCGGACCATCGTCGGGTCCTCGGGCAGGGACCGGGTCGAGGGCATCTGCCGAGGGTACCGCCGAGGAGGCGCGGCTCCCGCCCGGTCGGCCGCCGACGGCTGGCTCTAGGGTCATGACATGACCTGGAACGAGCCCCGCGGCCACGATCCCCGCCGATCGTCGACCGTCACCCCGAACCCGCAGCCGGTGTGGTACCCGGTGCAGCCGGTGTTCAGCCGACCCGCGCCTCCTCGGCCCCGCGTCGCCAGCACCGTCGCGCTCGCGGTCGGCTTCACCGTCATCGGGGTGTTCGCGCTCGCCGTGGTCGTGTACTTCCTGATCTTCCTGCGGCCCTCGCTCATCGCCGCCGGGGCCCTCCTCGCCTTCGTGCCGCTCGTGATCGTGCTCGTCGGCATCTGGCTCGTCGACCGCTGGGAGCCCGAGCCGAGGGTCGCGCTGCTCTTCGCGTTCCTCTGGGGCGCCGCGGTCGCGGTCGGGACGGCGCTCGTCGTCGACGTGGTGGTCGGCAACATCCGCGCCGTCGTCGGTCTCGCCGACGGCGACTCGGCCGATCTCTTCGGCGCCGTGGTGCAGGCCCCGCTCGTCGAGGAGGGCGCCAAGGGCTTCGGGGTGCTGCTCGTCCTCTGGATCTTCCGACGGCACTTCGACGGACCGGTCGACGGCATCGTCTACGCCGCGACCGTGGCGGCGGGGTTCGCCTTCGTCGAGAACATCCAGTACTTCGCCGTGCAGGTCGCCGACGACCTCGCCACGGGCAGCCAGGGGCTCGTCTTCACGTTCCTGGTGCGGGCGCTGATGTCGCCCTTCGCGCATGTCATGTACACCGCCTGCACGGGTGTCGCGCTCGGTTACGCCGCGCGGCGCACGGGGCCGTTCGGCGCCATCGGCTTCTTCTTCGTCGGGCTCGTTCCCGCCATCGCCCTGCACGCGCTCTGGAACGGCGCGCTCATCGTGGTCGGCGGGGCGTTCTTCGCCTACTACCTGCTCGTGCAGGTGCCGATCTTCGCCGCGATGGTCGGTCTCGTGGTGTTCCTGCGACGCAGCGAGAGGCGGACGACCCATGCGCGACTCGCCGAGTACGCGGCGGTCGGCTGGTTCAGCGCCGACGAGGTCGCCATGCTGTCGACGTCGGCGGGTCGCCGCCGAGCACGTCGGTGGGCCGCCGCGAACGGGCTCGGCCCGGCCATGAGGCGGTTCGTGTCGGACGCCACGCGACTCGCGGCGACGCGGCAGCGGATGCTCAAGGGGCGGCGCGAGATGGACGCCGTCGCCGGTCGCGACGAGGCCCTCCTGCTGCAGGCGCTCGGCGCGAGTCGCGCCGCATTGCAGGCTCCGCCCACCGCGTTCGTCGGGCATGCGCCGAGGCCCGACGGCGCCCCCCGGGTCGACGGCTCGGGCCGGCCGACGGGCGGCGGGTACGACGGGGACGCCCCGGAGGCGGTCGGACGCCCGGTCATGTACGACCAGTGGGGGCGGGCGCTGCCGCCCCAGTGGTGAGGCCGGGCGCCGGACGCCGGACGCTGGCCGCTGGCCGGCTCAGGGTGTCGGCGCCTCCGCGTCGTAGCGGCGGAACGACGGGGTGAGCCGGGCGACCACGCCGACCAGCACGACGACGAGCGCCCCGCCGAGCAGCGGCGGCCAGAAGACCCCGACGGCCGCGACGAGGCCGACGAACAGATCGCCGAGGCGCGGTCCGCCGGTCACGACGACGATGAAGATCCCCTGGAGGCGCCCCCTCATCGAGTCCGGAGCCGCGGCCTGCAGGATGGTCGACCGGAAGATCGAGCTGACGTTGTCGGCCGCACCCGCGCCGGCGAGGGCGACGGCCGCGGCGACGAGTGCGACGGGCTGGGCCGCGGCGAGCCCGTCGTCGAGACCGCCTCCCGGTCGCAGGGGGGTGAGCGCCAGCACGAGCCCGAACGCCGCGACGAACGCGCCGTAGACCGCGACGGACCGGTTGACGGCGCGGCCCTGCAGTCGCACCTGCCCGAGTCGGCCGGAGAACACGCTGCTGAGCAGCGATCCGACGGCGAAGGAGGCGGTGAGGGCTCCGACCGTCACCGCGCCTCCTCCGATCACCAGCGTCCCGACCACGGGGTAGAGCACCCGCGGCTGCCCGAAGGTCATGGCGATGAGGTCGACGACGAACGTCGTGCGGATGTTGGGGGAGCGCCGGAGGAACCGCATCCCCTCGGCGAGCGACGACAGTCCGGGCCGGCTGGTCGCACCCTCGGGTCGGATCGGCGGCAGCGTGAGGATCCCGACGAAGGCGAAGGAGAAGAGCACGACGTCGACGCTGTAGGTGAGGGGGAACCCGACGCCGGCGACGAGGATGCCGGCGAGGGCCGGGCCGACGGTCAGCATGAGCCCCGTGCCGATGCCGCCGAGGGCCGCTGCGGCGGGCAGGAGGCGCGGGGGCAGCAGGCGGGGCACGATGGCCGCCCGGGAGGTCGAGATCATCGTCCCCGCGACGGCGTTCACGCAGGCGAGCACGTACAGCAGCGCGACCTCCCGGATCCCCAGCCAGGCGTGCAGCGCGATGGCGGCGGTCGAGAGCCAGGCGAAGACGGCGGCGACCAGGGCGACCTTCCGGCGGTCGAAGGCGTCCGCCAGCATGCCGCCGTAGAGCCCGGCGATGATCATCGGGACGAGCGAGAAGGCGCCGACGAGGGCGACGGCGAAGGTCGACCGGGTGATGTCGTAGACCTCGAGTCCCACGGCCACGACGGTGAGCTGCGTGCCGATCCCGCTGACCGTGTTGCCGACGAACAGACGGGCGAAGGCCGGGCTGGCGCGGAGCGGCGAGAGATCGACGACGAGCGGTCGCCGAGCGGAGCCGGGAGGAGTGGACAAGCCTCCATCATCGCCGATTTTGCACGACCCGGCACCGGAGGTATCGTCCATTCGTTCGCATCGATGAGTGGATCTCGGTGCGGATGGACGGTGGGTCGACCACTCGGGCCTCGCAGGGAGGACGCGAGCGGTCGACCCGCCTTCTTCGGCGGGGGCCGCGGCGTGCTCGACCGGTCGACCCGCACGCGACGGGTGGTTGGATGGTCGACATGACTCACGATTCCAGCACCAAGCCCGAGATCGACGCTCCCGAGGGCCCCGCGCCCAGCGAGCTGCAGATCACCGACATCACCGTCGGAGACGGCGACGAGGCGCAGGCCGGCTCGACCGTCAACGTCCACTACCTCGGCGTCGAGTACGACTCCGGCGAGGAGTTCGACTCGTCGTGGAACCGCGGCGAGCCCATCAACTTCCCCCTGGCCGCCCTCGTGCGCGGCTGGCAGGAGGGGATCCCCGGCATGAAGGTCGGCGGTCGCCGCAAGCTCGTCCTGCCTCCGCACCTCGCCTACGGCCCCGCCGGCGGAGGGCACTCGCTCTCGGGCAAGACCCTCATCTTCGTCATCGACCTGCTCGGCGTCAGCTGATGCCGGTTCCGTCGATCGGACTGAACGACGGTCACCTGCTCCCGGCTCTCGGACTCGGCACCTACGGGATGAACGGCTCCGAGGGAGCCGGGCAGATCGCGACCGCCATCGAGTCGGGCTACCGCCTCATCGACACGGCGCTGAACTACGGCAACGAGGGCGCCGTGGGCGAGGCGATCCGCCGGGTCGACGTCCCCCGCGACGAGCTCGTCGTCACGACCAAGCTGCCCGGGCGTCATCACGGGTACGACGAGACCCTCGCCAGCTTCCGCGAGAGTCTCGGGAACCTGGGGCTCGAGCGGGTCGACCTCTACCTCATCCACTGGCCCCTGCCGCGCGTCGACAAGTACGTCGACGCCTTCCGGGCGTTCGTCGCGCTGCAGGAGGAGGGCCTCGTGTCGTCCATCGGGGTCTCGAACTTCACCGAGGCGCACCTCCAGCGTCTGGCGGACGAGACCGGGGTCGTGCCGGCGGTGAACCAGGTCGAGCTGCACCCGTACTTCCCGCAGGCGGAGCTCCGGGCCGTCCACGAGCGCATGGGCATCGTGACCGAGAGCTGGAGCCCGCTGGCGAAGCAGAGCGAGCTGCTCACCGAGGGCGTCGTCACCGACATCGCGGCGGCTCACGGCAGGACGCCGACGCAGATCGTCCTCCGGTGGCACGTCGAGCTGGGCGCCGTGCCGGTGCCGAAGTCGGCGGACGCCGGGCGGCAGCGCGAGAACCTCGACGTCTTCGACTTCGAGCTGACGACGGCCGAGGTCGAGGCCATCAGCGGTCTCGAACGCGGACGACTGTGGGACGGCGACCCCGAGACCCACGAGGAGTTCTGAGCGACCCTCGCCGGATCCCCCGGACGCCCCTCGCCTCACGGCGGGGGGCGTTCGGTCGGTCGGCGACAGGTAGACTGACACGCCGACTTTCCCGAAGGGTTGAATGACTGTTGTCTTCTGAGCTGGACCGCGAACGCGCCTACGTGGGCACGCTCTACTCGCGACTCGACGAGTTGAAAGCCGACGCTCGACGGCGTCTCGAGACCGTGCGACGCGAGACCGTCGGCGGCAACCACCAGAGCCGGAGCGAGCGGGACGCCTACGCGCGGCTGTACGAGGACACCATCGCGCAGCTCGGCGCCGTCGACGAGCGACTCGCCTTCGGCCGTCTCGAGCTCGAGCACCCCGACGAGCTCGGGCAGAGCGGCGACCCCGACGCCCCCGCGGGCGACGGGGGCGGGGGCCGGTACCGGTACATCGGCCGCATCGGGCTCCGCGACCGGGTGCACCACCCGATCCTGCTCGACTGGCGGGTCCCGGGGGCTGCGGCGTTCTACCAGGCGACGGCCGCGACCCCGCAGGGCGTGCGTGCGCGCCGTCACCTGACGCTCGACGGGCGCACCGTGACGCGACTCGAGGACGAGGTCTTCGATCCCGACCTCCTCGACCGCGACGACGTCCAGCTGCAGGGCGAGGGCGCGCTGATGGCGGCGCTCACCGCGCAGCGGACCGGCCGCATGACCGACATCGTCGCGACCATCCAGGCCGAGCAGGACCGCATCATCCGCGCCGGTCTCGACGGGGTCCTCGTCGTCCAGGGCGGACCCGGCACGGGCAAGACCGCGGTCGCCCTGCACCGGGCCGCGTACCTCCTCTACTCGCACCGTGAGCGCCTCCGGGGGTCCGGCGTGCTCGTCGTCGGGCCGTCGCGGTCGTTCCTGCGGTACATCGAGCAGGTCCTGCCGTCGCTCGGCGAGAGCGGAGTCGTCCTCTCGAGTCTGGGCGGCCTCTACCCGGGGCTCGAGACGCAGCTCGACGACGCACCCGCGACGGCGGCCGTCAAGGGCCGGGCCGAGATGGCCGATCTCATCCGCCGCGCCGTGCGCTCGCGTCAGATCCGCCCGACCGAGGCCACGACCATCGACATCAACGGCGAGCGGCTCGTCGTGCACCCCGACCTGATCGGCGACGCGATGCGCCGGGCGCAGGAGCGCAGCAAGCCGCACAACGAGGGCCGTGTGACCTTCAACAAGGCCGCGCTGTCGGCGCTCACGCGACTGCTCGTCGCGCAGATGCGCGAGCACGGCACCACCGTCGACGAGTCCGACGAGGCGGTCCTCCGCGAGGACATCCGGCAGTCGTACGACGTCCGGGTGCTGCTCAACACGGCGTGGATGCCCCTCTCGGCCGAGAAGCTCGTCGAAGACCTCTTCGCGCGCCCGAACTGGCTCGCCTCGCTGACCCCGCGGTGGAGCCCGGCCGAGCGCGCGCTGCTGCAGCGACCCCGCGGGTCGGAGTTCACCATCTCGGACGTCCCGCTCCTCGACGAGGCGGCCGAGCTGCTCGGCGAGTTCCAGGCCGGGGTCGACCCCGACAAGCTGGCGCGCAAGCAGCAGCGCAAGCGCGACATCGAGAACGCGGAGCGCGCGATCGAGAACATGGGGGTCGAGGGCATGGTGTCCGCCGAGCAGATCGCAGGCGGCTTCGCCGAGCGGGCCGCCTCGATGACCACGGCGGAGCGAGCGGCGGGCGATCGCACCTGGGCCTTCGGGCACGTGGTCGTCGACGAGGCGCAGGAGCTCTCGCCGATGCAGTGGCGTCTGCTGTCGCGGCGCTGCCCCCTGCGGTCGTTCACGGTCGTCGGCGACATCGCCCAGGCGTCCAGCCCCGGTTCGGCCACCTCATGGGACCGCGCCCTGCAGAGCCTCCTCGGGCGGCGCCGCCGGGGGACGGAGGCGCCGACGAGCGCACCCTGGACCCTCGAGGAGCTGACGGTCAACTACCGCACTCCCACGCAGATCGTCGAGTACGCCGAGCGCATCGCCGTGGCCTCCGGGCTCCACGTGACTCCCAGTCGTTCGGTGCGGTCGAGCGAATGGCCCGTGCGCGAGGTGACGGGCGCCTCCTCGCGGGGCGACTTCGTCCGCGCGACGGTCGAGGCCGTCCGGGCGGACCGCGCGATCGACTCCGACGGGACCCTCGCCGTGATCGCGCCCGCGCAGGCGGTCGGCGCGCTCGTCGACGCGCTGGCCGAGGCCTTCCCCGGTCTGGTGGCCGCCGGCACGTCGTCCCTGACCAGGCCCGTCTCCGTGCTGAGCCCCGCGACGTCGAAGGGTCTCGAGTTCGACTCGGTCGTCGTGGTCGACCCCGAGCGCATCCGCACCGGGTCGGAGCGCGGCAACGCGAGTCTCTACGTCGCGATGACGCGCCCCACCCAGCGGCTCACGCTGGTCGGCTGACCCGCGGCTCAGGAGCGGGTCAGCCCGAACTCCGCGTCGAGCGCGGCGATCTCGGACTCGAACCGACCCCGCAGCTCCGCCTTCTCGGCGGGGGGCAGCCAGCTCGCGTCGACCCCGGCCAGGGCCATCGAGCGGACCTGCTCCGCGGTCGCGCCGATCCGCTCGTGGACGATGCGGTACTCGGCGGCGAGCGTCGTCGGGAACATGCCCGGGTCGTCCGACGCCGGGATGACGCGGAGCCCGGCGTCGAGCATCGCCTCGATGGAGGCGCGACGCCAGGGCCGCCAGGAGCGCCGCGACGTCGTCGACACGACCGTGAACGCGACCTGCTCATCGCGCATCCGGGCCACGACCTCGTCGTCCTCGAGCACGTAGTAGCCGTGGTCGATGCGATCGCAGCCGAGCAGATCGAGGCAGGTGACGGTGTTCACGGCCGTCGGCGCGTGCTCCGACGAGTGCGCGGTGCGGCCCAGCCCGGCCTCGCCCGCGAGGCGGTAGGCGTCCGCGAAGCGCTCGGGCGGGCCCGAGGTCTCGAGGTTGTCGAGGCCGATCCCCGCGACGTACTCGTGCGGGTGGTCGACGACCTGCCGCACGAGACCGAGGGCGTGCTCGCCGCTCCGGCTGCGGTCGATTCCCTGGATCATCCGACCCGTCATGCCGAAGTCCCGCTCGGCCATCCGGATGCCCTCCGCGTACGCCTCGACGGAGCCGACGTAGCCGAGCGACTCGAGGTGCGGGGGCACGCCGTCGAAGAACAGCTCGAGGTGGCGGGTGCTGCTGCTCCTGTGGGCGTCCTCGAACGCCTCGTAGACGATCCGGGTCAGATCGTCGGCGTCGCGGAGCACGTCGACCACCCAGTTCGACGCCTGGAACAGCGAGTACGACACCGCGGGCTCGTCGGCGCTGCGCCCCTGCGGCACGGGGATGCGCGTGTCGCGGTAGAGCGCCGGGTCGGGCGGCAGCGAGTTGATGTCCGCGAAGATCCGCTCGGGCTCGTCGGGCAGTGCGAGCCCCTCGCGACGGGCCAGCTCGGCGAAGGTGGCGGCCCGCACCGTGCCGATGAGGTGGCAGTGCAGATCGGCCTTCGGCAGCCGGTCGAGGTACGCCCCGGGCAGGGCGGAACCGGTCGTGGTCTCGTCGCCCATCAGCGCGACGTCACCTCGCGGGCGAAGCGGTCGACCCACTCCGAGCGCGTGGGGACGAGCTCGGTCGGGTCGAGCGTCGAGTAGCCGGCGGCGACCGGGTCGGCCGCGATGTCGCCCACGACCGCCTCGATGGTGTCGGGCACGGTGGCCGCCGGGTTGACGGGCAGATCGCCCACGATCTCGGCCGATGCGGTCTGGGCGTCGGCCGAGAGCAGGTAGTCGATGAACCTCTCGGCGCCGTCGACGTTCGCGGCGCCGGTCGGGATCATGGCGCGGTTGGTCGCCATGTAGCGGCCGGTCTCGGGAGCGGTCCACGCGACGGGCTCGCCGGAGGCGACGAGGTCGGTGGCGAAGCCGCTCAGCGAGTCCGCGGCGACGATCTCGCCCTGGGTCAGCAGGTTCGTGACCTCGGTCGACGAGCTGTAGAACTGCAGCACGCCGGGGGCCCACTCGCCCAGCTGGTCGAGGGCCGCGTCGATGTCGTACGGGCCGTCGCCGTACTCGTCGGCCACGCCCGAGACCATGAGCTGACCCGCGGTGACCGAGATGTCGGGCAACGCGACCCGGCCCGCGAGGGCGTCGTCGCCGTAGAGGCTCCACGAGGCGGCCTCGTCGGCGCTGAGCTCGTCGGTCGAGTAGAGGGTGCCGTTCAGCTGGTAGCTGTAGGCGGGTCCGACGTACTCCTCCTCGGTCGCGAAGTCGGCGATCTCGTCGAGCGACGGGACGTCCGAGGCGTCGACCTGCTGGAAGAGCTCGTCCTCCTGGCCCAGGGCGGCGTAGTAGTCCGAGATGAGCATCACGTCGACCTCGGGCTCGCCGCCCGCGAGCTGCAGCTGCGAGAGGCGGTCCGAGTTCGAGCCCGTGTCGACGACGACCTCGATGCCGGTCTCCTCCGTGAACGGGTCGATGACCGCCTCCTGGAACTCCTCGACCCCGAAGGGGAAGGTGCTCACGGTGATCGTGTCGGCGTCGGCCTCTCCGCTGCTCGACGAGCAGCCGGCGAGCACCAGGGTGGTGACGGCGACGCCGGCGACGAGCGCGAGGCGGGTGCGGATGGTCGTGGTCATGATGGTGTCCTTTCGGGGCGGTCTCGGCGAGACCGGTCGGGAGGGTGATGCTGCTGAGGCGAGGGGGAGCGGCCGAGGAGGCGCGGGTCGGCCTCGTCGGGCCGCGGTCAGTCGGCGACGGCGACGAGCCGTGCGGCCGGAGCCTCCACGGTCACCGCGTCGCCGATCGCGATCGACTCGACCCCGGTGCTGCGGACGTCCGAGACGAGGCGCACCTCGGCACCGGCCGCGTCGACGGCCTGCACGGTCACCAGGAGGTCGACCCCGCGGTAGGCGACGTCGGTGACGCGGGCCGCGAGCTGCAGGCCGTCGTGCGCCGCGCCTCCTGACGGGGCGCCCGGTGCGACCGCGAGGTGCTCGGGGCGGACGGCCAGCGCCGTGCCGTCGGCGGTCGTGACGAAGTTCTCGTAGCCGAGGAACTCCGCGACGAACCGGTTGGCGGGGTTCGGGAACACGTGCTGCGGGGCGCCCTGCTGCATGATGCGTCCGGCGCGCATGAGGACCATGTCGTCGCTCATCTCGAGCGCCTCGTCCTGGTCGTGGGTCACGAGCACGACGGTCAGGCCGGTCTCGCCCTGGATGCGCCGGATCTCGGCCCGCATCTGCACGCGGAGGCGCGCGTCGAGGTTCGACAGCGGCTCGTCGAGCAGCAGGAGCTTCGGGCGGATCGCGATGGCGCGGGCGAGCGCCACGCGCTGCTGCTGGCCCCCCGAGAGCTTCTTCGGTCGGCTGGACGCGAGGTGGGCGAGACCGACCAGGTCGAGCGTCTCCATCACGCGGCGCCGGCGCTCGGCCGTGTCGACGCCGCGCAGCTTCAGGCCGTATCCGACGTTGTCGGCGACCGAGAGGTGCGGGAACAGCGCGTACGACTGGAACACCATGCCGAGGTCGCGCTTCTCGGGCGGGGTGCGGGTGCTGTCCACGCCGTCGATGCGGATCGTGCCCGACGTCGGAGCGGCGTACCCGGCGAGCATGCGGAGACTCGTCGTCTTGCCGCAGCCGCTCGGCCCGAGCAGGGTGGTGAGCTTGCCCTCGGCGATCGCGAGGTCGATCGAGTCGACGGCGGTGAAGTCGCCGAAGACCTGGCTCACGGCGACGAATTCTGCTGCGGTGCTCATCTGTTGATGCCTCCGAAGATCTTGGCGAAGCCGACGGTGCGTTCGGCGATGACGGCGATGACGACGGTCCCCGCGAGGATGAGCGTGGCCATCGCCGCGACCATGGGGTCGTAGCTCTGCTGCACGTAGTCGAGCATCGTGACGGGCAGGGTGCGGAAGTCGCGGCTCTGGAGGAGCAGCGACAGGGGCACGTTGTTGAACGAGGTGACGAAGCTGAGCAGCGCGGCCGAGAAGATGCCGGGGCGCAGCAGCGGCAGCGTCACGGTGAAGAAGGCGCGCAGCGGCGAGGCGCCGAGTCCGCGGGCGGCCTCCTCGAGCGCGGGGTCGGCCAGGGCGAGGGAGGCGCCGGTCACCCGGACGGCGTAGGGCAGCATCAGCACGGTGTGCCCGATCAGCAGCACCGGGAAGTTGTCGAGCCGGAACCCGATGACGAGCTGCTGGTACAGGGCGAGACCGACGACGAGCTCGGGCACGATGAGGGGCGAGAGGAACAGCCCCTCGACGAGGCCCTTGCCGGGCAGCCGTCCGCGGTGGATGGCCAGGGTCGCCGGCACCCCGACGGCCAGGGCGAGCACCGTCGCGACGAGGGCCAGCTGCAGGCTCGACAGCAGGGCCGACACGAAGGGGTCGTAGCCGAGCGCGGCCTCGAACCAGCGGAGCGAGAAGCCCTGCGGCGGGAACCGCAGGGTGCTGCCCGAGGTGAACGCGGTGGCGACGACGAACAGGATCGGGACGATCATGACGACGTAGCCGGCGACGGCGAGGGAGCCGGCGACGGGGCGGCGGGTTCTCACGAGGTGGCTCCCTTCCGGGCGACGAGGCTCGAGAGACCCGAGACGGCGAACACGAGCACGGTCATGACGAGAGCGGTCGCGGAGGCGCCGGCCCAGTCGATCGTGACGCTCGAGTACGAGAACAGCTGCGTGGCGAGCATCCGCTGACCGGAGCCCCCGAGCAGGTACGGCGTCGTGTACGCCGTGACCGATCCGGCGAACACGAGGGTCGCGGCGACGACGACGCCGGGCAGCGAGAGCGGGACGACGATGCTCCAGAAGGTGCGGGTCCGGCTGGCGCCGAGACCGCGGGCGGCGTCGTCGAGCCCGGGGTCGACCTGGGCGACGGCCGAGTAGCAGGAGATGATCGCGAGCGGCAGGAAGAGCTGAGTGAGACCGAGCACGATGGCGAGCTCGGTGTAGAGCAGCTGCGGCGCCTCGTCGACGAGGCCGACGGCGACGAGCAGCTGGCCGATCGCGCCGTTCCTGCCGAGCAGCACGAGCCATCCGAACGTGCGGACGACGTTGCTGAGCAGCAGCGGGAAGATCGCCAGCGCCAGGAGGACCCCCGACCACCGCGACGTCGAGCGCGCCAGGAGGTAGGCGACGGGGAACCCCAGGGCGACGCAGATCGCCGTGACGATCAGGCCGAGACCGACCGTGCGGCCGATGATGCGGAGGTCGAAGGGGTCGGTGAGCATCTGTCCGAGCCGGCCGACGATCTCGCCGGCGGTGACCCCGGGAGGCGCGAACAGCATCGCGAGGGACGGCACGGCGAACCCCACGACGAGCAGGAGGAGGCCCGGCAGCAGCAGGAGCAGCGCGGGCTTGCGGGACGTCACGGTGTGCCTCCGATCGGGGCGGCGGGTTCGGATCGCCGACCGGCCCCATCGGGTGAAACCGGTTACATCGACCCTACGGGCGCTCGACGACCGAACAGGTCGGTCCGTGTAAACAACATGTAAAAAGCGCCGCACGATCCGCGAGACCGGTTTCACCCGACGCCCTAGGCTGACGGGATGACGACGGGGTGCCGACCAGACGACGAGGGCCGGGCATGAGCGGCGCGGGGCGGTCGTCGACCCTCGCCGACGTGGCGCTGCTCGCGGGCGTCTCGAAGGCGACCGCGTCGCGGGTGCTCAGCCGCCCCGAGCTCGTCGCGCCCGAGACCGCCGCCCGGGTGCTGTCGGCGGCTCAGAAGCTCGGCTTCGTGCCGAACCGCGCCGCCCGCCAGCTGGCCAGGGGTCGCACCGGCGTCGTCGCCGTCGTCGTCCCGACCCTCGACAACGCGTTCTTCACCCCGATCATCGCCGGCGCGCAGGCGGCGGCGGGCGAGGCCGACCTGCAGCTGACGGTGTCCGTGCACCCGCTGGCCGGCGTCGACGAGCTGACGGCCTTCGAGCGGCTGTCGCACCAGGTCGACGGGTTCATCGTCGTCGCGCCCCGGGGGCCGGACGACGTGGTGCGGGCGGCCATCGCGCACAAGCCCACCGTGCTGGTCGACCGGGAGGTGACCGGCGCCTCCTCGGTGGTCGCCGACACGGCCACGGCCTTCGGCTCGCTCGTCTCGCGCTTCGTCGACGACGGCCGTAGCCGCATCGCCTATCTCGGAGGGCCCGACGGCTCGTGGCAGAACCTCCAGCGGACGGCGGCCGTCGTCGAGGCCGCCCGGGGGAGGGCGGAGCTGATCGTCCTCGGCCCCTATCCGGCCACCTTCGAGGCGGGGGTGCGTGCGGCGGCCGAGGTGATCGCGTCCGGCGTCGACGTCGTCGTGCCCTACGCCACCGCGATCGGTCTCGGGCTGATGTTCGTCCTCCGGGGCCGGTCGCCGGAGGGGGCGACGGGCCGGGGCCCCGGCGGCCCGAGCCCGGTGATCATCAGCTCCGAGAGGATGGTCGTCGACGCGCTCGGCCTCGAGGGCGTCCCGGCGATCGACGTCGACGGCGAGCACCTGGGCCGGGTGGCGGCGTCGCGCCTCGTCGCGGCGATCGCGTCGGGCGCCCCGCCCGAGTCGACGCCCCTCCGTCTCCCGGTGCCGGTGCGCTGGCCCGCCGGTCTCTGACGGGACCGGCGACCGCTACCTGTAGTCGTCCGGCCAGTCGAAGGCGGGAGGCGCGGTCACGGCCTCGCCCGTCGGGGCGAGAACCAGCGCGATGTCGTCGAAGTCGCCCAGGCGGATGCCGGCCGGATCGCCGCCGTAGCGCGAGCCGCCGACGAAGGTGGTCAGCGTGTAGCCGTCGTCGGCGCCGAGCGAACCGATGCTCGTCGCGTCGAGGTGGACGTCCCATTCGGTGAACAGCTGACCGAGCACGAGCGTCTCACGACGAGGCGACTCGACGTGCACGATGCCCGTCGTATCGTGCGTGTGCAGCGGGGCGGCGAAGCGCGTGTCGGCGTCGTGGCCGATGTCGCCGGGCACGGTGACGGACTCGCCGTCGACCGTGATCGACAGGTGGCTGTGGACGTGCATCGCGAGATCCTCGCCCCAGACGTTCGTCAGGCCGGCCTCGGCGGCGCGCTCGGGGCGGTCCGCGACGGCGGGGACGGGCCAGGGAGGCGCGGTCTCCGATCCCGAGACCCGGTTCGGCAGGCCCGACTGCGCGACCGCGATGGACACCCCGCCGCCCACGAGCGCGAGCGCCGCGACGAGGCCGAGCACCCGGGCCGACGCCACCATGCTCAGCGGCCTTCCGGGCGGGCGGCGTCGACGGACGCCGTCTGCTGCACCCGGTCGACGAGCTCGCGCCACGGGCCCGTCACCTCGCTCTCGGGCAGTCTCGCCTTGCGGCGCGGACGCGTGTCGGCCGAGATCACGTAGACGAACCGATCGGGCTGCACGCCGGCGACCCGGGAGCCCGCGGACGACCACGGCACGTGGTCGAGCAGGACGAGCCACGCGTCCGTGTCCGGCTCGGCCTCGACGTCGACCTGCCACGTCCGGGTGAGACCTGCGAAGCCGCCGGTGCGCTGCACGGTCACGATCATGGCGCGATGCTACTCCGCCGGGTCGGGGATCCCGCCGGGGCGGCGCCGCCGTTCACGCGACGGGCTCGACCCCCACCCCGCGCCACCCCGAGATGGTCGCCGCGGCCTCGGAGGAGTCGACGCCGTAACGCGCTTCGGCGGCCGTCACGGTCGCCGCCGCGAACACGGCGAACGTGGCCGTCGGAGGCAGCCCGCCGCCCGTGAGGGAGTCGAACCAGATCCGACCGGCGCGCTCCCAGGCGAAGCCGCCGAGCGCCTGCGCCGTCAGGAAGAAGGCCCGGTTGGGGATGCCCGAGTTCAGATGCACGCCCCCGTCGTCGTCGGTCGTGTCGACGTAGTCGTCGAGGTGGGCCGGCTGCGGGTCGCGACCCAGGACGTCGTCGTCGTACGCGGTCCCCGGGGCGCTCATGGACCTCAGGGCGCGACCCTGCACGTCGGGCAGGAACAGCCCCTCGCCGATCAGCCACGTGGCCTCGTCGGCCGTCTGGCGGAACAGGTGCTGCTCGACGAGGGCGCCGAAGACATCGCTGACCGATTCGTTGAGGGCGCCCGACTGGCCCTGGTAGACGAGGTTCGCCGTGTACTGCGTGAAGCCGTGCGCGAGTTCGTGCCCGATCACGCTGACCGACGCCGTGAAGCGCCCGAACACCTCGCCGTCGCCGTCGCCGAAGACCATGCGCTCGCCGTTCCAGAAGGCGTTGTCGTAATCCCGGCCGTAGTGGACCGTGGCGTCGAGGGGCAGTCCCCGGCCGTCGATCGACGACCGCCCGTAGACCTCGTCGAAGAGGGCGTACGTCGCGCCGAGAGCGTCGTACGCCTCGTCGGCGGCCACGTCGCCGGTGGCGGGCCCGCCCTCGTCGCGCACCCGGCGTCCGGGCAGCTCCTCGGCGCCCTCGGCGTCCGAGATCGAGCGGTCGAGTCCGTCGGCCCTGCCCGGCGCGTCGACGGCCGAGCGGACGACCGGGGGAGCGGCGTTGCGATCGACCCCCGACATCGCGAGCAGGCCGTTCTGCGCGGCGCGGGGTGCGCGGTGCAGGCGCGGCGACTCCGCCGCAGCGAGGTGGGCGAGCAGATACGGGGGAACGATGAAGCGCGTCATGGGAGCACCCTGGCACCGGCCACCGACAGCGCGCCCGGTACTCTCGGACGAATGTCCTCCTCCGACGTCTCCGCCCTCCTCGACGACCTCATCGCCGTCGTCCCCGACTTCCCGAAGCCGGGCATCCTCTTCCGCGACGTCACGCCGCTCTTCTCGCACGCCGACGCGTTCGCCACCGTGACCACGGCGCTCAGCGAGCCCTTCGACGGGTCGTTCCAGGCCGTCGCCGGCATCGAGGCCCGGGGCTTCGCGCTCGCCGGCGGCATCGCCATCGAGCAGGGCGTCGGCGTGCTGACCGTCCGCAAGGCGGGCAAGCTCCCCGGCGAGGTGCTCAGCGAGAGCTACGCGCTCGAGTACGGCGAGGCGACCCTCGAGCTGCGGCCGAGTCAGCTCCCCGCGGGCACCCGCGTGCTCGTCGTCGACGACGTCCTCGCCACCGGCGGGACCGCCGAGGCGACCGTCACCCTGCTCGAGCGCGCCGGATACGAGGTCGTCGGCCTGGCCGTCCTCCTCGAGCTCGACGGTCTGGGCGGACGCGACCGGCTGGCCCCGCGCCTCCCCGTCCACGCGCTCGGATCCGCGCCCGCCTGATCCGCTCGCGTCAGCCGAACGACCGGGCGAGCTCCAGGGTCTGCGGGAACAGCAGCGCCGCCGAGCCCCCGAGGCAGGCCAGCGAGACGAGCACGAACACGCCCACCCAGACCACGCCGGGCACCCGGGTCAGCGCGGCGAGCTGATCGGCGTCCGACCCGGTCGTGCGCGATCGTCGCCGGCTGCGCTGCAGCTCGAGGCAGGCGCGCAGGGCGCCGAAGCCGAGCACAGCCGTCAGGGCGACCCCGAAGGCGCTCTGCCACGGCGGAGTCGCCGCGAACGTCACCCCGACGACGAGCGCGACCCCGACCAGCACCACCCACAGTCCGAACCAGTTGCGGATCTGCACGAGCATCAGGGCGAGCAGCAGCAGGAGCGCCCAGAGGAGCCCGGCCGAGTACCCCGCCGAGAGCAGCCAGGCGGCCCCGAGCGAGGCGAGGGCCGGCGCGGTGTAGCCGGCGAGCAGTGTGACGACCATGCCCGGGCCCGTGCGCGGCCCGCTCGAGACGGTCAGCCCCGACGTGTCCGAGTGCAGGCGGATGCCGGACAGCCGCCGACCGGTCAGCACCGCCGCGAGACCGTGCCCGCCCTCGTGCACGACGGTGACGGCGTGCCGCACGGTGCGCCAGACGCCGGGGACGAGCACGGCGACGAGGCCCGCCGCGACGGACGCGAGCAGCCACGGCAGGGGCAGCGGCGGCGCGACGAGGGCGATGCGGGTCCAGAGGTCGGTGACGAGGTCCACGCGACGAGCCTAGGAGGCGCGGTGCGCGCCCCGCCGACACCGCGCCTCCCACGGTCCGCGTCTCCACCCCCCGGTCCGTCCGGGTCGTCCTCGGGGATGATCTCCCGCCGCGGACCCCGGCTCCTCAGGTCGCATCCGTCACCATGGGGTCATGCGTCGCGCCGTCCTCCTCCTGCTCACCCTCGTCTATCTGGCCGGGGTCGCCTGGATGACCCTGCGGCCGAGCGTGTACGGGTCCGGCACGAGCGAGCTGCTCTGGCGGGCGCTCGACGTCTTCGCCCGGCACGACGAGACGTCGTGGATCACCTTCGCCCGCGTCGAGGCGGCCGCGAACGTCGCGATGTTCGTGCCGATGGGCATGTTCCCTGCCCTGCTGCTGCCCAAGCGCCTCTGGTGGTCCGGCATCGTCGTGGGCTTCGCCGCGACCGTGGCGATCGAGTGGTACCAGGCGACGTATCTTTCGGCGACCCGGTTCTCCGACCCGCAGGATCTCGTGATGAACACGCTGGGTGCGGTCATCGGCGCCGCGTTCGTCGGGCTGGCGCTGCCGGGCCGTCGTCGTCGGGCGTCCCGAGCCCGTTCCGCGGCCCCCGTCTGGTAAGCTCCTCAGGTTGCCGTCTGAACGGCCGCGGAACAAGAGAGCTCGCACATCCGGTGACGGGCACCGCGCAACGAACTGAAAGGGGATCCCTCTATGGCACTCGCACCTGACGTCAAGACCCGGATCATCGAAGAATACGCGACCCACCCCGGCGACACCGGATCCCCCGAGGTCCAGGTCGCCATGATGACGCAGCGCATCCTCGACCTCACCGAGCA
>Ga0265780_10003601_pt1 | contig 20275 bp, 14 predicted proteins | sample P1T30metagenome_FD_192432 | JGI IMG/M metagenome (GOLD analysis project Ga0265780, IMG submission 192432) | Plant litter microbial communities from East Loma Ridge, Irvine, California - P1 T30 | ecosystem: Environmental > Terrestrial > Plant litter > Unclassified | place: USA: California...
CCAACGCCCCGGATGGGGGGCCAGGCATGGAACGCGGCGCGCGCTTCGGCGGCATGCCCGGCCCTGGCTTCGGCCCGGGCGACGGCATGCGTGGCCCCCCGGGCGGACCGATGGTGTTCGGCTACCGTGTCGGGCGCATCTTCCCGATGATCGGCGCCACGCTGGCCAGCCTGTTGTTCGCCTTTTTGCTGGCCTGGTATTTCTCGCGCCCGATCCGCGCCCTGCGCAGCGCCTTTTACGCCGCCTCGAAAGGCGACCTGGCGCCGCGCTTCGCAAAAGAGACAGGCCGCAGCGACGAAATACGCGACCTGGGCCGTGATTTCGACCGCATGACCGAACAGCTGCGCAACCTGATCGACGGCCAGCGCCGCCTGCTGCACGACGTGTCGCACGAACTGCGCTCGCCGCTGGCGCGCCTGCAGGCCGCCATCGGCCTGGCACATCAGCAGCCCGAGAAACTGGCCACGTCGCTCGAACGCATCGAGCGCGAGAGCGTGCGCATGGATAAGCTGGTCGGAGAACTGCTGACGCTGTCGCGCCTGGAAGCGACCCAGCGCATCGCCCAGAAGGAGCCGATCGATATCGGGGAGATGGTCGAGCAGATCGCCGACGACGCGCGCTTCGAGGCCGCCGGCACCGGGGCCGAGATCCTCGTCAAGGCGAGCGACGGCATCACCGTCAGCGGTGCCCCGGACCTGCTCTGGCGCGCCATTGAAAACGTCGTCCGCAATGCGATCAAGCACGGTGGCGGCCGGGCCGACATCGCCGTGGCCCGTGCCGATGGCAAGGTCGCCATCGCCGTCCGCGACCGCGGCCCCGGCATCCACGCCGACGACCTGCCCTCGCTCTTCCAGCCCTTCTTCCGCTGCCACACCGCCGACGGCGCGCCGAACAGTATCGACGGCCACGGGCTGGGCCTGGCGATCACCCGGCGCGTCATCGACGCCCATGACGGCGCCATCCTCGTGGACAACCGCGATGGCGGCGGACTCGCCGTGACCATTACCTTGCCGCTGGCCGGGTGATTCCGCCCGCTTTTTTACGGCCTTGCGGTCGGGATCGCGCGGTCGGGGGCGACGGTTATCCGTGCAGGGTAGCCGGGTCCTCATGGCTGTCGTATCCATGCCGACCCTGTGCATTTTGCCTACCGATATTTACGAAAGGCATGTAACATTCTCATCTATTTCCTTTGAGAAACCCTCATGATCATCGTCCCCGTGGAAAACCGGCCCGACTGGAAGAACCCGCCGCTGGCGACGCTCCTGCTCATCCTCATCAATGTGCTGGTCTTCTTCGTCTACCAGGGCAAGGACCCGCAGCGGACGGAACAGTCCTACCGGTGGTATGCGGAGTCCGGCCTGCTGGAGCGCGAGCACAAGCCGTTCCTCGCCTACCTGGGCCGCAATCACCCCGGACTGCTGGACGGTCTCGCGGCGGATGACGACGAGAACCCCGCCCCACAGCAGACTGCGTGGCAACGCAATGCCCAGTTCCAGCATGCGGCCCACGATCCCGCTTTTGCTGCCGCCTTGCACCGGGAACTCGATGGCGATCCGCAGTGGCGCGCGAACCGCGCCCGCTTCGACGACCTGGTCAACGCCATCAGCACCCGCGCCTACGCGTTCAACGCCATGGAAAGACGCCCGGTCACGTGGATCACGAGCATGTTCCTGCATGCAGACGTCATGCACCTGCTGGGAAATATGGTGTTCCTGTTCCTGTTTGGCTTTGCACTGGAAATTGCCATCGGGCGCGGCATCTTCCTGCTGCTCTACTTCTGCAGCGGCGCGGGTGGCACCCTGCTGTACTGGGCGTCGGAATTGGGGACCAACCATGGCATCCTGGGCGCATCGGGCGCCGTATCCGGACTGATGGGGATGTATATCGCCCTGTACGGCATGAAACGAATCAGCTTCTTCTACAACGTGATTTTTTTCACGGGCAAAGTGCGCGCGCCGGCATTGATCATTTTTCCGGTCTGGTTGGGTTATGAACTGGTGGGAGCGCACTACGCGAGCGACCATGTGGCGCACTGGGCGCACACCGGCGGCCTGCTGTTCGGCTTCGTGCTGCTGGCGCTGTGGATGCGTCTGGGCCTGGCGGTCGACCGTGATTATGTCGAAAAGGTCGACCACGACGCCCCGGTCAAGGCAGCACTGTCGCGCATCCAGGACTACATGGTGGCGATGAAACTCGACGCGGCGCGCCAGGCGTCCGAGGCGCTGGTGAAGGCGCACCCGGCCGACGCCCGCGCGTGGCGCGCCTGGTATGGCGTCGTGAAGATTTCACCTGCGAGCCGGAATTATCACGACACCGTGCACAATTTGTTCAAGCAGGCCGGCAGCGCGGGACGCGCGCCTGCGCTGCAGGCATTGATCGAGGAAGTGGCGCACGACTACATCAGGATCGGTGGCGATGCGCCGGCATTGACCGAACCGGTGGCGCTGGCGCTGGCGCCGCGCCTTGGACGCGTCGAGCACGTCAAGCCGCTTGCCTTCGTCGTCGACCGGCTGCTGGCCGCCCAGTGCCGGCATGCGGCGATGCCGGGCATTCTGCAAGCCGCCGCCAACGTGTCGGCCCGGGCGGCGCAGCCGGCACAGTCGCAGCGCTACCGCCAGGAGTTGCAGGGCCGCTTTCCCGATTCGCCGGAAGCCCGTCAGGTGGCGGCGCACGCGCCGGCCTGATCGGTCGTGCCAAGCGACAGGATCACCTTGCGATAGTTGGCGATTTCGGCTGCCAATGCGTGGCCGGGGAAGTGCTTGAGCAGGAAATCGAGGATCATCACGGCCTTGCCATCGTCGCGCATCCCTTCCGAGTAGATGCGCGCCAGCAGGAAGTACGCACCCGGCAGTTCTTCGCTTGCGGGCGCTTCCTTGTGCAGCATGCCGATCAGTGCCACCGCCGGTTTGAATTGCCTCTGTAAAAAATACTCCTCGGCGAGCGCTCGGCGTACGGCGATGTTTTTTGGCTGATACTGCGGTACCACGCGGCGCGCGGCTTCCAGGGCGCCAACCAGGCGCCCCTTCCGCTTCGCCGCGAGCAGTACCTCCAGGTAACGCTCCGTGTGCTGCACCACCCGGCCCGGCTCGCCGCCCGATTCGCACAGCAGCTTGTGGTGGTACTCGAGCACCTGCATATCGTTCGGGTAGTCGGCAATCGTGCCGGCCATGTGCCGCAGCGCGTCCTCGTAACGCGCTTCGCGCACGAGGATCACACCGCGGGCCAGGGCCAGGGCGCGCTTGTCAGCAGGCGCCGCCGCGTGTGCGCCGTCGGGCAGGATGCCCAGGTCCTCGTGATGCTGGAACAACAGGTATCCCATCATCGCGCCCATGACCATGTTGAAATAGGCGGTACTGACGACGAGCAGCGCCAGCAGCAGGTCGGGATTGTTCCGTGCCAGGCTCTTGAGTGTGGCGGCAGGCAGCAGCCCCAGCGCCTGCTGCGGCCCCTGCGCGGTCACGATGAGGAGCAGCACCAGGCCGAGATACGACCAGCCCGTGCGCGCGGCAAGCGCGATGACCTGGATCGGATCGATGGCGGCGCGCAGCGAGCGGTAGATTGCGAGCAGCATGATGCTGGCCGGCAGGAGCGCCGACAGGCCGATGATCGCCACGGCCCCGAGCATGCCGAAACGGCCCAGCGTTGCCACCAGCATGCCGTAGACCAGCATCAGTCCGAGCATCTTGAGCGTCGTGGGATTGCCGTCAAATAATTCGAGGATACTGGGCGGGCGCGACCTGCCCTGTCCGCAAAATTCGATCACGCGCAGGCCCTGGCGGATGACAAGCGACACCACGATGAACACCGGAAACACGACCGTGAGGCTGGAGGTGTCGAACATCCTGGCCGAGACGCTGGTCACGAACGCCAGCAAAGCGAGGAACAGCAGACCGTCCAGGGCGAACGGATACGCAAAGAAACGTGGCATCTGCGACCAGAATGGCGGCATTGCATTCCCGACGCCGAGATGATGCATATTCCCGCCGCACAGTGCGCAGTACGGTGGATGCACGGGATCGGGCGCTGCCGGGAAACAGTCCTGGCAGACCAGCGAGCCGCAAGACACACAATTCCAGTTTGCCGGCTTTTCCGTGTGGTACACACAATGGTCTCTTGCCACGATGTTTCGCTTTCAAGTGAAGTGATCAAAATTCATCCGGGCAATATTACTATTAATAACCTGCAATGTTAAGTTATGTAAATTTTTCAAAGGCGGCGCTGGTGGGGTGTCACAAATGCAGGGAGACGTGGCATGGTGCGTGCGTCGGCTAGCGGGGGTACCAGTAACGCGGATGGTCGGCGCGCCACGATGTGGCGTCGACTTCCGTGCCCACTTCCAGGGTCACGGCGCCCGCCTCGTCGGTGCGCCAGCGGGCGATCCCGTACTGTCCGTAGCGGTCCCAGACCGATTGTTTCGGATGTCTGTAGCGGTTGCGGTGGCCTACCTGGAAAATCGCGATGGAAGGCTGTACCGCGGCCAGGAACGCTTCGGTCGACGATGTCCCGCTGCCATGATGCGGCGCCAGCAGCACATCGGCGCGCAGCTTGTCCGCCTGCGCGTGCAGCAGCTGCGCTTCCTGGGCCGCTTCGATGTCGCCGGCCAGCAGCACCGACCGGCGCCCGTTCGAAATATGCAGCGTGCAGCTGCGGCCATTTGCCTTGAGCTGCATGTCGTCGTATGTCGACGCGGCCGGGTGCAGCATCTCGAAATCGATCCCGTCCCAGCGCCAGCGCTGGCCCGCCACGCAGCGCACATGGCGGCGCGCCGCCAGGACCACCGGATGATTCGGCCACAGGGAGGATGCGACCCAGTCGACCCGCACCGCCTGCAGCAGCGCCAGCGCGCCGCCCACATGGTCGACGTCGCTGTGTGAAACGATCATGCCGTCGAGCGCCGCGATGCCGCGCGCGCGCAGGTACGGCGCGATGACGCGGCTGCCGCCGTTCGATTCGGGTGAGTATGCCGGCCCGGTGTCGTACAGCAGGCGATGGTGCGCGGTTTCGACCAGCAGCGCCATCCCCTGCCCGACGTCGAACGCGGTGACGGTGAAACGGTCGGCGGAGGGATGGGTGGGCAGTTGCGCCAGCAGCGGCAGCCAGGAGACGATGCCGAGCCAGCGCAGCGGCCAGCCGCGCGGCGCCAGCATCCACAGCACGCCGAAGACCGCCAGGGCGCAGGTCCAGGGACCGGCGGTCGGCGCGCTCCAGACCGCCCACTGCTGCCCGCTCAGGGCCGCGAGCAGCCAGGCCATGCCCTGCACCACCCCGTGCGCCGCCAGCAGCAGCCAGGCGGATAAGGGCGCCGGCGCCATGCTGCCGAGCAGCGCCAGCGGCGTCACGACAAAACTCACCAGCGGGATGGCGAACGCGTTCGCCAGCGGACTGGCCAGCGACACCTGGGCGAACAGCAGCATGGTCAGCGGCGCGAGCCCCAGCGTCACGACATACTGCGTGTGCGCCGCCGTCCGGAGGCTGGCGCGCCAGCCGATGGCCGGATCGCGCACGCGGCCGGTGCCGGCATACAGGATCGCCGCGACCGCGCCGAACGACAGCCAGAAACCCGGCCACAGCAGCGCCCAGGGATCGAGCAGCACGACCACGCCCAGGGCGCTGCAGAGGATGTGGCTGACGCTTGCCATGCGCCCGCACCAAAGCGCAGCGGCGACGACGAGAATCATGTACAGCGTGCGCTGCGCCGGAATGCCGAAGCCGGCCAGCAGCACGTACAGCAAGGCCACCACGGCGCCGGCCAGAGCCGCGACTTTCTGCGCCGGCAGCAGCAGGGGCAACTGCCTGCCGGTGAAGAACGAGCGGCGCCACAGGAAGGCGGCGGCCAGCGCGCCCAGGCCGGCGACCATCGTGATGTGCAGCCCGGAGATCGAGATCAGGTGGCCGATGCCGGTACGGTTGAACACTTCCCAGTCGCTTTGCGCAATGCCGCGCTGGTCGCCGATCACCAGCGCGACGATCACGCCGGCATAGGGTTTGCCCGACAGTGCGTGCAGGATGCGTTCGCGCAGGAGCGCCCGCGCGCGCTCGACGATCGCCTTGAAACCCGGCACGAAAGCAGCCAGGCGGCGGTCGCCCGCGGCCGGGCGCACATAACCGGTGGCGCGCACACCCTGCTCCAGCAGCCACGCTTCGTAATCGAAGCCGCCCGGGTTGGCGCTCCCGTGCGGTCGTTGCAGGCGGACAGTCAGGCGCCAGCGTTCGCCGGGGCGGACGGCGCCGGGTGTATCGGCGGCGCTGGCATACCAGGCCAGCGCGATGCGGGGCGGCACCTGCACGCGCTGGTTCACCGCCTCGCCCACCACCTCGTCCACCGCGAAATTGAAACGCACCCCTTGCGCAAAGGTATAGGGCAGGCTGTCGACGGTGCCGACCAGCGTCAGGTCGCGGCCTTCATCGGCGCTGTCCAGGGCTGGCGCCATCGCCAGACCGGCCAGCAGCGCGGCCCAGCAGAAGCCGAGGACGGCGCCGCTGAGCGCCTGGACCGCCAGGAAACGGCGCCACGCCAGCAGCAGCACGGCGGCTGCCGCCAGCGCCGCGACGACTTCGGCGGATGGCAGGCTGGCTTGCGTTTGCAGCAGTCCGGCGCCCGCCACGAAGGCGAGAATGGCGCAGCGCATCCCGCGGCCGATGCGCTGCTACGTCAGCGTGGCAACGCCAGCCACACTGCCGACCTCGGCCTGGCTAGCTGGCCGCGGCGGGGACGGCACCGCCGCGATCCGCATCAGTTGCCAGCCACTCTGGCGCGCCACGAGCCGGTCGTGCTGCGTGCGCTTGTGGCTGGCGCCGCCCGCCAGGCGGTAGGTCGCCGGCGGCAGCGCGGTGCCGCGCGCAAACCAGCGGGTGCCGTCGAGCGCCTGGTCGTCGAGGCAACGCCACCAGCCACTCGCGGGACACCATTCCGCGCTGCGCACCGTGCGCCCTGGCGCCGACGGCGCGGGGTCGTTGCCTGCCGACGCCGCTGCCGGCATGGCTTGCGCCAGGCCTTGGGCCGGAGGATGCCGCGCTTCCACCCGCTTGTCGGCCAAACGCCAGCTGGTCGGCGCCTGGGCTTCGTAGCTGGGCTGCACGCCGCGCACCTTTTGCCAGACGCTCGGCCTGGGCAGGAGCAGTGCCTGCGGCATGATGGCGCCCTCGCGCAGGAACTGGCGCTCGCCACCGAAGACGCCCAGCTGGGCATCGGCATCGCCGCATTGCCACCAGCCGCTCTGTTTGCATGCCTGGCCCGCCCAGGCCAGCGTGCCCAGCACCAGGCCCAGCTGCCGGTCAGCGTCGGCGTCCTCGGCGGGCAGGTCCACCGGGCGCAGCCGCAGGCTCGACGACATGCGGCGCCACAGGTCGCCGAGCGATTCCTCGGACAAGGTCGATTGCACCGGTTCGCCGCCTGCGCGCGGGCTGATGCCGGTTTGCAGCTCGAGTGAAATGAAGGGGTGGAGGACATCGTCCCCCTTGCCTTGGGTTTCCCAGTCAAACGCATAGCCGGTGGAAAAATTGCGTTCGCGGGCCTTGAATGCGAATTCGTCGCCTTCCAGGCCGTTGATCGTGCGTGGACCTTCCAGCAGCGTTGACGTCAGGACGTTCAAGAATGCATACGCGCCGACGCGATTCTCCTTGTTGCGCTCGATCAATCCGGGACCGGGCGGCTTGCCGGCGATCGTCGACAAAGCAATGCCCAGGTCTGCGTGGCCCGGAAGCCCGGCGTAGACAAAAATGCGTTCCCCCTGGTCAATTGTCAGCGGGTCGCGCACAAATGCCCCGTCGATGCAGAACCCCGGCTGGCGGGGAATCACGCCGGCCGCGAGCGGCTGAAACTGACGCAACAGTCGTTCAAGATTGCCCACCTCCTCCGGTTTGTATGCCTTTGCCAGGAACCTGAACGTGACACCATTCACGTGTGCAAACCCATCAACGGAAACATCGGAATACACCACCTTGACGCCATGCTCGATGAGATAGCCGGAATTGAATCCGTAAACAAAGATCCGCCCATATACACCTTCATGGCGTACATCATTGACCGACACCATGTTTTTCAGGCCGGCCTGGTTCTTCCCGGCGTTGATCTCTTCTTCGCGACGGATCAGGCGCTCGTCAAATTTTTCCCTTGATTCATCCCCGTAGCTGGCGATATCGAAGCCATCGACCGAAGCGCTGCTCACAGTCACCTGCGCATTGGCCGGTACGTCAATCAGGAAGCGGCCGACGCAGACAGTTTTCATTTGCTTGCTCATGTGGGCTGCCTCCTTTGGTTCCTGCATGCTCCAAACCGCGTCGACAGTCCATAACACTGAACCAAACGCCGTCACAACGATCAGCACTACGCGCACGCTGGTGCGCCGCAGACGCCGCTTCATGTCACGCCCTGCGCCCGGACAGGAAGCCGGTTCGCAGACGCAGGCGTCCGCGGTCGCGCTGCTGTTGCATTGTTGGATGGACAATTCATTTCACATCCTGAACAATCTTGACCACCAGATGCTGCGTCAGCAACACCATGTAGTCGGGGTCGTAGCTCTTCTGGTGACTGTATCCCCGCGTGGCGAAGATCCGTCGCAACACGCCCCCCGTACATAGGCCAGATACTTCGGGAACCGTGCCATCGCCAGCCGCATCCTGCACGTCCGGGATGAATGTCAACAGGCAGCCATCCACATTGACACCGCGCCCGCCGTCCGGCGCCCGCACTTTTGCCTCACCACGCAAGATTGCCGCTGGATTGAGCGCGATGCGGCCGCTTGCGGGCTGGTCATCCGCGACCCAGCTGATACGGCTGAAGGTGCGTCGTTCAGGATCGGCGCCATAGTAGGCGTAGGTATTCGGGTGGTAGTAGCCGCTCAGCTCCGTGACGTGGAAGTGCTCTGCCGCATCGATCGCGGCCCTGATTGCGTGTCCTGCGCCCCGCTGGCGGTGCAGAGCGGCGGGATCGGCCAGCGACGGATCGATGAGACGAAACCACGATGTGGTATCCCTGTACAGATCATACGTACTGCCCTGCGGTAGATTGACCCAGTCATGCCATGTCTTTTTCTTTCCCATCGTACTGACCGTGCGCAAATGCAGCCATGGGCGCGGATACACATGGTTCGGCAGCAGTTCCAGCACGCCCGGCGACGTGGCCATGACCGCCGTGGTTTCCTTGGTGGTACGGCCAAGCATCAGCGAAAACGCTGCCGATTCGGCGCTGTTGCCGTCCACGCTGCCCGGACTGGACGGCTCGATGCCGCAGGCGATGCGCCGGTAAGCGACGGGTGCGCCCAGCGCCGGCATGGCGCCGTGAATGATCCCGGCGATTTTCCCCGGAATGCGCTTGGCGCAAGCACGCGCGACCAGCCCGCCCATCGAATGGGTAATCAGGATCACCTGCGTGCATGCATGCTTGCGCTGCACCCAGAAATCGATGATGTCCGCAATGCGCTGCTGCAGGCGCGATGCCGACTTGCTGCAAGACTCGAGCCAGTTGTAGCCCACGGCGTACACCGGGTATTGGTAAGCGGCGTAATGTTCCAGCTCTGCCTCGGTGAGCGGATCGAGGCTGCGCACGCCCCATTTGCTGCGGTCGCAATCGACCACGCGCTTCCAGTGATTGCTCAGGCGGCGCTTGTTGGGCCCCTCCATGCAAAAGGTGGTATTCAGGTGGCTTTCGAGCTCCATCAACAGCCTGGCATAACTTCCCGAATGAACCTCGCCCCAGCCGCGCGCGCGCATTTCGGCCCGCGACAGATAAGTCTGCGCACCGGATTCGTCCTGCCCCCGTGTCGAATCCGGAACATCGAGTTCGCCATCCGGATCGACGTCGCAGCTTTCAGCGTGCAGCATCTTCTGGCGCATTGCAGGATCCCGACCGGTCCACTTGCCGACCGCGACGAGACTGTCGTAGTGCCCGTTCGGTGCGCGCCAGACCGGTTCACCCGGCTTGATTCCGGTATCCTTTGGCGGCGCCGGGTTCCCGCGGGCTTTCAGGTTGCTTCCCATGATCCCCGGCACGAAGATCACGGGGATCACCTTGCGCGACCCCACGGTGACCAGGGCCCTTGTGGTGAAGGACTTCGGCGTGGCGACGCTGTGCGCCACCAGCGAACCGTCAGGCGCGACGATCGGCTGGCGGAGCGGTCGGGTTGGCTCGGTCATGCCGTGCTCCCGGGAAGATCCTCAGGGTGCAGCGTGAACGCCACATCGCCCATCGCATACGACAGCAGGATATCGGTGCGGCCCTCGTCGTCCGTGACGCCTTGCACCGTGGTGCCGTCTTCATGGCGCGCCGTGTAACGCCGTCCCTTTGCCGGCAAGCCGGTCTGGCGGTCGATCGCCACCATGCGTTCGTCGGTTTCCAGCCGGGTGTCGGGCAGCTGCAAGCCGACCGGGGCGCCGCCGCCCGGGCCCAGATGTTCGAAGCTGGCTGCCTTGACCGTGTGCTTGCCGCTGCTTTGCTGGATGATGGCGCCGTCGCCCCAATCGACCTGGGCGCCCTGTGCCACCACTTTCACCGTGGGCGCCTGGAATTCGATGCTGTCGGCTGCGACCAGGCTGATCTTGCCGGACGAGCGGATCTCGACGTTGCCGCGGTGCGTCCTGACGACGACGTCGCCACGCGCCGCCACCAGCTTCAGGCCCAGTTCGAAGGCGAACAGGCTCAGCGATCGGCCTGCGCGCACGAACACGTTGCGCCCCGCCGCCACCTCGGTGTCGCCGCTGCAGACGATGTCGATCTTGGTTTCGGCGCCCAGTGCGAGATTGTCCTGGCTGCCCAGCAGCATGCCGGCCGGCGCGCTGGCGGCGACGATCGGTTCGCTGTGCGACAGGTCGGCGCCTTCCTGCCAGCGCTGGAGCTTGCCGACCAGCGCCTGCATGCGCGGCTTCGACGCTTCGTCGCCGGCGAGTTCCTCGGCCTGGCGCGCCAGTTCGGCCAGCACGCCCTGCATCAGGTCGGCCAGGCCGCAGAGGCCGGCGCGCGCCAGCTGGGGGCCGGCGCCGCCTTCCGCGCTGATCAGCACACCATGGGCGCCGCGCACCGCCACCGCCTGGTCGCTGCGCAGTTCGACACCTTCCCCCCTCGCCTCGCCGGCGCCGTCCGCGCGCGGATGCGTGATCCAGCCGAGGTTCAGTTCGGAGGTGGCATGGTCGCTGGCCAACTGGGCGCCGATCTGGCCGCGCGTGTCGTCGAAGCGCAGCTGGTTGCCGCGCACGCCGCCGACCTCCTTGCTGCGCGTGCCGGACTGGTAGCGATTGCCCGGCAGGCCGCCGCCCTCGCTCAGCGCCGGCGGTGCCGCGCGGCCGTTGAACAATTGGGACAGCACGATGGGTTTGTCGGGGTCGCCGCCCAAAAAAGCGATCAGCACTTCGCTGCCCACGCGCGGCAGATTCAGCGCGCCGGCTTGCTGGTGGATGCCGGCGCCGCTGCCGGCCCAGTTCGATGCGACCCGCACCCACGCCGAATCGGCCGGCGTGTCCGAGGCGCCCGCGCCGTGCGCGTGGGCGTGGTCGGCCGCGCGCATCCCGGGAAAGCGGATCTTGATGCGCCCGAGGGCGTCGCAGTGGACTTCCTCGTTGGCCGGCCCCACCACGATGGCGCTTTGCAGCTGCGCCTGCGGCAGGTCGGCAGCGGGGTCGAAGGCCGGCACGATGGGTACGCCGCGCCGCACCGCGGTGAAGGCGATGTGGACCCGGCTCGCGTCACCGGCCTGCGGCGCCGGCGCCCATGTGCGATCGTGCAGCAGGCGCTCGGCGCGGGCGTGCAGTTCGGCCGGCAGGTTATTGCGCGCATCGATGCGCAGTTCGGTGATGACGAATGCGCGCTCTTCCTGTGCATGCTGGTCGATTTCAGGGTGGCCCGCCAGGACAAAATATTCCCCCGCGCAAAAGTCGCGCACGCTGCCTTCGCCATGAAAGCATTTCGACAGATAGGTGTGCCGCCCCATGCGCAGCTGGCCCAGGCGCCAGTGATCGTCGACGTCCGCGCCGGCATGCGGCATCTCGACCTGGTAGTCGTCCAGGCTGGCCGCGAGTTCGTTGCCGCTGCTGCCCTGGTCGCCCGCGCCACGCGCGCTGGCGAGCATGAAGTCGCCGCCCTGCGGCTGCTTGTAGTCCCAGCTGTGGCGCGTGGCGCTGCCCGGCTGCAGCGCGCGCGCAGCGGTCCAGGAGGTGATGGTGTCGCGTTCTGCGCTCGCATGGTCGCGGTGATAGCGCACGGTGCCGGCCGCATTTTGCGGCAGGCGATTGGCGTCGGAAAACAGCACCAGGGTGTGGACCGGCGCCGCGCCGGCGTCGCTGCGCGGGTTCCTGCTGCTGCCGGGCCGGACATACCAGGAAACGCCGCGCCGGCGCAGCAGGCGCGCGACGAAATGGGCGTCGCTTTCGTTATGCTGCATCGTGTGTTCGCGCGGGGGAAACAGACGGCGGTCGAACAGCGGGTCGACGTGGTAGTCGAAGGCGCTGCCCAGCACGGCGTTGGCGCGGCGCCATTCGTCGAACAGCGTCTGCACGATGTCGAGCTCGCTCTGGTAGCGGAAAACGCGGCTGTTGCTGCGCTTTTCCATGATGGCCAGCGCATCGCGCAACACCAGCTGGTACGTCGCCAGGCCCCCATCGCAGTCGCCCGCGCGCGCTTCGGTGACGATGCCGCAGATGCTGCGCAACTGGCCGCGGTCGGTGACGACCTGCAGTTCGGCCGGCAGCGCGATCAATTCTTTCAGGGGCAGCATCGGGCTGGTGGCCAGGCAGGCGACGCGGTAATGGATGCCGCCGCAGATGCTTTCGCTGCCCTGGATACGCTGCGGCAGCAGCACGTCGTCGAACAGCCCGTCCCGATGGTACAGGCGCAGGCGCAGGGGCCGGTTGGCTGTGCTCAGTGATTTTTCACGCTGCAGCAGTTGCAGCGTCTGCAGCAATTCTCTCGCACTGTCCACCACTTCTCCCCTCGCGCGCGTGCGCTTGATGACGTGGGAAGGATGGTGTCACGCGCGCATACCCACAACCTTGCGGCGGCACAGCCGTGCAGGGTCGTACATATTAAACAACGCCCCTTTGGCGCGGCGTTTAAACGGGGATCAAGCGCAGGCGCGGGATCGCGGCGAACGCATTCTGGGTCGTGACAGCCGCCACTTCCAAAGGTTCCATCGCCCGGTGTTCAGCCAGCGCAAACCCGATCGCTGCCAGGTGCTCCGGACTGTTGCGCGCGGGATGGACCCAGGCCGGGGCGATATCCGGTGCGTCCGTTTCCATGACGATTGCGCTCAACGGCAAGTCCGCGGCCAGCCGGCGGATTTGCAGCGCGCGCGTAAAAGTGAAATTGCCGCCGAAGCCCAGGTGAAATCCCAGGTCGATGAAATGTTGCGCCTGCTGGAAGCTGCCGTTGAACGCATGGGCGATGCCGGACGGCGGCGTGATCTGGCGCACGTGTTTCAGCACCTGGTCCTGCGCGCGGCGCACGTGCGTCAGGACCGGCAGGCCCAGGTCGCGCGCAAGCCGGAGCTGAAAGCGGAAAAATCGTTCCTGCTTGACGCGCATCTCCGGCGTGCACAGCGCGGGAATGAAAAAATCGAGGCCGACTTCGCCGATGGCCACGAATCGCGGATCGCCCAGCGATGCCTGGGCCAGTTCCCGCAGCGCTTCCAGGTCGTCGTCGGTGGCCTGCGGCACGCACATCGGGTGGATGCCGAGGCCGTAGCAGGCGTTGGGCGTGGCTGCCGCAATGTGCGCGACGGCGGCAAAATTGCCCGGCTCGACAGCGGGAATGACGATCATCGACACGCCGTTGCCGGCCGCGCGCTGCGCAACGCCCGTTGGCCCGCCCGTGGCCGTCACGAACTCGTGCGCGTCGAGGTGGCAGTGGGTGTCGATCCACATGCTGTCGACCGCCCGTCAGACCAGTTCGGCCGGCTGCAGCCCGTGTTCGGTCAGGCGCAGCACGCGGTCGCAGCGGCGCGCCAGGTCGATGTCGTGGGTGACGATGACAAAGGCGGTGCCCAGGGTGCGCGACAGTTCCAGCATCAGGTCGAAGATGGCCTGCGCCGTGGCATGGTCGAGGTTGCCGGTGGGCTCGTCGGCCAGTACGCAGGCCGGCTCCGTCACCAGCGCCCGGGCCAGGGCCACGCGCTGGCGCTCGCCGCCGGACAGTTCGCCGGGGCGGTGGATGGCGCGCTTCGACAAGCCCACGCGCGCCAAAATGGCTTCGGCGCGGCGGATCGCCTCGGGCCGCTTGACGCGGCGGATCAGCAGCGGCATGGCGACGTTGTCCAGCGCCGAGAACTCCGGCAGCAGGTGGTGGAACTGGTAGACGAAGCCGAGCGAGGCGTTGCGCAGGTCGCCGCGCCGGGTTTCCGACAGCGTCGCAAAATCTTCGCCCAGCAAGGCCACGCTGCCGGTGCTCGGCGTATCGAGGCCGCCGAGCAGGTGCAGCAAGGTCGATTTGCCGGAGCCGGATGCGCCGACGATGGCCACGCGTTCGCCACGGCTGATGGCGAAATTGACTTGCGCCAGCACCTGCACGGCGTAGTCGCCCTGGCGGAAGGTCTTGCCGAGGCCGGTGCTGGTCAGGACGGGAGTATGGGACAAATCATTCATAGCGCAGGGCCTCCGCGGGTTTGACGCGTGACGCCGAAAAACTTGGATAAATGGTGGCGACGAAAGCCAGGACCACCGCCAGGCCGCCGATCTTGAAGACATCGGGCCAGCGCAGGTCGGAGGGCACCGAGCTGATGAAGTAAATGTCCTTGGACAGGAACTGCACGCCCAGCAGATGCTCGATGAACGGCACGATCACATCGACATTGAGCGCCACCAGCACGCCGAAGCCCACGCCCAGCATCGTGCCCATGATGCCGACCAGCGCGCCCTGGATCATGAAGATCTTCATGATCGAGCGCGGCGAGGAACCGAGGGTGCGCAGGATGGCGATGTCGGCCTGCTTGTCGGTCACGGTCATCACCAGCGTCGAGACCAGGTTGAACGCGGCCACGGCGATGATCAGGGTCAGGATGATGAACATCATCTTCTTCTCGGTCTGGACGGCGGCGAACCAGTTGGCGTTGAGTTTCGACCAGTCGCGCATGATCAGGTCGCCCGACATGGTGCGTTTGAGCTGCAGCGCCACTTCCGGCGCCTGGTGCATGTCGGCGATGCGCAGGCGCAGGCCCGACGGCGCCGCCAGGCGCTCGAGCTTTTCCGCGTCGTTCAGGGCGATGAACGCCAGCGACGAATCGAATTCGTAATGGCCCGCTTCAAAAATGCCGGACACCGTAAACGTACGGGTGCGCGGCAGCACGCCGGCCGGCGTCGTCTGCCCCTGCGCCAGCAGCATGGTGACCTTGTCGCCGACACTGACACCCAGCGCATTGGCCAGCGCATAGCCCAGCACAATATTGAAGGTGCCAGGCTGGAGCGACGTAAAGCTGCCGTGCTTGATCTGGTGCGCCACGTCGGACACGGCGTTCTCTTTTTCCGGCAGCACGCCGCGCACGGCGGCGGGGCGCATCACGTCATCGCGCACCAGCAGGCCCTGGGTTTCGACGAACGGTGCGGCGCCGCGTACCTGCGGGTTCTGGAAGGCTTCCTTCTCGGCGGCCTCCCAGTTGGGCATGCCGCCGCGCGCATCGAATACCTCGATATGCGCCAGCACCGACAGCATCCGGTCGGTGACTTCCTTCTGGAAGCCGTTCATGACGGACAGCACGACGATCAACGCGGCCACGCCGAGGGCGATGCCGGAGACGGAGATGAGCGAAATAAACGAAATAAAACTATTGCGGCCGCTGCGCTTGCCGGCGCGCGTGTAGCGCAGGCCGACCAGCCATTCATACGGCAATGTGTGGATGATGCTCATGGGCTCCGACGACAAAAAATTACGCGAAAAAAAACTGACCCCGCAGTGTGCCACACAACGCACGAGCATGACAGGTGTTGTCACAATAGAACGCGGGGCGCGGTCCCGGCCGTCCCGTCTGCGCCGTCCCGTTTCCCTTACAATGACGGCATGAATCATTTGACCCTGGTCCTGCCGTTTGCCCTTCCCCCACCCGAATTAGTCACCGACCTGGTGCGCGCCCTGCAGGCGCCCGCGCTCGCCGCGCTGCTGTCACGGTCCTCCAGCGAGCAGCGTGCCAGCTTCGACGACGATGCCCGCGCCCTCCCCCACGAGCTCTGGCTGGCGCGCACATTCACGCTGGCGCGCCAGCACGCCGCCTTTGCCGCCGCGGCGATGCGCGGCTTCGGGCTCGATCCGGGGCCGGACCCCGCGGCCTGGCTGATCGTCAACCCGGCACACATCGAAATCGCCCGCAGCCACCTGGCGCTGCACGACCTGCGCAAGCTGCAATTGCAGGACGACGACGCGCGCGCCCTGTTCGACTGCGCGCTGCCGCTGTTCACGGACCTCGGCCACAAGCTGCTGTATGGCGACGCCCAGACCTGGTTCCTGCGCGCCGCCGGCTGGGAAGGCCTGGAAACCTCCACGCCCGATTCGGTGCTGGGCATGAACCTGGGCGACGCCATGCCGGCCGGTGACAGGGCGCGCGATTTCCGGCGCCTGCAGAACGAGGTGCAGATGCTGTGGTTCGAGCATCCCGTCAATACGGCGCGCGCCCGGCGCGGCCTGGCGCCGGTGAATGCCATCTGGCCCTGGGGCAGCGGCGGCGGCGACAACGATGCCGCCGCACGGTTGTCCGTGTACAGCGTCCCGAGCTGGATGCAGGCCATGGGCGGGCAGGTCCTCGCCGTCCCCGGCGCCATTCTCGACGCACCCGGCGATCCCTTGCTGGTGTGCGGGAATCTGCTCGGTCCCGGCCTGGGCGGCGAATGGTCGGCCTGGCTCGACGCCATGCACGAGCTTGAAAGCACGCTGTTCGCGCCCACCTTGGCACTTCTGGCCGCCGGCAAGGTCAAATCCGTACGGCTGGTGCTGAGCCATCGGACCACGCTGGCCGAAACCACGACCACCCCCATGGCGCAACGTAAATTCTGGCGCCGCCCTACCCTGGACAAGCTCATTTGAAAACCCGTATCAGTATCCGCCCCTGCTCGCCGCGCACCTCCGAAATGCTGCGCCAGGGGGGCATCCACCCCGTGCTGGCGCGCGTGTTCGCATCGCGCGGCCTGCTCGACGTGCGCGAACTGTCGAGCGAACTGTCGGCGCTGATCGCGCCCGCCGGGCTGCGCCATATCGACCAGGCCGCCGTGTTCCTGGCCGATGCGATTGGCGGACAAAAGAAAATGACCATCGTGGCCGACTATGACTGCGATGGCGCCACCGCCTGCGCCGTGGCCCTGCGCGGCCTGCGCGCGATGGGCGCGCACGTCGATTACATCGTGCCGAACCGCTTCGAATACGGCTATGGCCTGACGCCTGAAATCGTCGAGCTGACCGCGCGCAGCACCAACCCCGACATCATCATCACCGTCGACAACGGCATCGCCAGCATCGACGGCGTGGCCGAAGCCAACCGGCGCGGCATCGAAGTGGTCGTCACCGACCACCATTTGCCGGCCGAAACGCTGCCGGCCGCGCGCGTCATCGTCAACCCGAACCAGCCCGAGTGCGGCTTTCCCAGCAAGCACCTGGCCGGCGTCGGCGTGGTGTTCTACGTGCTGCTGGCGCTGCGCGCGGAATTGCGCCGGCGCGGCGTGTTCGATGCCGCCAGCCAGCCCAAGCTCGACCACCTGCTTGACCTGGTCGCGCTCGGCACGGTCGCCGACGTCGTGAAACTCGACGCCAACAACCGCATCCTGGTGGCGCAAGGCATCAAGCGCATGCGCGCGGGACGCATGCACCCGGGCGTGGCGGCACTGTTCCGCGTGGCCGGCCGCGAGTCGCGCACGGCGTCGCCGTTCGACCTGGGCTTTGCGCTCGGCCCGCGCCTGAATGCCGCCGGGCGCCTGGACGACATGTCGCTCGGCATCGAATGCCTGGTCACCGATGACGAAGGCCGGGCCTGGGCCATCGCCCAGCAACTCAATGAAATCAATCTCAAGCGGCGCGAGATCGAAGCCGAGATGCAGGATACGGCGCTGCTGCACCTGGACGATTTCAAGCCTGCCGCCAGCAGCACCATTGCGGTGTTCGACGCCGGCTGGCACCAGGGCGTGATCGGCATCGTCGCCTCGCGCCTGAAAGAGAAATTCTTCCGCCCGACGATTACCTTCGCACCGGGTGCGGACGGCTGGATCAAGGGCTCGGGGCGCTCGATTCCCGGATTCCACCTGCGCGACGCGCTCGACCTGGTCTCGAAAAAGGTGCCCGGCGTGATCGACAAGTTCGGCGGCCATGCGATGGCGGCGGGCCTGACCATGCGCGCCGAGGCGTTCGACAGCTTCGCCGCCGCCTTTGAAGCCGTGGGCCAGGCGTGGCTGACCGAGGCGCAGCTGGAACGGATCGTCGAGACTGATGGCCCGCTCGAGGACGCTTATTACACCAACGATTTCATCGAACTGATGGCCGGACAGGTCTGGGGCCAGGGTTTCGCGCCGCCGGTGTTCTGCGATGAATTCCGCGTGGTCAGCCAGCGTATCCTGAAAGACCGGCACCTGAAGCTGCTGCTGGAAAAGAATGGCCGGCGCTACGATGCCATCTGGTTCGGGCATACCGATGCCATGGGCGACCGCGCGCGGGTGGCGTTCCGGCTCGACGCCAATGAGTACAACGGCGTCACCAAGGTGCAACTGCTGGTGGAGCACGCCGAAGCCGCCTAAACTGCACGTGCGCCTTGCCAAAGTTCCGGTTATGGAGTATAACCACTCCATAACCGGAGAAAACCATGCAACTCGCTTACGCTTACCCCAAGAGCCGATTCGAACATGCGCAACTGGTCGACCTGAATGCCAAGGCCGAGCGGGAGCGCCTGTCGCAATCGGCGCTGCTGGGCTTTTTCAAGCTGGCGGCCGCCTGGCGCCTCCGCGACGAGGATGCGCGCGAACTGCTGGGCGGACTCTCCTCGTCGTCCTGGTACGAATGGAAGAAGCAGCCGGCCCGCGTGCTGGAGGTGGACCGCATCACGCGCATTTCCTACCTGCTCGGCATTTATAAGGCGCTGCACATCCTGTACGGCGATAAACTGGCCGACGAGTGGGTCATGCTGCCCAATTCGAACGCCATCTTCAATGGCCGCACGCCGCTGGCGCACATGCTCGGCGGCGGCCTGCTGGCCATGCAGAGCGTGCGCAAGCTGCTCGACGCTCGCCGCGGTGGCCTGTAAATGGGCCGCAGTGCAACAACAGGCCGTCGTGCAAAACCACCGGCCCTCACACCCCTGCGCCAGCTCGATACCGTCCGCCTGATCCCGTCGCGTTTCGCCGACCTGGAAGATTCGGTGCTGGCGCCGCTGGCCGACAACGACGCGATGCTGCGCGACCTGTTCGACCTGGACAATGCCACCAACGAGCGCCTGCGCGGCGAATACGGCCTGCTGCCGGGCATCGGCGTCGATGAACTCGTGTTCGGCGTGCCGCACTTCCGCATCATCAATGCGGCCTATACTTACGCGCGCCCGGAAGGCAGCCGTTTCAATGATGGCGAGCGCGGCGCCTGGTATTGCGCATTCGATGCCGCCACCGCGCTGGCCGAAATCACGTTCCATAAAACCGTCGAGTACCAGGAAATCAACCGTTTCGACGACAGCGTGACGTATCAAGCGCTGCTGGCCGACTTCGGCGCCTCTTTCCACGACCTGCGCACCGACGCCGCCGCGTACCGCGACTGCCTCGACCCGGCCAGCTACATCGCCTCGCAGGAGCTGGCGTCGACACTGCTTGACGCCGGCTCGATGGGGGTGATTTTCCCCAGCGTGCGCAAACCTGGCGGCACCAATCTTGCCTGCTTCCGCCCGGCGCTGGTAGGCAATGTTCGCAAGGCCAGCGCGTATCGCTTAACATGGGCGGGTGCGCCCGAGCCACTCGTCGAAACCATCTGAATTTCCGCTGATTTCCGCTACAAACGACTGCCATGCAAACCAATCCCGACAAAGACACCGAACTGCACGACAAGATCAACCGCGAAACCGCGCGCATCGCCTGGTCCGAACTGGTGCGCCACTTCGCCCAGGGCAATGTGATTTACGTCAGTCCCGAACTCGACCTGATCGACGTGGCCGTGCGCATTTCGCACGACGACAAGGCCAGCATCGCCAGCTGGATGGCTGCCGGGCTGGTGGCCAAGGCCAGCGATGTGCAGGCTCACACCTGGACCGCGTCCGACGCGTGGCTGTGGACCGCGGTCGTCCACCCGTTCGTGCTGGTGCAACCCATGAAAACGTCGCTCCATTGAGTTCGGCCTTCTCCAGTCCCT
>Ga0265780_10003602_pt1 | contig 20274 bp, 15 predicted proteins | sample P1T30metagenome_FD_192432 | JGI IMG/M metagenome (GOLD analysis project Ga0265780, IMG submission 192432) | Plant litter microbial communities from East Loma Ridge, Irvine, California - P1 T30 | ecosystem: Environmental > Terrestrial > Plant litter > Unclassified | place: USA: California...
CCCGCAAAACGCAACGTCCGCGGTTCCTCGCAGCGGAATGTCGCTGCGAGGAACCGCCACCCTTGCGTTTTGCGAGAGGGCGAGCAGACGCCGGCGTCTCAGCCGAACAGGCGACGCGAAGCGATCTCGGCGCCCTCGGTCAGTGCGCGCAGCTTCGCCCAGGCGACGTCGGTCGCCACGAACTCGTAGCTCGCGAACGTCGCCAGCCCGCAGTCCGTGCCGGCCACGATGCGCGTCGGGTCGCCCACGGCCTCGGCGGCCTCCACGATCCGGTTCGCCACGAGCTGCGGGTGCTCGAGGTAGTTCGTCGTCACGTCGATGACGCCCGGCACGAGCACGGCCTCCTCGGGCAACGGCAGGTCGCGGAACGCCGGGAACTCGTGCGCGTGCCGCGGGTTGCCGAACGGGATGCTGAACGAGCCGACCTCGGCGCGGTACAGGTGCGGGAGCAGCACGTCGACCGGGACGTCGTCCTGGTGCGGGCCCTGCCAGTTGCCGTAGCAGACGTGCAGCCGGGTCTGCTCCTTCGGGATGTTCCGCAGCGCGTGGTTGAGCGCGTCGACGTGCAGGTCCACGGCGGCGAGGAACTCGTCGAGCGACGCGTCGCCGAAGTGGATCACGCGCTCCATCGCGAGGTCCGGGGCGTCGAGCTGCAGCACGTGCCCTCGGGCGACGATCTCCTCGTACTCGACACGCAGCTGCTCGGCCAGCGCGAAGACGTACTCGCGGTGGTCGCGGTAGTGCGGGTTCTCCTCGTCGAGGAGCAGGGTGGTCGCGACGATGCCCGGCGTCGCCGCGGAGATGAACGTGCCGGCGGGCGTGCGCCCGGCTGCGGCGTTGCGCGCGAGTTCGCGCTCGAAGCCGTCGAGGTCCTCGCGGATGCCGGCACGCTCCTCGTCGTACTGCAGCAGTCCCTGCGCCACGGGGGTGTCCCACACGCGGGCGAACTCGGCGCCCTCGTCGATCTGCTTCGTCTGGAACGCCGCGTAGTCCGGGAACTTCAGCGAGTCGAGCGTCGGTTTGCGGTGGCCCGACCCGCCGAACCCGGAGAGGCGCTCACGGATGTAGGTCGAGAAGCCGACCCGCGGCACCTCGCCGTCGTTGACGACGTCGAGGCCGGCGTCGAGCTGTGCGTCCACGGTGCGGGCGAGCACGGCGGCGACCTCGTCGCGCAGCGCCTGCTCGTCGTGCGCCTTGCCCTGGTCGCGGGCGACCAGGAGCGCGGTCAACTCCGGCGTCCGGGGGAGGGAACCGGCGTGGGTGGTCAGGATGCGGTCGGTCGAACTCTGCAGCGGCACCCCGCCACGGTACCGATGTGCGCGCTCGCCGGGCGGGGACGAGTCACCGCGCGTCACGCGCGTCGGCACCACGAGCGGACGGGAGGCGCGGGGCGGGCCGCTGCGGCGCCTCCCGTCCGCCCGTTCTCACCTTCCTGAGGCTGTACGGAGATACAGCTGCGTTAGCACTGGCAACCGACCGGGAATGTCCGGAGTACGGTCCGCTGTCGTGAGCAGTACAGACGGAGCGATCAAGAGCCTGGTGCCGGCCAGGATGGACAGGCTGCCGTGGACGAGGTTCCACTGGAGCGTCGTGGTGGGGCTCGGGGTCTCCTGGATCCTCGACGGGCTCGAGATCCAGATCGTCTCGAACGCCGGGTTCCAGGCGGACCTCGACCTGTCGACGCAGCAGGTGACGACCCTCGGCACGATCTACCTGTTCGGCCAGGTCATCGGCGCCCTGGTGTTCGGGCGCATGTCCGACCGGCTCGGCCGACGGAAGCTGTTCATCCTGACGCTGGCCATCTACCTGATCGGTTCGGGCATCGCCGGGCTCGCGCAGGACTTCTGGTTCCTCGCCGCGTTCCGGTTCGTCGCCGGGCTCGGCATCGGCGGCGAGTACGCCGCGATCAACTCCGCGATCGACGAGCTCATCCCGTCGAAGTACCGCGGCCACGTCGACATCGCCATCAACGGCACGTACTGGGGTGGCGCGGCACTCGGCGCGTTCGCGAACATCTACCTGCTCGACCCGTCGATCTTCGCGGAGAACATCGGCTGGCGCATCGGGTTCTTCCTCGGCCCGGTGCTCGGCATCGCCATCATCTTCCTGCGGCGGCACATCCCGGAGAGCCCGCGCTGGCTGATGACGCACGGGCGCGAGGACGAGGCCGAGCGGACGGTGTCGGGCATCGAGGACTCGGTGGAGAAGTCGACCGGGCAGCGCCTGCCGGACGTCGACGACTCGAAGGCGATGACCGTCACGCCGCTCGACCGGGTCGGGTTCCTCACCATCGCGCGCGTCCTGCTCAAGCAGTACCCGACCCGCACGCTGGTCGGCGCCACGATGATGATCACGCAGGCGTTCCTGTACAACGCGATCTTCTTCACGTACGCGCTCGTGCTCACGAACTTCTTCGGGCTGGAGACGTCGGAGACCTCGGTCTACTTCTTCCCCTTCGCCATCGGCAACCTGCTCGGCCCGATCATCCTCGGCCGCTTCTTCGACACCTGGGGTCGTCGCCAGATGATCTTCCTGACCTACCTGGTGTCCGGGCTCGTGCTCGCGACGTCGGCGTTCCTGTTCCGGGTCGACGCGATCAGTGCCGGTGTGCAGGTGGTGTTCTGGTGCGTGTCGTTCTTCTTCGCCTCCGCCGGGGCGTCGAGCGCCTACCTCACGGTCAGCGAGATCTTCCCGCTCGAGTTGCGGTCGCAGGCGATCTCGTACTTCTTCGCCCTCGCGCAGATCTTCGGTGCGGTCGCGCCGACCATCTACGGCGCGTTCATCGGCGACGGGTCCTCCCGCGAGCCGCTGTTCTGGGGGTACCTGCTGGGGTCCGGGGTGATGATCGCCGGTGGCATCGTCGCCCTGGTGTTCGGCGTGGACGCGGCGCGGAAGGGGCTCGAGGACATCACCCAACCGCTGTCCGTCCTGACCGAGGAGTCCAGCTCGTCGCGGAAGTAGCATTTCGTACACGGAATGTTTAGCGTCGTGCTCCGCTCCCTGGGACAGTCACCGCATGGCACTCCTCCACAGGGCGGCGACAGGCCGCGCGGTCCACGGTCCGTCCCTCTCGTGTCGAGACGGGGCGGGCCGTGCGTGACCCTGGCGGGATGGAGCGAGCGATCGGCCCGGGTGGCGACGACCCGAACGGCATACGGCGGAGTCTGCTCCGCGATGCCGTCTTCGCCCGCCTGCTCGACAACGTCCTCCGCGGGCACTACCGCCGGGGGCAGCGGCTCCGGCTCGAGGCGATCGCGGAGGACATGCGCGTCTCGCGGACGCCGGTGCGCGAGGCGCTCGTCCCGTTGGAGACGCTCCGGCTCGTGAGCGTCCAGCCCTACGTCGGGGTCGTGATCGCGCACTGGACCGTCGACCACGTGGTCGAGCGCGTGCGCATCGCACGGTCGATGATCGCCGATCCGCAGGCCGGTTGTGCCCCGGCCGCGGACCGCTTCGACCTCGTCGGACTCCGGGAGTGCACGACCGAGGGCGGCGCGTTCGCCGAGATCGGGTCGTGGTACCTCCGCCGCGCCGGCGCGCTCGTCAGCGCGGACTGGCTGGTGTCGCAGCGGGCGCTCCTCGACATGTTCTTCACCGACGACATCGCCGCGGCGAACGGCATCGACGCGGCGTTCGGGCGGCGCGAGCGGCTCCACCTGGTCGACCGTGCTCGAGGTGCGGCGCTCCACGACGACCTGATCGCCGTGCGTGCCGCACTCGTCGAGCTCGCCGATGGTCTCATCGCGTTGCCGGGGCGGTTCCGCGGGGCGGCCTGAGCGGGATCCGTCGCCGGACGGTCGAACACCACCGAGAGCGGGGGCGCGGTCCGAGACCGCGCCCCCTGGTCACTCCCCGCCGGGGCCCACGCGATCGGGCGCGCCGGGTCGGCTGTCGGGGGAGTGACGTCGGTGCTGTGTCGCGACTACGGGGCCAGGGACCCCGGAACGTGATCGCCGCGTCCCGATGATGCTATGCACCGGGGTACGGCTCGACAACCCCCTCGCGTCCCCACTTCAGGGGACCGTCGCGGCGCGGACAGCGCAGAAGCGAGGTCGAGAGCGGCCCCGTCCTCCTGTATGGTGGGGGAGTGCTCGCGAGAGCACATGGAGACGTCGCATAGTCAGGCCGAGTGCACCACCCTGCTAAGGTGGAGTCCCCTTTGAGGGGACCGAGGGTTCAAATCCCTCCGTCTCCGCACCAGGACGAAACCCCCGCCGGCAGGCGGGGGTTTCGTCGTCGACGGGACGCAGCGTCGTCCACGGGATGCAGCGGCGTCCACGGGATGCAGCGTCGCCCGCGAGGCCGCGTCCTCCGTGGGAGGCGGCGTCCTCGGCGGGGCCGCGTCCTCGACGGGGCCGCGTCCTACGCGACCCAGACGACCGTGCCGTTGAACCCGTGGAGCACGGCGGCGACCCCGGCCCGGAGCGCCCGGCCGGCCCGCTCGGCGGTGAACGTCGTCGGGTCGTGGTGGCTCGCCGCACCGAGGCCCTCGCCGCGGAAGCCGGCACCGGTCCAGTCGGCGGCGGTGACGTTCGACGTCGGTTCCGCGATCTCGGCGCCGAGCACGAGGAACTGCTGGTGCAGGGCGCTCGGTGTGATCGCTGCGACCGGGTCGACCATGTCGTTCCCGACGCTGATCACCAGGTCGGGCTCCTCCGCGACGGCGGCGAGCACGGTGTCCAGGACCTCCGACGACGACCGCGGCTGGACCCGGGTGACCGTGACGCCCTCGGTGTCGGCCCAGCGGTCCACCGCGTCGATCAGCGTCCGCGGTGCGGCGGCCTCGCCGTCCTCGCCGTCACCGTCGGCGTCGACCTCGCCGGACGACAGGAGCACCACCCGGTACCCGCGCGGCGGATGCGCACCGTCCCACGAGCCGGGTGACGGGCTGAAGGTGGCCTCCGGCGCCGGTGGGGCGCTCGGGTCCGCGAAGCCGTCGGTCAGCGTGCCCGCGACGGCGGCGCTGGACGGGTGCGTCCCGGGTCCGGTCGTGGACGTCCCCCCGGTCGTGGACGTCGCCGTGGTCGTGGACGTCGCCGCGGAGCACCCGGCGAGCAGCAGCGCCCCGGCACCGATCACGGCGAGCCCGGCGAGCAGCGATGTCGAGCCGAGCAGCGATGTCGAGCGGGGAGCGGGGCTGGGCACGGGGGCCTCCAGGGCGGAGCATCGGGAAGGACGAGCCAATGGAACCACGGGTGCGCCGCCCGACCGTCCGATGTCGGCTCCTGTCCGGGCGCTGTCCAACTGCTCGACACCGGCTGTTTCCCTGCCGGTCGCACCGGACCGAGATCGTCTGGCCGGTGAACCCCGGAACCACCAGCAACCACCAGCGTCGGCACTCCAGAGGGCCGGCGGTGATCGCCACCAGGATCGCCGCGGTGCTCCTCCTGTTCGCCGCCGCAGCGGTGGCGTTCGTCGCCGGTGGGACCCAGGCGCTCGCGCACGGCTTCAGTTCCGTCGTGTACACGGAGGTCACCGCGCCGCACGAGGACGTCGTCCGCGCGGAGCTGGGGCTCGAGTACGACCTGATGCTCGTCTCCGTCGCCACCAGCGAGGACGATGACGCCTTCTACCAGCAGGGGCAGGCCGCGTGGGACGACGGCGACTTCCCCGCGATGACCCGGATCGCCCAGGCGCACCGCGAGTCCCTCGCCGACTACGTGTTCGACCGGGTGTCGGTCACCTCCGGTGGGCAGGAGTGTCGTGGCGTGCTGCAGCGGTCGATGGAGGTCGCCATCCGCGACGAGGTGCCGTACGCCCAGGTGGTCGCGGACTTCACCTGTCCCGCGTCGTCGCGCGGGGACGCGGGGCACGTCGTCACGTCGGCGCTCTTCCCGGACTCGGAGACGTACGTGACCGGGACGAAGACGATCGTCACGTACGCGGTGGACGGGAAGGACGGCACCGCGACCCTGGACGCGGAGCACCCCTCGTTCTCGACGGAGCAGTCGGCGGGCGCCCGCTTCGTGGAGTTCTTCACCCTCGGCGCCGAGCACCTGCTCACCGGGATCGACCACATCCTCTTCCTGCTCGCGCTCATCGTGGGGTCGCGGCGGCTGCGCGAGGTGGTGCTCACCGCGTCGGCCTTCACCGTCGCGCACTCGATCACCTTCATCCTCGCCGCGCTCGGCGTCGTCAGCCCGCCCGCGATCGTCGTCGAGCCGCTCATCGCCCTGTCCATCGCGGCGGTCGCGGGCTGGTACCTCTGGCGCCTCGTCCGCCGACGGTCGCACGCGGACGAGCTCGTCGTGCCGGACGGCGTCCGGTTCGGACTGGACCGTGCCGGGTGGTCCCGTCTGGCGGTGGTGTTCGCGTTCGGGCTCATCCACGGGCTCGGGTTCGCCGGGGCGCTCGGCATCGACGAGCCCTTCTCGTGGCAGCTCCTCGTCTCCCTGCTGATCTTCAACGTGGGCATCGAGGCGGTCCAGCTCGCGATCATCGTCGTCGTGTTCCCGCCGCTGTCGCTCCTGCGCCGCCGCGCCCACCGGGTGTCGCTGTGGGTGACCGGAGTCGTCACGGCGGGGGTGTTCGTGATGGGGATGATCTGGTTCGTGGAACGGCTCGCGGCGGGCTGACCCTCGGCGTCGACCGACCGGTGCCCTCCGGCCATGCAGCGTTCACCAAGGCGTTGCCAGGGCAATGCAAAGTCTCCTGTGCTCGACCTCCCTGTCCACGAGAACGGACCCTCCATGAGTCTTCTGTCCGACGCCGCTCAGCGGCGCAGAGCCACCGCCCTCCGGGTCGGTGGAGCCGTCGTCGGCGCGGCGCTCCTCGCCGGTGCCTCCTTCATGAACACCGGCGCCGCCACCGCTGCGACGAACACCCCCACCAGCAACATCTCGACCGGCGCCCCGATCCACATCCTGCTCGGCGTCGGCGCGACCGAGAGCCAGCGCATCGCGTCCTGGTACGTGCCCGCGAAGGTGCCGCAGTCGCTCGAGATCCAGAAGACCGCGACGATGGTCGACGGCACCTTCAGCGACGCGAAGCAGACGATCGCCGCGTCGGTGGCCGCGAACACGGCGGCGGACACCAGCGCCACCGATTCGAACACCCGCGGCATCGCGGGCATCGCCGCCCAGTCGGGCTACGCGAACGCGCACGCGACGATCAAGGGCCTCGAGCCGAACACGACGTACACGTACCGCGTCGGTGCGGCCGACGGCTCGGCCTGGTCGACCGCGTACACCTTCACCACGAAGAGCTTCACCGGCGACTTCGACTTCCTGTTCTTCGGCGACCCGCAGATCGGCTCGTCGGGCTACGTCGACGACGACGGCGCGGGCTGGGCGGACACGCTCCGGTACGCGACGACGAACGAGCCGGAGGCCGAGCTCCTCGTCTCCGGCGGCGACCAGGTCGAGCACGCGAACAACGAGTACGAGTGGGGCGCGTTCGCCGACAGCAGCGACGTCCTCAAGCGCTACCCGTGGGCCTCGACCATCGGCAACCACGACGTCGGCGGCAAGGCGTACGAGCAGCACAACCAGCTCCCGAACTCGCTGAAGGTGCCGGACTTCTACCCCGGCGGCAACACCACCGCGAACTCGGGCGGCGACTACTGGTACACGTACAAGGGCGTCCTGTTCATCGACATCAACTCGAACGCCTACACGGGCGGTTCGGACGCGACGCACGTGAACTACATCCGCGACGTCATCAACCGGTACGGCGACGACGCGAAGTGGACCGCGCTGGTCTACCACCACTCGATCTACTCGCCGGCCGACCACGCGAACGACCGGGACAACCAGCAGCGCCGGTTCGACTTCACGCGTGCGTTCTCCGACCTCGGCGTGGACGTCGTGCTGCAGGGCCACGACCACTCGTACTCGCGCAGCTACGCCATCAAGAACGGCAAGAAGGCCAACCCGGACGAGCAGCCCGCCGCGCCCGAGGTGTTCGCCGGCCCCGGCGGTGTCATCTACCTCACCGCGAACTCGGCGTCCGGCTCGAAGTACTACGACCTGACCACCCCGGACCCGTCCGAGGGCGGCTACGGCGCCGACCCGCTCGACCCGACCGGCCAGCGGCACTGGGCGAACTCGGTCGAGAACCAGGAGCACGTCCGCACCTACGTCAAGGTCTCGGTGACCGACGACAAGCTCGACGTGTCGAACATCCGGGCCAGCGACTGCACCACGCTGAACGCCGCGGTGACCCACGGCAAGGTCCCGGACTGCGGCGTGACGCTGCAGCCGACGGAGAACGCCGACCCGGCGCCGATCGGCTCCACGGTCGACCGCTTCACCCTCGACGCCTCGACCCCGGCCACGACGACGACCGTCTCGGCGTCCGCGACCACGCAGGCGTACGGCACGTCCAAGCCCGCCACGGTCACCGCGACCATCGCCGGCGGCATCGGCGACCAGACCGGTTCGGTCACGTTCTCCGACGGCTCCGTGACCCTCGGGACGGCGAAGGTCGTGAACGGCAAGGCCGTGCTGACCCTGCCGGGGACGCTGTCGGTCGGCACCCACTCGATCACGGCGGCGTTCACGAGCGGCTCGACCTGGACGGGCGCCGACTCGGCCACCACCAAGCCGGTCAAGGTCGCCGTCTCCAAGGCGTCGTCCTCGACCGCGATCGGCTGGTCGAACAACCGCGCCACGGTCACCGTGAAGGCCTCGGGCGTCACGGTGAACGGGACGGCACGGATCTACGACGGCTCGAAGGTCGTGAAGACCGTCTCGGTCGTCCGCGGCAAGGCGACGGTCGCGCTCCCGCTGAAGAAGGGCACGCACAAGCTGCACGCCGCGTTCCTGCCGGCGAAGACCGTGTACTCGAGCACCAGCCCCACCATCTCGGTGAAGGTCAAGAAGTAACCAGACCGGATGCAACAGGAGACCCCGCGGCCACGGTCGCGGGGTCTCCTGCGTGGTGCGGTCGGACGGGAGGCGCGGATCGCCGCCGTCCTGCGCGCTACGGTGAGCGGGTGGTGCGGCGGACTGGTCTCGTGGTCGGCGGTGCGGTCGTGGCCGCCCTGGTGCTCGGCGGCTGCGCCGCGCCGAGCGCGTCACGTGAGGTCGCCGTCGGGGCGTACGCCGAACCCGGCGACGACGCCGTGGCTCGGGTGGCCGATGCCGCCCCGCGTGCGGCCACCATCGGCGTCGACGGGGTCACGCTCACCGACGACGGTGCGGCGCTGAACCCCGTTCCGGAGGGCGTCGACGAGCTGGCACGGACGGCGTCGGACGGCGGGGCGGCCACCGAGCTGCTCGTCAGCAACTACTCCGAGTCGCTCGGGGACTTCTCACCCGAGACCGGGACGGCGCTCCTCGCGGACGCGGGCAACCGCGAGCGGATCGCCCGACGCCTGGCGGCACTGGCCGCCGCCGACGACATGTCGGGGGTGCAGATCGACCTCGAGTCGCTGCGCGGTCGCGACCGCGCCGGCCTCGTCGCCTTCGCCGCCGCGGTGTCGGACGCCGTGCACGACCGGCTCGGGGACGACGCCGAGGTGTCGATGGCGGTGATGGCGTCGACGAGCCGGGCCGGGTACCGGGACACCGGGTACGACCTCGACGCCCTCGCCGAGCACGTGGACCGGTTCGTCCTCATGACGTACGACCAGCACGGTCCGTGGAGCGGCGCCGGCACGATCGGCTCCCTGCCGTGGACCCGCCGGGTGATCGCCGCCGCGGAGGACGAGGGGCTCGCGGCCGACCGCGTCGACCTCGGCATCGCCGGGTACGGGTACGTCTGGGGCGGCGACGGGGACGCGCAGGTCGACCCGGCCTCGGCACGCCGAACTGCGGGTGGCGCCGCGCGCTGGTCGGACCGCACGGGGGAGTGGTCGGCGCACCTCGACGACGGCCGCGAGCTGCACTGGTCCGACGCCCGCTCCTACCGGGCCCGGGTCGCCCTCGCCGAGGACCTCGGTCTGCACGGGGTCGCGCTCTGGTCGCTGGGGACGGAGGCGCTGCCGTCCTGACCGGATGCCCGGCGGTCGATCGCGGGCGACCGACGGAGGCGATCGCGGCGGCATCACTGGCGCAGCGCGTCCTGCGGCTCGATGCGGCTCGCCCGCAGCGCGGCGATGAAGCCGCCGAGCGCCCCCACGGCGATGCCACCGATCACCGCGAGTGGTGCTGTCCAGAGGTCGAACACGGGTGACCATCGGTTGTGGACGGTGATGCCGACGATGACCGCGAGGCCGACGATGAGACCTGCGGCACCGCCGACCGCCCCGATCAACGAGGCTTCCGTGATCACCAGCCACGAGACGTGGGAGCGGCGAGCCCCGATGGCGCGCCTGAGGCCGAACTCCGCGCGACGCTCGAGGACGGCGGCGATCATGGCGTTCGCGAGCGCCACCACCGAGGCGACCATGGCGAGTGCGGTGAACGCGAGCAACGTGGACTGCACGTCGTCCTCGATCTCGGCCCGCAGCGTCGTGGGATCTGCCGGAGCGTCCACGGAGAGCGCGTCGACGTCCTCCGGGTGGATGGCGTACGGAGCCTGCTTCGCGACGACCTGAGCCGCTCCGGGTGCGGTGCGCATCAGGACCCGGGTCCGCGACGGATCCTCGAACGACGCTGCCGCGCCCGGTGCCGCGAGGACAGCGCCGAGCAGCGAGGGCACGCGAGGTGACCGCTCGATCACGCCCACGACGGCCATCTCGCGATCACCGACGGAGATGGACGGCGAGCCGGCCAGCGGGCCGAGCGGTACCTGAGCGGCGAGACCCCGCCCGACGAGCACGTCGCCGTCACGCAGTTCCCGCGCCCGGCCTCCGACCCATCGGATGGTCAGACGGGCCGCGGGAACCACCCCGGGGGTGAAGAGGGCTGCCGGCGCCTGGACCGTCGGGCGCCGTGGAGTCCCCTGCAGGTCGATGCTCCCGACGTCCATGAGGAGGCCCGCGGAGTCCACCCCGTTCAACGACGTCGCCTGCCTGCCGAGGTACGCCAGGTCCTCGTCGAGGTCACTCCGCATCACGTCGACCGCGGCGTTGTCCCACGCGACGGCGACGTCGCGGTTGGCATGTCGGTCGAACCGGTCCGAGACCTGTGCCGATGCCGAGGCCGTGACACCGAACGTGGTCACCGCCAGGGTCACGGCGGTCGCGACGGCTGCAGCGAGACCGAGGGTCCTGCTCACGCGGGACAGGAGACTCCGCGACGCATCGCGGACGACGTCTCGGATCCGGACCTTCGAAGGGCGTCCGGGCGGTCCACCCGGCGTCCGCGGCGCCGACCTCGATCGGCTCCCGGTCCGTTCGATGCGCTCGATCCGGCCGTCGCGGATGTGGGCGATCCGGTCCGCAACGCGTGCCACGTCCATGTCGTGGGTGACGAGGACCACCGTCGTGCCTCGTTCGTTCAGTGCGCGGAGCGCGTCCACGATGCGCTGCCCGTTCTCGGAATCCAGGTTCCCGGTGGGCTCATCGGCCACGAGGACAGGTGTGGCTGCGGCCAGGGCACGAGCGATCGCCACGCGTTGGCGCTGCCCTCCGGACAGGTTCGCCGCCCGTTGATCGGCGAGGTGCCGGAGTCCTACGGCGTCCAGTGCGGTTTCGGCGTGCCGACGTCGCTCGTCGGGCGGGAGCGCTCGGTAGAGCAGTCCCAGTTCGACGCTGTCTGTCACGGGACGATGATCGAGGAGGTGGAAGCCCTGGAACACGAACCCGAAGGTGCTCGACCTGATCCGAGCCAGCTCCGCTTCCGAGGCTCGATCGGTCGCGACGTCCTCGATGCGGTACTCGCCCTCGTCCGGCCGGTCGAGCAGCCCGATGACGTTCAGGAGGGTCGACTTGCCACCGCCGGACGGACCGACGACGGCGAGGAACTCCCCCTCTTCGATGTCGAGGTCGATCGCTCTGAGTGCCTGGACGGTCGGCGGTCCCTGGAAGGTGCGGTGCACGTCGCGGAGTTCGAGGGCAGCCATCAGGAGACGCGTACCTCTTCGCCCGGCTCGAGGTCGGAGCCGTCGAGCACTTCCACCGCGCTGGTGCCTTCGAGCTGACCGAGTTCCCGGACCGGCACCCGCTCGTAGTGGTCGTCTCGCCGGACGAGGACGTGGGCCGTGCCCTTCCCGCCGGTGCTGACGGCGATGGTGGGGACGAGCAGCGAGTTCTTCGCGACGACGTCCAACGTCACTGCGATGGTCCCGGTCTCGCCGCGAGATCCCGCGGGGAGTTCCCGGACACCTGTCGACAGCACGGACACATCAGCGCTGTCATCGGAGGTTTCGCCGATCGACTGCAGTCGTACGCTCGCGGTCGTCCCTCTGGCCCCGGTGAACGTCCCCTCCTGACCGGTCTCGAGGTCAGCCGCGCTGAGGGCGGGGACGTCGCTCTCGATCCGCAGGGCGCCGCGCTCGACCGCGACGCTGCTCTCGCCGTCGATGACCGCTCCGACGTGCGGCACGGTGGCGATCCGGGCCGGGAGTTCTCCCAGGACCAGGAACTCACTCGTCGGAACCTCGAGCGCGGTGCGCGCAGTCGCCCGATGATCGGGAACGGTCGCGGTGCCCGTCGCAGGATCCTCGTCGCTTCCGGGGACCTCCGGAGGCGACGGGGTCGGTGCGGTGGTGCCGCCGCTGTCGTCGCTGATCCCCGGGACCGAGTACCCCGCCTCGTCGTACAGGCGACGAACCGCGCGCTCCGTGGCGGCCCCGAAGTCCCCGTCCGCGCTGGAGAGGAGACCGGACTCCATCAGCGAGCGTTGCAGTTGTTCGACGTCCGGACCGCTCTCACCCGGGCGGAGATCCCGGTAGAAGCCGAACTGTCCGCTGGTCGCGAAGACCGGGCGGCCGTTGATCTCCGTCACGACGTCGCCGGCGGAGACCGTCGCCCCTTCCCGCAGTGCGGTTCCCGTCACGACGGCTCGCTCCCCGTCCCGCGGCGGGATCGTGTACGCAGCGCGGTCCGCGGTCGCGACGGTCCCCGGGAACGAGACGGTCCGCGTCAGGTCGCCCCGCTGCACGCGAGCGGTGACCGGCCCGGGTGTCGGTGCGGCGGCGGCGGCTTCTCGCTGGGCCGGCGACTCGAACGTGCTCGCCATGGCCCAGGCCCCGCCGACGATCACCGTCACACCGACGAGCAACGCCAGGCACACGCGCAGAGTCCGACGGCGCGCAGCTGCAGCATCACGGCCGACCGTGTCAACTCCCACCACGACCCTCCTGCATCACCCGGCGACGGGGTGGTCGGCGATGACTCGCGCGGCGCGGCTCGTCTCGGCGTCGGCCTGCTTGCGGTAACGCCTCAGGTCGTCGGCCCGTCGACGAAGCGCGTCGACCTGGGCGTGCCACTCCGCTTCGTAGAGCGCGACCGAGTAGCCCGTGCTGTCGCGGCACCGCGCATCGGCGACCGCGACGTCCCGCTCGCGGGTCGGCACGGCCGTCTGGCGTCCGATGGGTGACGGCGCGTCGTCGCTCGGCCGCAGTGCGCTGATCGATCCCGACGGCATCATCAGGGGAGACTCGGGCAGGTCGGCGACGCCGACAGGTCCCATGCATGCACGCCACTTCCGCTCCGCGGCGAGGACCTCCTTCGCCATCACGGCGTCGTCGTAGGCGTTGCCGGCGAGCTGTTCCGCCAGGCTGTACGGGTCGGTTCTCCCATCGGTGCCGAGCGTCCTGCCCGACTCCGCGAAGCACGCATCCACCGTTGCGCCCGCGGCTCTGCCCACCTCACTGTTCGCCGTGTCGATGGCTCGCCATCGTGCCTCTTCCGCATCGGTGCGCGCGAGTTCCCGCGAGGTGCCGTAGCCGAACTGCTCAGCGAGCTCGACGTCGAAGAGCTTCCGACGCACGTCGTTCCAGGAAGGACCCGGTCGGACGTCCGGGCTGTCGACGAAGACGCCCCACTTGTATCCTCGCTTCCTCATGCAGTCCTGCACGAGGATCTGTTGCGCCTCGAACGTGGTGTCGACGATAGAGCGCTGGTACTGATCGAGCGGAAGCGTCCATCGCGCCTGGTTCTCCGCGGGGAGTTCGACCTCGTGGGACGCCCCCGTCGAGCACGCGGTGAGGAGCGAGACACTCAATCCGGCGATGGCCACGACACATCCGGAGCGGCGTCGGGTCAATTGCAGTACCCCTCGAAGCAGGCGGATGAGATGCGGTCGTTCCAGCCCGTGAGGTTCGCCAGGTTGATGTACCCGAGGCCCTTGTTGCGGATCAATGCGGTGCCGCCGTAGTTCTTCTCCTTGTAGAAGAACGTCCGCTTACCGGTCGTACCGTTGTTGTAGACCGAGGAGACGTCGTCGTTCGGGAACAGTCCGCCGGCACCGCCCCAGTAGTCGATGTCGGCGTAGTTCCTGACGTTGTAGTAGAAGTTCACGTAGCCGCCCGAGTAGTTCGAGTTCTTGTACGTGCAGCCAGCACCGCGGGGGCAGGAGGCCGGTGCCGCGGCGTTCGCGGGCGCAACTGCTCCGAGTGCGCCGGCCGCCACGGCGACGGACGCGGCGATCGTGGTCAGAGTGCGCGTGAGACGCATGATTGGCTCCCAGTCCGGAGAAGCACGAGCAGGGAGCCGGACACCCACCCGGTGCAGTATATTACATTCGCTCTTCGGCTTGGTGGCACAGTATCCCCGGCCGTCGGAATGCGTCAAGCCTGTCGACCGACTCTTCCGGAGCGGCCACGCGCCCGGCGGCCACGGCGTCGAGAACCGGCACCGCGCCTCCTGTCCGTCATGCGAGGTGGTCGGTGACGCATGCTCCACTGCCTGTCACCCGACCGAGGTAGCATGCACGACACCTGTTCCCAGACGAGGAGGCCTGCGTGCCGGATCCGACCGTCCCCGCCTTCCCGATCGAGCACATCCAAGAGGTCGGTGCCGACATCGTCGCCGCCGTCTCCACGGTCGTGGACGGCAAGACCGATGCGATCCGCACCGCCCTCACGGTGATGCTCGCCGAGGGGCACCTGCTCGTCGAGGACGTGCCCGGCGTCGGCAAGACGGTGCTCGCGAAGGCGCTCGGCGCGTCCGTCGGCGGATCGGTGAACCGCATCCAGTTCACCTCGGACATGCTGCCCTCCGACGTCACCGGCGTGAACATCTTCGACCAGTCCTCCGGCACCTTCCGGTTCTCGCCGGGACCGGTGTTCGCGAACGTCGTCATCGGTGACGAGATCAACCGCACCAGCCCGAAGACCCAGTCCGCGCTGCTCGAGGCGATGGCGGAGTCGCAGGTGACCGTGGACGGCGTGACCCGGCCGCTGGACCCGCCGTTCATGATCGTCGCCACGCAGAACCCCATCGACATGGAGGGCACCTACCCGCTGCCCGAGGCGCAGCGCGACCGCTTCATGGCACGGCTGACGATGGGGTACCCGAGCGCGGACGCCGAGCGCCACATGCTGTCCAACCGCGGTGGCGGCGACCCGCTGGCGCAGCTGCGGCCGATCGTCGACGTGGGCACGCTCCGCGAGCTGATCCGGACCGTCCGCAGCGTGCACGTCGCCCCGGACGTCGAGGCGTACGTCGTCGCGGTCGTCCGCGCCACCCGCTCGCATCCGGACATCGTGCTCGGCGCGAGCCCGCGCGCCACCCTGCACCTGGCGCAGGCGGCCCGGGCACGCGCCGCCCTCAGCGGCCGGCCGTTCGTCACGCCGGACGACGTCGCGGCGCTCGCCCCGGTGATCCTCTCGCACCGGCTCGTCCCCGTCGCCAGGGGGCTCGGCGGGACCGGCGAGGACACCGTGCGCGACATCGTCGTCCGCATCGTCTCCGACACGGCGGTGCCGTTCACGGCCGCACCCGTGCGCTCCTGATGCCCGGACCGTCCGCTCCGTCGAGGGTCGCGCTCCGCGCAGCGGGTGCGCGGTCCACGCTGCTGCGGTACGGCCGACGCGGGCTGGCGCTCGCCCGCCGGACGCCGTTCCCGCGTCCGACGGTCCGCGGCTGGACGGTCCTCGCCGTCGGCATCGGGCTCGTCGGCGGCGGACTCGTCGGCACGACGAGCGTCGCGGTCTCGGCCGGGCTGCTCCTGGTCGTGCTCGTGGTGCTCGGCATCGTGATGGCCTTCGTCGTGGCAGCACCACTCCGCGGCAGCCGGAGCACGGCCCGTGCGATCGTCCAGGTGGGCGAGGTCTACCGGGAACGGATCACACTCGGCAGCACGACCCTGCCGTTCGGGCCGCGGTCCACCCTGCTCGTCCGCGAACAGCTCGACGACGCCCTCGTCAGCGTCTCCGACGCCGAGGCCTACGCCGCCGTCGGTCCGCACGTGCCGCCGGCGGTCCTCGACGTCGAGGCCCTCGCGGTGCACCGCGGCCGCAGCGTCGTCGGACCGGTGACGGTGCGGGTGGAGGACCCGTTCGGTCTCCTCCGCGTCGACCGTCCGGTCGTGGCCGCCGAGGAGGTCGTGGTCGTGCCCGCCACCACCCCGCTCGCCGCTCTCGACACCGGTGCGCTCGCCGGCGCCGTCTCCGCGGACGAGGGCCGCGTCGGGCAGGGCGGCTCCGCTGACGACAGCGAGATGCGCCCGTACCGTCCCGGTGACCCGATCCGTCGCGTGCACTGGGCGCAGAGCGCCCGCCGCGGCGAGCTCCACGTGCGGCAGACGACGCAGGCGCAGCCCCCGGAGGCGGTCGTCGCCCTCGACGTCCGCCGCGAGGCCTACCAGCGACTCGGCCGCGACGACCTCGCCGAACTGTCCGACCTGGGCGGGGACGCAGCGTTCGAGCACGCGGTCGTGGTGGCGGCGAGCGTCGCCCGGGCGTTGGCCGCACGGACCTCGCGGGTCGTCCTCGTGACGGACGGTCCGGCCGGCGCGACTCGGCACGCCGGCGACGCAGGAGGCCTGACCGACGTGCTCGTCGGCCTCGCGGACGTGCGCCTCCGCACCGATGCGCGTGACGTCACCGAGGTCCTGCCCGACGTCCGTGGCCGGGACGTGCACGGCATGACCGCCGTCGTCACCGGCTCCTGCACCGCCGAGCAGGCGGCGGAGCTCGTCGCGTCGACGGCGGGATCGAGCCGCGGGATCATGGCCACGATCGTGCCGCCGGACCCGGTGGTCCGCGGGATCCTCGACCGTGCCGGCTGGCGCACGCTCGTCGTCCCGGTGGCGGGAGCGCACACCCCGGGGCGCATCCGATGAGCGGCGTCTCGACCAGTCCCGGACGGCCCGGCGGGCACGGCAGCGCCTCGGACAGCCGGGCGCCCGGGCGGGTGCGTGACGACCGGCCGACGCGGGACGGCGAGGGCGACCGGTCCGACGCGCCGAACCCGTGGGTGGTCGCGCTCGCCCCCGTGCCCGTCCTCGTCGCCGCGCTCGCGATGCGCCCCCTCGTGCAGGGCACCGCGTGGTGGGTCTCCGGGGTCGTCGTCACCGCGGTCCTCGTCGGCACGGTGCTCGCGGTCCGCCGCCGTGCCCCCGGCGTCCGCTTCGTGGCGCTGGTCGTGGCGCTCGTCGTGTCCTCCTGCGCAGCCGCGGTCCTGAACGACCTGCCCCCGCTGGGCTGGCTCGACCGCGACGGCGCGCTCGGCGAGGCGCTCGCGTCGATCCGGCTCAACCCGGCGCCGTTGCCGCAGTCCGACGCGATCCGTCTGGTGGTGACGGTCGCGATCGCCTGGGTCGCGGGCGCAGCGGTCTTCCTCGCGGCCGTCGCCCCCACGGCGGCGCTCGCCGCGGTGCCGGCACTCGTGATCCTCATCGTCCCCGGCATCATCACCGGCGCTCCGGCGTCCCCGGTGCTCGTGGTCCTCACCGCGATCGCCTTCCTCGCGCTCCTCTGGCTCTCGGTCCGGCCGGTGCAGCGGGCGTTCCCGGCCGCGGTGGTCGGCGCGGTCGGGCTCGTCGTGGCGGTCGGCCTGCCGGCGATCGTGCCGCTCGACGCCAGCTGGCTCTCCGGCGTCACCGGCGCCATCCAGTCACCGGTGCAGCCCGGCCGGCCCGGCACCCTGCTCAACCTCGGCCAGGACCTCCGGCAGCCGAACCAGCTCGAGGTCCTCCGGTACCGCTCGGCCGACGGACAGCCCGAGTACCTCAAGCTCGCGGACCTCGACGAGTTCGGGACGGGCGACTGGGTGCCGACGACGACGGACGCGGCGAAGTCCGACACCGCCGACCGTCAGCAGTGGGCGGAGGGCGTCAACCCGCGACTCGCGACGCGCGGCGACGTCACGGTCCGCATCACCGGGCTGTCGAGCAACTACCTGCCGGTGCCGGCGGGTGCGATGTCGGTCGACTCCCGTTCGACGAACCTGGACCTGTCGCAGTGGCGGTGGATGGGGGACTCGAGCACGATCCGGTCGACCGGGCCGTCGACGCCGCGCGGGGCCACGTACGAGGTCTACGGCGCATCGACCTCCGCCGGCTCCTACCTCGACACGATCGCCGCCTCCGGGCTGCTCGGCCGAGCCGACGGACGCGGGTTCGCGTCACCGTCCCGCGACCAGCTCCGCACGAACCTGCAGCTGCCCGACGACCTGCCGCGGAGCATCGCCCGGGCGGCGCAGCGGGTGGCGGGCGACGCGGGCACGGACTACGAGGAGGGCCGCGCGCTCGAGCAGTGGTTCCGGAGCGACCTGTTCACGTACTCCGAGACGGCCCCCGTCGAGCAGGGCTACGACGGCGACAGCATGGACGTCGTCGCGACGTTCCTCGACGTGCGCGAGGGGTACTGCGTGCACTTCTCGTCGGCGATGGCGGTGATGGCGAGGACGCTCGGCATCCCCTCGCGCGTCGCGGTCGGCTACCGTGCCGGCACGACGCAGGCGGAGGGCGAGTACACGGTCTCGAACCGGCAGCTGCACTCCTGGCCCGAGCTCTACATCCGCGGAGCCGGCTGGGTGGCCTTCGAGCCGACGCCGGACTCGGACGAGGCCGCGTCCGCGGCGGGGGAGGCGCAGACCACCCCGTCGGCCGCGGCACCGGAGACCCCGCTGCCGGCTCCGGACGAATCGACTCCGGCGTCCTCCGAGGCCACGCCGACCCCGTCGGCGTCCGCAGCGCCGGACGCGTCGGCGACGACCGGCACCGGCGGCGGCGGACCGGTCGGGGCGGTCCTCGGGGTGCTCCTCGTGCTCGTCCTGCTCCTGGCGCCGTCGGTCGTCCGGGCGCTCCGCCGGCGGGCGCGGCTCGCTGCCGTCCGGTCCGGACGGCAGCCGGCGGTCACGGCGTGGCGGGAGGTCCTCGACGACGTCGCCGACCACGGGTACGCGCCCGGGCTGGCTCCACCGGGAGACGCCGCCGCGGCGGCCCGGACGGCGCGGGCCGTGGTGGGCCGGCTGCGCGACTCCCTCCCGGCGGACGTCGTCCCGCACCTGGAGACGATCGTGGACGCGGTCGACCGGGAACGCTTCGCTGCCGCCGGGACCATCCCGGTCGACGCGGCGGCGCTGACGACGGCCGTCCGGGAGGCGCGGGTCGCGCTGGACGCGTCGGTCTCGGGTGCGCGGGTGGTCCGGTCGCGACTGCTGCCGCCCAGCCTGCTGCCGTCGTCGGCGTGGTCACACGAGGGGCGGAGGCGCCGCGCGGCGTGACGTCCGCGGGCCGACGTGCCGGTCGAGCGGGTGAGCGGGCGTCAGCGGCGGCGGATGACCGCCTCGACGAGGGAGGCCACGATCTCGCCCGGGTTCGCGTCCGGCAGCGCGGGCGCGTCGAACACGATGCCGACGTTCGCGCCGATGAGTGCGGTCGACAGGTCCTCGAGCCGCATCCCGGGATCGATCTCCGGGTGGGAGCCGAACCACAGCCGCACCAGCTCGAGCACGCCGTCCTGCAGCGCCCGCCGCTGACGGACGAACTCGGGCATCGACTCCGGGTGCCGGACCGCGTAGCCGCGGAACTCGGACAGCAGGGCGAACTGCGCGCTCTGGTCGTGTCGGCCGAACGCGGCGCGGACCACGTCGCCGATGTCGACGGCGGCGATGTCGGCGCTCACGGTGTCCCGCAGCGACCCGAGCACGAGGTTCGTCGCGCGCTGCATGACCTGCGCGACGAGGTCCTCCTTCGAGGAGAAGTTCGAGTAGACCGCACCCTTGCTGAACCCGGCCCGGCCGGCGACGTCGTCGAGCCGTGCGCCGTGCACGCCCTGCTCGGCGAAGACCTCCGCCCCGGCGGCGAGCAGGCGCTCCCGGACCTCGGAGCGCGGCGTGCGCGGTGCTGGCGTTCCCGGGACGGACGTGGCGTCGCTCATCGGTTCCTGACTCGACGGGCCCGGCGCGGTCCGTCGGGTCCGGCGTCGTCGGGCAGCGGGGTGGGGCGTGCGGGGGTGGTGGAGCGCGGTCGTCGTGGCGCACCTGCGCCGTGGTCGGGGACCTGCCGTACCGCGTGTGACGATCCCGCGCGGAACCAGCGAAGCCCCCGTCCA
>Ga0265780_10003603_pt1 | contig 20270 bp, 22 predicted proteins | sample P1T30metagenome_FD_192432 | JGI IMG/M metagenome (GOLD analysis project Ga0265780, IMG submission 192432) | Plant litter microbial communities from East Loma Ridge, Irvine, California - P1 T30 | ecosystem: Environmental > Terrestrial > Plant litter > Unclassified | place: USA: California...
AAGCATCTTCCAAAACTCTGCTCTCTCTATTCAACGCGCTTGAAATCCAGCTCAACAACGCCGTCATCGATGCTGAGATTGCGCAGTTGAAGGCCGAGGAGGGCGCGGATGCAGAGCGGATACGCGAACTGGAGGCGGAACGGAGCGAGGAGGACAGAAAGGCTGTGGAGGAGTTTGAGAGGAAGATGGCGGTTTTGGAAAGCGATGAGGTGGAGATTGGGGATTTGGTGCAGAGGAAGATGGCAAAGGGTGGCGAAAAGGATAGGGGTAGGGAGGCGGTGCAGGAAAAGTCGGGAGGAGACAGTGAGAAGAATGAGAGGCTGCGTATGGCGCTTGAGGCGGCGAAGAGGAGAAATGGCGACATGTAAAAAGGGGAGAATAAGTAGTATCATGTCTTTCCATGTTAGTATTTCCCTTGCCAACTATTTGCAGAGCCCTTGTTCAACTCAACCTCAATGCTTCCTTCTTCCCCTCATCCTCATCCAAATGCGTCGTCCGGTCAATATCTAGCCTCTTTTGAAAGTACTCTCCCACGCCAAACTCGTCGTAGCGCTGGCCATCCTGCCTCAGATGCTCCAAAACAGCCACCCTCGCATCTTCATTCGGGCTGAAGAAAAACGGCATACTGTACCTCTCTTCCCCACCAATGTTCCGCACCCGATGCACCGTACTCTGCCACGTGCCGCCCGTAACCAACTTGAGGAAATCCGCAATATTCACCACAAACGCGTTGGGCTCAGGGTGGACGGGCACCCACATGCCATTTGCATTCAGCACCTCGAGGGCTGGGTAGGTAGTGCGGCTTTGGCAGACGAGCGTGAACCAGCAAAAGTCTGTGTGTGCGCCAATGCCCACGTCAGACTGGCTTTCTTGGGGTGGGTAGTGGACGGCACGGACGTTTGTCATGGGATGTGTCGAGATGTTGTCAAAGTGGGTTTCGGGGAGGTCGAGGGCGAGGGCGAAGATGTGCAGCATGCGCTTGCTGAACTCGAACATGGAGCGGTAGTAGCGGTAGATTGCGGGACGGAAGAAGAGGGCGGATGGGTGTGTGGGCCATTGGTTGCGTGGGGTGTGGACGTGAGGCGGGGGCGTCGACGTGAGGAGGGAGAGTTGTTCGGGGTCGGTAAAGTCCTCGCCCATGAGAAAGCCTTCTTTGAGGTCTGGGTGGCGGTGTTAGCGAACGGTTTGCTTCAGAGTGAAGGGGATGGATGAACAAGCTGGATTCAAGCATACCCCCTCGTGTGCTGGGATCCAGCTTGCCTTCTAGGAAAGCCTCGTATCCCCTGAACTTCTCCGTCTTCTGGTTGTGTGTTTCCATCTTGACGTCGGTGGGTAGCGCAAAGTATTGCTTCAAGGCATCAAAAGTGCCCTCCAGGACTGTTTCGTCCACCCCGTGGTTTACTGCATAGAAGAAGCCGATATCTCGGCACGCCGCGCCCACTTCCCTAGCTAGCTCTTTTCTGTCCTCGAGGCTGTCGGAATATATGCGTTGGAAGTCGATTTTGGGTAGTGCTGTGAATGTTTCTTTGGCAGCAGCTCCTTTGAGTACTCGTCTTCTGCCAGGTACACCACCGTCGTGGTAGTGGACCCAGGTATCTGTCTGTGTTTGTGTGGTGGTAGTCGACATGTTGAAAGGTTACGATTGATTGTCTTCTTTCCTCACTACTCAGGTATGAACTGGCAAAGAAACAGTAGTGGATTTGCGAAAGGGGAGAAAGTATGCAGAGCCAGTGAGCCATCAGCAGCGGGACGTGCCGCAACCTTAATACGCGCAAAACGGCCATCCACACCTACTTTGCTGGCCGGGTCTTCTTAGCCAAAAGGAGGGGGGGGGGTGCCCAATTCCCAGGCTGAAGATGATTCTGCAGACCAATGAATGCCGACCACGTCGTGGAGCAAGCCGTGCTTGTGGCATGAGCCTGAACCACACCAGCGTGTACGCCCATGTAAGGTGATGTGATTTTTTCCAAAACATCACCAGGCTTGCGCTTTCGGACGAGAGCGCATACTAGGCCGTTTTGCCACAGCTCACCGGATTTGGGCTCACTTTTCTGGCTGGGTAACGGAGTGTGGCCTGGGGCTGGTATAGCGCATGGTGGACGGACGGATTGATGGTGTGGTGGGTGGGTAAAGTGTGGGATGCTACAGGCTTGATGTGAACTGCTCGCATACTGCGGTTGCCTCTGGGCCTGTGATATACCTGGTATCTGCAGCCTCCTTGCTCTTTTCCCCACGATTCCTTTTGAGAAATCTGAGACGGATTGCCAGGAGTTTACGTCATACTCACGTGTATGGCATGCATATTCGGGCTACTACATGTAGATCCGCAAGCAGCCACGGCATGTTGCCAAACAATCCTCCTGGTCAAAATGGCAGGTCCAACCCGGGGATGCCGAAGACGATGCCTAACTGCGCGACTGGCTTACCGAGCCATCGGGTACCGGAGTTGAGCGCGATTTGATGGGCTCCTTCGTACCATGGTTGCAGCCATTGGACGGCTCCTTCCTGCTGATCTCGGCATTTGTAGACCACCTTTGGCCTCGCACCTATCTGCAAGTGATTCAGAGAGCGGTATCGGGACATTGGTTTTTTCCAGAGAGAAGCGTTGATGTTGATGTGAAGCCATGTCCCACTGTAGGTCGATGTCGGTAATCCCCGCGCATGCGCTCTAGTACCTCCAAGTACCTACACACACATCATCATCATCATCATCATCATCTACGAGGACTTGCTTGCACAGCATCAACGATGCAATGCAATGCGACTAGAGGTGAATGCCGTAGTGAGTAGATGCATGGAATGTTGAAGGATTCCAGGTGGAGTACTTGTGAATGATGAGCAAATAACCGATTCAAGCTAATGTCACTCTAGTTAACCGGACCGAAACGCTCTTGCTCCACGTACTCGTTGACAAAAGGCGCAAGTATAATGATTGTCATGTTGCGAGTTGGGGTAGATTTCCAGACGATTACAGTAGATGCTTCTCAACCTTACAAGGCACCACTCAATGTCGCGAGCATCAGCTCGTTTGCAAAACAAGACAGTAGATGCTTCTCCAACCTCGGCCCACCCACAGAGTACCAAGTCCTCGGGATATCATGAATAATGTAAAGAAACAAAAGCCGTTTCAACTGCTCTGGGCTAGCTTACGTGGATACACTCGAGTAATCCACTTGCCGCATCGCGCGCGTGATTGAGGCCGCCTACTTCTTGCCCAGCTTGTTCAACAGGTCCTTGCCTTTGCCGAGCAGGCTCTTTCCAGCACCTTGATCCTCGCGCTTGGCATCCTCACTGTTGCGCTTGGCATCTTCGCCAATGATGTTGGCCGCACCCCCTCGACCGTAGTGTTTGGGACCCTGGACCTCGGGCTGTGGTGTGCTATCGACGTCTTGGGCAGCGCGCGCAAGCTCGGGGTGTTGAGGGTCGTTGCGCGCCATGTTTCCAGTCCCGCCGCGACCTGTCGTGTACGTGTCCGATTTGAGGGTCGGCGTAACGAGGTCTTCTGGCTTCGGGTACTTGGCAGGGTCGTCTTTCGCAATGTTTCCTTGTACATGTCAGTTTAGGGGCTGGGGCTGGGCTTTCTCGAAAGTCTGGTCGGGTGGAGACATGGTGTGGACCGTTTTGCTTCATGTCATCAAGACAGGAACCCTTTCGCATCTGAATATGCCGCCAGTACCAAAGAGAAGGACTTACCAGCACCCCCGCGCCCGTGTGAGGCCACGCGTTGATAATCGGCTGGTCGAGTAGCCATTTTGAGCGGATTGATGCAGAGAAGGGTTGCGTACAACGACAGTGGTAGTGGTGGGTGGGGTATTGATGCGATTGCTACTTGGATGCGATTTGTATAGGGATCGAGAGACTGAACAAAGAACGGCAGTGATGACGCGATCGCAATCACCAACACTGCCTGTATCGACCGTGCTCCTGGCCTGGCCCAGATCAAGAGAGCAAAAAGAGGGTGCTGCTTGCTCGAGGGAATCATGGCTTCTCGAGCGCCAACGTGATTTGTACCAGCCGCCTACTCGCTCGCGCCTGGGCGTGCTGCGTCCGCAGTCCTCATTTCTGCCTGAGTCGGGCGACGTCTTGTCCTATGACCCGTGAAATTCTCCAGGTTGTGGGCGTGCGTCACTCTGTTTTAGGGTTTCTGTGACTAAGATTTAGTTCGGGCAGCGGGGTCCGCAGATCGAGCACTTGTGGCGGGAGAAGGCCGTCTTGGAAGCTGGGCTGGGAAACTTGGGGCTGGCAGGAGAAGCCGCTGGAGCGTTTGATGGAAGAGCCCGAGAAACAATCATTGTTTTGGATGCGATATGTTGTGCTGATATACCGTCTGGACATGCACGGGGGCAGGGAGCAGGCATGCAGCGCCAAGCCCGCGTTTGCTCCAGCGTGGGGTACGGACACACACTCGGTGCTTGTCTTGAACACACAAGACATTGTCCAAGCCGCTGGGTCAAGTGGGGTCTCCAGCTTGCTAAGTCTTTCTTCGCTCTAGTTGTCCAGTGTAGACTACCAAGGCGGTACAGTCGCTCGGGTCACTGCAGATGGAGAGTTGTTCACGGTTCCAAAAAGGGTGTGATTCTTCTGGCCGCTCAGCTGCGGCGCCAGTGACTCTATGCTCTATGATGCCAAATCGCTGTCTAGTACAATATGGAAATCTGCTCCAATGTCGTGCCAATCTATCCTGGCCGAATATCGCCAAAGCGACAACCAATGCTACGAGGTTGCCCTCAGCCCCATGAAAAACGCCGAATATGCATGTCCAAAAAAGGAATCGCTTCCAAAATGTCTAATACATGAACACATGTCATCTTATCCGCGGATAAGGAAATCCCCAAACTCCTAAAAAAAATGCAATCCATTGTACAGATGGTAGAAACAAGGCATCTTCCAAGCAGGTGCTGAAGTCGCCGAATAGAAAAACAGTGGTGGTGATGGTACAGAATGATATAGCGCGTGTGTCGTGGAAGTTGTTGATGTTGGTGTCCTGCACGCTGATCCGAGTTGATGATGGGACGAAGCCGGACCGACCAATTAAATGAAGCAATTGGGATATGAGCTGGGTCATGTTAGCTGGGTTCGATATAGAGGATGAAGCGTTGAACGTACTGTAGTCGGGCTCGGTATTCCTTAGCCTCCATCGCGAGGCTGGGCTTCGTCGCCGGCCATGGAAAGCATCATGGAAGAAAGTCTTAATATGGCGGTTGGGTTGGGTGCTCCGCCGTCACGAGGCTGGGGGTCGGAGTAGGCGACGTTCATGTCTTGGTTGTTGAATTGCATGGCGGTGGTGGTGGTAGTATTTGTTCTTCGGTGTGGGTGTCTTGGTTGTTGGTTGTGGCTGAAGGGTGTAGGCGGTGGCTTGAAATTGGTATGCAGGTAGAATCAAGTGTGTGGTGTGGTGGTGTAGTGAGTGAAGAGGATTCACTGCCGAGAGACATTGGGTTGTATATATAAGTTTCGGACCTGAGGCCTGTCGTAGGCGCTCAGTCCTCCGGGACCAGGCAATGATTGCCTTTTTTCAGGCTATGACGCAGAAAAGTCCATGTCAATCCGTTCCAGTGTCGCAAAAAGAACGATTGACTGCGCCATGGTGGGCAAAATAGAAGTGCTTATTGGGTAGTACCTGACGAACAAGGCGACAACCAGGCTGCACCGCTTTCTAGCGTCCTTCTGGAAGGCTAGGAAGCCTGTCCGTGAGGAGGGTGACTCGTCTGGTTGACCGCGATTTGGGGCAAAGCCACATGCGGTCAAGACGGAACCAGGGCAGCATCTTCAGGCAGAAGGGTTGGAAGCGTGTGGAGATGGTTCGCTGCCTAGGCGGGGTGGTGAGGTTGGTGAAGCGGCTGCGTGCACAGCCGCAAACGAGCCACAAGGGGCAGACAACAAGGCGTCCCGGCCAGCTTGAGCATTTGGCGGCGGCGGCTCGATAAGTAACGAGGGCATGTCCTCCAAACTTGGCTTTGACGTGGTTGCGATGACTCCAAATGCCAGCCTTGCTCACCGGCCACACAACACAGCCCGTTGAGCATTCACCAGATCAAGTCGAAGGTTGCGGCTGCGCCTCGGGGTGGGAGATTAGGCACGGGCGCATCCAGGAAACGGCGAGGGCAGGGCGGATGGGGGCCAAAAGAGCGACTGTTGAGAGGGCGCAAGAGCGGTTGCAACATTGCGAGGGTGGGGAGATTGTCGCACTGCAACAATGCAAAATAGCTCATTTCGGTGAGATGGTGGTGCTGTCCCGGGGCGCGCAGAAGAGAAGCTCGTGTTGTGACGATGATGATGATGATGGGCGTGCCGGGATTGGTGGAAGGTGATTGGTCAGGAAAGGCGCAGCCTCTCCTTTCATTTGTCCGATTGCGGCAGCGGCTTGCCTGTTTGTGGGCAGTCAGCATGTGTATATGTGTGTGTGTGTATGTGTGTGCAAGTGCAAGTGCAAGTGCAAGATGGAGAGGGCTACTTACGACCACCGTCCCGCGGGTCGTACTCGCCGACCTGTTTCGGCTTCTTGTGCATAGTGGGAGCCATTGTGGTGGAATTTGGAGAGGCAGGAGTTTGAGATTGGGACAGGCGGACGGATCGGGGTAGTTATGGGACAAGCAAGAAGGGTGGGAGGTTAGTAAAAGTAAGACTATGTCTGAGACTGCAAAGTCAAAAAGGTGTAGGTATGGTAAGGGTGCAACAGAAGTGGCAGTACTTGTGACAGTGGGCCGATAGCTGGGACATGTATATGTATATTTAACTTTTCGAGTTGCTGGGCCCTGAGGAGGCTCGCCAGGTACTGACGTCGCCCTTGGCCGGTGTCTTCGATTTCATCACGGGGCAACGGCCGTGCCAGGAGGGAGGGTAGCCAGTACGTGGCCCTTCTGGCACGTCTCTCAAGCACAGCTCAGCCGAAGTGAAGCAATTGCACATTGCTTCTCTGGGATGACTCTTGGACGGTGCCGGAAAGGGGATGGCATGAGACATTGCTGCTGGGCCCATAATTTGCGGCGTGGCAGCCAATGGGGCGCCAGCCTCGCCATTCCGGCGTCTCAGCGCATCGTCGACAAGTCTGACACCCGTGCCTGATAACATAAGCTGGCGCGGCGCGTGTGTGGAAGGTCACCGAGGGCTAGAAGCTGGCCCAAGGTGAGCCATTCGCTGCTTCACTTCTGCCCATTGGCTCGCAATCCGCCGAGGAGCCGGCGGGCCTGGCGTGCTGCAAAGGCCTGAAACCCCAGCAACATCCTTTCACGGCTGTTTCTAGACGCCTTCCAGCCTGAGCCGTTATGCCGTCATGGAGGCCAGCGCGTCTCATGCCCTGGCGCGGATGAGGTCCGCGACCCACCAGAGAGCCGCATGCGCTGGCCACCAAAGTCACGAGCCCGTGTCTCGCCCCGGGCAGTTGGACAACGCTGCCACGTTGTCGTCCTTGTCGTCCTTGTCGTCGTCGTCGTCGTCGTCCAGCTGCGCCCTGGCAATGGCCATCCGACGGGCCGCCGATGGAGTGACGCAGGTACCGCGGCCCTGGACCAGGCGTCGCCAGAGCCAAGCCCCACCAGGGAGCCACAGTTTCATCCCTTTTTTGCACAACTCGCGTTCGAGAGTCGATGCATCATCCAACATGACATGGCGAAGCCCAGCATCCAGGGAACGAGTGAGTAGGCAGGCCCTGAGTTGGACGCGCGAGCCCATGGTTAACGCGCCCGCCCTGCCGACAGTGCCCAACTGCGCCCCCCTCCTCCCCCCTTGTCGACGACATGATTGCCGTAGAAACGCGCGCCCGTAGAGGACGAGGACAAGGCCTGGCGTGTTTGCCCTCTGTTGGCTTACCACCCTGAGACGGCCAGCCAGCAATCACGGTGAGACGAGTAAGACGGCCACCATGGCCAGTCACAGATGGACATAGCCTTTTTTGCTGCTACTCGCCTCATCCCATAATAGCAAATAGCATTTAGCATTCGGGCCCCGAGACAAATTCAACTTGACAGGTCTTGGCTGCCGATACTTTGACCTGGTTTGAGATGATACTCCAGACTAAGACCTGCCTACCTTGGCTGTAACCCAACCCGAGCATTCACTGTCCTCCAACTACCCGGCAAATAGTGACTCAGGGTCTGTCTTTGCAACACTCATCATCCCATCTCGTTAACAGGGCGGCGCTATTAACTATAATTACACACACACACACACACACACACGCGCGCACACACGCACACATACAAACGTAGCCAGCCTAGCCCAGCCTAGCCCGGCTCACACGGCCGACGTCACGTGTCTGATGCACGCGTCGTCGCCTCGTGTCCATCATCTTGTTTGACCAACACAAGCAGTGCAAAAAGGTGGCGTGCATCCATATGTTTCTTGTTTGGTTGCACGCCACCATCGACATGCCACCTTGATGCCCGCGTCGTGTGCTTCCCACCTCCCCGGCCGACCCGCTGCGTAATCGCGTGCTTGCCGATGCAGCCATTGATGCCGAGGGTGTGCAGCTGCTGGGCGGCAGATCGCACGCCCTCCGTCCTTGTGTTGCGTCATGGCCAGCAGTGCCCAAAAGCAAGAAACTTTGTTGATCGTTGCTCTGGGGAGGGTGTTTTTCTGTTCGATAGACCGAGTCTAGCTGCGGGGCGATCAATAGGACGCCATGTCTGATCTACAAGACCCTGCCGCTTGTTGCCAGCCCGCCAACCACCATGTTCACAACCCACGAAGATCCTCACCTCGCTCCAAGATTGCACGACACGGTTGGCGAGCCGCTTGTTTGAAAAGCAAGAAACTAAACTGAAATCCTGCCTAAACACATTCGACAATGGCAACAAGGTCAAACTTCAAGCGGGCAGTGCCCCAGACCCAGCCCGCCGTCCTGGCCTCGCTGCGGACCACGCAGCTCGTCAACGACTCAAAGGCCATTTTGCCTGCAGGTACGGGGCTTTTTCTTGGGGGGAGGGAGGGGATCACATCAAGCCAATGTGTCATGTCTGACCGTCGCATGTAGAGCTCATCAACGCAATTCTCGACTATCTGCCCGTTGCCGACATGTTCAGCTTCGCCCGCACCTCGAAACGCATGCGCGAGATGGTGTACGATGACACTAGGTGGATACAACGCCTCCGCAGCATGGGCTGCTGGAACGAAGTTGAAGCAAAGCGTAGATTCGACGAGACGATGCGCAAGAAACGCGAGGCACAGAAGGCGGAAGAGGCCCGCCTGTCTGGCGTAACACTCAATCCAAGTACCACCAACGGCATGCCGCCTGGGAGTGACATGTCCGGCAAGACGAGCATGACGCTCTTTGATGCAACTATAGAGGAGGATATGCTGCGGAAATCTCAGGAAGACAGAAGCAGACCCCCACCACCACCCACGCTGGATGAGGGCTTCAGCGATATGACCCTGTCGCCTTTCGGGACCTTGGCCCCGTCCTCCCACATTGTGGACCCACAAGCAGCTGTCAAGGTGTTATCCAACGTGCGTTCCATCAGAGGCATGGCACGGCAAGAGTATGGAAAGATCTACGGGGCATTGGCCCCGTTCTATTTTGATCTCGAAAGATCGAGGACTCACACAGATCCCATACTCTTCCGCACTTACCGTGATCCCGAGCAACAGGCCCAGATGCTGGCACAACTCAAAATATTCGCCAAGAGCGATTATGCGCAAGGTTGGAATCAACGGGAAGAGAAACTGGATACCATGACAGGGATCTTTGAGAATGCCGTGCTTCGGGAGTTTGAACAAGGGTACGCCGAAAAAGATTTCGATGGTCGCATGAAGAGGTTTGCAACAGTCCTCGTAGCCCTGAACGGTGGTGCGGCATGTCTAGACTCCTTCATTCACAACCATCCGTTGATGTTGGAGAAGGAGAAGCTCGGCAATCCCACCGACTGTCTCCAGAATGATGCCTTGACGCTGAAACCATCCTACGATTTCTTCAGAGGATTGGCCATGGCACTCAACGAGGAGGCCACCATCATTGACCGTGTCTTCCCGCCCACTGTCGACGTCCTACACACATTTCTAGAGCGCGTAGCAGACGATGTCATTGCAGACTACCTCAACACCTTGTTCGACGAGGCCCACGAACTAAGCATTGAAGCGTACCTAGAGGCTATTGCCGGAGTTTTTGATCAAGCGCTCCAGCTCGCAATGTCCTTGAATCACACAAAAGCGTCCAAGCCAGACTTCAAGGAAGAAGCGAAGCGCATCGTGTCCCGCTGCTTCGAACAGCACATTGACCTTTACCTGCAGGAAGAGCTAGACTTCTTCAAGCGTAAGTCGGCTGCAGAGGTCGACACATGGGAGAAGCGGTTGCAAGAAGAAGAGCAGAGCACCGAAACTCTCTACATGGCAAACGTCAATAGAAAAGCTGTAAAACAGGACTTTCTTTCGTCGTTCAAAAAGGTCGTCATGATGCCTGTCAATGTACTTCCCTCCATGGGCGGCTCCACAGCTAGTAAGCCCGTTGACTCTGTAGGTGGGATGAATAGGAACAGCACCTTGGATCCGACCTCAAGGGTCGGCACTCCTGTGCCCGGCGAAGGCACATCGACTCCACGAGCTGAAGCGCCGACAACTGAGCTTGCTGCCAAAGCAGCAATCATGAGCTCTCGGCTGGAAGGTATCCGGTCGCTATTCAGTATTGAGGTCGCTCTCAATTTGACACACATGGCCAAGTCGGGGCTCGAACGAGCTGCACGATTTGTCCAACTCGGCGGACAATCGGGCGAAGAGGCAAAAGAGCAGTCCGAGCAGATCTTTATCAACCTGGTCCACATTCTCGGCAATCGTCACGTGAAGCTGGGCTTCGACAAGGCCGTTAGCCATCTAGCTGACTACAAACCGCGCGAGGTAGCAGATCATAGCAAGGAGGGCGTTGCACCACTTGTGGCTTTCTTGGAACTGGTGAATGTGGGAGATTTGATACAGCAAATGGTCGAGGTATTCTATCTCCAGGAGTTGGTGGCCGCTAAGCTTACAGATCGCGACGACTTTCTCAGCGTTGCGGCAAAGGAGAAGAAGCGATTCGAGGCAATGCTCGATGAGCGGGTCGCTGCAGGTCTCAACAAAGGTATTGATGTGCTGATGGACGAAGTGGAGTATCTATGTGGTACCACACAACAGCCGACGGATTTCAACCCTCCCGTAGGTCCCAACGGTCAAGTGCAGGTCATGGACATTGGGCCCAGCCAGACGGCTACCAAGATTGTGGAAGTCGTGTCATCGCACACAAACATGCTCATTGGTAGCACTGATAAGAATGTGCTGGATGTGTTCAATCAGGAAGTCGGAGTGCGTCTGTTCACTGCCCTCTGCAAGCACTTGAAACGGCAGAGGATCAGTGTGGACGGCTCCATCAAGCTCATCAGGTATGGTGCATGCTCAGGACAAGATTCGCATTTTTTGACTGACTTGAACAGCGACATGAACGCATACAATGCCTATATTGTCTCGCTGCGCAATAAGCCGCTTATGCAGTACTTTGCAGCCTTGCGCGAGTTGTCACAGATATATCTCATTGACGCAAAGGAAGCCAAGGAGATAGCCACCATCATTGCAGACACTGATCGGTACCATGGCATTTTCCGAGCGGAGGAAGTGTACGAGTTTGCGGAGAGGAGGGCGGACTGGTATCAGATCAAGAGCGCGGTGGAGAAGCAGATGTACGGGGTAGGATGTTTGGTCATGTAAACGCGGCTTCAGCAAGCGGCAGCTAGTTGCCGGGTTGCCAAGCGCCGGGAAGTAAGGCTGTCTGGTGCAGCAACAGACTACCACTTTGGTATCGTCATGCAGCCAGCAGGAAAGGCAATGATGAGCAAGTAAGCAAGCAAGCAAAGACAATCTCTTGAGGCTTCAAGCATTTTACGAGAACATGTTGTTTCGTTTAGAGTTGCCACGGCTGCCTGAGTTACTCAGATCGGCCATGGTTTTCCCCAGCCTCCTCCATCGTCGGGCCGTACCTGAGCCTAGACCGCCCGTGCATTCACATCTTCACACCTCATCGCGCATGCTCCAACTATCGCTACTCTCCTAGTGTCCGTCTCCAGTCTCCGTACCTCGTCGCGACAGCGCGTAACTCATACTGCCATCTCCAAGCCCATTCCGGCAACCCTTCCAGCCCACGTAATTCCTGCCGGCCCTCTTTGACTGGACCCCACTACGTCGGCACTACCGCTTTAGATCGTCAGACAGTCCGGCTGCACGTTCGCTACTGTCTCTCACCCGTTTTGGACTTTAGACCACGACCTCGTTTGCTGATCGCGAGGTGAGAGACTGGAGACAACAAACCCGCCTCACGCGACGCTTTGTGTATATCCTCGTGCTTGCTGCCGCCCATTCCGGTTCCTGGTTCCTGGATCCTGGCATCAGCCGCCGTTCCCAAGTACAACTGCGACATAGAGCCTACCAAGGCCATAGCTACACTATCGCCGCTCCGCAATACTGCTCGCTTCCCATACTGCACCACGCAGCGACCGCAACTCTGCAACTTTGCCATCATTAATATCTAAAGTTGTTGCCGTAGAGTGAGGTCACACCGCAGCCATGGCAGGTGAGCACCCACCCCCGACTCCACCACGCGTATGTCCATGAACTGACGTGCCACAACAGACCCTCTACCCGCCGATGTTGTAGCCACGTACTCGGCCATCATCGACGAAATCCTGCGCGCGAGCGACATAAACACCATCTCTGCGAAGCGCATACGGAAGGGCCTACAAGAAAGAGTCGAACATGACCTGTCCCATCAAAAGGTTTGAATGCGAGGGACTGCGCTGCAGCATGAAACTGAGACTAGTAAACAGGAACAAATCACTACGCTCATCATGCAGCGCTTCGACAAGTTCAATAACGAGCAAAACGGCGGCTCCGAGGCCTCTGAACCCGTGCACACGGTCGAGAACGGCGCGAAAACCTCCAGTGGCGACGCCTCTGACGTCTCCAACAACAAGCGATCAGCCGATGACGAGTCTGTACAGTCCGAGGTGGAAGACGTTGTGCCTCCGAAAAAGAAGGTCAAGAAGACGAGGGTCAAGGACGAGGATGACGACGCCGCTTTCGCCGCAAGGTTACAAGCCGAGGAGAATGCGCGCATGGGCAGAGCGACTCGTGGTGGTAATACAAAGCGGAGAGCACCAGCACCTAAAAAGAAGACGAAGAAGAAGAGCTCGAATCAGGTCAAGGATGAAGACGACAGCGATATCGGATCGGGTAGTGGAGGGGACAAGAAGAGTCCGAGTCGGAAAGGGGGTTTCCACGCAAGTTGCCTTCCTTGAACCACTGCCTTGCTGTCCAGCAACAGCTAACCTTGACCAGAAACCGATGGCCCTCTCTCCAGCCCTCTCCGAACTGCTCGGCGAAACCCAACTCTCGCGACCGCAGACGGTAAAGAAGATATGGGAATATGTCAAGGCGCGCGAACTCCAAGACCCGAGCGACAAGCGCCAGATTCGGTGCGACGATGCTATGCGCGCAGTCTTCAAGCAAGACCGCGTACACATGTTCACCATGAACAAGATCCTCAACCAGAATCTCTATGCGGTCGACGAGGTCGTAAACTAGCACACGCCTGTCTAGGAATAACACTTCGCTCTTCGATGTGCACGCTCTCAACGCCGCTTGCGCCATATCATGATCTGGATTTACAACCTATGCATTGTTATCACATGCACCCACACAGACCCGTCGACCCACTTCACGACATATCAATGACACCGTCTCCTTTTCCGATCCATCCATGTCATCATCTCGTCATCCTCTCTTTTTTTCCTTCTTTTTCTCCTTCTCTTGAATCTTAGCAGCATGGCGCATTCATGGTGTTTCAGCATGATTTCTTTTTGGGTCCAAAAAAAATCGGAGCTTAATCGTCCTGGTCAATTTCTTTTCTTTGTCCTTATTCTCACGCAGATCGGGGTGGGCAAATTGGATGGAGCTGAAAGAAGAGAGCCGGCCATTGATGATGCAAAAGAGAAAGAAGAGCATGCATGTATATTCATAAAATGCAAATGGTGACTAGTTTGTAGGGGTGATTGTTGCTCCCCTTGGCCACTTGCTTTTTTTCCTTCTTTCTTTCTGTATACCAATGAACAAATCAACCAAACCTACTAATCTTCTCTTTTGATTCTCCAAGTAACAGTGTGCTGTGATGAAATGAGAGAGATGTTTACAGAGGCAAGGGAAAAAGAAAAGAAAAGAGAAGAAAAAAGGAGGATTTTATTTTTTTTGCAGTGCTATCTGTAGTATTACTTACAACCCCCCGTTGCCCATTGTGGCTCCAAAAGACCAAAAATTCACACAATTCACACAAACAGCCAATCAGTCCGTCATAGACGCAAAGCAAAGCAAAGCAAAAACAAACAAATACACAAACAAACAAGCTAGGTATCCTTTTACTAAAACTCGCAAAGACATAAAGCAAAGTACTGCAAGCAATAGCCTCTTTTGTCCTCTTCCCAAACCAACTCTCGCTTCATGAGTCACACGAGATGCTAGAAGCCCTCGGGAAGCTGGAACTGAAAGTCCTCGCAATCTTCCTCAAAAGGATCATGTGCGTGCAGCTGGTTGCTAAAACTCTTCATCCATGCTTCATCGTCGTCATCATCAGACTGCGAGAGAAGCAGCAACTCCATCTCCCGCTCAATGTCTTCGGCTGTACGGCCGGGCAAGTCGTCGTCCTCGTCCTCGTCGGGAGGGGTGACCAACGTAGCATTGGTGGACGTGGAGCTGCAGCGAGACATTGGGCCGCGGGAACGGGCGGTACCCATGTTGGTGCTCGCACTGCGGTTGTGAGACATGGCGGAAAAAGGTGCAGGCTTGGTGACGTTGGAGAGCGGCTTGCGTGGTGCCAGAGCGGTGCGTCCCGCGCGGCCTTGAGCGTAGCCAATAGTGCTCTTGGACGCTGCTGCAGCGGACGCTTGTCGAGCAGCGGTAAGCTCCGTAGGCGTCTTCGCTCCCTTTCTGCCCAAGACCAATCCAGTGGGTAGGCGCGACTTTGCGGCTGCGGTGGAAGCAGCGTAGCTAGGCTTCGATGCATGAGCGAGCGCGACGGCTGCGGACCTGGCTCGCATCGTAGACGGACCAGTTGGCGCCTTCCTGAGCATGGAAGACGTAGTCGGGAGCCTCTGTCCCTCCTTCTTCAGCGGCTTGATGCCATAGTACTCCCTCGTCTCAGCATCGTCCTTGGCCATCTGTGCCGCAAAGATCTTCTCGAACTGCTCATCGCGCTTCTTTCGATCCCGCTGAATCTCCTCCTCAAACTTACGCTGCTCACGGGTCCGCCCGTCGTCTTCAACCGGGTTGTGGTAGGCTTGCCAAATCCCGCGCGCCATGTCCCGGTCACTGAGTTTGGGCATGGTCCAGCCCTTGGGCAAGTATTCGTCCATGTCATCTTGGAGTGGGATTTCCTTGGGCGGCATATATTCAACCTCGGGAACATCATCCTCTGACTCCTGTGCGGCTTCCGGCTGGTGCACTTTGACTTTGGGGCGGCGGAGACGCGGACTCAGTTTCTGGGTCTTTGCGGAGGAGAGGGGCGCGGGGGTTGCAAAGGCCTTTGATTTTGCGTTTGTCGTCTTCATTCCCAGCGGCGCGCGCATTCTGGGGCCTGGATGTGTCAGTTTCCATTTCGCGCAGCGGAAGTGTTCATGTAGTACCTGCTGGCGTCATAAAGGCATTCTCATCATTCTTTCCCCCCTTCTTGGTGGCAAAGACATCGTTTCCTTTGACCTTTGTCTGCAAACCCGACTTTCCAGCTACGTTGACAGCATTCTCGTCGTTGAGCGGGATCTTGAAGGGTGTCTTTGGGGCCTTGTGTCCTGGTGTTTTTGCGTTGAAGCCCTTGATTCCGGCATTGAGCGACTTTCCTGCGGCACCGGCCTGCAAATGGCGGACGGCATTCTCCTGGTCGTTTGCTGCGAGAGTAGCCATGGTGGGCGTTACATTGAGCGACTCGTGGGGTGGGTGGGTCGACGTGATAGCGCGGCCATGTCTCGGGCTGTGTTTACTGGCGGTTGCTAGGGCGGCGACAAAGCGGGTCTGTCTGGGCTTGCCAAAGGGTCCGGGCGGAAGTAGTCCCTTTTGGCAGCGCCTGCCCGCATTACCAGCTAGCACCTAGCAGCTAGCACACCAGGAGACATTTCTCAAAGACACCCACCCACCTCACTACTCCGTGCCCTCAAACCATCCCTTACACTCTCTGCAGCCGTCTCGCACGATTCAGCTGTAAGCACACGCACAACCACTTCGCCTTTTACACACACCCTGCACACCCGCCGCAGCTATGGATCAGATCAAGAAGGTGAGTCGGCCCCGTACCCCGCCATGTCCCCTTTCCGTGGTACTCACACTACCTCGCTCAACGCCACAATTGCTGCATGTCGTGCCGGATGCGTAGCTGACAGTTTATTCCGCACAGCGCATGGAGGCTCTCCGCATCGAGGCGGACGAGAGCAGTGCCCGGGCCGAGGAGCTCAAGGCAAAGGTCAAGCAGCTCGAATCGGAGACGACACAGAAGGAGCAGGAGATTACGTCGCTGTCGCACAAGAACCAGGTGCTTGAGGGCGAGGTTGAGAAGCTCGAAACGCAAGTCAAGACCTACAAGGACGAAGCTGGTGCGGGCGCTCAGGCCGGCACCCAAGCCGAGAGCCTCCAGCGAAAGATCCAAGTTCTTGAGGAAGAAGCTGAAGAATCGGACAGGACGATCCGCGAGCTCAACGAAAAGTACGTCTATTCGCTGCCCACATTCACCGCCCCCTGTCTGCAGGCACTGACACGTCACGCTCTAGGCTCCGCCAAACCGACGTCAAGTCGGGCCACTACGAACGCAAAGTCCAGGCTCTCGAGCAGTCCCGCGACCAGTGGGAAACAAAGTACGAGGAGATGGCCAAGAAATACGCCGACACCAAGAAGGAGCTCGAAGACTTTGTCAAGGACATCGGTAACATCTGATCTCCTTGCCGCCGATGCTCCGCGGTGGTTGATTGTATCTAGCCGAGTTTTGAGTCGAGCGTCGTTATCATCCATGTATGGAATCCGATTTCGAGCGCGTGCGACATGAGTGGTAGTTGTGGTGGTGATAGTGGAGGAGGATGATAGTGGCATGCGGCGGAGCTTGGAGAAGGAGCAGATTTTACATCACATCCCCGTACCCCTACCCTACATATCTGTTTCGTTTCCCGCACTGGCTTGCTGAGCGGGCTTGTTCGCTTTAGATAATCCCTGAGCGAATGCATTGTTGGTCGCTTCTGGCAATACATCCCTTTAATCCGATAGCGGTGTACCGTGTGATCTGCTGTATTGCCAGATATGAGATGGGCTATGTCGGCTTGGAGACATATTTACATATCTACTCCTGCATACCTATCCTCCTCTCCTCCAGACTGTCGTGGACGGGGTATCCATTTTCTTACTTAGTCCATAATTCCTACCAAATGCTCATGTAATGACTACAAGCTCTACTTGCTCGCCCTAGCCTCCTTCTGCTTCCTCTTCTTTATACCCTGCTTCATGCGCTCCGCCTTCCTCTCCGTCTTGGTCTCGTACCTGAACTTCTTTTTCTTCTTCTTGAGCCTATCACCATTCTTCGGCCACGCCTTTGTCCACACTCTCTTCTTGCCCTCCTCAGCCGCCGCCTCAGCCGCCTTCCTCTTCGCTGCCGCCTCCTCGTCCTCGTTCTCGTCCTCGCCCGGCCGCGAGAAGCCTGCCCTCGATATGCCGACGCTTTCAATTGTGACGGTTGTGTATTTGTCCTCGTCAATGTACTCGTCCTCCTGGTTTATAGGTTCGGGTTCTTGGAAGCCTGTGAATTCTTCTTCTTCTTCTCCGTTATCGTTTTCGTCGTCGTCATTGTCGGATGTTTGGCCCGCTTCGTCCAGGTCGCCGTTTGCTTGCTTGACTAGCCGGTTCACTTCCTCGACGTGGCGCTCTAGATCGACTTTGCGCTGTTCTCGTAGCTATTTGAAAGGCCAAAAAAAGACACAAGTCAGCTAAGAAGTCCCTCTTCCCCGCTTCTGGCGTGGGCATGATATGCTGCGAGCTTACAAGCTCCATTTGTAGAACTTGTATTGTCGCGAATTGGATTTGAATTTTGGAAAATCTGCGGGTGACGCCCATACCTCTCGCCTAAGCCTCAACTTCTCCTCCTTCTCACGCTTTGCGTTTTCCTCCTGCGCATGCTTTATGCGCGCGAGTTTGCGCTTGTGGAAGCCCGTCAGGTATTCTTCGCGCGCTGCAAAGTCGAAATCTATTTTTTCGGGGACCGTGACGGTAGTTTTTCGTTTCTTCGAGGCTGGCGGCGCCATGGTTGGTGGCTCGTGGGAGAGAGAGATTATGTGTGTTGGGCTAACTAACTGCGTGGCCAACTGCGTTTGTGAGAGAGATTGCGGAGTTTGGGAAAATTACCTGGCGGACAGGGGTCGGGTGGAGCCGAGGCGGTTCTGGCCTAGGGCGCAGGTGTACGGGTACACTAACGCTCCAAGAGAATGATATTACAGGTACATTGTCTATTATTACACAGTCATCTGTGCGGGTCTGGCAGGAAATCTAAGAGATTTTAATTGTCTAGCACGTGCGTGTCAAGCGCGCGTTTGAAGGATATGCACAAGCTGTCATGTAACATCACATGCTATCAGGTAGTGAGCGTAGAGGTACCGTCCAGGCCCAGTATCTTCCTCCTCCACGGTAGTGATTCTAAATGACTCTTCGCTTTCTGGGTAATGCATAGTGCCGGGTCCACAGAGCGAAGACCACCTTCGCCGAACATGGCAATCACCATGAGGCCTAAGAACGAATGATACATATCGGGTGGGTCTCCTGTAACCTTGCCGAATCCTCCAACAAGATGCTGTGTCTTATCTAGCAGCCACTTGCGGATGGGCACTTGATCGACAATGTTGAGATAGCCAAGGATTTGCAAGGGAGCACAGGTCCAGTAGGCATAGCATGTGTCTGCCACCTTGTTGCACCTTCCATTAACGCCAACCCAATCCAGTTCATAGTGAACACGAGGTCGCCCTTGGGTGTTCTCTTTTGCTTGCGCCGACGGATAAGCCCCCAGCTTCACAAAGCTGTGAGCGTCATGGCATGTTTCCGATGTATCTGTCTCGTCGTTCATAGTATCCAGACCATCATCCTCATCTAATGTAAGGGTTTGGCGCGAGACGAGCCAGTGTAGTGTCTTTGGAACGTCGCTGACTCCGCGGATTACGCCATCGGGGTTTTGCGATGGTGGTAACGGCAAGCGGCCCAGGAAGGCCAGAGCAGCGATGGCACAGCAAGTGAAGCCAGCATGAGCTTCATGGTACGGGGCTTCAGAGATGCCGCCATCGTAGCATTCTGACGAGCGAACACACGTGACAAACTTGTCAACATCAATGTCGGGTATACCTTGACAAGGGCCCTCGAGGTCACCCCGCAATATCCATCTAATGGCCGTGGCCATGTATCCAAACCTCGAATCGTTACCGCCATGCACGCTGTCGTCCTCGCCTAGCGTTTCCCCAAAGCTGCCCTCTGAACGCTGCATCTTGACCAGCCATGCCAAGATTTCCTTTTTCTTGACCTTTTCCAGATCATCACCCAACACGACTAGGGTCAGGAGGGCAAAAAAAGTGCCAGGGACATGGGCAGGGTCCCAGCACTTGTTCTCGTCGTTCCTCAGCTCTCCAAAGTTGGACCCTGGCCATGGCCGAAATCCTCCCTCGGGCAGCTGGCAGCTGTAGACCCAGTCGATGTGCCCTTGACGCTCCTCGGCTGACAAAGCAGCGTCAAGGTCCCCCAAGATGTCGAGGGCCGAGACAGTGAAGAGGGCTAGCAGCATGCGATTGGAGTCATTGCTGGTGTAGAAGTGTGGCAGCAACGTCTTTAGGTTGCGGCGCCAGTACTTTACATGGCGGGCATGGTTGAGCTGGGTGATGTTGTCGACGGCTGTTGGGGTGGCAGATGGAGTGGGAGTAGGAGCCATGATGATGGATACGTGGTCCCGGCGTCACTTGCCGAGCGAGGTGTCGGCTCCCTGAAGGCGGGGCTGACGTAGCGGCCAAGGCGTTGTGAGGGTGAGTGGGAGGGTGAGTTGTGTTTTGTGTTTTGGCAAGGCGGATAGCAGATTAGGAGACGGAGGTCATCTCAATGCGCGCCAACCACACCCGACTTGTTGGTTGGCAAGACCAAAAAGCAGGCCACGGCCAGCGCTCTGTTGAGCAGGGCTGGTGGGTGGTTTGACGGTCCGTTGGGAGGTAAGCAGGGGAGAGTGCAGCGATTAGTACGAGGCGTGGAATTGCGGTGCTATGCAGGGTGGGATTTGC